>Ga0137403_10006343_pt1 | contig 13556 bp, 13 predicted proteins | sample CZOMad2_1_16fung_FD_122057 | JGI IMG/M metagenome (GOLD analysis project Ga0137403, IMG submission 122057) | Vadose zone soil fungal communities from Angelo Coast Range Reserve, California, USA - CZOMad2_1_16fungal (Hybrid Assembly) | ecosystem: Environmental > Terrestrial > Soil > Vadose zone... | reverse complement strand
GTTTTCATCGCCTTCGCCTGGATTCCGGTCATCAAAAATGCGCAAGGGCTCTACGGCTACTTGCAGGCGGTGCAAGGGTATCTGGCCCCACCCATTTTTGTCGTGTTCTTCCTGGGCGTGTTCTTCAAGAGAATGAACGCTCAGGGCGCACTTTGGTCTATGCTGGTTGGCTTCGTGCTGGGCATTTTCCGGATGATTGTGGATACGCCCGTGACGCTGGGTCTGCGGGGATTTCAGAATGGATACCCGCACGGCTCTTTCCTCTGGATCATCAACAATATTTATTTCCAGTACTTCAGCGTGCTGATCACACTAGCCTCGGCGATAGTCATGGTTGCGGTGAGCTACGCGACTTCGAAGCCAGACTACGGGGCGATCCGGAACCTTACCTTTGAGACCACCACTGCGGAAGACAAAGTGAGCTCTCGTGCCAGTTGGAACTGGCGCGAGGCCAGCGCTTCTGCGTTGGTGGTCCTCTGCATCCTTGGAGCGTATTTGTATTTCAGAGGCTAGAGCAATTCTAGCTTGAACATATCTCTGGGCTCGCGTTGGCAATCGCCTATTCGCAAAGCAGTGACGTAAACCATGCAAGATAATCGAGCACGAATCAAGCCGCGCACCCGTAAAACCGAAGGGTACAGCACACTGCAGTGATTTCCTTTGAGATGGAAAATGAGTAGAGTAGCGTCGCGCGCCGAAGTCGTGGCGGCTGAGAAAAATGGATACAGGCAGACCGTCAATCTACGCTGGCCTCGCTGACAAAACGGTCTTCATCACCGGTGGAGGAAGCGGTATCGGTGCCGCCTTCACGCGAGCCTTCGCCGCGCAGGGGGCCCGCGTGGGTTTCGTAGACATTACGGCCGAAGCGAGCCGGGCGCTGGTCGCTGGGATTCAGAAAGAGACGGGAACGGCGCCACTCTTCATCTCCTGCGACCTCCGGGACATCGCCGCGCTGCAAGCCGCGCTCGAAAAAATCAGCATCGAATTGGGCGACATTGGTGTGCTCATCAATAATGCCGGGAACGACGACCGTCACAAGCTAGAACAGGTCACGCCTCCGTATTGGGATGAGCGAATCTCGGTGAACTTGCGGCACATGTTTTTCGCGGCGCAGACCGTCGCGCCACAAATGAAGCGGCTCGGCGGAGGCGCAATTATCAATCTTGGTTCCATTATTTGGAGGCTCAAGCACACGGGCCTCCCGGTATACAACGTGACCAAGGCTTCTATCACAGGGTTGACCCGAGTGCTCGCGCGAGAATTTGGGCCTTTCGGCATACGGGTCAACACGCTTTCGCCCGGGGCTGTATGGACCGAGCGGCAAATCAAGTTGTGGTATACGCCTGAGTTCGAGAAGGAAGTAATGGCCGGCCAATGTTTGAAGACGCGTGTTCTTCCCAGCGACATCGCGAACATGGCTCTCTTCCTGGCCTCGGACGCGGCGGAAAAATGCACGGCACAGGACTTCATCGTAGATGCAGGGTGGAGTTGAGGGAACGATGAGAACCATGAAAGGACCAGCGATTTTTCTGGCGCAGTTCGCCGGCGATGCGGCCCCGTACAACAATTTGAAGAGCATTGCCTCGTGGGCCGCCAAGCTCGGCTACAAGGGCTTGCAAATTCCGTCGTGGGATGCGCGCCTGTTTGATCTGCGGCGCGCAGCAGAGAGCAAGTCCTACTGCGAAGAGATCCGTGGCACGCTGGCGGGCCACGGTCTGGAGATCACCGAACTCTCGACCCATCTTCAAGGCCAGTTGGTGGCCGTGCATCCCGCGTATGACCTGGCCTTCGATGGGTTCGCGCCGGAAAAACTGAGGGACAACCCGCGAGCGAGGCAAGCCTGGGCGGTTGAACAATTATTGCTCGCGGCGAGAGCGTCCGCCAATCTGGGACTTAAAGCACATGTTACATTTTCGGGGGCGCTTGCGTGGCCGTACATATATCCCTGGCCGCAAAGGCCCGCCGGGCTGATTGAAACAGCTTTTGAAGAGCTGGCCGCGCGCTGGCGTCCTATCCTGGATGCATTTGATAAAGCGGGAGTGGATCTGTGCTTCGAGATCCATCCCGGCGAAGATTTGCACGATGGCGTCACGTTCGATATGTTCTTGGAGCGCGTCGGCAATCATCCGCGGTGCAACGCGCTTTTTGACCCGAGTCATTTCGTGCTTCAGCAGCTCGATTATCTTGAATTCCTCGATGTGTACCACGACCGCGTCAAAATGTTTCACGTGAAAGATGCGGAGTTTCGTCCGACAGGCCGCCAAGGCGTTTACGGGGGCTATCAGCCTTGGGTAAATCGAGCCGGGAGGTTTCGCTCGCCTGGGGATGGCCAGGTGGATTTCAGCGCCATATTTTCCAAGCTGACGCAGTACGGCTTTGATGGGTGGGCAGTGCTGGAGTGGGAGTGTTGCATCAAGAGCAGCGAGCAGGGAGCTGCGGAAGGAGCTCCTTTCATCCGGCGGCACATTATTCAGGCTGCAAGCAGCGCTTTTGACGATTTCGCAAGTTCAGGCGCGGATCAACGCGCCAATCGCCGAATGTTAGGACTAGATTGAAATTGGACGAGGGTCATGACAGCAAATCCAAAGGCACCTGATGCAATAAACCGGCGCCTCAGGCTAGGTGTGGTCGGTGCTGGAACTCGCTCGCTTCGGAACAAAGCAGTGCAATGGCATATTTAAGCGGCTTTCTTAGAACTATCTTTGAGAAGGCCAAGCCGGACTAGGCTTTCGGCGGTGGCGACGATGGACTCCTCGTTCGAACGCGGGGCCCAGCCTGCGCGGCGAAGATTTTCTGTCTGGAGTCCAGAGGAAGAGGTCTAAGGCATCCTTCCGGAGCTTTCCTTATCCCAGATTACGGTTTTCACCTGATTGTGATGGTTGTACCGCGCCCACTAGTCTGTACGCGGCTCACTGACGAAATGAGCCCGTGCAGCTATTCCGCCCTCGCTGTTTCACAGAGCGGCTAGAAAGCGTCGAAATCGGAAATTCTCGTTTTCGCTCCGTCCCCGCACTGATGAACGGAGAGTTGATGTCCAATCCCGCTCTTTACGTCGATGGAGGATACCTTGCCAGGAATCCGGGCTGGCATGTTGAAGAGTCGGCTTGGAAAGCCCGGCAGGTTCTTCGCATGCTTCGGCAGAATAACGTCGCCCCCAAGACAATCTGCGACGTGGGGTGTGGCGTCGGGGAGGTGCTTAAGCAGCTTCAAGCAGACCTGCGCGGCGAATGCTTCTTCTGGGGATACGACGTCTCTCCACAGGCCATCGACCTGGCCAAGACTAGAGCCAGCGAGACAATTCGATTCGAGCTCGCCGAGTTCGCGCAGGCCACTGATAAATTCTTTGATTTGATTCTAGTCTTGGACGTGATCGAGCATCTCCCGGACTATTTCAGCTTCTTGCAGATGCTGAAAGCCAGGAGCCATTACAAGATATTTCACATTCCGCTGGACCTTTCCGTGCAAACCATATTCCGCAAGGATGCGCTCCTAAAACGGCGAGACATGTATGAGCATCTCCACTATTTCACCAAAGAGACGGCCCTGCGAACCCTGACAGATTCCGGCTATGAAGTGCTGGATTCCTTCTACACTCCGCGGTCCATCGACTTTGGCTTGTCGCCAGGCCAAATGCTTCTGAAGCTGCCAAGAAGACTCTTCTTTGCCGTTCACAACGATTTCGCCGTCCGCTTCCTCGGAGGCTTCAGCCTCTTGGTTCTCACTCGCTGAGTCGGCGATTCCCCGCAGCAATAACGCCAGTCATTTCCTGGGGAAAAAGAATCATTCCCAACACGACGACGACTGCGGCCCAAAGCAGCACATTCCCAAACCATCTGCTGCGTACTCCGCACTGTTTGGCGCGATGCTGCTGTCAGAATCCGAGGCCAAATAACACAATGGATAGACCCAAGAGAAAGCGCTCGCTGCGCCGGCTCCCTGAGCAGCGGCGAAACCAAAGCTGATCGTCGCGAAGCAACTCAGCATCGCCAGCAACGCAAGAAGCTAGCCGCCTCGACTGCCCGAAAGACTAAAGACTCAAATCGTAGCGGCTCGACGTAAATCCACAACTTCATGAATCTCAGGAGAGGCCGCGTGTTCAGCGCGGCCTCTTCTGTTGGGCGACGGCGGAATTGCTAGGTAACTTACCGCTGCCCCGGTGCGTATAGTTCAACGATGGAGGTGTCCTCGTGCCCGATCACGATGAAGGAATGACATCGCGTCAGGCGGCGCTGATCGTCGACTTCGGTTACCCGATTCTTTGTGTGCAATCGAGGGGGTGCATTACAGCGCAAGAAGTCCGTCAAGGATTGGTTATTCTTCGCAGACGCCTGATCGAACTACATCCCCAGAGCACTGGCTGCCTTTGGTGTGATCTCCAGTGCATGGTGCGCAGCCTGCACTTTCGTTTTTTACATCTTCCCCGACTTCCCCAAAGTAGTGAACCTGTGGTGGTTCGACTCGCCCATGGCTATCTTCGAACTAGCGCTGAGTTTTTGGCTTCTGTTTAAGGGGTTAAGGTCATCCGGGATACCTGAGGCCAATAAAGCAGGCGGTTGAGCACAGGCGTGAACGTTCAACGATGGAAGGAGCAAAGACAGCGTAGCGGAGGAACGTCAATGAAAGCCGCCGTCTATACCAGATACGGACCACCGGACGTTGTTGTCCAAATCAAGGAGGTCGAAAAGCCTGTTCCCAAGGACAGCGAGGTCTTGATAGAAGTCCGCGCGGCTTCCCTCAATCCGCTTGACGGGCACCTCCTGCGAGCCCCGTTCCCGCTTCGCCTGATGACCGGGCTGCGCAAACCAAAGAACACACGGCTGGGCGTGGATGTGGCGGGCCAGGTTGAAGCGGTCGGCAGGAACGTAACCCAGTTCAAACCAGGCGACGAGGTGTTCGGAGCGTGCCGTGCGGCGCTTGCCGAGTATGCGTGTGCTCCCGAGTCGAGATTGGTTATGAAGCCCAGTAAGGTGACCTTTGAGCAAGCGGCGTCTGTACCTGTGGCAGGACTCACCGCATTGCAGGGTCTTCGCGACAAAGGAAAGATTCAGCCGGGGCAGAAGGTCTTGATTAATGGTGCGTCAGGAGGTGTGGGTACGTTCGCTGTGCAGATCGCCAAGTCATTCGGCGCAGACGTGACCGGCGTGTGCAGTACGCGGAATGTGGACATGGTCCGATCAATCGGCGCAGATCACGTCATTAACTACACGAAAGAGGATTTCACCCAAAGTGGGCAACGTTACGACATAATTTTCGACAATGTCAGCAACCATTCGTTCTCAGAGCGCCGGCGCATCTTAAATTCCAATGGCATCTGCGTCTTGGCGGGGATTGGAGGAGCAGGATCGCGCGAGGGTCAGTGGACGCGTTTGGGTGGTTCGCTCAAAGCGATGGTGGCGTCATGGTTCGTTAGCCAGAAGTTTGTCACGTTTATTGCGAGAATAACCAAAGAGGACCTGATCATCCTGCGCGAGCTCATGGCGACTGGAAACGTAACGCCGGTCATCGACAAGTGCTACAAGTTGAGTGAAGTCCCTGAGGCTATCCGATATCTGGAAGAAGGACACGCTCGAGGAAAAGTAGTAATAACTGCGGAATCGAACAACAAAACCTGACAACGCGCTGCACCCGGGGGAAACGGCACTCTCGACAGTTTTCCACAACGAGGCTGAACAAAAAGGCTGTCCCACTCTTCCCGGGACATGAGTCACGAAAAAGAGTGGGACTTGAAGGTACGCAGTCAGCCTATATTTTACGAACCAGACGAATCCTTGATGTCTTGGTTCGCCTGATTCATGGCCTTCTTGGACTCCGACTTGGAATCCGCATGCGGATCCAACGTCTGGATGGCCTTGCCGAGGCTCATCTTCGTTGTGTTCGTGCACGTTGACGTTGCCCCCGTGGCGGTCTTGGTGGTCATATCGCACATCAAGGCCGCGAACCCGCCGTTAATATTCAGGTTCTTGGCGACGTGGGCCGCGGCAACGAACTGGCCGAAGTTCTTGAACGCGCTCGCATCTTTCTCAAGGTCAGTGAGATTCGTGGTGCCAGTCAGGGTCTCGAGCTTGGTGGCCAGATGCGAGTTGTGCTCCAGGACACTGCCGGGATCGGTGCTGGCCATCGGATTCGATGAACTATGGCCTCCCCCAGCAGAGGCGCTTTTCCCGTGCGTGCCGGAAGCGCCCATGCTACCGGCTGCACCGGGCGTACCGGATGGGCGGCCTCGCTGTGCATACGTCGACGAGCCGAGGAACAACAGCGTGCTTAGAGCTAGGAACGGAATGATCAGACGTTTCATTGCTTTATTCCTCCTTAGTGAGACGAACTACCGATGAACCTCGCGAGATTGACACCGACTCCGAAATAAACCGTATCCAAAGAAAAGCTGGCGGAATGTGTGTAGCCGACAGCCAGATCCACTGAGTGGAACGGGCTGGAGTCAAATCCCAGGGAAAAGCCGTGGTCGCGTGCAATATCAGCAGAGCCCGTTGTTTCTGGGGTGGTCTGAAACACGCGGTTATGGGACGCCCCTGGATTTCCCGGGGCCGTTTGACGATTCAGGAATCTGCTGAAGAGCTTCTGCTGCCCCGAAGGCTCGATGGCATACGCCGACGCGCGGAAGTTCAACAGGGGCAAGATTCGGATGCTCGCGCCGCCATCGAAGTGCCCGGTGATACCAAGCGTTGTATAAGGGCGCACGAAGTAGGTGCTATCGGGCACGGTATTCGCTACGCCAAGATCTACGAACGGCGTAACGTGCCCAAAGGCGCGATCAAAATGATTGCTCCAATCCGCCGTCGCCCGGCCGGAGCTGAAACCATTCCGGGTGCTGCCGGTGGGAACAGTGCCTCGGACATTGGAGACGAAATTCACCACCGGATTTCGGAGCGTAAGTCGTAGATCGGTATACATGTCCCCTATGCCACTGGCGGAACGCAAACTTGTGGTGGTCGCGGAGGAGCTGGCATGGACGAAAAGAATGGGCGCGCCAAAATCCACACTGAAATGGTGATTGAAATTGTAGCCCAGCGTGGAATCGAACCGGGAAACGGTTCCGAGGGAGCTGGATGTTCCGGTCAGGCCTTCGTACCAGATTAGGCCTTTGCCCGAGTCTGGCATGGACTGGGCGTGAACCGCCAGCGATAGTCCCATAGTGATAATCAATAAAAAGGGAACTCCGCGCATTTTACGCCTTGTCAAATTCAACCCACCTCAACGAATTAAGTTGCGAACACAAATTCGGGACTGGGATAGAATTCACTCCCCGGGGCGGGTGGAGAGTTCCTACGTTTGTATCATAGCGGACAAACACGGAGTCCGGCACTGTCCCAAGGGACGGGAGCGCAGAGTTCGCAATACCTGTCCTCAGGTACAGTGGCCCGGCGTCGAAGGGTGCTTCTTCGCAGGCTGCCAGCCGCCCGCGAACGTCACTCTTTCTGAACTGTCAGCCGAGCTGCGGTATCCGCACTCGTCTGTTTTTGAAACAGCACGCCTCGACCCGGAGGAGTACTACTCTTATTTGCTTCTTCCTCTGCAGCTATTAAACTTAAACGACCCGATCCGCGTCGCCCAGTTGAAGCTGCCGGTGGTTGCGTAATACTCATTGGTGTACCAGAAGGTGCAGTCGTCAACGGGATCAAGCGACATCGAGCTGTAGTCCCCCCAACGATGAAATGAGTTGAACTGCACGCCACTGCCGTTCACGAGCACCAGCGGCCCGAACATCTGACCCGCCGGATCGGTGGGCGCGCGGCCCGCGACGTACACACTGGGGAACACGCTTTGGCTAGACACGCTGAATCCCAGCGCAGCGTTACCGATTTTATCCATGGCGATACTGCCCAGCCAGTAGTTCACGTTGGGATCTATGAGAGTCGATTGCTGGTAGACGAACGGCGCCGACGGATTGCGGATCTCGTACCAGCGCACACCGGCCAGTGGTCCTCCTTTAACTGTGTGGTTGACGACTAAGGACTCGTGGTCGCCGAAATTACGATAGGCCAGGCGGAACATCACGCGATCAGCCAAACCGTCCACCCTCTCCCCTGGCGACGGTTGCGGGATGCATGACACATTAATCGCGCGCGCGCAGATCTCGCTATACGCCGCCACGGAGATAAGCGTTGGGCCGCTGAAACTCGAGTTTGAGGGATTGCTGAAGTCAACGTGGAAACGGAAGAAGTTCAAGTGCGTGGAATCAGCGAGGCCCACGAAGTAGTTCGGCGAGCCCGCCGGCGGCAAAGCGCTGCCGTCGAGGTCGGCTGGCAGCAGGCTGGAAACCGTGGGGGGCTGCTGGAAGCAGATCGCGCTCGCAGGCGCACCGGCGAGCATGGCGTTGCGATCGAACGCGCAAGCCTGCGCGCCCGCAAAACTGTGAGGTGGAAACACGTTGATGCTGTTGTAATACGCGTCAGGCCAAACGCCGAATTTCGGATAGTCCGGGAAATTGGAGCCGAAATCGAACTCGTACCGGTTGTAGGAACCGGTGGCATCGGAGTTGGCGGACACTGCGATGCACTCCGCCGTTTGCGTGAAGCTGGTGTTGTACTGCAACTGGCTTACGAGCCAGCGTCCAGCTAGGTGGTCGTAGAGCACGACGGGATCGCCGCCATCGGCAAACGTCGGCGTGCCTCCCCCAAACTCGCAGAGACCGCCGAAACCGGTCCAGAGCGTGTGGATCGCGGCCGGCCCGAGCTGCAACGCTCCAGTCGATTTATCGTAGACGGCGATGGTTACGTTCACCATTTGCACGAACTGCGTCGCGCCGACGGCACCATTGGTGTCCGGGGGCACGAAGGCAAAACCGAACAAGTTGCGATTGTCCTGCGCGCTCTGCCCATCGAAGTTGAGGAAGCTCGTGACGCCGGTAAGGGGCCCAGAGAGCGGGGCGGCAACGGGGTCCGGATTGGGGTTAGTGATCATCGCGCCTGTAGCGCGTGCCGTGGGACTCTGGCTGTCGCTTCCCCCGCCGTTGGCCGAAGCGCCGATCGCCATCCGCGACAGGGGCTGCGAAGCATCATGGTGAGAGGCCTTGATCACATCCGGGTTATTTGCAAAAGCGAGCGGCCCGTACAAGAAGAACAAAACGAAGGAGAGAAACCACTGGGGACGGGGCACAGCATGGGCTCGCGTCAAACACACCACCTGAAAATTGTTGTACGTTGAATTGCGGCTGCTCATGAGAACTCCTTCCTTGTAATCGTTATCGAGCCTTGCCTCGGAAAACTCGCGAGTATTCCCCTATCCCGTTCGGGGGGAACCCCCTGCTACGGTTTCGGAATGGGCACGCTGGCCACTACCTGTTGTTGAAAGTGGTTTGGGTTAGAACCATCGTCAAAGGTGCTTACTGAAGTTGTGTACTCGATTGAGCGGCCCGATGTGTTTCCGAAGTAATCTCCGATGAAAGTTCCGCTGTTGCAGATGCAAATCCAATGGGGCGAGTTGAGTTGCGGATCCCAAGTGTGTTGAGACAATCGGATGTTGTGACCGACTGGAGCCAGCGTAGCGGTATAAAACTGGATAGCGGTATTTATGCAGTAATTGGAGCGACTGTAAGGAGTTCCCGAAGAGCTGCTGGTGCCGGGATCGAGAGCAATCCCCGCAGCGACGGCTTCGGCACTTCCCGCCGCCGGACAGGGCAGGCGGCGATCATAGAAGGCAACGCTGACCGTGTCGGTGACGCCGTTATCAGCGACATTCAGATTCGGTTGAAGTTCGTCCACTGGCCTGACATTGTCGTTCACCACGATCGGAGTGGACCAAGTGACGCCGTTGTCGGTGGATGTGGTCAGGTAGATGTTGGAAAGGCCGGAAGCGCCGTCCTCCCAGCTCACATACAGGGGATAGTGGCCGTTGACAAGGTGGTGGCCCACGGCAAATGTGTTGACAATGCCTTCGCGGAAGGTGGTGTTCTGATAGGTGGGAACGAAGATGTCATGGTGCACGAGCAAGGGCGTCCGCCAAGTTGCACCCCCATCGTCCGAGGAGATCACATATAAATCCGCGAACTGAAATCCTTTGTGCTGCGGATTGTTGGTTTCTGTGGTGTACACCGTTCCGTCTGGAGTGACATGCGGGAGCATGTAACTGTCCCAGGGATGGCCGTTGATGGTCGGCAGGACCGCGGGAGTGGACCAGTCGGTATGGCTGCCGTCGGCGTTCGCGTCCGCGAAGGAAACAAACACGCTGCTCGGATTGAAAGCGAACAACGTCCACATGGCATAGATGCGGTTGTAGTGCGGGCTGGAGGGATTGAGATCAACGGTGATCCACTGCTTGTCAGGATCATTCGAATGAGCATTTGGAGCCGTCATCAGATAATCCAGGCTCCCGTTGTGAGTGAAGTTCCAGTCCGTGGCGGAAATCGCGCCATGTGGCCGAACAGCCGAGGAGATGGCTTCGCCGGGTAGCGCGGGATTAGGCAAAGAGGAGCCGTTATTGAACACCTGAAAGCCAAATTTGTCGTAAGAGAACTGGTAGGGTAGCAACAGGGCACGGTAGTTGCCGAAGGCGTCGAATTCTCCTACCGGATCTGTGTTGTCGGTGAAGCCTTCGTAACCCGGAACATGACCTTGTACCGACCAGGTCTTGCCACCGTCGAACGATTCGTAGAAGCCCTGCAAGTGGTTATAGCCCTCGGCGCTAACGAACCATTTGGTCTGCCCGATCAGGTGATTGGAGTTGGTGGGATCCACTCGAAGGTCCGACTCGCTGTGGTTGTTTACAAGCAGCGGTTGGTTCACAACGTTCTGAGTCGGGTAGGGTCCGAGGTCTTCGCCCGTATTTGCGCCACCGTTGCACGGGGTCTCGCCGGTATAGCCGTTCGTGGGACCCAGATTCCCAACGTACGGTACCTCCGGCGTGTAGCAGCTGATCTTTTGTGTGGTGGCGAAGACATTAGTGACATGGTTTGACTTGAAACTATCGGCGAAGGCGGCGTCTGTCTGCGTGCCCTGAGGAGGCGGAGGCACCGATTGCGCGAAAGACAGAGGGACCAATATCGTTAGTAGCAGGAGTCCGGAAGAGAGGTACTTCTGCATTCCACAGAGGCTCCGGACGCGAATTGAATGGGGGAGAGGCTTGACTGGCAACATGTTCACCTCGCAGGCGCATCGGTTTTCGGACGGTCGCGTTTCGAGCGTATCGCGCGCGCCGGTGGGGACATCTGCAGCGCGGATGTGGAGCATAATGTCCAGTCTTGTCGGTGTCAAGAATGTCTCTGGCGAAATGACTAAGAGCAGCCAGCGAAATCAATCTGTTTTGCAGTGGCGGTGGCACCGGCAGTCGCTTTAAGAGGCATTCCGTTTGTGTCCAGATTCGTCGTCAATGAAGACGGCGAACAAATCCTGCCGAACGTAGTTCGATTGCTTGCGGGGATGACAATCCAACTCTGAAGCGATTTCGGGCAGTCCTATGCGATGGGCTATTCTTTCAGCGATACGGGATCGGACTGATTCTTCGGCGCCTTCTTATCCAACAAGGAGATTAATGCGCGGCCCGAAGCCGGGACGCCAACCTTGCCTTCGCGGACGATCTCCTTAGCAGTCAGATTTCGGCCGTACAGCTTTTTGTTCGCACTGCCGTCAGACCGAAGCGTCGAGCCCTCGAGCGAGATGCCTGCGAACAATCCGCGCGAGCGAGAATAGCTGAGGACTTCTGCCCTCATCACGATGTCGGTATCAGCCGCTGCTGCACGCCCCTTCGGCCCAATTGCTGCAGAGGCATCGGCGCCAAGCTTCACTTTGCTGCTCAAGATTGAGTTCGCTCCTTTGGGATTCATGACCAAGAGGACGAAGTCCGTGGCCTGACCGCCCAACTGCAAACCGATGTTTGCACCCTCGAGCGCGAAGAGTGCGGGAGCGCTCCAATGTCCCGTAAAGTGCTGGCCGGTCCGGCAGGTGATCGCACCCCGGCCGAAGTCCCCTCCGATGCCGATTGCGAACTTCAGAACCGAAGGAATCACAATGACGCATTCGGCTTTGTTGAGCAGATCCTTCGGAATCCCGTCGGGGATGTCCAAAATCTCCTTGAACACTTGGCCACATGCTGCGAGGCGCTTCTGTTCCCTGCTTTCATTCGCTGCGAAAGTGGGACAAGCCAGGAAAATGGCGAAGACAAAAACACTGACTTTTCTCATGACACGGCTCCCAAACATCTGTTCGATTCTTGCGCCGTCAGCATCAGACGACAACTGGCTTGGTGGCGGTCTTGTCCTAAGTGAAAACTGAATGGCGCGAGTTGACCGTCGGCGGCGGAGCCACGTTGAGACTCGGCAATGGTACCCGCCTCCCTTGAAAAGAGGGAGTTCGAATAACTCATTATGGTCGATGGTGATCGAAGAGATGTTTGGTGGGCAACACCGAGTTGATGAACGTAAACGGGCTGGGCAAAGTTAGGGTGACACAGATGAACAGAAGCGATAGAAGCTGAACCGCGGATCTGGCCGCCAACAACGCCGTGCCGTTGCCCGAAGACGTCCAACTCCCGGTTTGTCGGCTAGAACGAAGCCGCTTGTGCGGATGTTGAGATCGGCTGATCGATAAGTTCCGAGCGTGGGCCGTAATCCAGGCACAACCAGACTCCGGTGGTTTAGAAACTATCCCTCTCTCGCTCGCTGAGCTGCCATCTGATGAGTTTTGGGAGAAGACGAGGATGTCGCGTCCTACTCTTTCCGTGTTCTTCTGCTTCATTCTCTGGCAATGACGCGGTGCAAAAAACACTGTTCCCGAGCCTCGTGCCTTGACAACCCCATCTCTCATATCGACGGATACCCTAATCCTTCTCATGCCTTAAGCCTGTGCTACCCTCCGTTCCTCTAGTCGAGGAAGGAAAACCTTGAACGTCGTACCATGTCCTGGTTCGCTGCACACAGAGATATGGCCGCCGCTCTGCTCAACGATGCCATGGACTGTGGCCAGCCCCAGCCCGGTACCCTGTGCCTTGGTAGTGAAGAATGGCTCGAAGATATGCGCTTGCGTGCGGGCATTCATGCCTATTCCCGTGTCGGTCACGGCCAGCATGACATACCGCCCCGGCTTCACGGGCCATGAGCTGCTGGAGTAGCTCTCGTCGAGATCCGCGTTTTGGGTCTCGATCGTGAGCGTTCCGCCGTGAGGCATGGCGTCGCACGCATTGAGAGCCAGATTCAGAATGACCTGCTCAAGCTGGCCGGGGTCTGCGTCGACCCGCCCCAGTTGAAGGCCCGGATGAATCACTAGCTCTATCTTTTCACCAATCAAGTAATGGAGTAGTTTTTGCGCGTCGGTGATGAGCGCATCCAGATCCAGTACAACAGGCTTCAAGGTTTGCTGACGACTCAATGCCAGGAGTTGGCGAGTGAGCGATGAAGCGGACAGCGCCGCTTTTCTGATGCATTCCACGGCTCGCGGAGCTTGGTGACCTTGCAGGGTGCACTCAAGCAGGAACGCGCTGTTACCGAGGATAACTGTCAACAGATTGTTGAAGTCGTGAGCCATCCCTCCGGCGAGGCGGCCGATGGCTTCCATCTTTTGTCCCTGGCGTAGTTGCTCTTCTAAATGCTTGCGCTCGACGGCGTACCG
>Ga0137403_10006342_pt1 | contig 13558 bp, 12 predicted proteins | sample CZOMad2_1_16fung_FD_122057 | JGI IMG/M metagenome (GOLD analysis project Ga0137403, IMG submission 122057) | Vadose zone soil fungal communities from Angelo Coast Range Reserve, California, USA - CZOMad2_1_16fungal (Hybrid Assembly) | ecosystem: Environmental > Terrestrial > Soil > Vadose zone... | reverse complement strand
ATGGGTTACGGAAATGGATATGCGCCCTGGGCCATCGGCAGGCTGGTCAGGCGCGCGGATATTGGTTGGATGCATAGTCTGCGGGCAATGAATGTCCTCGGCGGGGAAATATGCAGCAGGCTGGAATTGCTGCTGAATGCCCGGGATGCAGGAAATAAAACGATACGTATGCAAGGGAAGGCGGAGATCAGGGAGATCCTGAATAAACTGAATGTGCTCCAGCTTGCCTTGCTGCTGCATGCAGGGCGAGTGGGCCAGGTGGGTGCGGTCACGGGGCGGGAGCTTTCCGAAGTCCCGGTATCCGGTGGAGGAGATGAATTGCCGGGGAGGCAGGTACAGGGAGCGACGGCTCCGGATAAAATGCTGAAAAGTATTGCGCTTGCGATCGCAAAGCGGGCGGGTGCGAAGGGAACGGGACTTTATGAACAGCTGATGCGCTGGCCCGGGGAAGAACTGCGCTCCCTTCATAGGAAATGGGAACGGGATGCCGCCGGCAGGGCGGCACTAAAGAAGATAAGGGCAGGGTTGCGGGATCATCCTTGCCTGGAGAATTATCCTTTGCTGGACCTGGTGACGGAGATGGCAGGTGCGGGGAAGAAGCCCGGTGAAAAGGGGCTGAATGAGATCCTGAGTAGCGGGACAGCGGATGACCTGACGGCAAATAGGAAGATAACAGGTGGGAGTACGGCGGATCCGGTGGAAATGCAGGATGCTTCCGTGCCACGGAAGAACCTGATGAAAAAAAAGACCCTGGCCAAGGCCCTGAAGGAACTTCCGGAACGGGCGATCCGGATCCTGGACCATCTGACGGGCCTGCCTGAAAAAGAATTGCAGGAATTGTTATCCCCTGTCCCTCCCATTGCGACCATTTATAGCAGAGAGCAGGAGGAGACTGGCAGGATCCTGATCGATAATGCCGGGCTCTGCCTTTTCGCACCGTACCTGCCGGGTTTCTTTAAAAACCTGGGGTATATGGACAAAGACGGGTTTAAGGATTTTCGTTTTGCCGCAAGGGCCGTTCACCTGCTGCAGTATATCGCAGTGGGCAAGCGAAAGGCCCCGGAATATCTGCTTGCTTTTCCCAAATTGCTCTGTGGTCTCCCGGCCGGCAAGGCCATTCCGGGGAGCCTGCGCCTGAAAAAATCCGAGCTGGCTGAAGCCGACGACCTGATAAGCGCCATCATCCACAACTGGAAGGCCTTAAAAAATAGCTCGGCAGATGGACTGAGGGGCAGCTTTCTCTGCCGGAAAGGGATAATTACCGATAAGGGCGCTCAACTTGTATTGCAGGTAGAGCGGAAGGAATATGATATTTTATTAAACGGGATATCCTGGGGGTATTCCATTATCAAAATGCCATGGATGGCAAAATATATCGAAGTACAATGGTAATCGACCGTCAAATACTCAGGCAGCATACGGAACTTATTCAAAGGGAACTGGACTGGTTTGCCCAAGTGCTGGACACCCGTATGAAGATCTGGCTGGGGCAGGAATGCACATACAAGACCATCTGGGAACTGGCGCCGCCTGAGCATGATGAGCACGCGGGTTATTATGCGAAATTCATCCGGTATTATAAATGTGTGCCTGGCGAGCGGCTGGTACTGATGCTGGCCCTGGCGCCGCATATCCGGCCCGGCCTGCTGGATATATTTAAGAGTGGCGCTCATGATAAAGGATCCTCCGAGTTCGGGGGGATAAAGGGAAATACGCATGGAGGGTTCCTTCCTACGGGCGAGACGGCCTTGTTCCTCCTGGGAGGCCAGGACCTGTACAGCAGGATGCTGGCTTCCGACCTTTTCGACAGCACGCATTATTTCTCAAAGCATAATATCCTTCACCTGGAAGAGACGGCGCCGGGCGAGCCTTACCTCAGCGGTGGCATTCAACTGTCCAGGGACTATATAAATTATTTTCTGCGGGGTCAGAACCGGCGTCCGCATTTCAGCAAAGATTTTCCGGCTAAGCTGATCACTACTCCCATGAACTGGGATGATCTGGTGCTGCCTACCGATACGCTCGAGCAGATCGAAGAAATAAAAGTATGGATACAGCATCATCATACCCTGATGCACGAATGGGGGTTCCATAAAAAACTGAAGCCGGGCTATAAATGCCTTTTTTATGGGCCGCCGGGCACCGGGAAAACGTTGGTGGCCTGCCTGATCGGAAAATTATGCGAGATGGACGTATACCGTATCGACCTGAGCATGCTGGTCTCGAAATACATCGGCGAGACGGAGAAGAACCTGGAAAAGATCTTCCAGATGGCAGAGAACAAGAACTGGATCTTGTTCTTCGACGAGGCCGACGCCTTATTCGGGAAAAGATCGGGGGTAAATGATTCGAATGACCGCTATGCCAACCAGGAAACAGCGTACCTGCTGCAGCGGATAGAGGATTTTAACGGGATCGTCATCCTGGCGACGAACCTGAAGAATAATATCGATGAAGCCTTTGCAAGACGGTTTAAATCGCTGATCTATTTTCCCATCCCGCAATCCGATGAAAGATTGAGATTGTGGCAGGGATCTTATTCGCCTGCTACGGTGCTGGAAGACAAGATGGACCTGAAATGCCTGGCAAAGAAATACGAGCTCACCGGTGGGATGATCATGAATGTATCCAGCTATTGCGCATTGATGGCGCTGAAGCGTAACGAGAATATCATCCGGCTGAACGATGCGGAACGAGGGATACAGAAAGAGCTGGAGAAGGAAGGGCGGATATTATGACTATTTGTATGAATTTAAAAACTCACCAATATGGAACATGCACCGATCAATAAAAGCAAGACAAGCACTCCTGCAAATGCGGGAAAGACCGTTAAACTACAGGCTAAGCTCAGCGTCAACCAGCCGGGTGACGCCTATGAGCAGGAAGCGGATAAGGTAGCCAGCCAGGTAACCCAGGCGGCGGGCCCGTCCATCCAAGCGGCGTCTTTGCCGATCTCACCCGTGCAGCAAGGGAGTGTCGCTCCCGCTGAAGGGATGAGCGATGTCGCTTCCTCTCCTTCTTTCGAAAATTATATCGCCACGCTCAATGGTGGAGGCCAGTCCCTTCCGGCGGATACAAGGGATTTTTTCGAATCCAGGTTCGGGCATGATTTCGGGGATGTGAGAATTCATACCGACAGCCGGGCCATGGCCTCTTCGGCGGCCATCAATGCGCATGCTTATACAGCCGGAAATCACATTGTCTTCAACGAAGGAAGGTATTCCCCTGAAGGCAGTGAAGGTAAGCAACTACTGGCCCACGAGCTGACCCATGTCGTGCAGCAATCGGGCGGGGAAACGGGTACGGCTACACATGCAGGTGATGCCGGCGGCGGCGGCGCGGTGCAATGTCAGCTGATCCAGGCCGAAGGAGGTGAAGAAAAAGAATCCTGGTTTTCCACTATAGGCGAAATTTTAGACAGCACCGACAAAGCAACGGGAGGCCTGATACCTGGGATCGGTTTTGTCGGCTCGGCATTGGGGGGGGCTGGAGATCTGGGGAAAGGGATCGAGTCGGGAGACCCTGCAGGTCTTCTGGCCGGAGGACTGGGATTCGGGGAAAAAGCATTGGACCTGGCAGAGAAGATGAGTGAGGAGGGAATGGGTGAGGGTCTGGGAGTGGCTTCAGGGATTCTCGGTATGGGGAAATCGGGCGTAGACGCTTATTCCGATTTCTCTAAAGGGAATTATGGAGCCGGCGCCTGGGATGTCACTAAAGGGGTAGGACAAGGAATATCGACCTTGGCGAAAGCAGGCGGTTTCTCCCTGCTGGGCGAAGGCGGCCTTTCCGGGGCGATGGGCGCTATTTCGGAAGGCGGACTGGGGGTCCTGGGCACCGAAGGCGGAATTGCGGGTTCCGCGCTTACAATGGATGCCGGGGCCGCGCTGGCGGGAGGCGGGGCGGAAGGCCTTGCCGCGCTGGGCCCTTTAGGCGCCCTTATCGGAGCGGGTATCGGGGGAGTCGGAATGGGTATGGGGCTGGACTCCGGCGTGAACAAGTTAGGACAGTGGATAACGGGGAATGATAAGAAAGACTATTCAATTTCCGCAGGAATAGGAAACTATCTGACGAGCCAGGATGAGGCACTGACTTCGCTCTGGGCGGATCCGTCCAAACCCCTGGAAAAGCAGACCATTGCCGCGCATCTGATCGACTATTTCGATTTATAGGGTGTCCTGCCAATTTATAAAATTTTAAGTATGTCACAAGAAAAAAAGTGGATCTGCACGGACATGCCGCACGATCATATTTTCGACGGTCCTTCCGAGGACGGTTTTTGTCCTCTGGAGCCTTACGGGCATGGCATGTTGTTCCTGGGGATACCCGATCCACCCAAGCAGGAGGAAGAACCGGAACCATGGCAACGGCCGGGGCCTGTGCGACCCGGCAAGGAGCGGGAAGGGGGACAGCCAACTGAGATAGGCTTGTGCGTCATACTCATGGATGCTTCCTCCTCCATGACGGATCCGGCCTTCGAGGGGAACCCGCTGACGCGGATGCACCTGGTGGCCAGCAGCGCTGCTGCCGGAATATTCGACCTGGAGCGTATGCAGAATAACCCGAATGCCTATGTGGCCGCATTCCGATTTGACGACAGGGTAGAAAGGATGTTCGTGGATACGGTGGCCAACCTGATCAAACGTTATGAAGGGAATGTAAAAAAGTTTTCCGAATATATCTATGGGGAGCTTTTTAAAATGCAGCGGGGCACGGATATCAACAAAGCCCTGGATGTGGCGCATTCCTTTATCGATAAATTCCTGAAGCATCAGCTGAATGATTTTACGGCCAGGAACTATACTCCCATGCATCAGCGGATCATGAAATACCGGTCGGCAGATTCTGTCTCGATCCCCAATATCAGGGTCCTGATCTATACGGACGGAATGCAATTCGACGCACATGAGGACAGGAAACTGTTGCCCAACCCTTTTGTCAAGCATAAGTTGCCCGGGCTGAACCACGATATCGTTATCGGCGCTTTCTTCGGCCGCTCTTCGGACGAGGGATGCAGGGAATTAAAGAGCTTACTGAGCAATTGTCCCATACATGACGAACCCCAGTTCTTTTTATTCGATTCCCCTGCGAAGATCGGCAACCTTAAACATTTATTCCGCATGGCCTCCGGCGCCTCGGGTTTCTGCGAGTACTGCCTTAACCCGCAACTGAACCGATAGCCCGTAAATCATATTAACATGGAACCCCAAAAATATTGCAGCGTACTCCTCTTTGTTTACGCTGTGACGACGGCCTGCCATGCAGACCACCGTATCGGCCAGAGTATGGCCGTAGCTAAGGCCCCGGAATTGCCGGCAAAAACAAGCGCCGCTCCGAAGACCCCATATCTGAAGAAAACGGCTTATCCTACCTGTCTTACCGATGTCCGCGCGGACCTGCGTACAGAGGTCGCAGGCATCGATGTTTCACATTGGGACGGCCGTATAAACTGGCAGGAGGTCAGCTCGGAAGGCATACGCTTCGTTTATATAAAGGCCACGGAGGGGCTGAGCTTTAAAGACCCTTCTTTTGACAGCAACTGGGAAGGAGTTGGAAAAACTTCCATGTACAAAGGCGCTTATCATTATTTCCTTCCCGGGCTGACAACCGCCAGGCAGGTGACGCAGGCGCAGAATTTTATAAAAGCGGTAAGGGACCTGAAGGAAGGAGATCTTCCCCCGATGATCGATTTCGAGGATGATCCGGCAATCACTGCGGAGGCCTTGCAAGCCCGGTTATTTGCCTTCATCAGGGAGATCGAAGCCTGCTTCAGGGTGCGGCCGCTTATTTATACCAGCAAGGCCCTGTACAGCAAATACCTGAGCTGGCATAACAGTTTCGCGGACTATGAAGTATGGATCGCGGACTATTCCTACGAGCGGCCCGAGCTCTGTGATAAGAAGAACATGAGGATATGGCAATTCACGGACAGGGCAAAAGTAAAAGGGATCAGCCAGTACGTGGATATGGATATATTTTATACCACATCCGAGGACCTGAAGAAATTGATCATCAAAAATAAATAATGCGGCACATGAAGTACCTGTATATAAGCCTGGCATTTATTTTATTATGCGCAGAGGGCGCAAGGGGTCAGCAGTCCGGCATTTCCGGAGGCGATAGCACGCGTGCAGATACCGCCAGGAAGAGCATGCAGGCCGATAGTTCCGGAAAACATGGAAGAGCCACTGTTGCGCATACGCCTGCAACGGTCAGGCGGATGGCGAAGCCGGTCGTCAAGACAAAAAAAGACAGCTCCGCGATCGCCGTGCCTGTTAAAAAGGATTCTGTCCGGATAGTGGCAATCCCGGATACTGTACAGGCGGACTTACTGAAAAAGGCGATCGTTGCGGCCCTCGCGCCCATGCTGAAAAAAGAGATCCCGGCGCCGGCGCCTGAAGGCAGATCCTTCCTTTTCTCTGTTCTGCTATCCTTCCTGCTGCTGGGACTGGCCACCGCATGGTACCAGATCGTACTGCTTGGAAAAATAAGTAAACAGATAAGAGAAGTTCCCGGAGGCGGCGGAAAGGTGATTGGTGCGGGAGTTCCTGCAGCCGGGGGGAATGCGGAAGCGAGGGTAGAGGCAAAGATCGCGGATGCGATGACGGAAGACGTTGTGGATGCTATTGCAAAAGACCTTGCGGGAGAGGTCAGGGTTGCCCTTAACAGTGGGGTTACGGAAAGCACGGCTTGCTTTGTCAGTGAGATCATGATGACGGCAGGCCCAAGGAAGAAAGCCATGAAAGAGCCCGGGTCAGATAAGGACCTGGGGGAGGATATATGCGGATTTGTCGCCAGGGCAGGCAGGATCGGGTTCTGGCTGCTGGACGGCACATCAGACAATTATATACTGCGTGAAAATCATTTCGGCAAAGAATATTTTTCCAGTCGCCTGCTGGCCCAGTGCATTGCCGACTACCTGCGAAAGGCAATTGTCGCGGGAGGGGCCGGCGAACTGTCTCTGAATGAAATAATAAATGAGACCATCCGTGAGGTCAAGAGGGACTGGCTGCTGAATATCGGGGCATTGTCCACCCAGGAAAAGGAAAGGCTGAGAATAAATATCCTGGGCAAAAAATTCCCTGAATGTTCGACCACCTTATTACTGGCGATCCTGGACCTGAACGGGGACCTGGCTGCTTACCGCTCCGGAGATTCAAAAATGCTCCTGTTCCGGAATGAGGAGAAAGGACTGATCTCCGTCGACAGCTCCTTCAGCGGCAAAAACCCCGAAAGCAATGACCGGATCTTTTTCAGGCTGCTGCTCGATCAGCAGGGCGAGCTGGATATATTATCCAACAGGCCGGACTACGAAGTGTTGCGTGAGAAGAATATCCATAGCCTGATCGGTTTTTCCGATGGGATCGGGGCTCAGACGGAAGAGACGTTAAAAGAAGATTACAGCGGGGATCCCGATGCGGTGCGGAGACGGATCGCCAGCGAGATCCAGGGTACGGAGGATGATAAATCCATTTGCTTTATAAAAATAATACGATCATGAAAGTCTTTATCAAAGAGCAGGAGTACGACTACCAGTCCGATTATTCCGCCGGATGGAAATTCTCCGCCTTGGATCATTTTAAATTTCCGGTCAGGATCGGTCGATATGATTGTTTCATCAAACGTTTCGAAAAAAAGAGCCCGAAGGATATATCGGGCTGGCAGCTACTGACGGAATTAAGAGCCGATCATGAGCCGGGCCTTCCCAGGCTCCATGATATTATCCGCGAGCGGGAAAGCAAAAGGGATATTTACTATATTTTTTATGAATGCCTGGAAGGCGACACCTTATATGACCACGTGCGGGATAATGAGACTGTCGACCTGGAAAGACTGGTAAAGGACCTGTTCCAGGCCATGGCATCCATTCACCGGCACCGGCACTGGTTTCCCGATGTCTGCGAGAAAAACATTTTTTGCACGAGGAATGAGGGGTACTTCATGATCGATCTCGACAGTTCCTATCCCATATTGGTTGCCCCGGAGAACGACATGCACGGGGATAAGCTGGATTGGGGCCTTTCCCTTAATTTTCTTGCCGATCTGCCGGGGTATGCGCATATTAAACCCGTGGATGTTTCGGGGGTCTTACTGAATTATCTCCAGCTTGTTTTTCTGATCCTGCGTATACGCATAGGGATGACGGTGAAGAGGGATGGCCATGACCCGGACGTTTATTTTAAAGGGATCCGCCGCTGCCTCGACCGGCTAGTACCTGAATTCAGGGAGTCGTTTGCGAGGTTGCTGAAGACGGAAACCCAGGAGCCGGATGAGGCGGAAACAAAGCAGATCAGGGCCCTGGTGCTGGAGAGAATTGTCCGGGGGGAACCGGGCCCTGTCTGGGATCTCTGCCTGGAGGAAAATAGTGAGGCGAGCCTGAGCGAAAGGGTAGAAGTAATTTCAGGCGGTGGGATAGGAATGACCAGCGGTGAAAGAGGCAGGGTGATCGCGGGTGACCGGCACGCGGAAAAGCAGGGTGGGATGAATGAATCGGGGGACAGGCATAGCGGAAAGAACGGAGGGTCAGATGTGGCGAAAGGAAAAGACCGGCACGGGAAAAAAGATTGGAGTTCAGTGATCGGGCCGGGCATGAAAAAACTATTGTGGGGCATCCTTGCTGTGCTGCTGATCGTATGGGGAGTATGGATCTTCCTGCATAACCGGAATATACCTGTAAATGCCTTACAGCACCCGGTGACGGACAGCAATGCAGTAAAAGCAAGAGCGGACAGCCTGGAGAAGGCAAGGAAGAGAGACAGCATGGAATTGGCAAGGATCGCAGACAGTGCAAGAACAGCAGACAGCTTAAGGAGGAAGGACATGGCATTAAGGGCCTGGAAGAGGGACAGCGCCGAAAAAGCGATAAAGGAAGGTATTGCGCGGGACCATGAGCAGAAGAAAAACAACCCTGTAGAACACTATCCGGACCCCCCTGCAAAGGAACTGCCGCCGGAGGTGGAGAAAGAAGAAGGCCCCAGGGGATTTGAAATGACCAGGCAGGAACAAAAGATCGTGGATTCAATGCGGATCTTTAGCCAGAATTATAACCTGGCCCCGCTGGGCCTTACCCACCGGAAGCGGCTGATGTTGGTGAATGGCTCTTCTTTTTTACTGGAAAGGGTCGCTATCGAGATTACCGTACCGGGGAATTTACCGGGCCATAGCGATAAGATCGTCATTATGAAATATGTCAGGCCCCATACCCAGACCATGGTGCTGGACGGTCTGCTCAGAAACGACAGGACCAAAGCGATTGTACGTGCTGTTCACCTGTTAAAATAATAATGCCCATGACCAGATACGAAGCGGCGCCTGAGCTGAGGAGGGCTCTTAAATACACGGGATCATTCCTGCTGTATACCGCCCTGCTATACCTGCTGCTGGCGGGGGGCGCTCATTTACTGAAAAAAGCAGGTTCGGCTCCTGCGGTAGCGACAGCTTCGGCGGCAGCGGCCGTTGCAGCGCCCGTGAGGCCTGGTTCAGCGGTAATGGATCAAAGATCGGAAAGACCCGATGCGGACACGACCTCTTACTGGGTGTACCTTGGGGAGTTCTCGGGAAAAAAGAATAGATGGATCAGGAAAAACTTTGACCTGGGGGCGTTGCCGGAAAAGGGTCAGCAGATCATTTCCCTTACCGATCTGTTCAAATGGAATGTTCTGCCTTGCCCGGCAGGGGAGGAGTTGAAGCTGGGAGTGATCATGGGCCTTATTCCTTCGTCCGGAACGGTCGAAGTCGTCAAGGTAGAAAAGGTCAGAAAGGAGGATTACTGGGCCCTGGTGAGGCAATAAGGTTAATTCAGGCCACCCTTTTCCAGGATCTCGTCCATTTCGATGCCTAGGTGGCTTTCCTCATAGATACATTTCCCGTTGCGGATCACGAGCACCTGCGGGGACTCATGCCATACATCGAAGGTCTCGGACACCTTATTGGAGACCGGGCGATTATTGATGAGGTCAAGATAGTAGAAATCAAATACTTGTGGAGGTTCTTCCCTTTCCAGCCTTCTTTTGACCAACTGGCTGGTCGAGCAGCGGATACTGTGCTTGAAGATCACCTGGGGGCGTGTGGCCGATCTTTCGTGGATCTCATCCAGCTGTTTCTCCGAATCCAAGACTATCCAATTCATTATCAACGACATTTTTGTCCCTCAGTAACGCCAGAAATACAAAAAGGTTATCTGCGAAGACAACCTTTTAAAAGATATTTTGGGATACAATCTTTCTTTCTTTGCGACCGCGGCGTTCTAGCGGCTACCGTAGCCTACAAATCCTTTACTCATATTGCAACCGCTCCTGGATGATCCGACTCCGCGGGATGAAGAACAGGAGGAGAATACAGATGCGACTACTACGGTGAGTACGAGGATTAAAATTGACTTTCTCATTTTGAGGTATTTAGTGTTAAATGTTAAATTGCCTGGTCGTGAATGAGGAATTGGTACCAGATAATTCAAAGGAGGGATGCGGAAAAAATTGAGAAAGGCTGTTTCGAAGGATAGAGAAAGAGAGAGTAACTAGCTGATTTGCTGATACAAAGTAAACACAAATATCCGGATTGTGCAAGCCCCGGGGCGGTATTCAAAAAAATTTTTGTAATCCGCTGATCTTGAATACTTTTAATGGGAAACCAATTTACTATTCGTGAATGTACATTTTATTGCCGTTGGTGGGAGCGTGATGCACCAGCTGGCCATCGCCCTGCGGCGGAAGGGATACCAGGTAACAGGAAGTGACGATGAGATTTTCGAGCCTGCCCGGTCGCAGCTGGAGCAGGAAGGCCTGCTGCCTCCTGCCATTGGCTGGTATCCCGTGAAGATCGGGGCCAGCCTGGATGCGGTGATCCTGGGCATGCATGCCAAGGCGGATAACCCGGAATTACAGAGGGCGACGGAGCTGGGACTCCCCATTTATTCCTTTCCCGGATATATCTACCAGGAGAGCCGTCAGAAGACCCGGATCGTAGTAGGGGGCAGCCACGGCAAGACCACGACCACCTCCATGATCATGCATGTGCTGAAAGCAGCCGGCAAGGACTTCGACTGGCTGGTCGGGGCCAGACTGGAAGGTTTTTCCCAGTCGGTAAATATTACCGGTGCGCCCATCATCGTCTGCGAAGGCGACGAGTACCCGGCCAGCACCCTGGAAAAAAGGCCGAAATTCCATTTTCTTTTCCCACATATCGCTGTCATTACCGGGATCGCCTGGGACCACATCAACGTTTTTCCTACCTGGGAGATCTACCTGGAGCAATTCCGGATATTCATGGACAAGATCGAGCCGGGGGGTGTCCTTATTTATAACGAGACCGACCCGGTGCTGAAGAAACTCGTGGAGGCGCATATTTCTCCCTTACGGAGTTCGGGCTATGGGATACCTGCTCATCATATCCAGGACGGCACGACTATTGTTGAGCTGGAAGGTCAGTCAGGAGCTCTTCGGGTATTCGGGGATCATAATTTGTTGAATCTGAATGCGGCCTGGCTGGTGTGCAGGGAGCTGGGCATCGATGCCGCCACATTTATGAAGGGCATCGTTTCATTCAGCGGGGCTGCCAAGAGGCTGGAACTGCTGGCCAGGAGCGGAAAGACCAATGTATACCGGGATTTTGCCCATGCCCCTTCCAAGGTCAGGGCGACGATCGAGGCCGTAAAAAGCCAGTTTCCCGGCAGGCGTTTGATTGCCGTACTGGAATTACATACCTTCAGCAGCCTCAATGAGCAGTTCCTGAACGAATATCATGGGGCCATGGAGCCGGCAGATGAGGCCGTTGTGTTCTACTCGCGGCACGCCCTGGAGCTGAAGCGCCTTCCGATGCTGCCTCCCGAAAAGGTAAGGGAAGGCTTCGCCAAGGAAGGATTGACCGTCATCAATGAAAAAGAAGAATTACAGGCCTGGCTGACGCAACAATCTTATGAAAATGCTAACTTGCTACTGATGAGCTCGGGCAATTATGATGGATTGGATATGATCGGCTTTGCAAAGGAAATCACACAGTAAGGTTTTTTTAATATTACTAACGAAGGAATGCTACAACTTACACGCCCTCTTGCTATAATTGACCTGGAAACTACGGGGGTCAATCTCGGTAGCGATCGCATAGTGGAAATTGCTATCGTGAAGATCATGCCCGACGGGAAAAAACAGGTGAAACGCAAGCTCATCAACCCGGAGATGCCCATTCCTCCTCCCTCCACCGAGATACACGGGATCACGAACGAAATGGTCAAAGATGCGCCCAGCTTCAGGCAGGTGGCCAACGAGCTGAAACAATTCCTGGACAATTGTGACCTGGCGGGGTATAATTCCAACCGCTTCGATATTCCATTGCTTGTAGAAGAATTCCTGCGTATCGGCATGGAATTCGAAGGCAAAGGGAGGAGACTGCTCGATGTGCAAAAAATATTTCATATGATGGAGCAGCGGACCCTGAGCGCGGCCTACCGCTTCTATTGCGCTAAAGAGCTGGAGGGTGCGCATGGAGCTGAAGTCGATGCCGCTGCCACCTGGGAGGTGCTTGTGGCGCAGGTCGTTAAATATCCCCAGCTGGGATCCGATATCGATTCCATTCTGAAATGCATCGGGGAAGAGCAGGTCGTAGATTTCGCTCGTCGTTTTACGCTTGAAAATGGGGTAGAAGTATTTAACTTTGGGAAGCATAAAGGGAAGGCTGTAACCGATATCCTGAAGGCGGAACCCCAATATTATGATTGGATGATGAAAGGTGATTTTCCACTGCATACCAAGCAGAAACTGACCGAGATTTTCAACCGGACCCTGTTAAAAAAGGGATAAAAGGACAGATGGGTGAATGGGCGGGTGGCATTCACTTCTAAATATTGTATTTTTGTATATAACACAAATTGCCAGTTGGAAAAGATCGTTATCATACCTACTTACAACGAAAGGGAAAATATTACCAATATCCTCGAGGCCATTTTCCAGCTCGACGAGGGTTTTCATGTATTGGTGATCGATGACAGCTCCCCCGACGGCCCACCAAAGCCGCCGCCGCGAAGAAGTTTGTCCGGCCGATTCCTCCATTCCGAATCCTCTGGAACGTTACTTCGCCACCGAGTCCTGTTGCAGCAGGCCGATCTTCAATTCGTTCACCCCGGCCCGGCGGCAGAGCGTCGCAACCCCGGCAAAGTATTTCATAATGCTGCGTTCATCGGCGCGGATGAGCACGGCGCGGTTGGGGTCGGGTTTGATTTCGGTGATAAGCAGCTTCGCCAGCTCGTCGCTCGTGTAGGTTTTGCCGGCGACGACGGTGGTGCCGTCCTGGCGGATGTTGATCACGATCTGCTTGGGCGGGGCCGACATCGTCTGAAACGGGGCCGATCGCGGGAGCTGGACATTCATGTCCTTCTCGATCTGCGTGAAGCTCGTCGCGGCCATGAAGAAGATCAGCAGGTTGAAGGCCATGTCGGTAAGCGGAACCAGATTGAACGGTTCCTCGGCCTCGCCCTGTACGTCTCGGATTCGCATTCGATCGGCTCCTGCACTTCTACAGCTTCGAGGTCATCGCCACTTCTTCGCTCGGATCGGCGTCGAAGCCCGCA
>Ga0137403_10006341_pt1 | contig 13564 bp, 10 predicted proteins | sample CZOMad2_1_16fung_FD_122057 | JGI IMG/M metagenome (GOLD analysis project Ga0137403, IMG submission 122057) | Vadose zone soil fungal communities from Angelo Coast Range Reserve, California, USA - CZOMad2_1_16fungal (Hybrid Assembly) | ecosystem: Environmental > Terrestrial > Soil > Vadose zone... | reverse complement strand
TGCACGGACGGCCCGCACCGGCGCGCCTGGAAGGCGAGGTTGCCGCCGGTGAGGGCCCAGGCCGGCGTGATGGGACAGCCGCCCGCCCGGAGCGCCTCGGCGATCCAGGTGTTGCACGTATAGAAGAGCGAGTAGCGCCCGGTCGCAGCGTAGAAGCGGCTACCGGGATAGAGCCCCGGGCCGAGGTCGATCGGCGCGCCCGACGCCTCCCGCGCGTAGGCGCGCGACACGAAGCGGGCGAGCGCTTCCGCGCCGGCCGCGGAGAGATCGACCGGCGTGATCTCGGCGTGGGCAAAGTGCTCGGCGGGCGGGCGGTCGAGCCCCGTCACGTTGAGCACGCTTCCTCCCGAGGCGAAGGAGGCCTCGAGGGCGAGCGCGATGCCCGCGTCCTGCGACTGGTAGAAGGCGCGATCGCCCCATCCCACCTCGAGGTATCGCGCGGCCGGGAACAGTTCGTGCTCGGGCCACGCACCCGACGGGATCTGGTCGCGCCGCATCACGAGGCCGCTGTGCCAGCCGTAGCGTACGACGTGGACGGTGATGGTCGCTTCGCCGGCTGGCTGGGGATGGAGCCCGTGAACCGGCCCGAGGCAGGCCGCGCCGGCGAGCCCGACCACAACGAGCAGCAGGGCGAGGAGCAGCACGGGGCCAGATCGCGGCGCCGCCCCTTGCCGACGTGATCGCCCCTCCGGTAGCCTACCCCGGCCGGCCCCGGCCTCTCTCACCGGGCGGACAGAGGAGACGCGATGAAGATCACGAAGGTGGAGTCGCTGCACGCCGACGGAGGCTGGCGCAGCCTCGACTTCCTCAAGATCAGCACCGACGAGGGGCTCGTGGGCTGGAGCGAGTACAACGAGTCCTTCGGTGGCGTCGGCGTCTCCGCGGCAATCGCCGGGCTGGCCTCGCTGCTCGTCGGCAAGGATCCACGCCCGTGGGAAGCTCACGTCGCCCTGCTGTCCGCGGTGCGCCGGCAGGCCGCGGGCGGGGTGACCCAGCAGGCCATCGGCGCCATCGAGAATGCCCTCCTCGACATCAAGGCCCGCTCCCTCGGCATACCGGTCTACGCTCTCTTCGGCGGCCCGGTGCGCGACCGCATTCGCCTCTACTGGTCGCACTGCGCCACCTACCGGGTGAGCCGCGCCAAGGAGATGAACATCCCGCCGGTGCGCACCCTCGACGACATCGTGGCGATGGGCCGCGAGGTGGTGGCCAAGGGCTACACCGCGTTGAAGACCAACGTGCTACTGCTGGGCGACGATCCGCGGGCGCACGTACCCGGCTTCGGCCGCAGCGCCGGCTTCCCCGAGCTCAACGCCGACCGCCACGTGCTCGACGCCATCCGCGCCGAGCTCGCCGCCTTCCGCGAGGGCGCGGGGCCCGACATGGACATCCTGGTGGACCTCAACTTCAACTACAAGACCGAGGGCTTCCTCAAGATGGCGCGGGCCATGGAGCCCTACGACCTCTTCTGGGTCGAGATGGACACGCGCGATCCGAAGGCGCTGGCCTACGTGCGCAGCCGCACCACCATCCCGGTCGCCTCCTGCGAGTGCCTCTTCGGCCGGCGCGACTACCGGCCGTTCTTCGAGCAGCAGGCGGTGGACGTGGCCATCATCGACACGCCCTGGAACGGGGTGGCCGAGTCGCTCAAGATCGCGGCGATGGCCGACGCCTACGAGATCAACGTGGCCCCGCACAACTTCTACGGCCACCTGGCCACCATGATGAACGCGCACTGGAGCGCGGTGGTCCCCAACCTGCGCATCATGGAGACCGATCCCGACATGGTCCCCTGGCAGGACGACCTGGTGACCGTGAAACCGCGGATCGAGCAGGGCCACCTGCTGCTGCCCACCGGCCCCGGCTGGGGCACCGAGGTCAACGAGGAAGCGGTCCGCGCGCACCCGGCGAGGATCTAGCGGCCGCACCGGCCTGCCAGATTGCGTCCGTGAGTGGCCGATTTTCGCTACGGCGGTGGCCATCACCTCGCCGGGAGCTCCGTGATTTCAGGCCCATGCCGGTTGTCGGCCCTTGGTACGCCGATTGCCCAGTCTCCCCGTCAGGAGGGCAATCATGCGTATCCCGGCCCTTTGCGATGCGAGGGGCGCGAACGCGTGCTCGCCACGCTCGGGGAGCGGTCCCAGACGCTGGACGTGGCGCTGCTCCAGGTCCCGCTCACGGACACGCCGTACTTGTCCACCGCGCCGGCGCGCTCAGCCCGTAAGGGCGATCCGGTCTTTACCCTGGGCTATCCCGCCGCCATGGAGCTTGGCCCGGAACCCAAATTCTCCGATGGGACGATCAGCGCGCTGTCTGGCGGCGGGCGAGACGGCCTGCGCCTGCTGGTCACGGTGCCGATTCAGCCCGGCAGCTCCGGAGGGCCCGTCATCGGGGCCGATGGGACGGTGGTCGGAATCGTGACCGCGACGCAGAAGGAAGAGGAGTTCTTCAGCGGTACCGGCGCCCTGCCTCAGAACCTGAACTGGGCGGTCAAGATCGAGCACGCCACGCCGCTCTTCGATCTGCCCAGCCCCCAGCCGCCGGCAAGGAACCGAGCCGAGGCGATCGAGAGAGCATCGCGGGCGATGTGCATCGTGATCACCGAGGTAGACCGCAAGCCATGACGAGCGCGCCCTCGGCGAAGGCCCGCCGCTAGCGCGGGTTCGGTCTACCCGGCCGCCCGCAGCGCGGCGTCCACGATCTCCTGAGCTTCGCGCACGATCGCCTCCAGGTGGGCGGCGTCCCGGAAGCTCTCCGCGTAGATCTTGTAGATGTTCTCCGTGCCAGAGGGGCGCGCCGCGAACCAGCCGCTGGCCGCCACCACCTTGAGCCCGCCGATCGGGGCGTCGTTGCCGGGCGCCCGGGTGAGCGTGGCGGTGATGGGCTCGCCCGCGAGCTTCGACGCCTTCACCGCCGTCGGCGACAGCTTCCCCAGCCGGGCCTTCTGGTCGGGCGTCGCCGCGGCGTCGATGCGCGTGTAACGGGGCGTGCCGAGCTCCGCGGCCAGCGTCTCGTAGTGCTCACCGGGGTCCCGGCCGGTGCGCGCGGTGATCTCGGCGGCGAGCAGGTCCATGATCAGGCCGTCCTTGTCGGTGGCCCACGCGGTGCCGTCCCGCCGGAGGAAGCTGGCGCCGGCGCTCTCTTCCCCGCCGAAGCCCAGCGAGCCGTCGAGCAGCCCCGGCACGAACCACTTGAACCCCACCGGCACCTCGTAGAGACCGCGGCCCAGCTTCCGGGCCACCCGGTCGATCAGCCCGCTGCTGACCAGCGTCTTGCCGACCGCGGCGCCCGCCGGCCACTCCGGCCGGTTCGTGAACAGGTAGGCGATGGCGACGGCCAGGTAGTGGTTGGGATTCATCAGCCCCGCTCCGGGCGTGACGATGCCGTGGCGGTCCGAATCCGGGTCGTTCGCGAAGGCGACGCGGTAGCGATCCTTGAGGCCGACGAGCCGGGCCATCGCGTAGGGACTCGAGCAGTCCATGCGGATCTTGCCGTCGTGATCCACCGTCATGAACGAGAAGGTGGGGTCGATCGTCGGGTTCACGATCGCGACGTCGAGCCCGTAGATCGCGTTGATCGGCTCCCAGTAGGGCCGGGACGCGCCGCCGAGCGGGTCCACCGCGAGCCGGAGCCCGGCCCCGCGGATGACGTCCATGTCCACCACGTTCCGCAGATCGTTCACGTAGGGCCGCACGAGGTCTTCCTGGTGGGTGGTCGCGGCGCGGAACGCGCGCTCGTACGGCACGCGTGCAACGCCCGCGTTGCCCGCCCGCAGGAGCGCGTTGGCCCGATCCTGGACCCAGCGGGTCACGTCGGTATCGGCGGGGCCGCCGTCGGGCGGATTGTATTTGAAGCCGCCATCCTCCGGTGGATTGTGCGACGGCGTCACCACGATGCCATCGGCCAGGTGCGCCGTGCGGCCCCGGTTGTAGACCAGGATCGCATGCGAGATGACGGGCGTCGGCGTCACCCCGTCCTCGCGCTGGATGATGGTCTCCACGCCGTTCGCGGCCAGCACCTCGAGCGCGGTGCGCTCGGCCGGCCCGGACACCGCGTGGGTGTCCTTGCCCATGTAGAGCGGCCCATCGATCCCGCGGCCGCGCCGATAGTCGCAGATCGCCTGGGTGGTCGCGAGGATGTGCGCCTCGGTGAAGGAGCCGCGCAGCGGGGAGCCGCGGTGCCCGCTGGTGCCGAAGGCGACGAGCTGGTCCGGGTCGTCGAGGTCGGGCCGGCGCGCGTAGTAGTCGCGCTCGAGTGCCCCGACGTCCACCCGCATCTCGCTCGGGGCCGGCTTCCCCGCGAGTGGAGAGAGGCTCACGCGCCACCCGCGGCCGGCGGTGGGCCGCTCCAGAGCGCGTCGTCCGAAGCCACCCGCTGGTGCGCGTCGGCCTGAGCGAGCGCCCGCATGACCTCGCGGGCCATCATCTCGTACCAGTCGGCGACGTCCGCCGGATAGTCGGCGTGGCTCTCGAGATCCTTGAGGATCGGCCCCTCCACGGTGGGAATATCGTGCTCGCCGTCGAACTGGCGCTCGTAGGGCCGGCCCTTCGCGGCGGCGGTCGCGGCGTCGATGGTGGCGTCGAGCTTCAGCCACCGGCCGTCGAGGTAGGCCTCGCCGAGCGAGTGGCGGGGCAGCGTGCGATCGCCCCACAGCCGTCGCACCTCCTCGGACATGAACGGCTTGTCCGGACAGTGGAGCTGCTGGAACCCGATGCGCGCGGGAATGCCGGCGGCGCGGCACAGCGCGACGAACGAGCTGGCCTTGCCCATGCAGAAGGCGTGGCCGGCCTGGAGCACGTCGCTCGCGCGGTTCCGGCCCTCGGCCAGGTCGCGAAAAGAGGCGAGGATGTCGTAGGGCATATCGCGCACGAAGTAGTAGATGCGCTCGAGCTTCTCCCGCTCGCTCGCGCAGCCCTCGGTCAGCCGCCGCGCCTGGGCGATCACGTCCGCATGATCCGAATCGATGAACCGGGTGGGCTCGAGATAGCGCCGCCGCTCATCGGTCTCCATGGCGTCGTCCTTTCTCGCTGACACTCAGGTGACCGCGAACTCCTGGCGCAGCACCGGGAGCACCCGGCGCCCGACCAGCTCGAGCGCGGGGCTCGAGGCCACATCCGGGATCGTGAACAGGAAGTGCCGTACCCCCGCCCCGACATATTGCCGTACGCGGGCCACGCACGCCTCCGGCGTGCCGGCCACGTGCCCCTCGCCCGGGATCCCCGCGAAGCGCTCGCGCGTCGCGGCGGCCCGCCCCGCCTCGGTATCGGCGATCAGCAGCGCGGTGACCGAGCGCGCGAGCGCGGCCGGATCGCGGCCCGCCTCGCGGCACGCCGCGTCGAGATAGGCGCCACGCCCCGCGATCCGGTCCGGGCCCCACCAGCGCACGTTGACGCCGTCGGCCGCGCGCGCGGCCAGCCGGTGGACCCGATCGCCCTCGCCGCCGATCCAGATCGGCGGATGCGGCCGCTGGCGCGGGGGTGGATCGCACACCGCGCCGTCGATCGCGTAGTGGCGGCCCTGGAAGCGCGGATGCGCTTCCGTCCACATGCGCCGGATGATCTCGACGCCCTCCGCGAGCTGGTCGATCCGCTCGCCGATGCGGGGGAACGGGATGCCGTAGGCGCGGTACTCCTGCTCGAACCAGCCGGCGCCCAGCCCCAGGTCGAGCCGCCCCTCGCTGATCACGTCGAGGGTCGCCGCCATCTTGGCCAGCACCGCGGGCGACCGGTAAGAATGGCACAGCACACTCGTTCCGAGGCGGAGACGGCTCGTGTCGCGGGCGAGCGCGGACAGCGCGGTCCAGCATTCGAGCAGCGGCATCGAGCGCGTCTCCGCCCCGCGCGGGGCGGCGGCCGCGCCTCCCGCGATGCGCGCGTCCTCGACGTAGGCCTCCGGCGCGAGCGTGAGGAAGTGATCGCAGAGCCAGATCGAGTCGAAGTGGAGCTCCTCGGCGAGCCCGGCCACTCTACGCATTTCTTCGTAGGACGTCACCGCGAGGCCGCGGATCGTGAGGGCGAGGATGAGGCCGAAGTGCAGGTCCCTGGGCAAGGCCGATCTCCACGCGGAGCCTACCACAGCGCCGCGGGCGCCGGGAGTGGACGCCGTCGCCGCGCGCGTGTTATAAGGCTGTCGCGTCAGCGTCACATCTCGCGCCTCAGAGCGGAGGAATCACGATGAGACCCACCACGCGGCGAACGATGCTCAAGACCCTCGCGGGAGCCGGCGCGGTCAGCGCGGTGTCCGGATTCCCCTTCGTCAACCGGCTCGCCTTGGGCCAGCAGGCGATCAAGGTCGGCGTGGTGGTGCCCATGACCGGGCCGATGGCCCTCGAGGCCCAGGAGATGCTGACCGCCACCCAGATCGCGATCGAGGACGTCAACGCGGCGGGTGGCGTGATGGGCCGGAAGGTCGAGACGGTCATCCGCGACTCCGAGTTCAAGCCCGAGGTGGCGAAGCGCAAGGCCACCGAGCTGATCGAGGTGGAGAAGGCGGCGTTCCTTGTCGGCGCCATCGTGGGCTTCGAGGGGATCGCGATGGCGGAGGTCGGCTGCAAGAACGACGTGATCGTGAGCTTCTTCGGCCAGAACTTCCTGACCATCAAGGGCAAGATGTGCAAGTACCAGTTCGGCAACAACCTCACGCCCTACCAGACCGCGGCCGCCGCCGCCCACTTCGTCGATGCCCAGAAGATGGGCAAGAAGTGGCACATGCTCGCCAACAACTACTCGTGGCCCCAGATGTTCGAGCGGGCCTACTCGCTGGTGGCCAAGCAGGTCGGCGCCGAGTGGACGGGGGTGACGTGGGCGCCGCTCGGTACCCGCGACTTCCTCCCCTTCCTGCCCAAGGTGGCCGCGGCCAAGGCCGACGTCGTCTTCATCACCACGTGGGCCGCCGACCAGGTGGCGTGCGCGAAGCAGGTGCAGGAGTTCGGCCTGGCCAAGCAGGCGCGGGTCATCCACTCCATCACCGAGCTCACCTTCGCGGAGGCCGCGGGCGCGGGCGTGTACGAGAACTTCTACTCGGGGATGCCGTGGTACTGGCACCTGAAGGACAAGTACCCGGCGGCCAAGCGCTACTACGACCGGCACGTGGCGCTCCGCAAGCGCGCCCCCTCCGGCTACACCGCGTCCACCTACTCCACGGTGCGCCTGCTGCTCGAGACCGCGAACGAGGTCAAGTCCCTCGAGACCGACAAGGTCACCCGCGCCCTCGAGGGCCGGAAGTTCCAGCACCTCAAGGGCCCGGAGCAGATCCGGGCCTGCGACCACGTGAACATGCAAGAGGTCTACCTCTGCAAGGGCAAGTCGGCCGGCGCGATGAAGGACGCGTGGGACTTCTTCGACATCGTGCAGAGCGTGAGCGGCGAGACGACCTCCGAGTCGTGCGAGGGTGAGGGCTTCGATCCGAAGAAGCCCCTGAGCCAGCAGATCTGACGCTCTTCGGGTTTCCGCTCGACGTCTGGTACGCGCAGCTCTTCATCGGCCTGGTGAACGGCTGCATCCTGATCCTGGTCGCGCTGGGCCTGTCCATCGTGTTCGGGCTCATGGGCATCATCAACTTCGCCCACGGGATCTTCTACATGCTGGGGGCCTACGCGGGCTGGCTCACCATCCAGCTCACCGGGAGCTTCTGGCTCGCCCTGTTCACCGCCCCGCTGGCGGTCGGTCTCGTCGGCGTCCTCGTCGAGCGCGGCGTCCTCAAGCGCATCTACGGGACCAAGAACGCGAACTTCGCGGGGGTGCTGGTGACCTACGGCCTCGCGATCATGATCCCGGACCTGGTGCGGATGACCTTCGGCCGCCCGGGCAAGCCGTTCGCGATCCCGGAGGCGCTCTCCGGCTCGCTCTTCCGGATCGGGGCCCTCGACGTCCACAGCTACCGCGTCTTCATCCTGGTCGTCACCGCGGCGCTGCTGCCCCTGCTCTGGCTCCTGCTGAACAAGACCAACCTCGGCCTCGTGATCCGGGCGGGCACCAGCGACAACGTCATGGTGCAGCTCCTCGGCATCAACGTGGCCCGCACGTGGACGACCACCTACGCCCTCGGCGCCGCCCTCGCCGCCTTCGCGGGCGTGATCACCGCGCCCCTGGTGGCGGTGGCGCCGGAGATGGGCGGCCTCGTGCTCATCGAGTGCTTCATCGTGACGGTGGTGGGCGGCATGGGCACGTTCCTGGGGGTGGTCGCGGGCGGGCTCCTCATCGGGGAGACGCTGGCCCTGACCGGCATGGTCTACGACGTGCTCGCCGACGTGGTCATCTATCTCGCGATGGCCCTCGTGCTGCTCGTGCGGCCCCGGGGACTCTTCGGCCAGGAGGGGATGTCCGAGGAGTGAAAGGCCTGGTCCTGGCCGCGCTCGTGCTGGCCTCCGCACCGCTCTACGCCGACTACACGCCGTTCTACCTCGGCCTGCTCACCGAGGTCCTGGTGTTCGGCCTCTTCGCCCTGGCCTACGACGTGCTCCTCGGCCACGCGGGCGTGCTCTCGCTCGGCCACTCCGCGTTCCTGGGCGTGGCCGCCTACGTCACCGGCATCTTCCTGGCCCGCTACCATCTCCCCCTCGAGATGAGCATCCTGGCCGGGGCGGTCGGAGGTCTCCTCACCTCACTGATCCTCGGCGTCCTGGTCCTGCGCAAGCGCGGCGTGTATCTGGCGATGCTCACGCTGGCGCTCTCGCAGGTCTTCTACTACATCGTGCTCATGTGGACGCCGGTGACCGGCGGCACCGACGGCCTCGGCAACCTGCCCATCCTGTACCTGAGCGATCCGCTCGGCTGGCGGCTCTCGAAGCGCCCGATCACCCGCTACTACGTGATCGCCGCCTGCATCTTCCTCGCGATGCTGGCCATCCGCCACCTGCTGGGCTCGCCGCTCGGGCGCGTGATGCGCGCGGTGAAGGCCAACGAGACGCGCGCGTCCGCGTGCGGCTACGATACCCGCCGCGTCCGGCTCGCGGCCTTCGCGATCTCGGGTTTCTTCTCGGGGCTGGCCGGCGCGCTCCTCACCGTGGTGCTCGAGTTCGTGCCGATCGAGAACATCCACTGGACCATGTCGGGCTCGGTGCTGATCATGACCCTCTTCGGCGGCACCGGGACTCTCCTGGGCCCCTTCGTGGGCGCCGGCGTCTTCATCTGGATGCGCGACTTCCTCAGCAAGTACCTCGAGTACTGGGAGGTCTTCGTCGGAGGCGCGTTCGTGCTGATCGTCCTCTTCCTCCCCGACGGCATCGTGGGCAGCCTCACGCGACTCATCGCGGGGCGTCGGGTCCCGGCGGTCGGCGCCGCCGACGGCGACCACCTCCCGGAGCCCGAGCGGCTGGTCAGCGCGCGTTCCCGGCCACGGCCGGAGGACGGCGTGCTACTCGAGAGCCAGGCCCTCACCAAGACGTTCGGGGGTCTCACCGCGGTCAACCGGGTGGACTTCCAGGTGCGGGCGGGCGAGCTGCGCTCGGTCATCGGCCCGAACGGCGCGGGCAAGACCACGTTCTTCCATCTCCTCACCGGCGTGCTGCCTCCGTCGGGCGGCCGCATCCGGTTCAAGGGTCGGGACATCACCGGACTCCCCGCGCACGCGGTCTCCCGCCTCGGCATCGCGCGCTCGTACCAGGTGACGAACATCTTCGGGGACCTGACCGTTTTCGAGAACGTCCGCATCGCGGTCCAGTCGCGCGTCACCCACTACCGCTTCTGGGGCAACGCGGACGGGCTCACCGCGGTGAACGAGCGCGCCGATGAGATCCTCCGGCACCTGGGCCTGGCCCCCAAGCGGCACGCGCGGGCCAGCGAGCTCTCGCACGGGGAGCAGCGCTACCTCGAGATCGGCATCGCGCTCGCCACCGACCCCGACTTCCTCCTCCTCGACGAGCCGACCGCGGGCATGAGCCCCGACGAGACCCAGCGCACCGCCGCCTTCGTGCGCCGGCTGGCCGGCCACGTCACGATCGTGGTGGTGGAGCACGACATGGAGGTGGTGATGGGCATCTCCGACCGCATCACCGTGCTCAACTACGGCGAGATCCTCGCCGAGGGCACCCCGGCCGAGATCCGCGAGAACGCCGACGTGCGCCGCGTCTACCTTCGAGACTGAGTGGGCGAGACCGCGGCGCCTCCCGTGTTGCAAGTCGAGAGCGTCGACGCCTACTACGGCCTGAGCCACGTGCTGCAGGGCGTCTCGCTCACCGTCGGCCCCGGCGAGGCGGTGGCCCTGCTCGGGCGCAATGGGGCCGGCAAGACCACCACGCTCAAGACGATCATGGCGGTGGTGCGCGCGCGCCGGGGCCGGATCACGTGGAACGGTGACGACATCACCGCGGTGGCCCCGTACCGCATCGTGCAGGCGGGCATCGGCTACGTTCCCGAGGAGCGGCGGATCTTCCCCAATCTGAGCGTGTACGAGAACCTCAAGATGGCCCGTCTCACCACCGACGGCGGCCGCCACATGGACGAGTACCTCGCGCGGGTGCTCGAGCTGTTCCCGCCCCTGGCCGATCGCCTGTCCAGCAAGGGCAAGACGCTCAGCGGGGGCGAGCAGCAGATGCTGACCATGGCCCGCAGCCTCGGCACCAGCCCCAAGCTCCTGCTCATCGACGAGCCCACCGAGGGGCTCATGCCCGCGTTCGTCGAGACGATCGGCCGCACCATCACCGAGATCCAGCGCCAGGGCGTCGCGGTGCTCCTGGTGGAGCAGAACACGCGGCTCGCGCTCGAGGCCACCCAGCGCGTCTATGTGATCGAGAAGGGCATGATCAGGCACGAAGCGCGCTCGCGCGATCTTGCGGGCGACGCGGAGGCCCGGCGCCGCTACCTGGGCGTCTGAACTGCGGAGTGTGACCTTCCCCCTCTCCCCTCCGGGGAGAGGGCCGGAGTGAGGGGGCGGGCCGCTACGGCAGGAGCTCCGACACCGCGATGCGCGCGCCCGGCGCCACGAGCGGGGTGGCCGACGACCCGAAGGACAGCACCTCGCTCCACCCGTACCGCCAGCCGAACCGCGCGGTGGGCTCCTCACGCGGCTCGCGGTAGACCTCGAGCACCCGATCCATGAGGTTCAGGATCCAGTAGTCGGCCACCCCTGCGTGGGCGTAGAGGCTCCCCTTGTGCTCGCGGTCGAGCGCAAGGCTCGACTCGGCGACCTCGACGACGAGGGCGGGGCGCGAGGGGTGCTCGTCGCGGTAGTCGCGCCGGGCGCCACGGATCACCGCGACGTCAGGCTCCGGCTCGGAGTCGTCGCTGAGCGCGATCGGCCCCTGCGAGCGGACCAGCCACCCCCGCCCAAGGGCGGCCCGGAGCGCGTCTTCCACGAGGCCAATGGCCGTGTAGTGCGCGCTCCCCTGGGGCTCGCTCACCATCAGCTCCCCGCCGAGCAGCTCGACGGGCTCACCCGGCTGGAAGATGCCGGCCTCGATCAGGCGCGCGTATTCGGCGCGGGTCCACCGGCGGAGACGGGTGGGATAGGTCTCCATGGGCGGAGGCTAGCGCGGGGGCGGAGGGGCGTCAATGTCGCGGGAGGGAGACACCCTCGAGGCCCTCACCCTGCCCTCTCCCCTGAGGGGAGAGGGTTACAGCTTGCCGAGGGCGCGCAGGATGACCTCGGGGGTCATCGGCACGCGGGTGACGCGCGCCTTGAAGGGGCCGAGCGCGTCGTTGACCGCGTTGAGCACCGCGCCCGGCGCGCCCGCGACGCCACCCTCGCCCGCGCCCTTGAAGCCGCCCTCGGAGTAGGCGGTCGGGGTCTCGACGTGTGCGACCCCGATGTCGGGCAGCTCCACCGCCATGGGGACCAGGTAGTCCATCATGGTGGTGGTCAGGAGCTGGCCCTGCTCGTCGTAGACGCAGTGCTCGAAGAGCGCGTCGCCGATGCCGTGGGCGACGCCGCCACGCACCTGCTCGTCCACCAGCATCGGGTTGATCATGCGGCCGCAGTCCTCCGCCACCCAGTGGCCGAGGAGCTTCACGAAGCCGGTGTCCACGTCCACCTCCACGTAGGAGAGCTGGACGCCGTTCGTATAGGCGAGCGGCTGGTGCCGGGGCACGTAGTGCCGCGTCACAGTCAGCTCGGACTGGAAGTCCTTCGGGAGCTGGTCGGGGCGGAAGTAGGCCACCCGTCCGAGCTCGGAGAGCGGCAGCCGCGACTCGCCGGTCCGCGCGTCCACGATCTGGCCGCCGCGCACGTCGAGGTCGAGCGCGTCCGCCTCGAGGACCACCGCCGCGACCTTCAGGATGTTCTCCTTGAGCGCCTTCCCGGTCTGGATCGTGGCCTCCCCGCCGATGCCCGCACCGCGGCTGCCCCACGTTCCGCCGCCATAGGGCGTCACCATCGTGTCGCCGGTGACGACCCGCACGTCCTCGATCGAAACCCCCACCGTCGCCGCCGCCACCTGGGCCAGGATCGTGTCGGTCCCCTGCCCCTGCTCGGTGATGCTCGAGATGACGGTCAGCTTGCCGGTCGGCTCGAGCCGGATCGTGGTGCCGTCCTGCGACGAGATGCGCGCGCCGCCGGTCCCGTAGGTCTGGGCGCCGGGTACCGTGAGGTCGATGAACACGCAGAGCCCGAGCCCGCGGTAGACCCTCTTGGCGCGCAGCCGGTCACGCTCCGCGCAGAGCCCCGGGTAGCCGCCCAGCGCCAGCACCGCGTCGAGGGATTCCTCGTGCGAGAGCTTCTCGAAGAAGAGCCCGGTCGGCGCGGTGTACGGGTACATCTCGGCGGTCAACAGATTGCGGCGCCGCACCGCCACCGGATCGAGCGCGAGCTCGCGGGCCACCCGGTCCACCATCGCCTCCATCACGAGCGCGGCCACCGGGTGGCCGACCGCCCGGTACTGCGACATCGGCGTCTTGTTCTGGAAGACCACGCGACCGCGGGCCTCGTAGTCGCGGAAGCGGTAGGGACCGGGCGTCGTGCGCAGCACCTGGCCGCTCTCCACCACGCTCGAGCGCGGATACATCGAGAACGGGCCCACCGGGGCCAGGTCGTCGAGGCGCATGGCGAGGATGGTCCCGTCGCGCTTCACCGCCACCTCCGCGGTGACCCGATGGTCGCGCGAGTGGATGTCGGTCTGGAACGACTCGACCCGGTCCGCGAGGAACTTGACCGACCGGCCGAGCATCACCGCGAGCGCGCAGGTCGCGATCTCGTCGGGATAGGTGTGGATCTTGAGCCCGAAGGAGCCGCCCACGTCCTTGTTGATCACCCGCACGCGGTGCTCCGGGATGCGCAGGTGCCGCGACAGGATGTCGTGGAGCATGTAGGGCGCCTGGCCCGAGTGATACACGGTCAAGGTCAGGTCGGCCGGGTCGTAGTCCGCCAGCACCACCCGCGGCTCCAGGCTGACCACCGTGTGCCGGCCGGTGTCGAAGGTCTCGCGGTAGACCGCGTCCGCCGCCTTGAAGGCGGCCTCCACGTCGCCGGACTTGATCCGGGTCTCCAGCACCAGGTTGTCGCCCAGCTCCGGATGGATGACGGTCGACCCGGGCGCGAGCGCGGCTTCCGCGTCCACCACCGGCGGCAGGGGCTCCCACGTCACGCGCACGCGCGCGCAGCCATCCTCCGCGAGCGCGCGCGACTCCGCCAC
>Ga0137403_10006340_pt1 | contig 13564 bp, 14 predicted proteins | sample CZOMad2_1_16fung_FD_122057 | JGI IMG/M metagenome (GOLD analysis project Ga0137403, IMG submission 122057) | Vadose zone soil fungal communities from Angelo Coast Range Reserve, California, USA - CZOMad2_1_16fungal (Hybrid Assembly) | ecosystem: Environmental > Terrestrial > Soil > Vadose zone... | reverse complement strand
CGGCCGTATACTCAACAAGAGCTTTAGACCGGCACATCGTGATTGGTGGTTGATAACCCAAGCGCCAATTCAGATAAGGTCAGTTGAGTGTATGGCCGGTCGCTACCACCACCCCACGCGGGCTGCCCGCGCGGGGACCCCGGTCCGCTCTCGGTTCTGATACGAAGCCACGGGTTGAACGGCGGAGGGAAATGGAAAATGGGAAATTGCGGCGTCATAGGTGAGCCCGGAAACGAGTATTACAATTGACGCAGAAAACTAACAATGAAATATCAGTTCGCGTGCTTTTTTTTGGCGCAGCGCGTGACGTGGTGGGCCAGACGGAAGTCGACCTTAGCTTGAAAGGAAACTCAACTGCCGCAAACGCTTTCGAACAGGTGCTGGAAAATTTTCCCAAACTGCGTCGGTTCGGACGCTCGCTCCTGTTTGCAGTGAATCAGGAGTATGCAGCGGCAGACCGTGAAGTAAAGGATGGCGATGAGCTGGCTGTATTCCCGCCGGTGAGCGGAGGATCTGGTGTGGACACGGAGTCGCGGAGACACGGGGACACGGAGATTGGGGCCGCGGGCGTGCGGGGTCCCCAGACGAGCAGCCCGGATGGGGTGCTCGACTCGCCCGCCTCAACGCTGAAAGCCACTGAGGCAGAGAGGAAAGCTCACGACTTCTTTGAGCTGACCACTGATGCGATCGACGTTGGCGCCGTTGCGCGCAGAGTTGTGCTGCCCGAGTGCGGTGCCACAGTGACCCTCGACGGCTACGCGCGTGAGTGGACGAAGGGCCGGCAAACGCTTCATCTGATCTATGAGGCCTACGCGCCGATGGCCCAGCGCGAACTTGCGCGACTCGGACGCGAAGTTCACGAGCGTTTCGAAATTGCGCACATCGGGATTGTTCACCGGACGGGCCGGCTTGAAATCGGGGAGACGAGCGTCGTGATCGCCGTCAGCGCGCCACACCGGCGCGCCGCGTTTGAAGCCTGCGAGTGGGCCATTCGCGAACTCAAACGCACCGTGCCGATTTGGAAAAAGGAAGTTTTTGCAGACGGTGAAGTTTGGGTCGAGGGTGAAGCAGCAAGTCAGACAAACTTCAGAAATCCCTAAGAGTCACCCCCCAAACAGTGTTCTGAAGTTTGTCGGCTCTGACTTAATCTGCCGGCGTCTCCTCGGTTTCCTCCTCCGCTGCTGCCTCAACCAACGACGCGCTGGTAACTCTATCGCCCTCCTCCGTTTTGATTAGCCTGACGCCCTGGGCGCTGCGACCAGTCTTGCGGATATGTCCAGCCTCCAACCGAATTAGCTTGGCTTGTTGCGTGATGATCATGATCTCCGAGTCGTCGTCAACCGGAAACACCGCGACTACCTTGCCGGTCTTTTCCGTTGTCTTCATGTTGATAACGCCTTTGCCGCCGCGAGACTGCAAACGGTAGGTAGTGATCGGCGTCTGCTTCCCATATCCCTGCTCGGAAACGGAAAGCATCTTTTCCGAGTCATCCGACGAGACCGGACAAACTGAAACGACGTAGTCGTCTGGACGTAAATCGATCCCACGCACGCCGCGAGTGGCGCGACCCATCGGCCTGACATTCTTTTCGTCAAAACGAATTGCCAGCCCATTGTGAGTGGCGATAAAGATTCGTTTGGTGCCATCAGTTAAGACAACATCCAGCAACTGATCACCCTCATCGACATTGATGGCGATGATTCCATTTGAGCGGATGTTTTGGAAATCTGCGAGTGACGTCTTCTTGATCACGCCCTTGCGTGTCACCATCACAACATATCGTCCTGCCGCAAAATCGCGCACCGGTACAACGCCAGCCAGCTTGCGATCTGACGGGATATTGATCAGGTTGACCACCGCTTTGCCGCGCGCCGACGCAGCGGCATCGGGGACCTCGTGGACCTTCAGTTTGTAGACCATACCGTCGTCCGTAAAGATCATGATGTAGGCATGTGTGGAAGCGATGAAGAGATGCTCGACGTAGTCGCTGCCCTTAGCAGCGGCGCCAAAGCGTCCTTTGCCGCCCCGGCCCTGACGCTGGTAGGTCGTAATTGGCGTGCGCTTGATGTAACCGCTATTTGTAACCGTGATCGCGACATCTTCGTCGGCAATCAAATCCTCAATCGAAAACTCGACGCCCTCATCGATGATCTCCGTGCGGCGCGCGTCGCCAAACTCTTTCTTGACCTCATCAAGTTCATTCCCGATCACGCGTCGCAGCGATCTCTCATTCGCCAGAATCTCTTCCAGCTCCGCGATGAGCTTGATAATTCCTTCATACTCATCAGTAATCTTCTGCCGCTCCAGAGCCGACAAGCGGCGCAACTGGAGATCGAGGATTGCCTGCGCCTGTATCTCGGAGAATCCGAGCCGCTCCATCGTCTTTTGTAGTTTTCCCAGGTAGGTCTTGAGCGCGGTATCTGCGGGAATTCCCTTCCAGGTTTTCACCTCGCTCATCGTCTTTGTCTGGCCGGTCAGCCATAGTCGCGCTTCATCAACTGAGCGCGAGTTGCGTATCAGCGTCACGATGTAATCCAGCGCGTCGATTGCCTTGGTTAAACCTTCCAGAATATGGGCGCGCGCCCTGGCTTTGCGTAACTCGTATTCCGTTCGACGGCGCACCACCTCGCGACGAAAGTCTATGAAGCACTCCAGCATCTGCTTCAGGTTTAGAACGCGCGGTTGCCCGTTGACGATCGCCAGATTGATAACGCCAAACGACGACTGCATCGGCGTCAGTTTGTACAGCTTATTGAGGACCACTTGCGGCACCGCGTCCCGCTTGAGTTCAACGACTATACGCATGCCGGTGCGATCCGACTCGTCGCGCAGATCAGAAACCCCATCGAGCTTCTTCTCATTGATTAGCTCGGCAATGCGCTCGATCAGGCGGGCTTTGTTTACCTGAAACGGTATTTCAGTGATTACAACAGCATCGCGCTCCTGGGCGCCGCGCCCAATGCGATCGATGCCCGCACGTGCGCGCATCTGTATTATTCCGCGACCGAAACGGTAGGAGTTCTTGAGTTCTTCCCGACCATAGATGAAGCCGCCGGTGGGGAAGTCCGGGCCGGTAACGATTTTCATGAGTTCTTCAATGTCGATATCAGGATCACGCAGCAGGGCTATTGTGGCATCGACGATCTCGGTGAGGTTATGGGGCGGAATCTTCGTCGCCATCCCTACCGCAATTCCATCCGAACCGTTGATCAGCAGGTTTGGGATGCGGGTCGGCATTACTTTCGGCTCGCTGAGAGATTCGTCGTAGTTTGGTTGAAAATCGACGGTCTCTTTTTCCAGGTCCGCAAGCATTACGTTCGCTACGCGGGCCATGCGAATTTCCGTATAACGCATCGCCGCAGCTGCGTCGCCGTCCACTGATCCGAAGTTTCCCTGGCCGTCGATCAGCGGATAACGCATGGAAAAGTCTTGCGCGAGACGAACGATCGTGTCGTAAACCGCAGTGTCGCCATGCGGATGGTATTTACCGATGACGTCACCGACAATGCGTGCGCTCTTTTTGTAGGGCTTGTTATAAGTGTTGCCGAGCTCATGCATTGCCCAGAGCACGCGGCGGTGGACAGGCTTGAGTCCGTCGCGCACATCGGGCAAAGCACGCCCGATAATCACGGACATCGCGTAGTCGAGATACGAACGCCGCATCTCGTCTTCGATATTTATGTGATTTCGTTCAGAAGTTGTTTCCATCCCGTTGACCTTTCCAGTACAATCCGCCCGCAGTTGGCATAGCTATTAAACGTTGCGCACCGGACCGAGTTTCATCATGCGCTTGTTCGCTAAATGGTGTCTTGAAGTGAGCTTCTTCGCGCTGGATTTCAGGCGCCTAATTGGTCGCGCGACAGGTAACTCAAAGGGCTCGAAAAGTAAGCATTATTGTAGCCCGAAGAGGTGGTTTTTGGCAAACGCAAAAGCCTCCACAACCCTAGTAAAATCAATAGCTTCGGCCGCAAACTAACTTTTAGGCGGCCGCTGCGCCGAGGGGGTCGAGGCGACGGACAATTTCAGCGGAAAACTGCGACGCACGACCGCCAATCTTCACATGTCTGAACAGCAATACCAGAAACGTATTCGCGAGCGATTAGAACTCACGTTACCCGTTCGCGTACGATGTCGCGAGGCGGCCGGCGTAGAGTGGAATGAAATCACGCGCCTGCTCGACGTCACGCCCTTTGGCGCCGGCTTCACGCTGAAACGGCCGATCGAAAAAGGTCGCTTGCTGCATATGACCATTCCGATGCCGCGGCAGTTGCGAGTATTCGATCACGTCGAGGACCAATATAGAGTTTGGGCACTGGTGCGCTATGTGAAAGCACTGGCCTCGCCTGGCAACACGACGCTACTCTTCGAAGTTGGAGTTGCCTTTATCGGGAAACATCCACCGCGCAGTTATGAAGAGAAGCCGTCGACGCGGTATGAAATTGAAGGCCCAACGCTGGGAGATCTGAACACAATTTCAGAGTGGTCGCCGACGGAGTTGGTTTCAGAGGGCACGCGGTCGTCAACGCGTCACAATATTCCCGTTGATATGTTGATAGAGAGTTTCAACGAAAAGGGAGAAGTCGAATTGAGTGAGAATACGGTAGCGGAAAACATCAGCGAACGGGGCGCCGCTATCTACACGACACTTTCGTTGCCTGTAGGTCGAATTATCCGATTGTCGAGTGAGCAGTTCAAACTGACGGTGTACGCCGCCGTACGTGGCCAGAGTATGGGACCGACGGGCGTGCCACGCGTTCATGTGGAATTCATCGATCGTAAGTGGCCGCTATAAGGATTGGCGGCGGCGGAGTTGCGGAACCGGCCGATGCGATGGCAACCTATTCAGCGATGAAGCCTTCGATCCTTTCTTAGTTACCTGCCGCAAACATTTGAGTAATCCAGAAACATTATCAAAAGAGAAACCTGCTACCGGACCAAAGCGCGTAGAAACGACGCTACCGCAATGGTTTATCAGGCTCATTCGCCCTGCAGTCAGCTTTGGCAGTCGCGTCCTTTGGCGACTGGAACATAAGGGCGTCGAAAACATCCCTCCAAATAACGGCCTAATCATAGCGGCGAATCATCAGAGTTATGGTGATCCGTTTTGGTTGGCAGTGCCGGTTAAGAGGCCTATTCGTTTTCTCGCCTGGAGCGAAGCGTTTTCGTGGCCTTTGATTGGTAAGGCCATCACGCTGCTGGGCGCCTGGCCGCTTCAGGTTGAGGGAAACCCGGCAGCGATTCGTAATTCATTGATGTGGCTCCGCGACGGCGGCGTGATTGTAATTTTCCCGGAAGGCGGGCGCGGCCTGTCTGATGGTTCGATGGTGCGCATGAAGGGAGGCGCTGTGCGGCTGGCCCTGGAAGCAGGGGTCCCGATTCTTCCGGTAACAATTCGCGGCGCCAATCGCGTTTGGCCCGCCACCAGACTTTTTCCCCGACCCGGAAAGGTCGAAATTATTTATCACCCGGTCTTCAACGTCGAGCAGCGAGCGGGGGAAGAGTTACGCGCCTGCGCTCGCCGCGAGACAGAACGACTGACTCAGATCATCCGGTCAGCTCTGTAAGCCCACCGTCGGATTGCGAGTACGCCAGCCAACGGCTTGCGTCACAAGAGCTAGTTAGTCCCAAGAGCTAGTTATCCCCCAGCACCCGCATCATGGCGTTGTGAATAAGACCATTACTGGCAAGCACCTTTGGCGTGTAGATATCCAGCGCCACGCCGGCAAAATCAGTTACCCGCCCGCCCGCCTCTTCAATGAGAAGCACACCTGCGGCGACGTCCCAGGCCTTGAGGCCATCTTCCCAAAAACCATCGAAACGCCCGCAAGCGATATAGGCAAGATCGATTGCGGCCGAGCCGTCGCGTCTGACGGCCTGGGCCTCCATCGTGAAATTTGCGAAGTTGCGCGCAAAGTTTGGTCGCTCACGAACGTTGTAAGGAAAGCCGGTACACAACATCGCGCTGTTTAGATCGTCCACTGTCGACGCGCATATGCGGCGTTCGTTCAAAGTTGCCCCCTGACCTCGCTCGGCGGCAAACATCTCGTCCCGGTTGGGATCGTAAATCACAGCGAGTTCAATGGCACCGTCGCGTTCAAGAGCGATCGAAACGCAAAAGCAGGGATAGCCGTGAGCGTAGTTCGTCGTGCCGTCCAGCGGATCGATGATCCACTTCCATTCGCTGTTTCCCGCCACCAGCTCTACTCCCGCAGTTGCGCCTGATTCTTCAGCGAGAATTGCATGACGAGGATAGTGAGATTGAATCCGTTCGATGATTAGCTTTTCCGAAGCGAGGTCCGCTTCGGTAACGAGATCGATGTCTCCTTTGTTCGAAACCTGCAATGCTTTTCCTAAACGATCGGCAAGAATAGCGCCCGCATCGCGCGCTGTTTGGAGTGCAAAGTTAAGCAATCTTTTCTCTCTTCCTGGTTTGATGGTTCTTGATGGACCTCACAGGATATATCAAGAGTTCCCGACCTCGCGAATGGAACCTCCACTGAAAGATTTCTGGTATTTGAGATAAGGCCTGCCCGCGTTATGCTAGCTACAAAAGAGCTTAGACACACTTCGGAGCCAAAGATTCAGGGACAGCGGCACACCATGAAAAGATCAATTTTCGTCCTGTTGGGCGCGATCATATTCCTCGCCCCTGCCGGCTCGGCGTTCGCGTGGGGAGACGACGGTCACCAAACGGTTGGCAAGATTGCTTCATTGCGCATCAAGCAGCACACGGCCCAAAAAATCGCTCAGCTTCTTAAGCCCGGGGAGACCCTTGCCAACATCGCTACCTGGGCCGACACGGTGAAGGAACGGATGGGCAAGACTGATCCCGACCCGGACACGAATGCGTTTCTACAGGACATCGCGCACAACGAGAAGAATCGCGAATGGCATTACGATGACCTCCCGCTCGGGTGCAAGAACTACCAAACGTGCACCGGCTTCACGCCTGACAACGACATCGTTCACATACTGAACGTTTGTATTCGCACGCTGCAAGGTCATCCAGATCCGAATCATCCCCTCAGCCAACGCAATGCGCTCAGGTTGTTAGTTCACTTTGTCGGCGACATTCATCAGCCGCTCCACGTTGGCTGTGGATTTATCGATGTCAACGGACCAAACGGTACAATACTGATAGTTAGAGATCCTTTGGTAATCAAGCAGAAAAACTTGCCGAGCGATAAAGGCGCCAACGATCTGATCATCGATCATGACCGGAAGAATTTGCATTCCTTCTGGGACTTTACTCTGGTTACGTCCTTGATGGACGTGGTCGGCCAGGAGATCACCTCCGACACGTTGGGCACGTTTCTGAAGCAGAACGTAAGACCAAAAGCGAGTTGGAATCCGCACGGCGCGGTAAGCACCTGGGCGGCCCAATGGGCCACCGACTCCCTTTACCTGTCGCGTGATAATACCTACAAGTCAGTACAGATCATCGGTAGGCGAACGATTCCGGTTCTGAGTCGTGGTCAACCCGTCGTGCGCGACGGTCAGCCGGTAATGCAGACCGTTTTCGACATCACACGTCCGAGCAACTATGAAGCACTCAACCGTGAACTGGTGCGGCTGCAACTCGCGAAAGGCGGATACCGTCTCGCGAGATTGCTCGATGCAATATACACGTCAAACTGAGGGGAAATGAGATCGGTCGGTGGAACCGATCTATTGCTAACGACGTATCCTGTGCAGTTCCTGCTGCGCTCGGAAGAGTTATGGATAAGATTAATCTCAGTCAAAAACTCTCGCTGATCAACGACCATTGGAACCCCCGCATCATTGGCGAGCTGAACGGGCAATACCTCAAGCTCGTCAAGTTTCAAGGGCCATTTACGTGGCATCACCACGAAACAGAAGACGAGATGTTTCTGGTTGTAAAAGGAAGGTTTCGTATGGAGTTTCGCGAATGCAGCGGCGAAGTATCCGAACCCCATGGGCGACGAGACGTCTGGCTGGAAGAAGGGGAATTCATTATCGTTCCTCGTGGAGTAGAGCACCGGCCGGTTGCCGACGAAGAGGCCGAGGTTCTGCTTTTCGAACCAGCCTCAACCCTGAATACCGGGAATGTGCAAGATGAGTTTACGGTCCCAAAACTCGAGTGGCTCTAAATGCTGTCGGGAACGACCATCTTGTGTGAAGATAAGCAAAACTCTGAACGGAGGCTTAGGCTGTGAGAAAATTTTTCAATCTCCCCATCGTAGTTCTTATTGTGGTTGCGACGGCTGCGGTAAGCACCTCGGCGCAAAATGCGCTGGGCCAAACCAGCGTCGCTAGTCCTCAATTAGCTGCAACAACGTCCGCTGCGGTGACCGCAAGTGTCCCGACAACGTTGCCGGCTAATCAGGCAATTATCAATTCCCTGTCGAGCTTGCCTGAGGCTGATACGCTGGTTTACATAAACCCACAACGCATACTCAATGAGCTCGTGCCAAAACTCTTGCCGGCGAAAGATGTCGAGGGCATGCGCAAGGGCTTTGAAGAAGTCAGGAAAAATGCCGGCATAGATCCGACGAAAGTTGACTACATCGTGTTGGTTGTGCGTTTCAAAAAGCCAACGGCTGATCTCAATTTCCAGGCGCCAGAATTCATGGTTGTAGCCAGTGGGGATTTCAGCGCCGACTCGCTCCTGGTCATGGCCCGAATGGCTTCGCAGGGGAAACTGCGCGACGAGAAGTATGGCACGAAGACGCTTGGGCTGATGACGATTGACCCGATCGTAAAGGAATCTGAAAAGAATCCCTTTCTCAAATCTTTTACGGAAGTAGGGATAGTCTCGCTCAGTCCGAACACAATCGCCGCCGGCACTCCGGGGTACTTAAGAGCAGCGATCGATGCCGGCGACGGTAAGGAACGCATCAGCACACAAGCCCTGAACTCACTGGTGCGCGATCCGAATGCGCTCATCAGTTTTGCCGGTAGGCCCTGGCATTCGTTTGCGAAGAGCTTCGGCATGTTGGGCACCGAGACAACTCCGAGAGCGGCGCGTTGTGAATCGAAGATTGGCGACATGTACGCAGCGCTGACGATGGACGCAACAAACTTCATGATTCGCGGCGTAACCAACGCGGACAATCCCGATACCGCGAAGATACTCGCCAACTTGTATTCGGGACTTTTGCGTTATGCCGCCAGCTCGATTCCAGACCCGTCCGCGCAGTCGTTGTTAAAGGGTCTGGCTATCACGGCGGAAGGCGATGAAGTTTTGCTGCGTGCCGATTTCCCTCAGCAAATGGTAATCGACCTGATTCAGCAGAAAATGAAGCCTAAGGCTATGGAGGCCGCAGCCGAAAAGCCGGCAGCCAAACCTGTCGTGAAGAGACGCAGAACAAGACGCCGGCATTGAGCTGAGGTTCAGTAGTGGATCCGATGTCTTCAGCGGTTGCCGTGCTGACGGCGATGATCACGCCGGCGGTTTTGATCTCTGCTTGCGGCAGCATGATTCTCTCAACGTCGTCCCGGCTTGGCCGTGTGGTTGATCGGGTACGCGCGTTGTCAGACAAACTCGAGGAGCTGGCGCAGAAGCGCGCGGAGGATACCAAAGAACGACAAGGTGTCATCTTCGCGCAGTTAGATAAACTGACCAGTCGCGCGCGCATTTTGCAACGTTCGATGGTGGCCTTTTACCTGGCTACCGGCATGTTTGTTGCCACCAGCGTGGCCATCGGGGTGGTAGCCGTAATACCCAGCAGTCCGCATTACAACCTGGTGCCGGTGATAGTTGGGCTGGGAGGTGCGTGTTTTCTTTTTTACGGCAGCATGTTGTTGATTTTCGAAGCGCGGCTGGCGCTCAGCACCATACATGCTGAGATGGATTTCACCTGGCGCCAAACGACGAGCGTCGCTCCCGCAGAGGTGGTCGAACACCACAAACCGCATTTTGTCCACTTTCGCAGTCATAAGTAAGAACAGAGGTCAGATTTTCAGGTTTGAGATCTATATCAGAACCGAGAGCGGACCGGGGTCCCCAGCCGGGCAGCCCGGCTGGGGTGGTGGGAGCGACCGGCCAAAAAACGCTCGACTCGAGTGTCACGATCCTCTGTTGCTTCGACGGATGTAGACGATCCAGTCCTCGCTAATAGTTGAGCATCAGGCCGGTCGCTACCGCTCTCGGTTCTGATACAGATCTCAGATCCAGTTAGTTGGCAGATTTGAATGGGTGAAGTTGAGACGATTAAGAGCCCTGGCTATCGGGGACTATTAGCGACGGGCGAGCTGCAGCGCAGAGTAGCGGCGCTAGAAACTCTGCTCGAACGCTGCACCGTCTGTCCGCGCGACTGTCTCAACAACCGTCTGAAGAATGAGATTGCCGCCTGCTATTCGGGGCGACTCCCTATCGTATCTTCCTACACTGCTCACTTCGGCGAAGAGCCGGCGCTCGTCGGCACGCGCGGCGCCGGCAACATTTTCTTTGGCAACTGCAATCTGCGTTGCGTCTACTGTCAGAATTACCAGATTTCACAAACGCATAAAGAGCAGCTCAAGAATGAGATTACGCACGAACGTCTTGCTGAGATCATGCTTGAACTACAGGCAAAGGGTTGTCACAACATCAACTTCGTTTCGCCGACCCACTTCGCGCCCCAGATGGCCCGTAGCATCCTGCTGGCCGCCGAAGCGGGATTGAAACTTCCGATTGTCTACAACACTAACGCCTACGATTCCGTCGTGGTGCTGCAGCTGCTCGAAGGGATTGTGGATATCTATCTACCTGACCTCAAATACGCTGAGGACGAAGCGGGTTATCTTTATTCCAAGGTTGGCAGCTATAAAGAGCATGCACGGCGGGCCATCGCCGAAATGTACGCTCAGGTGGGCGATGAACTGGTCTTCGGCGACGATGGGTTGTTGCAACGAGGGCTTATCATTCGTTTGCTGGTTTTGCCAAATGATATTGGTGGCGTGTGCGAGTCGCTGGAATGGATTAGAGACGAGCTTAGTCCAGGAGTTGCGATTTCGCTGATGGCTCAGTACTACCCAACGCATTCGGCCGCTACGAATCAACGTCACATTCTGCTTTCGCGACGCATAACGGAAACAGAATGGCTGCGCGCGCTCACCGCGCTTGATGAATTGGGAATGGAAGAAGGCTGGATGCAGGAGTTTGACGGCGCCGCTTATTACTATCGTCCGGATTTCAATAACCGCGAAACTCCATTCAAGGACATTCGCGATTTCACGCCATAGCCTGAACTTTTCCTGGACCCTCACCGCAAAATCGAGTCCCTAAGACTTGTTTGGTTTGAGCTGGTGTGTGGTGTGTTCGGTGACTGAGGGGCGCCCGGCGATCGCATTCATTGGGTTTTGCAGGTCGTTCGTGGATTGGGAATTACCGACAAGTTGGTTAGGAACGTATTCACCCATAGCCTCCAATTCCCTTTGTGACCGCGCCTCCTCTGAACGGTCGGCGAGGGTTTTTCGCGGGATGGTAAAAGCGAGCCCGTTGATGACCAAACCGAGACCAATCAGAAAGGTGATGAGGCCAAGAGCAATGAACGGAATTAGATCGTGAGACTGGATACTCATCAAAAAGATCAACAATGCCCCACCAAGACCAATCGCCGCCGTGACCACTCCAGCGCGGACTCGTCTTAGTCGCTTCTCTTCCGGCGACTCAAGAAACTTTTCAATCTGCGGCAGAACGTCTTCCGCCACTCTCTTCAGATCATGCGCGGTCTCCATCTCGCGGATCTTCTCCGCCATCACCTGGCTGATCTGTTCACGGGCAGAGACTGCCGAGGCAGTAATCGTGTCGGGGCGCTCCAAACCTCTGCGCACAACACGCAGGTCAGTCCCGCAAGCGCGGCAGTACTGGCTGATTTGTCGTTCCTCTGAACCGCAGGTAGGACAATACATAGTGCCAGGTTATACGGCGCCGTTGTAAGTGAAGTTCCCTTGGTAGTAACGCGAACTGTTAGCTTGCGTCCGCTTGCACCGCCGCTCAAATCAGGGTTATGCACGAACCCGCAAACTAACAGTTGCGTTACGAATCCTCAACCTTCACACCGCGCCAAAACGCAATGCGATTTTTGATCTCGGCTGCCGCATCCTTCGGCTCCGGGTAATACCAGGCCGCGTCTTTATTGGTCTCGCCATCAACCACGACATTGTAATAGCTGGCCTCGCCTTTCCAGGGGCAAATGGTATGGGTGCTGCTTGGCTGAAGATGGTCTTTGCTAACTGAGTCGGACGGAAAGTAGTGATTACCTTCAACGACCACCGTGTCGCCGCTTTCTGCGATAACTGCATTGTTCCAGGTTGCTTTCATGGATCACAGAGTAAATCGTGAATCGTGAATCGTAAATAGCGAAAGCCCCTTGCGACTACGGTGTCTTTGCCATTTACAATTCACGATTCACGATTTACCGCACTTCAGCCGCCGCTAACCGCCGGCAGGATCGTGATCTCGCAATTGTCGGGGAGAGCCGTGTCGAGCAGTTGTTTGCGCCGCACGTTTTCGTCGTTCACAAAAATGTTGACATGCTGTCTCAGGTTTCCCTGTTCGTTCACTACTCGATCGCGCAAGCCGAGATGTTGCTGCCACAAATTATCCAGAGCTTCACCGACGGTGGCTGCCGGAGAGTCGACGACGATCTGGCTTTGCCCATTCGTAAAGTCAGTTAAGAAACCGGTGACATTGAAAGTGATCATAATCGGACACCGTGTGGCAAACGTCCCGCCTGGACGAACGCCTTCAGATCATGCAAAAGAGTCTACGGAAGAACGCCTTCAGGAACGAGCCAGGGGTGGATGTCGATTGCCAACCGTCCTGCCTGCACCGCCGGGTCTGTTTCAGTCAGGGCGCGTGCTTCATCAATCGAAGCGACCTTGAAAACAAAGATTCCGCGAAGCTGACCGTTGTCGCCAAATGGTCCAGCGACCACGAGCTTTTTCATTTCAGCCAGGCGAATGATGTTTGCCATGTGCGCCTTTTGGAGTTCCTCGGTCGCTGGAGTTTTTTCAGGCGTCCACTTGGCGCCGCGCGTTAGCAACGCGAGGTAAGCGGTTGTTAGCTTGATTGGCGAAGAGGGTTTTTTCATCACGTCTTCAGACCACCACGGATGCATCTCGGCGCTGAAGAACCCGGCCTTCACTGCCGGATCACTTTCCGCCCACGCGCGCGCTTCCTCTGCCGACTTCGCGCGAAAAACGAAAACGCCGGCGATGTCGCTGTTGTCCCCAAGCGGACCCGCGATGACAGCCTTCCCGGATTCAAGTAGTGCGATGACATTCGCCAGGTGTTGCGACTGTAAGTCTTTCGGCATTCCCGAGGCGCGGTATTTCGGCCCGCGTTTGAGTAGTGCCATATGAAACTCGATCAGTTTGTGTTGCGGTTCCTTCTTTTCCTGGGCCGGCGCCACTGCAACGACGGCGACAAACAAAACGGCGAGTAAAGGGCCGGCGACAAATCGTTTCATGAGTTTTTTCCTATTATGAATTGGAATGCTATTGGATCAATGTACGACCGCCGTCTTCACGCAAACCACCGGCGGCAGACTCTCGAGAATCGCGCTCCACGATTCGCCGCTGTCTGTCGATCCAAACAGCTTTCCACTGCGCGTAC
>Ga0137403_10006339_pt1 | contig 13565 bp, 9 predicted proteins | sample CZOMad2_1_16fung_FD_122057 | JGI IMG/M metagenome (GOLD analysis project Ga0137403, IMG submission 122057) | Vadose zone soil fungal communities from Angelo Coast Range Reserve, California, USA - CZOMad2_1_16fungal (Hybrid Assembly) | ecosystem: Environmental > Terrestrial > Soil > Vadose zone... | reverse complement strand
GACGGGCTGCTGCCGCCGACCATCAACCACGCCTTGCCCGATCCGACGATCGGGCTCGATGTCGTCCCCAACCAGGCGCGGCGCGCGGCGGCCGAGTTCGCGCTGTCCAATTCCTTCGGGTTCGGCGGCCAGAACGTCAGCCTCGTCCTCGGCGCCACGCCCGGCGGATGAATGAGGGCGCGCGACGGGTCCTGGTGACCGGCGGCGCCCGCGGGATCGGCGCCGCCATCGTCGAGCGGCTGGCGGGACAGGGCTTTGCGGTCGGGTTCACCTACCATCGGGCGGCGCCGGCGGCGGCGGCGCTCGCCGAACGCCTCGGCGCCGGCGTGCAAGGCCGGGCCTGCGACCTCGCCGACGGCGAGGCGGTGGAGAGCCTGGCCCGGTGGCTCGACGCCGGCGAGGCCTTCTGGGGCCTGGTGCACAATGCCGGGATGGCCGCCGACGGGCTCGCGCTCTGTCGTTCTCTGCGCGCAAAGACACGCCGGGAGGCCTCATCAGACGCTCTGCTCGGCGCATTAAAACGAGCCATGTATTCGCCAGTGCCCCAAGCACGATCGATCAGCTCGATGTGTGGAGAAATATCGTCGGCCGATATCATGGGGCGACGCGCATAGCTGCCATAAAGGGCGAGCGCGCGGGTGATGTCTCCTTTGGCATGAGCATTTTGCCCGCGTTCGAAAAGCTTCACCGGATCCGTTTCACCGTCGGTCGGATCGTCTGTCTGTGCCGGAGCAAGGTGAAAGCACAAGGCGACCATGAGAGTGGCGAGGGCTCCGAAAAAATATTGGCGTGAGCGCGGCAGAGAAAACATTTGTAAGTTCGATTAAGTTGTAACGGTCGAATGGCTGCTGCTGGATCAGCGTTGCTGAGATTCGATGTTAACATCTGTGTTCGCGTTGCGTCCAAAGACCGGCTGGTTGCGCCTGCCGAATGCTTGCGTTAACATTTGCGGGCCACAAAAAAACCAAAAGAGCTATTCAATTTGATTACGCTGGAGAGTGCTCATGCCTACTGCGCTTGTCGATGACATCAAGGAGATAAAGGAAGACAATCCCTTTGAATCGATGATGTCGCGATTTGATCGCGCGGCTCAACTATTGAATCTCGATTCCGATCTATACGCGGTGATGCGGGTTCCAAACCGAGAACTCAAAGTCTACATTCCGACGCGGATGGATTCGGGGCGAATCCAGGTATTCGAGGGATTTCGGGTGCAGCACAACTTCGCGCGCGGGCCGGCGAAGGGTGGAATCCGTTACTCGCCCGACGTCAACATCGACGAGATCCGCGCGCTGGCCGCCTGGATGACGTGGAAGTGTGCGGTGGTCAATGTCCCGTTTGGCGGAGCCAAAGGCGGCATCATCTGTGATCCTTCACAGATGTCACTCGGAGAGCTTGAGCGCATGACCCGACGCTATGCGTCAGAGTTGCTGGATTTCATCGGACCGGAAAAAGATGTGCCCGCGCCCGACATGAATACCAACGAACAAACAATGGCGTGGATCATGGACACGTATTCGATGCACGCGCGACATACGGTCAATGCCGTAGTCACCGGCAAGCCGGTCGACCTTGGAGGTTCGAGGGGACGGCGCGAAGCGACCGGAAGAGGATTGTTGATTGTCGTTAGTGAGGCCGTCAAACGATTCCAGATGACGCCGGCGAACACCAGGGTGGTGGTGCAGGGAAGTGGAAACGTTGGCGGCATTGCCGCTGAACTGCTGTACGAAGCGGGCTTCAAAGTAGTTGGTATCTCCGACGTTCATAGTGGAATTCAGAATCCGTCAGGCATTGATATACCGGCGGCTCTGGAATATCTGAAGACGACGCGATCGTTTGAAGGCTATCGCGACGCCGAGCCCGTAAGTAATGCGGATCTCCTGGAATTGGAATGCGATGTCTTGATTCCCGCAGCGACTGAGAATCAAATTACTTCACTGAATGCCGAAAGGCTGAAGTGTAAGGTTCTGGCTGAAGGAGCGAACGGGCCGACGACGGCCGCGGCGGACGAGATCCTTTACCGGAAGGGTATCTTTGTGATTCCCGACATCCTCGCAAACGCCGGCGGCGTGACGGTGTCTTACTTTGAGTGGGTGCAGGATCGAATGGGTTATTTTTGGCGGGAGGACGTAGTTAATGAGCGGCTCCAGGACACTATGGTGGCCAGTTTCAATGACCTGTGCCGGTACGCTGATGCCCACTCAGTGGATACCAGGACTGCGGCTTACATGTTGGCAATCGACCGCGTCGCTTACGACACGCGCATGCGCGGCATCTACGCGTGACGGAAAAAACATAAACAAATTCACCTCTAAGTCATGAAAGAGTCTTGATTTCCGGCCACGGCAATGGTACGCTTCGCGGCGTATTTACCCTTAGCGAGATTTGTCTGAGGTTGGTTGTAGTGGCGGCATCGCGCTTGGGTGGTAGATGATAGTTGACACGTGCGCTCAGTTTGCATATAAAAGAGCGCTAGATTAATAGGACTTTCCAGAGAGGTCCGTAGTGGTTTAGGCCCCCTCTTAGTTGCGTCGCTCTAGCTGGAATTTTATGGGGCTCAGAGTGGCAGCAGTTTTGTTAACGTAATCGTTGACGCTGGTAGTTCGAGCGTCCGTATCCAATGGGCACTGGCGGCGAGATGCTTCGAGCAGAAAACCGAATCACACCGAAGATCGACCGTTGTTCCGTTCCATTTGGATCGGTCGCAGGAACTTTCACTCACTATCGCAGGAGGAACGCGATGAGACTCGCGAATAGGGTGCTCCTTTGTGCACTCGCTATATTTATTTTTTCGGCTCTGTCGTTTGGACAAACGCCTCGGCCGAACAACGATCCCAGGAATCAGTCGCCGTCAGTTGGAACGGGCGGGCCCGAAGGGGGCGCTACCGGGCTGTTTACGATCTACGACGGTTCGACGCTGAGAAAGGGAGAGTTTACATTCAGCGTGGCCTACAGCAACTATGATCGCGATCCAGGTAACGTTGATATTACGGACACGATCGCCAGCGTCAACATCGGGCTGAATGATCATATTGAGCTGTTTTTTAAGACGCAGGCCTACCGCGGGATTAAAGTCAATAACCCGCAGAACCTGTCGAGCTTCTATCTGCCTAATACGCAGATGTTCTTTTCAGGGACACTGCTTGGCAGTGGCCCGGCGATCATTCTGGCGCCGTCGGGGCCGAATGTGGGTACGCTCGCAGGTACCGCAGTCTTCCGACCGCCGTTCTGCCCGAACTGTGTAGCTGCAACCAGTCCTCTGGCCGTGTTTTACAGTGCTGGTCAGCCATTCGTGGCGTACCCGTACACGGGCGGCCCAGGTCCAAACTTTGGCATGGGGCCGGGCGTCATCGGCGGACTCTTCGGTTTTCCGGGTTTCAATGCGCGCCTCGGTCCGCCGACCGTAGTCGGTAATTCATATGGTCACGCGGACTCGTTTCCGGGTGTCGGCTCGCCAGTGGGGAGCATTTTGCCAGGGATAGTTCTGGCGACCATTCAGTTGCCTTGCACGGCATTAACTGGCAATTGTCGACCGCCGGGCAGCCCGGGAGCTTTGAATCCGATAATCGTGCCGAGCACCTTTACTACTGCACCAAGTTATTTGCCGGATGCGCCGTTTGTCAGCCGTCTGTACGGCGAATCGAGCTTTGGCAATTTTGTGGGCGGCGCCAAGATTCGCTTGACCAGTCCAAAGAATCCGTTTGGTTTGGGATTCATTCCGTTCTATCGCTGGTATCCGGATACGGCGAAAGACAACAAGGGCTTCAATCAATTGCAACGGGGCGCCAGCCCTGGAGCTAACTTGGGCGACTTTGGTCTGGTGATATTCGCGGACGGTCGTCTGAGTAAGTCGGTAAACTTGTCGGCCAACGTGGGCTACATTTTGAACACGAACCCGAAAGCCAACGGCTCGACCTTGTTGGATCGGCCCGATGAATTAATCGCCGGTATCGGCGTGGACTTTCCAATTAACAAACACGTTCAACCGATTGCCGAGTTTAGGTCCACCCAATATGTAGGTGGCAAGACACCTAACGCATTCCAAAACAATCCGGTTGAGTTTCTCGTCGGCATCAAGCTCTATCCAGCTCGCTGGTGGGGTTTTGGCGCCTGGTATCGCAGAGCGATAAATGATCAGCGCAACGGCAACTTTAACCCTAATACCGCGAGCACATCCGTCGCTCAGACAACGAATGTTAACGTGCCGGGTCGTGGCATAGTCGTCGTGCCCGGAACCGCGGTGGCCGCTACTTCTGCCGGCTTCCCGTTGGGATTCCAGCCGTCGAGCGATCCCTACGGATTCGGGTTCCAGTTCTTTGCTGGTCACCGCAACAAGCGCGAACCTTCGATTCTACCAAACCAGCCACCGACGGCTTCGTTGGCAGCGTCGACCACGACCGTGACCATGCCGTGCGCTCCCGGATTTCACTCGAGCTCCGGCAGCTGTCCGACAACCGCCAACACCACCGTTGGGTTGACCACTACAGCGAGCGATCCAGACGGAGACACACTGCTTTATACGTACACTGTTACGGGCGGCCGCATCACTGGCGAAGGCACTAGTGTCTCGTGGGATTTGAGTGGTGTTGCCCCGGGTACGTACACCGCTTCCGTCGAAGTTGACGATGGCTGCGGATGTATGACTTCGTCGCAGACTACGGTCACTATCGCGAATTGCGGCGACTGCGTGCCGGATCTCGTTTGCCCGACCGTTAGACCGGATTGCCCAACCAGTGAGGTTGAGCAGGGAACGCCGGTGAACTTCTCGGTAAGCGTTACTGGCGGAACGCCCGCGATAACGCCGACCTACAGTTGGACGGTCTCTGCCGGCAAGATTAGCAGCGGCCAGGGAACTCCGTCGATTACCGTTGACACAACGGGAACTGCCGGTCTGTCGATTACGGCGACGGTAGAGCTCGGTGGATTGGATCCGACCTGCGGCAGGACTTCTTCCTGCACCGTCGCGGTGAAACCGCCAATAAAGGTATCGCGCAAGTTCGACGAGTATGGCAACATCAGATTCAACGATGAGAAGGCCAGACTCGATAACTTTGCGATTCAGCTGCAAAACGAACCAACCGCTACGGGCTACATCATCGGCTACGGTAGTTGTGGAACCGAGGGCCAGGCGCGCGCCGATCGTGCGAAGGGCTACCTCGTTAACACTCGTGGCATCGATGCCGGTCGCCTGGTGGTTGTGGATGGTGGCTGTCTGCCTGAGTTGCTCGTGCAACTCTGGATTCAACCGCAAGGCGCGACCGCGCCGACAGGAGACGCGACAGGGGTCGTTTCACCCTGTCCCGAATGCAAGAAGAAGCCAGCAGCTCGGCGACGCGGCACTCGTCGCCGGGGCGAGGAGGAGTAGCTTTAGGGTTCTCGTTCTTCTGCTGAAGAACCAGGTAACGTTCGCTACTCGTTTAGAGGAGCGACCTTAGACGAAAGCGGGCGGTGTTTTCCGAAAGGAAAGCATCGCCCGCATCGCTTTTGTGGCAATCACCTTTCTGATTACGGCCGAGCCGTTTGAGGCCGGCACTCTGCAGACATTGCTGCGGAAGTGACTGGAGTATAGAAAAAACTGCGCGACGAGCTATAATGCTTTTGCGCCAGCATGCTCCTGATGGAAAGCCGGCATCGAATTAACATGAGAGAGATCGAAATGAAGAAAACCGTTTTTGCCCGACTATTGTGCCTTGCAGTCTTATTCACCTTCTCCTTTTCCACCCAAATTAATGTCTCGGCAAGCGCCGGTTCCGGCGTCCCCTATTCCACTGATTGGCGAATAACCGGCCCCAGCGGTGGCGACGTTCGGGCTTTGGCTGTGGATCCGAACGATCCCGATCGCTTTTATTTTGGCACCCTGGATGGCCAGATTTATGTTTCAACGGACGGTGCTCGCAACTGGCGCCTGCTGGTGAACTTTAATCGTGAGCGCCTGTTTGTCGATCACATCATTGTTGATCCGCGGAACTCAAGAATCCTTTACGTCGCGACTCACCGTCACAAGGACCCTGGTGGCTTTTTTAAGTCAACCGACGCTGGATTGACTTGGCGCGAATCGCCCGAGCTGAGAAAAGAAGCGCTGCATTCGCTGATGCAATCTGATCAGAATCCCAATGTGTTGTTAGTCGGAACCGTCACCGGTATCTTTCGCTCGGAGGATTCCGGCGAAACCTGGACTCCTTTGCCGACCAGCACCACGCCGGGTCTGATTGACGTGGCGTCTTTGGCGATGGATCCGCGGAGCACGAACGTGATTTATGCCGGCACCTGGCACCTTCCTTACAAGAGCACCGATGCGGGACAGCACTGGAAAGCCATTAACAAGGGCATGATCGACGATTCTGAGGTCTTCGCTATTAACCTCGACCCGCGAAACCCGAACCACCTATTCGCCTCGGCTTGCAGCGGGATTTACGAGACGCTCGATGGCGCGGAGAACTGGCATAAGGTCCAGGGTATCCCATCGCAATCACGTCGCACCCGCGCAATCATGCAGCACCCCACTATTCCGGGTCTGGTGTTTGCCGGAACCACTGAAGGCTTTTGGCGCTCGGCGAAGGGCGGCGATAATAGTTCGTGGATGGTGACCACCTCGCGGCAACTCGAAATCAATTCAATTGCGGTCCATCCGCGCAACCCAAATACGATCTATATCGGAACCAACAACTATGGCGTGATGGTCTCAACCGATGGGGGTAAGAACTTCGTGCCGAGCAACGGCGGCTACAGCGGGCGGTTTGTGAATGGTATCCTGCCAGATCGCGAAAAGGCGAACCGCGTTTACGCCACGACGATTAACACCGCCACCGGGGGCGGATTCTTTTTCGTTAGCAGCGATGGCGGCGCATCGTGGCAACCCTCGATGCGCAATATGCCTCCGCGTCTGATTGCTTACTCGATTCTGCAGGACGAGCGTGATGGAAATTTGATTTACCTGGGAACGAATCTTGGCATGTATCGATCAATCGATCGTGGTGTGTCGTGGGCGCCAATTACTGGAGGTAAGGTCCCAGTAGCGCCGGCAAAGAAGCGGCCAGCGACTCGCGGAACAGTGCGCAGGACAATGGCACAAGGACGCAGCACAACCAGCGGCAGAAGTGCCACGACCATTCCCGCGACGCCGAAAACATCGTCCATAAGACCGAGTGCCGATGTTGTGCGACGCGCCCAGGAAATGCTGGAGCGTGCCGGCTATGAGATGGGTAATCCAGATGGCCAGCTTGGCCCGACCACGCTGGCGGCGATCAGAAAATTCCAGGCCGACAGGTATTTACCCGTGTCCGGCCAACTTGATGAAGGAACTCTCTCGGCGCTGGGATTGAGCAGCGGCGGGAAAGGCACTGCCTCGTCTCACGTGGCCACACTTTCCGATCCGGTAAACGATCTGGTGTCATCTTCAAATGTCAACGGACAAATAGAAATCCTGGCCGCGACCAACGCCGGGCTTTATCGTACGGCCGACCCAAATCGGGGCTGGGACCGTCTCCCTTACGGGACAGGAATGGATCCGCGTACCACCTGCATCTCGACCAGTACTCAAAATCCTTCAGTGCTTCTGGTCGGAACAGCCACCTCGGGTGTTCTGATTTCACATGACGCAGGGCAAACCTGGCAACAGGTGAGCGGGGTTCCGACGACATCGCCGGTCAACGTTATTGCGCAGGACCCTCAGCGTTCAGCGTTCATCTACGTAGGAACCAGACAAGCGTTGTACATGTCCCATGATGGGGGCGATCATTGGTCCCGTCGCGGTGGCAATCTGCCATTTGGGGATTTCACCAGCGTCCTGGTAAACCCCCAGAACACCAACGAGGTCTTTACGGGGAATGCATATCAGAACGGCGAAGTGGGCGGCGGCGTCTATCGCTCCAGTGATTCCGGCAACACCTGGGTGCGCATCGATGCGCGCGAACATCGCTTGCCGAGCCTCCGCATCTGGTCGCTCGCGCTTGATCCGCACGACCAGAACACTCTGTTTGTAGGCTCACACTCGGCGGGCGTTTACGTCGTGCCGCGCGGCGGCGATGCCTCGCTGAACCAGCCGCGATAGAGTTTCGACGGCGAGTTTTTCCGCGCGAAAGCTGGCAGCCGCCTTGACACTCAGTCGCACCGCCGTGTAAATTCCGAAACGATCCGGTCACGCGACCGGTGATAGTCGGACCAAGGCGGGAGACTACGGGCGTAACGGAAATCGAAACCACAACCTTCTTTTCCAACTCTTTAGAGCTCGCATTCTCCCATATCTTATTCCGACTCATCACCATCAAGATGCAGGCTGCAGGAACTCCAGCATTCTTGCGTCGACTGCCGGAGCGGCTCGTCGCGCGTGCGACGCGCCAGAGCGAATTTGAGTAGGAGTGTGCATGTCAACGGAACAACCTGTAACCAACGTCGGCGAGACCGACCTTAACGAACAACCCACCGATCCTAAACCCGAAACAGTCGAAGCGCCGGGCCAGTCTATTTCGAGCGAGAGCAGTAGCGCCGGTTCGTCAACCGCTGCGGTGACTCAACGCGATGAAGACGACGAGGCTCGCCCCGCAGGCGAAGATTTTGGCAGCCTCCTGGATAAGTTTGAACAGGAGCAATCCTCGCTGCAGGAAGGCGAAGTCGTTCGCGGCACCGTGGTCGGCATTACCGAGCGTGGCGTGGTAATCGATTTTGGTTACAAATCGGAAGGCATCGTCAATCAAAACGAGTTTATGGAAGACGGCGTAATCACCGTCAAGCCCGGGGACGAGGTCGACGTGTTGGTCAAGAACATGGAAACCGGGGAAGGGTTTCCACTGCTTTCGCGCGCTGATGCTGTTCGCCTGCGCGCTTGGGACGATCTCGAAAAGGCGTTCAACGATAACACTCCCGTCAAAGGTCGGGTGATAGAGCGGATCAAGGGCGGCCTCCGCGTCGACATTGACGGAATAGCGGCTTTCCTGCCGGGTTCTCAAGTGGATATCCGTCCCGTGCGCAACCTTGATTCTCTTCGCGGCCGGGAAATTGAAGCGAAGGTCATCAAGCTGAATCGGAAGCGCTCGAACGTGGTCCTGTCGCGCAAGGCAGTGCTGGAAGAGAGCAATGAAGGCCGCAAGGGAGAGACGCTCGGACAAATTGAGGAAGACATAATCGTCGAGGGACAGATTAAGAATCTTACGGACTACGGTGCGTTTGTCGATCTGGGCGGCGTTGATGGGTTGCTGCACGTGACTGATATGTCGTGGGGACGATTGCAGGATCCGGCTGAACTTTTCCGGGTTGGTGACACTGTCCAGGTCAAAGTGCTGCGCTTTGATCGTTCTCGCGAGCGCGTCTCGCTGGGTTACAAACAGCTTCTGCCAGACCCGTGGGAATCGATCGAAGAGCGTTTTCCGCAACACACGCGATTGACCGGTAAGATTGCCAGCGTTACGGACTACGGCGCGTTCGTTGAGTTGGAACCAGGCGTCGAAGGTCTGGTGCACGTTTCAGAGATGAGCTGGTCAAAACGCGTAAAGCACCCCAGTAAGCTGGTGAATCCCGGAGACGTCGTTGAAGTCGAAGTGCTCGGAGTCGATCCAAAGGCCCGGCGCATCAGTCTCGGCATGAAGCAGGTCCAGGACAATCCCTGGAAGACACTCGGCGATCGTTACGCTGTGGGTGCTCGCGTGCATGGCAGGGTCCGCAACCTAACCGACTTTGGGGCCTTTATTGAGATCGAAGATGGAGTTGATGGGTTGGTCCACGTATCCGACATATCATGGTCGCGGCGGATCAAGCATCCTGGTGAAGTACTGAAGAAGGGTCAACAAGTAGAAGCCGTCATCACCGGCATCGATCCCGAGAATCGGCGGATGTCGCTTTCGATAAAGGAACTCGAGCCCAACTCGTGGAATGACTTTGTTGCCTCCCACAATCCTGGTGATTTGGTGAAAGGCAAAATCGCGCGCTTTGCCAGCTTTGGGGCTTTTGTTGAATTGGGCGACAACCTGGAGGGCCTCTGCCATATCTCCGAGCTCTCGGACGACCGGGTCGAAAAGCCCGAGGACGTCACGCAGCTGGGCCAGGAAATGGAGTTTCGGATCCTGCGCATCGATGCCGAAAACAAAAAGATCGGTTTGTCAGCTCGGGCCGCCGGTAGTAATGAACCCATCAGCGATCAGAAGATATATACCTCGGAAGCCGGGGGCGGCATGGCCTCGCTTCGTGAGCTGGCAGACTTTGGTTTTGGCAACACCAACAAGACTGAGGAAGAGGAGAGCGAAGGCTGACCGCAGCTATTCAGCAAGCGCCGTTTCCGACTGAGAGATTGCGTTTGCCCTCACCCTCCGTCCCATCGGCGCGGCTGCTGATCAACCGTAAGATGTTGGCCGCACTGCCTTTTTAGTCTTGCCGTCAAATGCTCGTTCTGCTAATCTAACTGCACGCGTCGTTTATCTTGCTTCGAGTGTTCTGGAAAAATTAGTTCACCAGGCTTGGAACCAAAGGCCATTTTTTGAGCGAGGTGACTGCATGACTAAAGCCGATCTTGTCAATGACGTGGCCAACGCCGCTGAGCTGACCAAGAAAGATGCTGAGCGACTGGTCGAAATAGTTTTCGAAAGCATAATCGAAAGCCTGAACCAGGGCGAGAAGATTGAGTTGCGGGGTTTCGGCAGCTTTCGCGTCCGCGAGCGTGGGGCGCGCCGCGGCCGTAACCCCAAGACCGGCGAGCCGGTGAGTATCCCTGCCAAACGCGTTCCCTATTTCAAGGCCGGCAAGGAATTGAAGGAACTGATTAACGAGACTACGCCCTAGTTTGCCCCGCCGGTTGGTTGAATCGGCCCCATGGCTGATTCGCCTCGCGCAAGGTTTCTTGTGGAAAGACTCTGGAGTCCCTGGCGAAATGCTTATATCACGGCGACTGGTGCCAACCTGTCTCAGGCCGATGCCTGTATCTTTTGTGAGGCCGTAAAGAACCCGGCCGACGATGAAAAGAACTTCGTCCTCTATCGCGGCCTCCACAACTTCGTCATACTCAATCTCTATCCTTACGTTAGCGGTCACTTGATGATCGCTCCCAACGCTCACCTGGGCGAACTCGACACGGCGCCTAAAGAAACCACCGACGAGTTGATGGACCTCGCTAAGCGTTGTCAAACCGCGCTGCGAGAGATTTACCGGCCTCAAGGTTTCAACCTGGGAATGAACCTTGGCCGTGTTGCCGGGGCGGGCATTCCCGACCATATACACATGCACATCATTCCACGCTGGCCCGGTGACACAAACTTCATGACGTCCGTCGCTGAGGTTCGCGTCCTCTCAGAGGATCTACCCACCACCTACCGCAAGCTGCGCGAGAAGTTTTGAGTCGGCAATGAAGTCCGTAAGGCGTGAGCGGGTCGAGTGTTCGATCGGCAGTTATCCGTGGCTGATAGCTTCGTCTTCAACTTCGCCTGAGCGGTTTATAGGAACATCGGCTGCCTTCTCATAGGTGACGCCGCGCTCTTCTTCTCCGGTTTTTGCTTCGTCAGTTGGAGCCACGTTAAAGCCCGGGTAGTCGATCCTCGCGTGATACAGGGCGTTGAGAGAACTGATCAGGCTTTCGCGAATCAACGTTAACTCACGCACGGTCAAGGTGGATTCATCAAGCTGGCCATCAGTGGTGATCGCGTCAAAGATGCGAACTACGATTGTCCGAATGCTTTCCGGATCAGGATGGGCCAGTGAGCGCGCAGCAGCTTCGGCCGAATCAGCCAACATCAGGATAGCGGCCTCTTTGAATTGTGGCTTTGGCCCCGGATAACGAAATTCTGCCTCGTTTATTTTTTCCCCGTTACACGCCAGTTCCTGGGCCTTCTTTAAAAAGAAATGCAGCGTTCGAGTGCCGTGATGTTGCGGAATAAAGTCTGTGACGCGTTTTGGCAAACCGATTTCGTTCGCCAGCTTTAGTCCGTAAGTAACATGACTGGTAATTATCTTCGCGCTCGCCGTGGGACGGAGGTGGTCATGCGGGTTGGCCCCGGTCTGGTTCTCGACAAAGTGATCGGGCGCGGCCACTTTGCCGATATCGTGGTAGAGCGATCCGATCCGAGCCAACAAAGCGTTAGCTCCGATGGCGCGGCAGGCGTCTTCAGCCAATTGCCCGACCGCATGCGAGTGTTGATTTGTTCCCGGCGCCCGCAAAGCCAACTGACTCAGTACCGGCAGATCGGCATTCGAAAGTTCCAGCAGTCTGATGTCGGTGACTATCCCAAAAAGGGATTCGTTAATTGGCACGCCGCCCGCGGCGAAAATAATTGTCAGCAATCCGCCGCCCACGGCACAGCCGGCGGCCACCATCGCGCCGGTCAGGGTCAGCGGTCGTTGCGTAAAAGCGATCAAGGCCAGCGCCGCGATGCAGTTGACTCCGGCCACAACTAATCCGGCCAGTGTGACGGACTGGCGCTCGCGATAGCGCTTGATGCCGTAGGCTGCGGCTGCACCTGAGACGAACGCGAATATGGATGCCTGCGCTTCATTCGGCGCCAGCAGGCCGGCGAACAGCGACGCTACTACTCCCGCGATAAGACCCAGCGGCCGGTCCAGCAACATCGTCACTAGGAGTGAGGCCGCGGCAAATGGAATAGTAAAAGCCCAAACGGATGGATCGTTGAGTGGGGGCTGCGTGCTTTGCGCCGCGAGACCCACGGCTATTATGAATCCGACACGCATCACGGCTGTTTCGACCATTATCGCCGAGGCGACTAAGGCAAATGCCCGGCGTTTTGAGATCGAGAGGTCAACGTTAGCTTCGCGAGACTCGACAAATCGCCAGACTACAAAATAGCTGGCCAGCACCAGGATGAATAGGCCAATTGACTTCATCGTCAGCGGCCATCTGGTGAGCAAAAGGGTGGTGAGGATTACCAGAAGAGTGAAGCCGATTGCTAACTGCGCCCCCGCTGAAAACCAGCGAAACGGACGAAGTACAACCCCCAGCACGGCATTGCGTACTCTGGTGAGTTTAGTAGTGAATCGCGGACGAGGGATCATTGAATCACTGACATCGGCTACAGAAACGGGCGCGGTAGCGACCGGGTGTTTGCCTTGACGAGGAGCTTTTCATTCAGGTCACCCGCTCGCTAACCCGACGGGTCGGGGTTCTGGACTAAATGTGCTCGTCAGGTTCTGCGACAACATCTGACCAATCTGCTCCAACATCGGCAACAAAGTCTGCGCGCGCAGAGCTGAGATGGACACGCAGCCAGCGTCATCGCTGCACCCGGCGATCCGCTTCATTGAACGAAGCGATTCGTCGTCGACCAGATCAACTTTATTAAAGACCAGGAGCCGCGGAATTTTATCGAACTCGAGTTCACGCAGAATTCGATCAACTGAATCAATCTGTTGTTGCCAGCGCGGGTTCGACGCGTCAACTACATGCGCCAGCAGGCGGCTGCCGGCAATCTCTTCCAGGGTCGACCGGAATGCATTCAGCAAATCCGGCGGCAGATCGCGAATGAAACCGACAGTGTCATTAATGATCACTTCCTGTTCACGCGGCAGCCGCAAACGGCGAGTCGTCGGATCGAGCGTGGCGAACATACGCGATTCCGCCAGGACGTGGCTCGATG
>Ga0137403_10006338_pt1 | contig 13566 bp, 9 predicted proteins | sample CZOMad2_1_16fung_FD_122057 | JGI IMG/M metagenome (GOLD analysis project Ga0137403, IMG submission 122057) | Vadose zone soil fungal communities from Angelo Coast Range Reserve, California, USA - CZOMad2_1_16fungal (Hybrid Assembly) | ecosystem: Environmental > Terrestrial > Soil > Vadose zone... | reverse complement strand
CGCCTGGAGTGGCGTTCGAAAGACGCCATCAATTCCATGCTCTTCTTTGCATTGTTGGTGGTGGTCGTGTTCAGCTTTTCTTTTGATCCGAACGCGGAAGAATCGCGGCGGATTGCCGGAGGCCTGATCTGGGTTGCGTTTCTGTTCGCGGCTGTCGTTGCCTTGAATCAGACTTGGGCGCGCGAGCTGCGCAACCAGGTTTTGGATGCGTATCGGGTTTCTCCGGCGCCAGCCAATTCCCTGTTCATGGCAAAAGCGCTCGGCAACTTTGTTTTTGTTGTTCTATTGGAAGCACTGATGACGCCACTGTTCATCATGTTCTATCAGTTGCGCGCCCTCGGACCGACTTGGCAGTTGATCCCAGTTGCAGTGCTGGGGACCTGGGCGCTGGTGGTAAACGGCACATTCTTCGCCGCCATGTCGATTCGCACGCGCAACCGCGAAATCATGCTGCCGCTGCTTCTGTTTCCATTCTCCATACCAGCGCTGCTTGCCATGGTGAACGCTACGACGGCTATCCTGACCGGCGAACTTTCCGCTCGCTTTTGGATCGTGTTGCTTGCCACCTACGATGTGGTGTTTACTATCGCTTGTCTACTCTTGTTTGAGTCGGTGTTGCAGGCGGAATGAAACGGGCGTTCCCAATCCTGGTTTTCCTGGTGGCAGCTTTCCTGGGCTATGCGGCGTATCAAGCTCTGGTGATTGCGCCCACCGAGCAGACCATGGGCAACGTCCAGCGCATCTTCTACTATCATGTGCCTTCGGCATGGACGGCTTTCCTGCTGTTTTCCATCAATTTCATTGCCTCGGTCACTTATCTGATCCGGCGGAATCCATCCGCAGACGCAATCGCGTTAGTCTCTGCCGAAGTTGGCGTTGTCTTCTGCACCGTGGTTTTAGTCACCGGCCCACTGTGGGCGCGCCCGGTGTGGGGGATCTGGTGGACGTGGGATGTGCGCCTCACCTCAACCCTTGTGCTGTGGCTGATTTATTTGAGCTACCTCATGCTGCGGCGATTTTCGACGAGCGGGCAGACGCCTGTGCTTGCGGCGGCGTTGGCGATTTTCGGCGCACTTGATGTGCCACTGGTTTATTTCTCAATCTGGATTTTCCGGACTCAGCATCCTCAGCCAGTGATTGGTGGCGGAGGCTCGATCGATCCCCGGATGATGCACGTGCTGTTGATTAATTGGTTTGCATTCCTGTGGCTGGCCGCACTGCTTTGCTGGTCACGCTACCGCCTGGAATATATGCGGCGTGAACTTGAAGAGACCCAGGCTCTCGAGGCTCTGTTAGAACCCCGGAGTTCGCTATGAAATTTCTCTATGCCGCATATATCTCCACCTGGGTCATTCATCTGAGCTACGCGGGCATTCTCCTGCGCCGCTATATTTGCTTGAAGAACGAGATTGCAGAACTGAGAAAATAGTTTGCTGATTTGAAAAAGCAACCAATACGGGCCACGAGTCGTCTACTCCCGGCGATAACTTCTCACCACTCGAACGCTGAGGCTTTCAGAATTCCATGCCAATCGTTCTCTTCGTAAACGGGAGCAGCCATCAGCTTGATGTTCCCGACGACGAGCCTTTGCTTTCCGTTCTGCGTAACCGTCTCGACCTTACCGGTACCAAGTACGGCTGCGGAGAAGGTCAATGCGGGGCATGCACTGTACTGCTTGATGGCAAACCAATTCGCTCCTGCCGCACTCCTGTGAGTTCGGCGGCGGGAAAAAGAATCACGACGATTGAAGGCCTTGAGCAAGATGGCCGGCTGCACCCGGTGCAGCAGGCTTTTCTCGATAACGAAGCTTTCCAATGCGGCTACTGCACGCCCGGGATGATTATGGGTGCTGTGGCGCTGCTGACTAGCAACCCGCGTCCCAGCGAACAAGAGATTCTTCGAGGCATGCAAGGCCACATCTGCCGCTGCGGAACATATCAGCGGATCGTCGCTGCCGTGGAGCAAGCAGCAAATCGCAATGGTTGAAACAAGCGAAAGAACGTGAACCAAGCACCCGAGTTTCTAATCGAAGACCGGCAGCACGATTCCATTCGTCGTCTTGCACACGTTTTTGATCTCGAGCGCCGCGATTTCCTCAAGTTGCTGGGCGGAGGCGTGCTGGTCGGGATTTCCGCCTCGTCTCCTGCGCAGGAATCCGGCGGTGCGCACCGTCAAGATTCTGAGGGCAACATTCCAGACTCCCTCGCGGCGTGGATTCACATTGCCGAAGATGATGCGATTACCGTCAACACGGGCAAGGTTGAAATCGGACAGAATATCCGCACATCGTTAGCGCAACAAGTCGCGGAGGAGCTGCGCGTTCCGATCTCTGCGATTCAGTTGGTAATGGCTGATACCGCCCTGACCCCGTTTGATGCCGGCACTTTCGGCAGCCGGACCACGCCGATCATGGGCCATCAGCTGCGTAACGCAGCCGCCACCGCCCGTGAGCTCTTGATCGAAATGGCGGCACAACGATGGCAGTCCGATCCGGCAACTCTGAGCGCGGCGGATGGGAAAATCACGAACACTAAGACGCAGCAATCCATTACCTATGGAGAGCTAGCCAAAGGACAACAGCTCGCAAGAACCATTCCCGCTGATCCAGCAGTCACTCCCGCGAAAGATTGGAGAATCGCTGGAACTTCGGTCGCCAAAGTTAACGGCCGTGCCTTTGCGACCGGAAGCCACAGGTACACTTCTGACCTCACGCGCCCCGGCATGCTTTACGGAAAAGTTCTTCGGCCCTCAGCGTTCCATGCAACATTGATCTCTCTCGACGCTAGCGCCGCAGAAAAAATCCCAAGCACCAAACTGGTTCACGATGGCGATTTCGTCGGCATTGCCGCACCCGACGAATACACGGCAACACGCGCGCTCAATGCGCTGCGTGCGCAATGGAAAACAACGCCCCAGCCTACAGAAGCGGAACTCTATGACTACCTAAGAAAGAATCCTGAACCCGCCGTAAGTGGCGAGGGAAGGCATGACCGGCAGGTCTCCGGCTCAATTGAGCAAGGGCTCGCTAGCGCCGACAAAACGCTCGCGCAAAGTTACACCGTGTCCTACATCGCCCACGTTCCACTTGAGCCGCGCGCTGCCCTGGCCGAATGGAATGGAAACAATCTAACAGTCTGGACCGGCACCCAGCGTCCCTTCAGCGTACGCGACGAACTAGCCCAAGCCTTCCGCATTTCGACTGAACGCGTGCGCGTCATCGTGCCTGATACCGGCTCAGCATACGGCGGGAAACACATGGGCGACGCCGCAGTCGAAGCCGCCCGCCTGGCCAAAGCCGCCGGTAAACCGGTGAAGCTGGCGTGGACTCGCGAGGAGGAATTCACTTGGGCGTACTTCCGCCCTGCAGGCGTGATCGATGTGAAAAGCGGTGTTCGTCGCGACGGCACGCTGGTCGCTTGGCAGTTCGACAACTACAACTCAGGACCTGCAGCTATCGCGACTCCCTATGACGTGCCGAATCAGCAAATCGAATTTCATCCGTCCGATTCGCCTCTGCGCCAGGGTTCGTATCGCGGTCTCGCGGCCACTGCCAACCATTTTGCTCGTGAAACGCATATGGACGAAATCGCGCATCTGCTGGCGATGGATCCATTGCAATTTCGATTGAAGAATCACAGTGACTCCCGGCTGCGAGCAGTGTTCGAAGCCGCTGCAAACAAATTCGGCTGGGGCCGGGAGAAGAGTTCGGCAACACGCGGCTTCGGAATCGCAGGCGGAGTTGAGAAGGGCGGCTACGTCGCCACCTGCGCCGAAGTAGCCATTGATCCTTCAACTCGCAATGTCAAGATTCTTCGCGTGGTGGAAGCGTTCGAGTGCGGCGCGATCGTCAACCCTAATGGCTTGCGCAATCAAATCGAAGGCGCAGTGGTACAGGCCATTGGCGGAGCTCTGTTCGAGGCCGTTCACTTCGAGAACGGGCGAATTTTAAATCCTCATCTTGCTGACTATCGAGTGCCGCGCTTCGGCGACCTTCCTCGAATTGAAGTGGAAATGCTCGACCGCAAGGATCTGCCTTCGGCTGGAGCCGGGGAAACTCCGTTGGTCGGGTTGGCGCCAGCCGTGGGAAATCCCATCTTTGCAGCGACGGAAGTTAGGCTCCGTGCCCTGCCACTAGTTCTGGAGGGGCTTGGGCAGAATTCTACAGAGCTGAAGGGTAGCTAGTGAGACATCCAGACTTACACGGAAACCGCAGCGCTGACTGCGGGAGCGGCGCGGAGGAACTCGTATTCTTCAATCAGCGCGGCGATTCCTACACGCGACACAGGCAGCTTCTCAATCCGAACCACGCGGGCAACAAATCGGACGCGGACCGAGTCGGTCAGGGTGACGTGCGGCGGAAAGGTCATGGTCACCTCAATGGGCGTGCCTTCCGCGAGAGGCCGGTCGAGATAAAAGAATACGCCTCGTGCGCTGACGTTCTGAGTCTCAGTGGCGAATTCGCCTGAACCGAGGTCCGGTACTCTGACCGAAGCGGGCAGGCGCATATCGAAACGACGCATCAAACGCCGTTCCTGCGTGGGCTGTGTAACGTCACTTTCCCTTCCCAAGAGCATTAGAAAGATCCTCGCACCCTGTAGCCAAATTAGGTTCTGCTCAGAGTCACTTAGTTGTTAACCGAATGCAACAGCAAAAAAGTAAAGGAATTAGCTCGGTTAATGCTTTTTTCGGGGGAATGCAGGGAGAGGCCGATACGACGATAAAAGTTCAACACGAGCAATCTTGCTGCCATGTCCACGGAGAGAACCATCTTGCCGGCCAGCAGAAAATGAACAGCTTCCTCGTGGTTCATAGATCCGAGGGAATTCGACCTGGTGAAATGATTTGCAGAAGGTAGGAGAGATCAGCGTTCAAAAAGCTGTTAAGGAAAGCAATTTGCCATCATTAACCGGCATCTCGGGGCGACGCAGCCCGCATCTGACCGAACCAGGCGAGCCACGGCGGCTGCCTTTGCTTGACAGTCTATCCGTCAGATGTTTAAGTAGTTACTTATTTTTTCGCCCATATTTTGGTGGCAATTACGCATACGCCTCGCAAGGACGAGTCGGAGTGCCGTGTTGTGCGCCGTTTCTTCTTCCTCTCCATGAAATCGGGAAAAGAACATCGGGTTACTTCGGAGGAGCTTGTGAGATTGAATTACCGTGGGTCGGGATCAGCCTGGCGCGGTGCCGTAGTCCCATCAGCGTTTGTGCTGTTGTTGGCCTTTGGAGTCATGGCTGTTGGGCTGGGTTCTAATCCCGCTCTCCCCCACGCCCCTGTAAGCAGTTCCCTTCCCACGTTCCTGGCTCCTGCCGCAAACCATATGGCTGCAGTACCGTCGCAAACTTCTCTTGTGCGTTTGCCGCTGATTTTCGAGCCGAACCAGGGCCAGACCGCGCCGCAGGTGCAATTTCTGGCGCATGGCGCCGGCCATGGACTGTTTCTGACGGGAGATGGCGCCGTCTTATCGATGCGCCGTTCGGGTCGCAGACCTGAGATCATTCGTATGGTTCTGGACGGAGCCAATAAGAACCCTGCAGCTTCCGGTGACGAACTACTTCCCGGCAAGAGCAATTACTTCATCGGAAATGATCCCGACAAATGGCATCGCGATATTCCGCAGTTTGCGCGGGTGAGCTATGAGAACGTTTACCCAGGAGTTGACCTTGTTTATTACGGGAACCAGGGACGATTGGAATACGATTTTAAAATCGCGCCTGGTGCCGACCCAAAACAGGTGGCTCTGCGATTCGAGACACCGCAGAAACTCAGGGTCGATGCCCACGGCAACTTACTGCTCGGCAACGATGTGCGTCTCGAAGCCCCACACGTTTATCAGAAAGTCGGAGACCACGAGCGGCAAGTGGCGGGGCGCTTTGCCCTGCATGGCAACAGAGTTACTTTTGAAATCGGGGACTACGATCGCAACCGCGCGCTCATCATCGATCCGACGCTCGGATTCTCCACGTTCCTCGGCGGCAGCGCGGATGAAGCCTGCTCCGTAATCCTTGGACTAACATCCCCGCCGCCCGGCTGCCCAGCCGTAGCAGTCGATTCGGCATTAAACATCTATATTGCCGGGTCCACGACTTCGACTGACTTCCCAACGGCTGGGTCGCCGTTTCAGGCGAGCAATGCCGGAGGCGCGGACGCTTTCATCACCAAGCTCGATCCCACCGGAGCGACCATCCTGTTCTCTACTTATCTGGGCGGAGACGGAAGAGACACTGCGGCCGGAGTTGGGGTTGATTCCGCATCCGACGTCGCGGTCGCGGGTACAACCACCTCAACCGACTTTCCAACCTCATCTTCTCCAATTCCGGGCCCACAATCCGGTACACATGCGTTCGTCAGTGAGGTCGATTCCGCCGGTCAAACACTTCGCTATTCGACTTACCTTGCAGGCGACGGCATAGACGCCGCTTCCGGTTTGGCCGAAGATGTAAGAGGCAAGTTGTACGTGACCGGAACCACTACGTCATCGAATTTCCCAACCACCATCGGCTCTTTTCAGCCGACGCCGCTTGCTACAAGTCAGTCCTTCATGAGCAAGATCGATCCCACCCTCCTGGGAACCTCGAGCCTCGTGTATTCAACATACTTCGGCGGAGGGAATTCCGGAGGCGCACCTGAAGTCACAATCGGCGGCGGAATAGCTGTGGATCAAAACAACAACGTCTACATCACTGGCGGAACGAACTTCCTGCACGTGGGTAATGCTGACGATTTTCCCATCCTGAATGGATACCAGAGCTGCCTGAACGTTCCGCCGCCAAGCTCCACGACTACTCCTCCTCCGAGTTGCACACCGACACCGGGGCCCACGGATGCGTTTCTTGCCAAGTTCAATCTGGCAGCAGCTTCCGGCGCGCAACTGGTGTACTCCACTTATCTCGGAGGTGCAGGCAACGATGTCGGCTATGCGGTTGCCGCAGATACGGGCAACGCGTATATCACGGGATCAACAACGTCGTCTGATTTCGTGATCCCTACTGGCACTACGCCTTTTCAGAGCGCGAATAAGGGAGGCGGCGACGCGTTCGTCGCCAAATTCGGCAACCCCAGTACCAGCTCAACCACCACTTCAAACGTCCCGCTAGTTTACTTCTCTTACCTCGGTGGATCGGGAACTGATGTCGGCCTTGGAATTGCAGTAGATTCCTTGCAGGGCGCACGCGTAACTGGCTGGACCAACTCCGGTGATTTCCCGCTGGGCAGCGGCACGCCTATTCAGTCCGGACTGGCCGGCGGCATTGACGCCTTCATTTCGCGCGTCGACACAAGCGTGCAATCGGCCACTGCTCCCGGACACTTTGGCACCTATCTCGGCGGCAGCGCCAATGACTTTGGCACCAGTATCGCGACCGACTCTCAGAGCAACACTTACGTAGTTGGCGAAACCGCTTCCGCTAATTTCAAGACGCAAAGCCCGCTACAAGGCCTGAAAGGCGGAACGGATGCATTTGCAGCTAAGCTGGTACCGACGGTCAGTCTTAGCTTTTTGACTACACCGCCGACGGTAACGCCCAGTCCGGTTGGGGTCGGCAATCAGGTCACATTTAAATACACGATCACCAATACTGGCGATCCGGTGAGTGGCGTGACATTTACCGACAACCTTCCGTCGTCCACCTTGGCGACATTTGTTTCAGCGACGACCGCAGGCGGCTCGGCGGGGAACGGATGTAGCGCGCCAGTGAATTCGACCGTGCAATGCAATCTCGGAACGATTGAGGCCGCGGCAGTGCCAACCGTGACCGTCATCTTGACGCCAATTACCGCGCCCACATCGCTGGGCAACAGCGCGCAGGTATCGGCAAACGGCATCGGAACAACAAGCATTACTGCGCCATCTGCCACCGTAAATGATTTTCAAATTACCGTCGCTCCACCAACTGCCACGGTGAACGCGGGCACACCAGCGACTTACACCGCAACTGTCACTCCCACAGGACCCATTCCTGACACAATTTCGCTCTCTTGCAGTTCAGGTCTGCCGACCGGGGCAACGTGTACCTTCCCGAACGGCGCATCCATTACGAACCTGAACAACGGATCGGCGGTAACCCGGCAACTTGTCATCAACACGACCGCCCGCGTCACCACTCCAGCCAGCTTATGGAAGCCGGGTGGCCCCGTGTACGCGATGTGGTTTCCAATCTCAGGCTTGGCGCTGCTAGGAGTGGGATTTGGCGCGAGGATCACTCGCGGGAGGCGTGCGCTGCTGGCGATGCTGTTTGCAGGATTTATCGGCTTGATTATCTTACAGGCTGGGTGCAGTTCAAGCAGGTCTACAAACATAACCACGGGAACACCGGCGGGAACTTATCCGCTCACCATCACGTCGACCTCCGGCTCGGCCAGCCGAACGTTCCCAATCGCGTTGGTGGTGAACTAGCCGAATCAAACGACGACTCCCCATGAAATAAAGGGCCAGTTTCCGAAAGAAACTGGCCCTGAGATCAATTTGCTTACCGCTATCTAGTGAGGACGATTCTCCTCCTGCGGCGTGGTTCGGTTCTGCGGAGGGGGTGCAGGCCGACTCTGCGGGGGTGCTGCCCTGTTTTCCGCCGGAGCCGGGCGGTTCTCGGGCGGACGCATCTGCTCGCGCCGCTGCTCCCATCCGTTGAACTTGGTTTGTTCATCCCGCATCTGCGCCGGGCTCTTTTCTTGCACAGGCGGCGCCGGTCTCACCAGCGGACGTTCCGGAGCTGATGGGCGGCGCAAGTTGCTTTGAGGCTCTGCAGGACGTTCTTCTCTGGCCTGCCCTTCGCGAATCGGCGCTGTAGGCCTCGGCACTCCGATTGGACGCTCCGGCTGCACAGGCTCCTGTGGGCGAATAGCTTCCTGCGGACGACTTGCTTCCGGCGGCCGTGGGACCGGTCTAGCTTGTTCGGGTTCGTTTGGCTGCTGGGGACGCGGGATCGGCTGCGGACGCACGACTTCTCGGTTCACTGGCTTCTCCCGTTCCACAGAGATCGGGTTCTCCTTCTGCTCGAGACGAGGTTGGGAAGGCATAGGAACCTTCCGCGCAATTACAGGACGATTCACGATCTGCGGCGGCGGATTTTTTACCGGCGTTCCGGCTCCCAGCACGCTGGCCTTCACTGGCTCAACGGGCGCGGCATGGGTCAGGGGAGCTTCCGCAATGTCGCGGTCAGATACTCGCACAATGTTCTTTGCCACTGGACGGGCATTAACAAATGTTTCCCGCGATACCGCTGTCACCGCATTCGGCGCGCGCCGGTTGATGTAGTTAATCTGAGTAATGTTCGTGGTGTTTTTCGTGATGTAGGTGTTGTATACGTTCGTCACTCTCGTCACGTTCACTACGGTGTTGGTGACGTTCACCCGGTTCACATACACGCGGCTGACACGATAAGCCGGCACAAAGACCTCGCCTGGCGCCAACGGAAACCAGCCCACGCCTGGTCCACCACCGAATCGCCCCTGGTCGCCAACGAAAACCACCAGCGCCGGCGCGTAGACCGGCCGCACGACCACAGGACCAGGAACCCAGCACCATCCGTTCTCCACGTAAGCCCATCGGCCATAGTGGAACGGCGCAAATCCCCAAGGCTCATCGTCAACCCAAGTCCAGCCCCAGGGACGAATCCAGACCCAATGGCCGTAACGATAGGGCGCCCAGCCTACCGGAATCGAAGCGGGGATCCATACCGGGCCGTAGTCCGAAACGTAGCGCCAACGGCCATACTCGTCGAGGTCCTCATATCCCGTCATCTCCTGCGAAACGTAATTCGAAGCATCGGCGCGATCTTCGCGGCCGTCGCGATCGAATGCCCAATCATCAAAATCGTCAGAACGCGGGATATCTGCGATGTCGTAGTTCAGCGAGTCCGTCCCGAAAAAGCGGGCACGCTGTCCGCCAACAACCACGTAAGACGATCCGCCACCGGTGACCTCGCCTCGGCCATGCCACGCGGTGATATAGGTTTCATTCCCGTCGCGATCGACGTCGATGCGGTATTCGCCGTTCTTCAATACGGAGAAGGCGGCGTTCGGCGTATCGACCTCGATGAGATCATCATCATCGAGATGGCGAACGCGCAAGATCATCGAGCCGTCAGACAAACGGAACTGCGCGGTGCGGTCATCGAGCTGAAGAAACGTCAGACTGGTTTCAGGTCCCATGCGCACGGAAGTCGAACCGACGTGCAATTCAGCCCGCGAATTGCGATCCGTCCAAAGATTGTCACCAGTTGTAAGCGGGCGGTTAGGCACCGCGGAAACCCAGTCGCCCTCGCCTCCTGGTTGAAATGAAACTGAACCTTGCGAGAAGTTCATGCGCGCCACGCGGCCCGGAGGATCACCCTCGTCCTGCGCAGCGGCCGTTGCCCCAAGCAATACAATTCCGGCGAGCAGAATCCAAAACGCGAGAAACTTAATTTTCTTCATTGGCGTTCTCCTTCCTCCTTAGCGGCAGCCGGATCACGTACCCATCATGATTAAACACCACGATGCGACATAAGTTCTTTTATTTCAAGCTGAAGCGAACCTTAACGTAGCAACAAAAAGGCCGGTTTCCATGGGGAAACCGGCCCGTAATACTCCGAGGTAACACGCGAGGCGTTTATGAGACTGCTTGCTCGTGCAGCACTTTCTCGCGCTCCTCCTCATCCAGTCGTTCTTCCACTGGGGTAGAAGGCAGAGCGAGTGCCAGGACTTCGTCGATGGTCTTCACGTAATGAATGTCGACGTTCTCGAGTTGCTCCGGCGTGAGGTCTTCCTCGACGTTGGTTCTGTTTTCTGCGGGCAAAATAACGTGCATTACGCCCGCTCGCTTGGCAGCCAGAACCTTCTCTTTCACCCCGCCGATCGGCAGAACGTTGCCGCTTAGGGTTATTTCGCCAGTCATCGCTGTCAGCGGACGCACCGGCCGAGCAGTCAGCAACGAGACTAGAGCGGTAGCCATGGTTACGCCGGCTGATGGACCATCCTTCGGGATGGCTCCCGCCGGAACGTGAATATGGATGTCGTGTTCCGCGAAGAAGCTCTCGGGAATCCCAAGCTGAGCCGCGTTCGACCGCACCCAGGTTAAGGCGGCTTGCATGGATTCCTGCATCACCTGACCGATCTGCCCGGTCATGGTGAACCCGCCTTTGCCCTTCATGCTATTGGCTTCGACGAACAGGATGTCGCCGCCCGATGGCGTCCAAGCCAGCCCAACGACTACGCCAGCGCGCTTGGTGCGTTCGGCGATTTCGCCTTCGCTACGAATCTTGATGCCACCGAGAAACTCTTGCACCACTTCTTTGGTGACCACCAAGCGGTCGTGTTTGCCCTCAGCCAGACGCCGCGCCTGCTTGCGGCAGATGGTTCCGATGTTGCGCTCCAGATTGCGGACCCCGGCTTCGCGGGTGTAGTGGCGGATCACGTGGCGCACGCCTTCCTCAGGAAACTCGATCTGCTCGGGTGTGATGCCGTTCTCGTCTACCTGCCGTGGAATCAGATACTGGAACGCAATGTGGACTTTCTCTTCTTCTGTGTAGCCCTGCAGTTCGATGATCTCCATACGGTCGCGCAACGGCTCAGCAATCGGGTCAAGCATGTTGGCGGTCGTGATGAAGAGAACCTTGGAGAGATCAAACGTCACATCCAAATAGTTATCGCGGAAAGTCGAGTTCTGCTCGGGATCGAGCGCTTCCAGCAGCGCTGAAGACGGATCACCGCGAAAATCGCGCCCGACTTTATCGATTTCGTCAAGCATGAAAACCGGATCTTTGGTCTCCGCGCGGCGAATTCCCTGGATGATCTGTCCCGGCAACGCGCCGATATAAGTGCGCCGATGACCGCGAATTTCAGCTTCGTCATGCACACCGCCAAGGGACAAACGAACGAATTTGCGGCCCAAAGCGCGTGCAATGGATTTACCGAGCGAAGTCTTCCCCACTCCCGGGGGGCCGACGAAGCAAAGAATTGGACCTTTCATTCCCGGCTTGAGCCTGCGAACTGACAAGTAATCCAGAATGCGATCTTTGACCTTTTGCAAGTCGTAGTGATCGGTGTCGAGGATCTCTTTGGCCTTGGGAATATCCACTTCCACGCCGGAAGTCTTCGCCCACGGCAGGACCGCAAGCCACTCGATGTAGTTACGCGTAACCGAGTAGTCGGCGGCCATCGGCGACATACGCGAGAGCCGGCCAAGTTCTTTCAGGGCCTCTTTCTTCACGTCATCCGGCATGCCGGCGTTTTCAATTTTTTGACGCAGCTCTTCGGTGTCGCGAGCACCTTCGTCCTGTTCACCCAATTCCTTCTGGATGGCCTTCATCTGCTCACGCAGGTAGTACTCGCGTTGGGTCTGCTGCACACGATCTTGCACTTCCGACTGGATCTTGTTGCGCAGTTGCTGAACTTCCAGCTCTTTGGCGAGATGCTGATTAATTTTCTCTAACCGCACGCGAACATCGCTAGTTTCCAGGGTGTCCTGCTTGTCGGCTGTGGAAAGCGACGGCAACGATGAGGCAATGAAATCTACGAGCCGGCTCGGTTCCTCGATGTTCATGGCCACGGTGGAAAGTTCATCCGACAGCGTCGGCGAGCCGGCTACGATCTGCTGGAACAAAGTCAAAACGTTCCGCTGCAGAGCCTCTACTTCGGAACTCTTAGGCGGAATGGCCTCCGGCACAGGGTCGACGCGCCCCCGCATAAATGGAGTGAGCTGAGTGAACTCCGTCAGGCGAACCCGCTCCAGGCCCTCCGCAAACACGAATAGACTCTGGTTCGGCATCTTGACGACTTTGTGGACGACGGCGAGAGTTCCAACGGTGTAGAGATCGCTGGCCTGAGGGGCGTCAACGCGGGCTTCACGTTGCGCAACTACGACAATCGTCTTGTCCTCGCCCAGGGAATTGATTAGCTGTACGGAGCTTTCCCGGCCTACCGTCAGTGGCAGGACGGCGTGGGGAAACAGCACCGTGTCTCGAACCGGCAGGATCGGCAACGACCGGTCTTCCGGCTCCTTTGGCTCTTTTGGCTGTATGTTGCGCTCAGAGCGCGACTTCTCTGGCATATTTCTCCTTGAGTGGCTTGTACTCAAGTTTGATGAGACTGACGCCGCGAAAGATGCAGACCACGACTTTCCGACAGACGCTTGGATTCTACTTCCTCTATCGGCGGTTTTGCACCAAACGAAAGGATGCAGTAAAAAGTTTCCCCAAAGGGCCGGATTCCAGCATTCAGCTCAAATTTTTGCCGCCGGATATATCCCCAGCACCTTTACCAAATCTGTCACTTCGCCCAGATGGCGAAGTGCGTTGCGCGCCGGCTCATCGTCTCCCCGCAGGTAGTCGGCGTAGAAAATGTATTCCCACGGTCTTCCACGCATGGGCCGCGATTCGATCTTGCTCAGGCTGATGTCACGTAGCGCAAAGACACTAAGAGCCTTGAACAAAGCTCCGGGAATATTCCTCACGCTAAAAGCAATGGACGACTTATTAGCACCCGGCAAGAGGCGCCGTGACTTGCGAACTAAGAAAAACCGGGTGAAATTGCGCTTATCGTCTTCGATTCCGGCGGCCAAAATCCTGCCTTGGTACACTTTTGCAGCTT
>Ga0137403_10006336_pt1 | contig 13567 bp, 15 predicted proteins | sample CZOMad2_1_16fung_FD_122057 | JGI IMG/M metagenome (GOLD analysis project Ga0137403, IMG submission 122057) | Vadose zone soil fungal communities from Angelo Coast Range Reserve, California, USA - CZOMad2_1_16fungal (Hybrid Assembly) | ecosystem: Environmental > Terrestrial > Soil > Vadose zone... | reverse complement strand
ATCCTCGCTCGCGCGCGCCTGCATGCGCGCGGGGATCTCCTCGGACAAAAGCTCAAGGAAGAGTTCGGCCATGGTCAGGCGCGGCCCTGCTGGCTCGCCAGCCAGGCCTCGCAGCAGCCCTTGGCGAGCGCGCGCACGCGGCCGATATAGGCCTGCCGCTCGGTCACGGAGATGACGCCGCGGGCATCCAGCAGATTGAAGACGTGGCTCGCCTTCATGCACTGGTCATAGGCCGGGAGCGCTAGCGGCGCACGATTGGCGCCGTCGCCGAGCCCGAGCAGCTTGCCGCACTCCTCTTCGGCGTCGACGAAGTGGCGCAGCAGCTTCTCGGTCGTCGCATGCTCGAAGTTGAAGGCCGAGAACTCGCGCTCCGCTTGCAGGTAAACGTCGCCGTAGGTCATGCCGCCCTGCTCGCGCGACCGCCCGTTCCAATCCAGGTCGTACACGTTCTCGACGCCCTGCACATACATCGCGAGCCGCTCAAGGCCGTAGGTCAGCTCGGTCGAGACCGGATCGCACTCGATGCCGCCGACCTGCTGGAAATAGGTGAACTGGCTCACCTCCATGCCATCGAGCCAGACCTCCCAGCCCAGGCCCCAGGCGCCGAGCGTCGGGCTTTCCCAATCGTCCTCCACGAAACGAATGTCGTGGGCCAGCAGGTCGATGCCGAGCGCCCTGAGGCTGCCGAGGTAGAGGTCCTGGCTGTCGGCCGGCGACGGCTTCAGGATCACCTGGAACTGGTAGTAGTGCTGCAGCCGATTGGGGTTCTCGCCATAACGGCCATCCTTCGGCCGCCGCGACGGCTGCACGTAAGCAGCACTCCAGGCGCGCGGTCCGAGCGCGCGCAGCGTGGTCGCCGGATGAAAGGTGCCGGCGCCGACCTCCATGTCGTAGGGCTGCAGGATGACGCAGCCGGCCTTCGCCCAGTAATCCTGCAGTTTCAGGATCAGCCGCTGGAAGCAGGTGTCGGGATTGGGCGTCGGGGCCATCGCGGGACGGTCCGCTTCCTGAGGTGACGGGCGCTTATGGTGCGCCGCAACATATCGGCCACCCCCGGAGGGGTCAAGCGAAGGGGATCGCCGCAGCGGCTAGAACGGGCAGCCCGCCTTGCCGCAGGATTTGCTGCCCGCCGCGCTGAAGGTGCCGCAGACCTTGCACTTTACCATGTCGGCGACCTGGCGCGATTGCTTCGGCTGCATGCGCCCCTGCTCCTTTTCCCGGCGGGCGGCGTCGCGGCGGTTGCGGTCGATCTGGCCCAAGAGCCGAAAGGCGAACCAGATGGCGCTGATGACGGCGACGAGGACGAGCAGCTTGCTGAGACTGGGAAAACCGAACATGCGGCGATTTAGCGGTCGCCACCCGCCGAGGTCAAGGACGGGACGAGTTGTGGCGTCGGGATCGCGTCTTGCCTTCCGGTCCGGCCTTGCGAAGATCGGGCACGTCGGCCGTCTTAATGAGCACGGCTCCCGCCTCCTCGACAGGCCGCTCTAGGAATTTTAGTCGAGCAAGGCGTTCGATCTCCTCTCGGTGTTCACGGAACTTCTTCAGGCGCCCCTCTTTGTCGAGACGGTTGGCGCCGAAATGATCGGCGAGGGCTTCTCTGCTGATGGCACAGCGCACGTCTGCGCCGCCCGCCTCACCGATAAACGTCACGACACCGCGGTCGAGGTCGTAGCGTGCTGCGGGCGCTGCAAAGCGGAGATCCAGACCGGGAATCACAGAACGAGGCACTTCGACGAGTTTCAGGAAGCGGTCGCGAACGGCGGCATCCACGAACGCGAGTCCTTCGCCGAGCAGCTGCCGCCATTTGTTGCCGCGCGCCCACGCTTCTGCCCACGCGGTGCGCAATTCAGATGGACGTCTCTGCGCAAGGACGTCGAGGAGAGTCTGGGTTTGCTGGATGTCTTTTTGCCGCTTCGGACTGACATCACGCCTTCGCTGCGCGACGATCAATTTGTGGAGAGCATATCGCTCCGGCGCGGGTACGATTACGTGGATGCCAGTGTCGTGAAGGAGAACCGCCGGCACCGGATCGTGAATCAAGAAGTCGAGAAAGCGGAGCGGTTGCGCGTCGGTACCGAGCGCCGGCAACGCCTTCGGCGTATCGGTATCCGGCCCGGTATTCGGCGTCAGAAAATCGACCCGCAGTCCCTTTGCGGCCTGGTAGCTGGTGACACGATGATCGTGTAAGTTAGGGACAGGCTGGAAGGATGGATCAACTTCCCGCAACACTTCCAGCATCGCTGGCGTCTTGTCTTCGATGGCGATCGAGATGTTGGCGAACTGCGCGACGTCGATGTCGCCGGTCTGGATGGCAGACGCAGGCAGCCGAATACCGAGCAGGCCGGCATAGGTCTGATACGCAACAGTGCCGACTAGAACGCCGCGCAGGCGGAAGACCCCTGCCTTGGCCAAGGCTGCGACAGTGTCCCCGATCTTTGGGAGAGGAGATGGCAGGCTGGCCGAGCGAATGAGAGTGGAGACCAGGGCGCGGCGTTCGCGACGATCGTCACGCGACTGTCGGTGCTTGGCGATTTGCTCAAGAAGTTCAGGAGTCTCCGGCCCGACATAGCGCTGTCGGCGGCCATCGTCCGTCCGGGATTGAAAATACCAATAGCGCCGGCCGCGGATGATTTTCGGCGTAAAATCGCCTTGGCCGGCGAAAGCCTCGCTGAATGCCGCAGACGCCGAGCGATCGAGTAGTTCGGCATAGGCAGTTTGCACTGTCAGAGAAGTCTCGGAGATCATGTGGCACGAGGCTATAGAATGTTATACTCAATCCGCAGAGTGAGTATAATAAGCGGAAATGAACGAAGTCAACGATATTATACTCATTCTGCGGACTGAGTATAACATCCTCAAGGAGATCTGACGATTAGGTCACATCGACGTCGGGACGCTCGCACGGCCCCCAGGCACCCTACAGCCCAAACCGCGCCCACAGGGCGCGTTCCTCGGCGGCGGCCAGAAGGTCGCGAACCCACTCTTCCGGCGCCGCTAGACCGAGACGTCGGCGCAGCCAGCCGGTCGGCGCGCCGACGACGCGGAAACGCGCCTTCTCCCCGAACCGCGCGCGCATGACCGAGCGCAGATCGCCGATGCCGTCGATGAGGCCGAGATCGAGGGCGCGCCGGCCGGTCCAGAATTCGCCGTTGAACAGTGTGTCGTCGTCGCCCTTCAGGCGGGCGCCGCGACGCTCGCGCACCTGGGCCTTGAAGCTGTCGTGGATGTCGCGCTGGAGCGTCTCCAGCCGGGCGACGTCGTCGGCGTTCTCCGGCCGGAAGGAATCGAGCATGGATTTGCGGGCGCCCGCCGTATGGACGCGGCGTTCGACGCCGACGCGCTGCAGCAGGTCCTGGAAGCCGAAGCCGGCGCTGATGACGCCGATCGACCCGATGATGGAGGACTCGTCGGCGAAGATCTCGTCGCCGGCGGTGGCCAACCAGTAGCCGCCGGAGGCCGCGACGTCTTCGGCGAAGGCGAACACCGGGAGCTTCTTCTCGGCCGCCAGCGCGCGGATGCGCTTGGCGATGAGCGAGGACTGCACGGGCGAGCCGCCGGGCGAGTTGATCGCGAGTGCGACCGCCTTCAGGCCGCCGAGCGAAAAGGCGCGTTCCAGCGTCGGCGCCAGGCCGGCGAGCGATAGCCCGCCGCGCAGCGGCCCCATCGGCCCGATCACGCCGGTCAGCCGCACCACCGCGACGACCGGCGTGCCGCGCAACCGATCGATCGGCCACATCACAGCATCAGCCCGACGCCGTCGCGCAGGATGGCCTCGGCCGCCGGCGTGAAACGCCCGTCGGGCTCGTGCAGCACCAGGCCGGCGGCCAGCCGCGTCGGCGCGCCGACTTCCTTGCGTGCGCGCACGAGCACGCGGCTCGCGGGACGGCTGCCGCCCGGCCACAAGGGAAACACCACGATCTCGCCGGCCCGCGCGCGCAACTCCGCCAGCAAGGCCTCCAGCCGGTCGGCGCGATGGATGAAGGTGATGGTGCCCTTCGGCCGCGCCATGGTCAGGCAGAAGCGCACCCAGTCGGCCAGATCCGCCTCGCCTTCCACATGCGCGATGGCGCGCCCGCGCAGGGGCGGCGGCGTCGCGGCTTCTGCGGGCAGGAACGGCGGATTGGCCATGACGTGGTGGAAGGAACTCGGCGCCAACCGCGGCGGTGGCCGCAGCAGGTCGCCGACCATGACCTCGACCCGACCGGCAAATCCGTTGATATCGACATTGCGAGCCGCCAGGCGCACGAGATCGCGCTGCACCTCGACGCCGCGCACCTGGCAGGCTTGTTCGCGCCAGGCCAGACAGAGCGCGGCCGCGCCGACGCCGGCGCCGACATCGAGCACGAGATCGCCCGGAGCCGCCGGCACGGCGGCCGCCAGGAATATCGGATCGATGGCGACGCGATAGCCCTCCTGCGGCTGCATCAACTGGATGCGCCCGCCCAGCAGGCGGTCCTCGGTAATGGCCAGTGCCGGCTCGGGCTCATTCACCGGGCAGCACCTCGCCGAATTCCGCGAGAATGCGGCGCGCCTGCTTGTATTCGTCGTCGGAGACCATCAGTCGCTGCCCAAGCAGATCAAGCGCGCCGGCGAAGGCCGAACTCAGATGAGTATCGAAAAGAAATGTGGTGATGCCCTGGTCATCGAGCAGCGCCCGCAGCCGTGCGATGCGCACGGGATCGTTGGTTCGCAACAGTTCCTGCACCGCTTACGCTCCGTTGCGCCGCCATGACGCGTCCACCGCCGATCGGATGGCCGGGCTTGACCGACCTCGACGGCAATCTATGCTCGCTTCCGCATCGCGCAGCGTCAAGAAAACAGGATCGCAGCGGCCGTGGCAATCATCGTCAACCTCGAGGACGAGCGGGGCAAACCGCGCAAGCCGTCGCTGAACGCCTTGACGGCGCTGGTAGGCGACGACCTCGAGGCCGTCAACGGCCGCATCATCCAACACATGCACAGCCCGGTCGCGCTGATCCCGCAACTGGCCGGCCACATCATCGCCGCCGGCGGCAAGCGGCTGCGGCCTATGCTGACGCTGGCGGCCGCACGTCTCTGCAGCTATCGCGGCGACCGCCACATCTCGCTCGCGGCCTGCGTCGAGTTCATCCACACCGCCACCTTGTTGCACGACGACGTCGTCGATGAGAGCGGCCTCCGGCGCGGCCGCGCCACCGCCAACGCCGTGTGGGGCAACAAGGCCAGCGTGCTGGTCGGCGACTTCCTGTTCAGCCGCGCCTTCCAGCTCATGGTCGCCGACGGCTCGCTCAGGGTGCTGGAGATCCTCTCGCGGGCCTCGGCCGTGATTGCCGAAGGCGAGGTGCTGCAGCTCGTCACCAGCAACGACACGGAGACCAGCGAGCAGTCCTATCTCGACGTCATCCGTTGCAAGACCGCGGCGCTCTTCGCGGCCGCCTGCCGCATCGGCGCAGTGATCGGAAGCCGGCCGAAAGTGGAAGAGGAGGCGTTGGAGAGCTTCGGCCTCAATCTCGGCATCGCCTTCCAACTTATCGACGACGTGCTCGACTATTCCGCCAAGCAGGCCGAACTCGGAAAGAGCATCGGCGACGATTTCCGCGACGGCAAGATCACTCTCCCCGTCATCCTCGCGTTCCGACGCGGCGACGAGACCGAGCGGGGGTTCTGGCGCCGCTCCCTCGAAGACCTCGAACAGCGCGACGACGACCTCGAGCGCGCCATTGGACTGCTCGACCGCCACGGCGCCTTGCGCGACACCATCGCCCGCGCCGGCCACTACGGTGCCATCGCCCGCGACGCGCTCGGCATCTTCCCGGACGGCCCCGAGAAGCGGGCCTTCCTCGAGGCCATCGATTTCTCGATCGAGCGGGCGCACTGAGATCCGGCCGACCCGGCGCCGGATCTCGTTTTGCCGTCAGGCCGGCAGCCCGGCCTTCAGCAAACCCTGGCGAATGTGCTCGCGGTCGCCCTCGCGCCGGTAGTGCAGGGTCGACAGGTAGGTTTCGATTCGCAGCTCCGGCTGCAGCTTCAGCGCCTCGCGAACATGACTGCGGGCCGCGGCGTCGTTATCGAGATAGGCGTGGCAGGCGGCCAGGGCGCCATGGTGCAGATGGTCCGGCGCCGCGATGTGCTTGAACGCCTCGATTGCCTCGCCATAGCGACGGGCGCCGAAATAGGCGCGGCCCAGATGGCTCCAGAAGCGCTCGGGGTGATAGGGGTTGAGGCGCATCGCCTTGGCGATCCATTCGATCCCCTCCTCCGGCCGGCCCAGCCAGGTCAGGATCTCTCCCTGCTGCACCACGATGAGGTCGTCGTTGGGATTGAGGCTGAGGGCGCGCTCCTGGTGATACATGGCCTTGTCCAGGTCGTCGCTCGCCACGTTCACCGCGGCCAGGATACGGTGGACGTCGCTGTCGTTGTCGTCGAGCGACAAGGCGGTCTGCAGCGCTCCGACTACCTCGTTCCAGGTCGCCTCCCGATCCGTGCGCCATCCGTAGGTCCAGGCCTGGCCGAGTATGCAGGCGCGCCAGGCGTGGGCATGCGCGTATTTGGGATCCAACTCGATCGCCCGCTTGATCAGGCGCAGCGCTTCCGCATTGTCGGTCCTGTTGCTGCGGTGGTGCAGCGTCTTGCCGGCCAGCACGCATTCGTAGGCCGCCATGTTGGCCGTCGGCTTGTGGACCGCGCGATCGCGGGTGGCGGCTTCGACCCGTCCGGGCAGGGTGGAGGCGATCGCCGACGTCACCTCGTCCTGGATGGCGAAGATGTCGTCGAGCTGGCGGTCATAGCGCTCGGCCCACACATGCCGATCGGTCTCGGCGTCGATCAGCTGCACGGTGACGCGCACGCGGTTGCCGGCCTTGCGAACGCTGCCCTCGACCACGTATTGGACGCCCAGCTCCCGGGCGACCTGCTGCACGTTCACCGCCTTGCCCTTGTACTTGAACGAGGAGTTGCGGGAGATGATGAAGAGGTCGCGGAACCGGGACAGCTCGGTCAGAATGTCCTCGGTCAGGCCGTCGGCGAAGAATTCCTGGTCGGCGTCGCCGCTCATGTTGACGAACGGCAGAACGACGATCGAGGGCTTCGACGGCAGCGATGGTGCGGCCTGCGGTTCGCGCGCGGCCGATCGTTCCCCGCCGATGCGGAACACCCGCACCGGTTCGGCGATGTTCTTCAGCGCGCGCTCGCCCAGATCCTCGTAGGCGAGATCGAGCTTGCGCGCGACTTCGGCATGCACCTTGGCCGAAACGCAGATGCCGCCGGGTTCGGCCAGCTCCTGCAGCCGCATCGCCAGATTGACGCCGTCGCCGTAGAGATCGCCGTCTTCGACGACGACCTCGCCGAGGTTGATGCCGACGCGCAATTGGAGCGGGCGCCCCTGCGACGCACCGGCGTTGCTGTCGGCCATCCCCTTCTGCAGGTCGACGGCACATTCGACCGCGCTGACGGCGCTGGCGAACTCGACGAAGACGCCGTCGCCCATGAGCTTGAAGATGCGGCCGTGGCGCTTGGCGACCAAAGGCTCCAACACATTCTTCCGGCGCGCCCTCAGTGCTTCCAGGGTACCTGCTTCGTCGTCCGTCATCAGGCGGCTGTAGCCCACGACGTCGGCGGCGAGAATGGCGGCAAGCTTGCGCTGCATAGGGGCGGGCGATCCCGGAGACGTGGCCGCGCCGATGATACTCGCTCGGTCTCGGAGCGAACAGCCCTCGGCGCCGACGCTTGTACAGGCCGATCGCACGCGGAACTATGATGCCCGTCACGAAAAGGCGGCATCGCCGGAGCCAAGCTTGCGGCCACCCCATGATGGCTGTATAACCGCCCGTCCTTGGAGCGCGGTTCGGCCCGACAGGGCGCGCTTGACAGGCCATGGCGCCGTCAATCGCCCTTCCCGATGTCGGAGCTTGCCCACCGGGGGCGTACGCCGGCACGGCTGTCCGTGCCGTCGACAGATCCCTCATCGGGGGGTAGCTCAGCCTGGTAGAGCGCCTGCTTCGGGAGCAGGAGGCCGGAGGTTCGAATCCTCTCCTCCCGACCATTCCACTATCAGCCCCGCACGCGTCTGCGACGCCGCCGCGTGGCATCGCTCGGCGCTAGCGAGTGAGAGAGTCGAGACAGTCCGAGTTTATCGGCTGGCCGGGCAGGCTCTCGGCGTCGCGGCAGGCCTCGTTGCTCGGCAGACCGCCGAAGGACAGTCCCGCCTCGCAACCCGAGAGCAACAGAGCAACCGCAACAGCAGCAAGGAAGCTGTAGAGCATCGCTGTTCCCTCCAAGGCCGACCGAAACGATCCCACAAATCGAGGCCGACGAGAAGCCTGCGCGCGATTCGTTTCCCAGAAAAGCATCGGGCCGGCGCGAGGGGGCACGCCGGCCCGACGGTCAGTCACCTTTGGTGAGGCGCGCTAGGCGTGACTGACCTTGACGGCAACGAACACCTCGTTGCCTTCACGGTTGACCAGCAGAAGTACGGCATCCTGCTTGGCCGCGAGGGCAGCCGAGACGATGGCGCCGACTTCCGCCGGCGTGTGCACCTGCTTCTGGCCGACCTGCTCGATGATGTCCCCGGGGCGGAGCCCCTCGTCGGCGGCGGAACCGTCGCTGTCGACGTCGGTGATGACCACGCCGTTGACGTCGTCGGGGATGTCCATCTCCTGCCGGGTCTCCGGCGTGATGGCGGCCAGCGTGGCGCCGAGCGCCTTCACGTCGGTGCCATCGGCGCTTGCCGGCGCCGGCGCCTCGGTGGCGGCTTCTTCCTGGTCTGATTTCAGCTTGGCGATCTCGACATGCAGCGTCGCCTTGCTCTTGTCGCGCCAGACGACGATGTCCGCCCTCCTGCCGGCCGGCGTGTCCGCGACGAGCCGGGTCAGATCGTGCAGGTTTTCGACGGCCTGGCCGTTGTAGCCGATGATGACGTCGCCCTTGCGCAGGTTTGCCTTGGCGGCCGGGCTGTTCGGCTCCACCTGGCTCACGAGGGCGCCGAGCGGCTTGTCGAGGCCGACGACCGTCGCGATTTCCGGCGTTACCGGCTGGATGCCGACGCCGAGCCAGCCGCGCTCGACGGAACCATGGGACTCCAGCTGCGCGATCACCGGCTTGGCGAGGTTCGAGGGAATGGCGAATCCGATGCCGACGCTGCCGCCATTGGGCGAGGCGATCGCCGTATTGATGCCGACAACCTCACCGGCCAGATTGAAGGTCGGACCGCCGGAATTGCCCTGGTTGATGGAGGCGTCGATCTGCAGGAAATCGTCGAACGGTCCGTTGCGCAGGTCGCGGCCGCGCGCCGAGATGATACCGGTGGTGACCGTGCCGCCGAGGCCGAACGGATTGCCGACGGCGAGAACCCAATCGCCGACGCGCGTCTTGTCCGAGTTGCCGAAGGTCACGGTCGGCAGCTTCGCCGAGGCGTCGATCTTGAGCAGGGCGAGGTCGGTCTTGGCGTCCGAGCCGATCAGCTTTGCGGCATATTCCTGGCCGGTCGACAAGGTCACCTTGATGTCCGTCGCCTCCTCGACGACGTGGTTGTTGGTGACGACGTAGCCGCTGGGATCGATGATGAAGCCGGAGCCGAGCGCCATCACGCGGTCGGGCGGCGCGTTGCGCTGCTGCTCGCGGAAATGGCGGAAGAATTCCTCGAAGGGCGAGCCCTTGGGAAAATCGAACGGCAGGTCCGGCATCGCGTCGCCGGACGATTCGACCTTGTGCGTCGACGAGATGGTCACGACCGCCGGCGACACCTTGGCGGCCAGGTCGGCAAAGCTGAAGGGCGCGGCCGGCGCTATCGCCGCCGTTACCGCACCAGTGTCGGCTCTCACGAAGGCGCTGAACGCCAGGATACCCGCCGCGGCCGTGACGATTGCCGGGATCAGCCTGGGACGGCGCGCCTTGCCCGCCGGCGGCCGATTCGGCGCTCCCTCACCGCCAGGCACGGCCGGCTTCATGGCGGTCTCGAGCATCATGATCTCCATCGAGAGCTGGTTGAAAGACAGGGTGCGCACGCTGTCGACGAGCCGTCATGCGGGCGATCGACGCGGCGTCCGGCGCGTGGGTGGCGGTGCCGCAACGGAGAATGGCACCGCCACCCCGCAAGCCGGCTACGCCGCCGGCTTCACGTTGATGTCTTTGAGGGCCTGCTTCAGCTTCTTGACGCCGTCATCGTTCTTCCCCGTCTGGCATAGCTTGCCGCCATCATCGCGCAGCATCTTGGCCGTGGCCGCCTTCGAAGCCGTCGCGTGCTTCACGATCTCCTGGTCGAACTGCTTCTCGAGCGCGGTGCACTGCTGCGCCGGCGTCATCGCGGCGGCAAACGCCGCCGTGGACATGAATAGCGCCGCCGCGGTGGCGCCGATAAGAGTGCGTACGTTCATGATATGGCTCCTTGGTCTCTGGTGAATGCAGAGCAGTCCGGAGACCGCCCCTAACGACCGGCCCTGCGTCATTCACAGTACGCCCGCCGTCTGAGGGCCTTGATTTACGCGCCGGCTGTAACCGGGCGATGTCCGCCAAGCCCGATTGTGTTGCCGTTCGCTACCGGCCCGGTCTTTGTTACAATCTGTAACGCGAATCTTGCGGCAGGGCCGCCCGCCGCCATTATGCTGCGGCCCGCGTGTGAACCGAATTCGATGGCCCCGAATGGAAGTTTCGCCCCATCTGCTCGTCATCGATGACGATCGCGAGATCCGCGATCTGCTGTCCCGCTTCCTGGCCAAGCATGGTTATCGCGTGACGACCGCTAAGGACGCCCGCGAGGCCCGCCGCCTCCTGGCCGACGCGCGCATCGATCTCCTGATCCTCGATGTCATGATGCCCGGCGAGGATGGGTTGAGCCTGTGCCGTGACCTCCGCAGCAAATCGGCCACCCCCATCATCATGCTGACCGCCATGGGCGAGGAGACCGATCGCATCGTCGGCCTGGAGATGGGCGCCGACGACTATCTGCCGAAGCCCTTCAACCCGCGCGAACTGCTGGCCCGCATCAAGGCCGTCATGCGGCGCGCCGCCGGCCTGCCGCCGAGCGATCCCGCCGAGCGCGGCAGGGTCCTGCGCTTTGCCGGCTGGACGCTCGACCTCGGCCGGCGCCGTCTCGAATCGCCCGGCGGCGAGGCCGTCGAGCTATCCACCGGCGAATTCGAGCTGCTCGTCGCCTTCGTCGAACGCCCGCAGCGCGTGCTCAATCGCGATCAGCTGCTCGATCTCGCGCGCGGGCGGGCCGCAGCGCCGTTCGATCGCAGCATCGACGTGCAGGTGAGCCGCCTGCGCCGCAAGATCGAGACCGATCCGAAGGCGCCGCAGATCATCACGACCGTCCGCGGCGGCGGCTATGTGTTCACGCCGGCGGTCGAGCGCGCATGAGGCGTCTGCTGCCGGACAGCATTGCCGGCTGGGTCATTCTGGTCGTCATCACCGGTCTCGTCGCCTCGCAGGCAATCGCCATCGCCATCCACTATGACAGCCGGCGCGAGGCCCAGACGATCATCGAAAACGTGCGTATCGCCGAACGGGTCATCACGCTCACGCGGCTGATCGGTCTCATAACGCCCGAGCAGCGGCCGGACATCGTGCGCAGCGTCAGCCGCCCGTCCCTCATCGTCACCTGGGAGCCGAACAGCGCGGTCGATGCGACCGATCCCGGCAACGATAAGACCCAGCTGCTGACCGACGTGATCACCGAACGCCAGGAGAATCTGGGGCTGCGCAGCATCCAGGTGGACTACATCGACGCACCGCTCGAGCTGCCGATCGGCAACGGCGTCATCGACACGTTGCTCAGCGAAGGCGACCAGGAATTGCGCGGTACCCTGCGGCAAGCGCTCGACCAGCAGCTGGCGGGGCCGACCTTCGTCATCTCGCTGCAGCTGGCCGATTCGACCTGGCTCAATTTCGCCGCCGTCGATCAGGCGACCGTGCCGGCCTGGTCCCATCAATCGGTCGCGCTGATCGCGGTCATGCTGGTCGCGGTCATCGCGCTCTCGGTGTTCGGCATCCGGCGGCTGACGGCGCCGCTGGGGACGCTGGCGCAGGCGGCCGAGCGGCTCGGCCGCGACGTCAACGCGCCGCGGCTCACCGAGCGGGGCGCGTCCGATGTCCGCAAGGCGCTGCGCGCCTTCAACACCATGCAGGAGCGCATCCAGCGCTTCATCGAAGACCGCACGCGGATGATCGCGGCCATATCGCACGATCTGCGCACGCCGATCACGCGCTTGCGACTGCGCGCCGAGTTCATCGAGGATTCCGAGCAGCAGGCGCGCATGCTGGCGGATCTCGACGACATGGAGACCATGATCCAGTCGACGCTCAGTTTCGCGCGCGAGGAAGCGAACCCGGAGCCGCGCCGCGAACTCGATCTCGTCGCCCTGCTGCGCAGCATTTGCGAGGACGCGCCGGATGTCGAGCTGGCGAGAGAGCCCGCAGGCGCCGAGACCCAGCCCTTCGGCGGCCAGCCGGTGGCGCTCCGCCGCGGCTTCTGCAATCTCATCGACAACGCCGTGAAATACGGTCAGTGCGCCCGCGTCTGCCTGTCGATCGGGGGCGACGGCATCATCGTGACGGTCGACGACGACGGGCCGGGGCTGCCGGAAGAGGAGCTGGAGCGCGTGTTCAGGCCCTTCTACCGCGTCGAGCAATCGCGCAGCCGCGACACCGGCGGCGTCGGACTTGGGCTGGCGGTCGCGCGCACGGTGTTCCGCGCCCATGGCGGCAATGTCGTCCTCACGAACAGGTCGGCAGGCGGCCTGCGGGCCACTGTAACGCTGCCGCACGCGGCAGCGATTGACGGATGATCGCCATGTCGATGAGCCCTGAAACGCGGCGCCGGTTCGACCGCATCCTGCGGCGGGACCGGGTCGTCCAGACGCTAGAAATCGCCTTGCCGATCGTCATCGGCGCCGTCATTTTCGTCACCCTCGTTTGGCTGCGGAGCCGTGGCGGTCCCACCTGGTTTGGTCTGACGCTCGCCGGCGCCGCCGCACTCGGGAAGCCCGCCCTGATCGTGATTCGCGTCCTGGAGAAACGCCGGTTCCGCACTCCGCTGGACTGACGCCGGCGCGCCCGCGGCCTCACTGCAGCGAGATGCTGATCACCGAACTCGATCCCGACGACGCGTTGCGGCTCACCAGATGACCGTTCTTGGTGATTTCCACCACGAGTTTTCCGGCGTTTCCGAGCTTCTTGATCTGGCAACTGATCCCGACGGCGTCCACCTTGCGCGTCTGCGGCACTTCGCCTTTCAACGTGACCACATCCACTTCCTCGCCCCAATCGACGAGGCAGGCGGCCACCACCTTGACGCCGGGACTGCCATCGATGGCGATCGCGAAGCTGTTCGTCGCCTGCTGCCCTGCGGCGCGCTCGACCAGGTCCCCATGATCGGGATTGGCGCCGATCATCGCGGCCGCAATCAGGATCCAGCTGTACCCATCGATCATCACCGCCTCCGTCGATTGGAGAGGCCGCCAGGCACCTCGTGGTCTGATCCTGACGCTTGGTTCCCAAGCGTCAGGTGAATCAGCCCACCAGATCAATAGGCTGGTGGTTCGATTCACGCAACGAATGGGAACCATTCGTTGCGATCGAACCACTAGCC
>Ga0137403_10006335_pt1 | contig 13568 bp, 14 predicted proteins | sample CZOMad2_1_16fung_FD_122057 | JGI IMG/M metagenome (GOLD analysis project Ga0137403, IMG submission 122057) | Vadose zone soil fungal communities from Angelo Coast Range Reserve, California, USA - CZOMad2_1_16fungal (Hybrid Assembly) | ecosystem: Environmental > Terrestrial > Soil > Vadose zone... | reverse complement strand
GACGCCGCCGAGCACCGCCGCGTGCTCGTGCCCGATGCGTTTACGAATCCCGAGTATGGGCAATTCGCCATCAAAGGGGCACTGGCGGCGACGGTCTGCTATCTCATCGTCACGGGTGCCGAGTATCCGGGGATTTACACCTCGGTGATCACGTGTATGGTGTGCTCGCTCTCGACCATAGGGGCCAGCACACAAAAGGGAGTGCTGCGCTTCACAGGCGCCGCGATCGGGGGACTGATGGGCGTCTTCACCATCATCTATGTATTCCCGCACCTGGACCCGCTGGGCGGCTTCTGGCTGCCGTTCGGCGCCGGAACCGCTGTCGCAGCCTACGTGAACTTCGGAAGCCCGCGCCTGTCGTACTGTGGGTACCAGATCGGGCTCGCCTTTTACAAGGCGGTGCTGCAGGGCTACGGCCCGGCGACGGAGCTGAAGGTCGTCAAGGACCGCCTGATCGGCATCGCCCTGGGACTGCTGGTGTTTGAATTGCTGGATACCCAGCTCTGGCCGGTGCGTGCGGCCGCCAACGTGCGCCCAAGCTTTGCCAACGCGCTCCGTTCGGTGGCCGACCTGGCAAGACTCCCCAGTCAAGGCGGAGACCCGGACATGATCCTCAGCCGGGCGTACGCCTTGCGCCTGAAAATCTATCAGGGCTTCGGCAATGTGCAACAACTGGTCGCGGAAACCATGTTCGAGCCCGGCGCCGCGGAGCGCGAGGTCATGCTCCAACTGCTCACCGAGGCGCAAGCCGCCTTGCTCGTGCTGCTCGCGCTGGTGCAAGACCGCGCCGATGCCGCCCTCCGGAGGATACCGGCGCTGGCGCGGGATGCCGCCAACCGCTGCGATGCGACGGTGGCGGAGAGTTTCGATGCCCTCGCGTCCAACATCGCGGGCCAGCAGATGCGACCCTGGCCCGACCTGGCTGGATCGTTGGCTGCGCTGGAGCAGAGCTCGGCGGCGCGCCTCAATGACAGCACCGCCGCTGAAACACCCCCATATGAACGCGGCCGGCTGGCCCTCTATCGCCCGTGCCCCTGGTCGAGAGGCTGGGGGGCCATCACCAGGCGCTGGTTCTCGCATGAGTATTTCGGCAGCCTCGGGTAGAAGGCATGCTCCTGAAGAACCATGATTGAGGCAGACATGATGCAAAAGATCAACATCGGGGGCACAGGGCCTCTCACCTTCATCCGGAGTCCTCTGTCGTCTCTGCTAATCGCCCTATAAGCGTTACTGCTGCTCTATCCCTTTTTCGCAGGCCGTGTCATGGCCCGTGCCTTGTGGGACATCTGCTCTTCTGCCATTCTGTTGTTGGGCATCTATGCGATCAGTCACGTGCGAAGACATTTGGTCATCGCCTTGGTCCTCGCCATCGCTGTCCTGGGCGCGAAATGGTCTGGTTATGTCATCGATAATGAGAGGCTGCTGCTAGTGAACTATGGCCTTGCGGCTATTTTTTTTACCTTCACCGCATGCCTCCTCCTGGCCGATGTGCTCAGACCAGGTCGGCCGTTGACCCCGCAACAAATTTCGGATGTCGTGGCTTGGCTCGCTTCCCAGCGCCGGCCGATGATGGGACGAGCGGCCTCTGAGGTCTATGCGGGCCGGCCGTTAGCATGATGAACCTTAAACTGGCCTCCCTCCGTGTGGGGGAGGATGCAGGTGGAGGGTGAAAGGAGCCATTGCCCCCATCGCAACCTTTCCCCGCCAAGGAGGGGAAAAGTATAAGCGTATGATAGAGAGGAGTCAAATCCATGGCGGAAGATGTTGCTGACCGCGAACAGGCATCGCCCGCAGTCCACACCCGACGTAAGTTCCTGCTCGCGCTGGGACTGATGCTGGACGCGCTTGCCGCTGTGCTGGTAGGCATTCCGGTGGTCGGCTATCTCCTGGGTCCGACGGGTTGAGGGCGAGCAATTTCAGGTGTTCGCGATTAACTGCACGCATCTCGGCTGCCCCGTACGCTGGTTCGCGCCATCGCGGCTGTTCATGTGCCCCTGCCATGGCGGGGCGTATTATGAGGACGGCTCGCGCGCATCCGGGCCGCCGCCGCGTGGATTATTCCAGTATGACTACCAAGTTCGCGATGGGCAGCTCTGGGTCCAAGGCGGACAGATTCCGACGCTCTCCGAACCCGTGTGAAATCGAGGACGACGATGCGCCTCATCCGTACAGTGGGCAACTGGTTTGACCAACGCGTTGGGGGACGAGCGACGCTCGAGCCGATGATCACCCATCCAGAGCCGCGCACGACCGCCAGCTGGTGGTATGTGTTCGGCAGCGCCAACCCTGATGCTCTTCGTGATCGAGATCGTCACCGGCATCTGCCTGGCATTGGTCTATGTCCTGGCGGCGGACAAGGCCTACCACACGCTGCTCTACCTCAACTATGAGGCCCCGTTCGGTTGGTTCCTGCAGGCCGTCTACTTCTGGGGCTCAAACGGCATGGTGCTGGTGATGACACTGCACCTGATCCAGGTCTTCCTGTGGGGGGCCTACAAATATCCCCGAGAGCTGACCTGGATCGTCGGGGTCTTCCTCTTCCTGGGCACCCTGGGGATGGCCTTCACCGGCCAGATCTTGCGCTGGGATCAGGATGCCTACTGGGGATTGGGGATCGGTGCCTCCATTGCCGGCCGGGCGCCCGTGATCGGCCCCCAGGTGGTCGAATTGCTGTTGGGCGGACCGATCATTGCCGGCAGAACCTTGTCACGCTTTTTCGCCTTGCATGTCTTCGTGCTCCCGGGGGTGCTGATCGGCTTGGTGGGCCTGCATCTCTGGTTAGTGCTCCGGCTGGGCGTCAACGAATGGCCGATGCCGGGCCGCCTGGTCGATCGGAACACGTATCGCCAGCGCTACGAAGCAGAGGTGCGGCGGGATGGCGTGCCGTTCTTCCCGGTGGCGGCTCAGAAAGATATGGTCGGCATGGCCATCGTCACCGTGGGTATACTGGCCTGCGCCGCGTTCTTCGGCCCTAATGGTCCCCATGGCGTGCCGGACCTAACGTTGATCAACACGGCGCCGCAGCCGGACTTCTACTTCCTCGCCTTGTATGCGCTCTTCGCGATGTTGCCGCCATGGACCGAAACGGCGATTATCCTCGTCGGCCCCGTTGTGGCCATCGTCTACTTGCTGGCGCTGCCGTTCCTGGATGGCACAGGGGAGAAAAGCTGGCGACGTCGGCCCATCGCCGTGGTGAGCGTGCTCCTGATAGTTTTGACGGTGGGAACGCTGGCTGGTCTTGGAATTACCACCCACTGGTCTCCCGTCATGGAGGCCTGGAGCGCCCCGCCCACCCCGGAGGTGTATGTGAAGGGTCGTACACCCCTGGAACTGCAGGGGGCCCTGGTGGTCTAGAGCAAGCAGTGCCGCAATTGCCACAGCCTCGACGGTGAGGGGGGCGAACGCGGCCCAGCACTGGATGGGGTCGGCACGCGACTCACGCAGGATCAATTGATCCGGCAGGTGCTTCAGGGTGGTGGGAATATGCCAGCGTACGGTACGAACCTGACGCCCGCCGAGGTAACGGCGTTGGTCGCCTTTATGCAGACGCAGCGTCCGGCTCAGGAACCACCGGCACGCTCGTCTGTCGCCCCGGCCCCGTTGGGGCGGTAGGGAGGTAGCAGCCATGTCACATCCGGGGGGAGCCGTGAACGGGGTCACACCACCCCTCTTCGAGTCTTGGGCGTTCGATCTCTGGGTGGAGGTGCCACTCGGCCTGGCCGTGGTCGTCTACATGCGCGGCTGGCGGCGGCTTCACCGGCGGGTACCGCAGCGCTTCGGCACGGGACGTCTTGCGGCCTTTGTCGGCGGCATGGTCGCCATCAGCACCGCCCTCGAGTCGCCGTTGCATGCCCTCGGGGCCCAGTGGCTGCGGGCACACATGGTCCAGCATCTCTTGCTGAGGATGGTGGCCCCGCCCCTGCTCGGGCTCGGTGCCCCTCTGCTGCCGATGTTGTCTGGCCTGCCCACACATCTGCTGCACCGGTGGGTGGGTGCACTCTTCGCCTGGCCAGCACTCACACGGAGTTGCCGGAGGAGATCCAGTCCATGGGAGCGACGATCCAAGCGGCTCAGCCGGCGACGGCTGGGACTGCGAGCCAGATTATGCTGTCCGAGGCCCTGGTGTGCTTCGGGGCCACCGGCGACCTAGCGTATAAAAAGATTTTCCCGGCCTTGCAGCACATGATCCACCGCGGCACCCTCGAAGCGCCGGTCATCGGGGTCGCGAAGTCCGACTGGACGATCGACCAGCTGCGGGAGCGCGCCCGCGACAGCCTCAAGCAGCACGGCGGGGGCGTCGATGAGGCGGCGTTCACCACGCTGGGGCAGTGGCTGCGCTACGTAGACGGTGATTACCAAGATCCGGTCACCTTCGACCGGCTGCGCCAAGCCTTGGGGAGTGCCACGCGGCCGACGCACGATCTGGCCATTCCGCCGAGCCTGTTCGGCACGGTCGTCGAGGCCCTCGGGCGCTCCGGTTGTGCGCACAACGCCCGCCTCGTCATCGAAAAGCCCTTCGGGCACGACCTGGCCTCCGCCCATCACCTGAATGACACCCTGCATGCGGTCTTTCCCGAACGTGCGATCTTCCGCATCGACCATTACCTCGGCAAAGAGGCGGTGGAGAATCTCCTCTTCTTTCGCTTTGCCAATACCTTCCTGGAGCCGATTTGGAACCGGCACTACATCCAGAGCGTTCAGATCACCATGGCGGAGCGCTTCGGCATCGAGGGCCGCGGCCGGTTTGACGATGAGACGGGAGCGATCCGCGACGTCGTGCAGAATCACCTGCTGCAGGTGGTGGCGCTGCGCGCCATGGAGCCGCCGACGCTGATGTACCACGAGTCGGTGCGCGATGAGCACGTCAAGATCGTTCGCGCCATTCCGCCGCTCGACCCCGCCGATCTCGTGCGCGGCCAATGCCGCGGCTACCGTCAAGAACCGGGTGTTGCCCCTGATTCGCCGATCGAGACCTTCGCCGCGGTGCGCCTGCGCATCGAATCCTGGCGCTGGGCGGGGGTGCCCTTCCTGATCCGTGCCGGCAAGCACGTACCGGTGACGACGACGGAGGTCCTGGTCACGCTCAGACAGCCGCCGTTGACCAATCTCGCCCCTGGGGACATCAACGATCTGCGCTTTCGGCTCAGTCCAGAGATCTTATTCAATCTGGGGGCGCGGGTCAAGCGTCCGGGCGCCGCCATGGTGTCCATGCCATATGAAGTCGTCTCGAAGCCGTCCCAAAGCCGGGCATCCTAGAAACAGAGGACACGGAGGTTCGCATGCAGCTGAACCTCCGCCGGAATAGTGCGCAGGCGGGAGGCGATCGAGGGTTACTTGACCTCTTGGAGCACGGCGCAGGCCTCAAGTGCGTGAGCCGGGTCGATGGCTTCTTGGGCCATGAATACCTGCTGCACAATCCCGGCACGATCGATGACAAACGTCGTGCGGCGGGCGACGACGTTTTGTTCGTCGAAGACGCCGTAGGCTCGGCTAACGTCTCGCTTGGCGTCGCTCAGAATGGTGAACTGCGCGCCCAATTTCTCGGCGAACGCGGCGTTGGCCCATGGGCTGTCCACACTGATCCCGACAATCACCGTGTTATTCGTATTGAACTGGCCCGAGGTTTCCTGATATTTCGACATTTCGTTCGTGCAACCCGATGAGAATGCCGCAGGAAAAAACGCCAGCACGACATTCTTCTGGCCTTTGAAGTCACTGAGTTTGACCTCCTTCCTCTGACGCCGGCCATTCGCGTCGGGGGGCGCGAGGTAGGTGGCGGTAAAGTCAGGAGCCTCCTGTCCTACCTTGATGCTGGGTGGGGGTGGCGGGGCCGGCGCCTGGGCCTGGAGCACTGCCGTCCCAAGCAGAGCAACGGCCAGCGCCAGGGGCAACGTTCTCAAGTATGGGTGGGTGTTCATCGGATGACTCCCTTCACGTATGCGATTCCAGGAGCAACGGCTAGAAAAGGTGGCAGGTGACACTACTATACTACACTGTGCCTGGGCACAAAAGCGATAAATTTTCAGAGGATGCGTTGAGAGGGATCGGGACTGCGCACCACCCTCGACGCATGAATCCCCTGCTCACATATCTGGAGGGAAGCGATCACCAGCTCTCAGCAACTCTGCACCTCAGTGTTGCAGAAGTCGGTAGCTATGAGTACGCCCATACGAATATGGATAAACTCTATGTTGAAGTTTTCATGAGAGTTGTAGGGCTAACGCAACGCCGGAGGAAATTCGGCATCGGCCCTTGCGGCTGGACAACCGAAGCTGCCGATGAGAGCCTTGCGTGTGACCTGCTCCGAGAGCTTCACCGTGTTTTTGTCCTCAACTGACACATGTCCCAAGGGATTACAGGCAAAAGTGAGGTCGACGGGGACCTTGTCGACGGTACCGAACAGTCGGAAGCTATATGTGGTCGCGACCGTTGGATAGAACACCACTTCATAGCGACCGGGAGCAGCATAGGTCGGCTTCAAGTCAAACACTCTGACATGCGGTCCGGCCTTCACTTCCACCTTGAGGGTCTTGTCGAGGTTATCCACCGGCTTCACTTCTGGGGCCCTGGCATCGAGGGCATTTGTGCGATCGGGAAGCACAATTCTCAAGTCCAGACCGCTCCTATCCCCCGTATAGACTGGCTCATGGAGAAATCCAACAACGAGGAGGTAATCGCGGGTGCCAATTTGGACTAATTGTCGCTCATGGGCCACGGTAGATCTTCCCCAGAGCGCCAGTGCAGCAACGGCACAGGCCATACCATAGAAACGCACATGTCCTACCCCATGAAAGCGCATCATCTTACCTCCTGTCTGGCTGAGACACTTGACGTTGGTTGCTGACGGCGATGCGTTGAAGTGCAGCGTTGAGGCGGCGAATACTGATCAGGAGGAGGAATAGGGTCACACCAACGATACCCAGGTACGCCATCACGGTTACCGGCTTCAGGCCAGCGGATGAGGGGGCTGGCGCGTGCTGATCCGTTTGGCTCGTCAGCACTAGGTCGAAATGATCGTGGAGATCATATGCCCCTTGACGTTGGACTGTCATCTGGCCTTTCCACCTGCCTTCCATCCCAAGTATCAGGTCTTTCTCGCGGAAGATACCCGGGGACTCCCGGGCGAGTGTGACACCAATGGGTGCCGTCTCGGACCCCACAACCTGTAACTGCAGCAAGGCTCCGGTAGCATCGGTGAGCGGCTCGCCATCACGGCCGGTGACGGTCAGCCGAATCTCGTTGGGCCCTGGCCGTAACGGCCTGACCTCGATGACTAACTGCGCGTTGTCCACAGTACGCGCCTGCCGAAACGTCTCGTCGACATGAGGCGGAGGGATGGAAGGTGGAGAGGTGGTTCCTAGGAATGAGGCCAAGAGCAGCGCCAATAGCCCCAAGAGAGCCTCGATCCATAGCGTCTGCCTGAACCGCTGGCTGTGAAGGCTTGCGCTGCGACCCGATGAATCGAGACTCGCGAGGATACGCGGGTGGACGATGAACTGATGATACCCCCCCAGGGCAACCATGAGCCCCACGACACAGAGTTTAGCGAGCAATATGCGGCCATACAGTGTCGAGATCAGATGATCAAGGGAGCCCAGATGCAACTGGGTGAGGTAGAGCCCGCTGACGGTGAGCAGACCAACAGCTCCTACGGCGAGCACGGAGAACGCCGGAATGGCCCAGGCGAGCTCGCTGGCTGCAGACGGTTCACGAAACGTACTCCACCAGAACAGCGTGGCGAAATACCCCAGCCCTCCCACCCACAGCGCGACCCCGAGCAGGTGGACCAGTTCCGCACCAAGCGCCAGACCTCTCCACGCAAGGGTTGCCGCACTATGGCTCACCACCGCATCGCTCATGAGCAAGAGGATCGTGAGACTCAGCGCCATCGCCCAAAACCACGTTCGTCCGCCAGAGACCCACCAGTAGCCGACCAGGGCCCCGACGAGAAGAACCGTAAGACCGAGCTTCGCCGCTGTGATCTGACCGATGGTGCTAGACATGACAAGGCCAAGTCCCGCCCATCTGCCCTCCTCGACAGGAAGCCGCTGCAGTCTGGCGAACAGGGTGAGACTGCCGGCGAGGAGCAGGACAGCAAGCCATGAAAGCACATACAAGGGCGGCGGGACATGGGGTAGCCGCCTGCGCCAGAATACCAATGATGCGGTCAACATGCCGATCAACGCGACTGCCCCCAACATCCCAAGCCAACGGGCGAGCGCATCGATCCACCCGGTAACGGCGATCACCTGGCCCGTCTCAGGAGATCCCGAAATCGCCGTCCCCCCGACCACAAACACGTACGCCCCCTCAGTGACATGGCCGTCATCAGCCGACATGACACGCCATGAGACGGTATAAACACCGTCATCGACAGACGGAAGCGTCACACGGTAGAGCCAGGGGTCAGTGGGGACAATGGCAGCTGTGCCGTCATCGAGACGAGTACCATGCGCATCGAAAACCCATAGGGCGCTGGCACGAGGCTCCACACGCTCACTAAAACGGATGGTAATCTCGTGCGGCGCCTCCTGCAGGACGGCGTTGGCAGCTGGCAGCGTTGTTCTTGGCACGGCATGAGCGTAGACAGAAGAAGGCCCCAGCAGCGAGACGATGCCACCGATTATAAACAGAAGCAGACGTCCGCCCATCCTCATCGCCACCGCCAATTAACACCACCGTAAAAGGCGCGGCCATCCCCCGGCAGGAAGAAGCGCCCGTTGGCGTCGTCCACCGTGACGGCGGAGATATACGACTTATTGGTCAGGTTTTGTGCGAGAAAGAAGGTACTCAGGTTCCATGGTTTGTAGGTGTAGCCGAGGCCGACATTGAAGAGGAAATATGCCTCCGTGCGCGCTGTATTTGCGCTATTGACGGGGTAGTTATTGGGCACCCATTCGACATTCGGCGCCAGCCAGAGCCCAACCGGATGGTCGTAGCGTACCTCACTGCGGATGTAATGCTCGGGGAACCCGGGGATCACGTTGTTCCCAAACGTGGGATCATTGACATAGACAAACCGCGACCACGTATAGGCCGTGCGCCAACCGAGCGTATCGCCACCGACCCCGAAGCCGACGCGCGGCGCGATGTCGGAGAGCAGCAGCACATTGCTCCCAGCCTCAACGCCTGTATGCCGCGAGCGCCCGATGTTTTCAAAGCGTGGGATGGTAAACGGTGCCCCCGGAAAGGGTTGAACATTGACGTTGCGAATCTCATCCCAGAGTTCGATGTCGTACACCGAGACGTCCCAGGAGAAGCGCGGCCCCGAGCGCCCCCGAGTGCCCACCTCGAATTGCCAGGATTGCTGGGGGTCGAGCTGGCGCAGATTGCCGTTGAGCTGTCCAGGTGCCGTCAACTCGAGAATGAGCGGCGGCTCATAGGCACCGCTGGCGTTGCCGTAGACCTGCATGCTGGGCGTGGCTCGCCAAATGAAGCCCAGCTTGGGTATGAAGGAGAAAAAGTCGACGTTGCCGGTATCATCGGCTGTGGGATCCGGTTCGGTTTGAAAGCGGTCGCGAACCGCACGGTGCGCATACCCACCGCGGCCCCCCACCACCACGGTGAAGTTTTCCGTGGCATCGAATTGCTGTTCCGCGTATAGCCCGACATTGGTGGCGGAATTGATCTGGTCCTTGGTCTTGGCGCCACGGCTGCCCTGGACGTTGGCGAAGTTGACATCGCCCTGACTGGTGCCGAAATACTGCGCCCCGATGGTGAAGCGCGCATTGAGACCGAAGAGCGGGGTCCGATCAAGGTACCGCATTTCGGCCCCCCAGTTGTTCGTGACGTCATCGATGATCGCGAAGCTCAGCGGGTGATCCAGGTCTTGATAATTGTACTGCAAGGCCCATTCAAGGGCCTGGGCCTCGCTGAGCGGCGTGCGGACGGTGAACGCCCCCCGAACGTAGGCATAGTTGCGCGCCTCATCGGCGAACGCCGCGGCCGGGTTGCGCTGTCGAGGGTTGTTCGTGAACTCTGGCAAGGTCAGAGACCCGGGGAGGTTTTCCCGATTGTTGACGTAGGTGAAGTCGAGGCGGGTCGTGGTCCCGCCCGGCAGCTGATAGCCGAAGGTCGAATACACCCGATCGCGGCCCTGCTCGCTGTGCTGGCGGTAGCCACTCAACTGGGTATCGGCGTAGCCGACATAGTAATCGAACGGCCCCACCACGTGGCCGCTGGCGAGGTAATTTTTAAAGAAATCGAACGAGCCCGCCTCGCTGCGCAGCTCGATCAGACCGGCATCATAGCCAGTTTTGGTGACGAGGTTAATCGCCCCGCCGAGACTGTTGGCGCCAAAGCGCAGCGCATTACTTCCTTTGTAGACCTCGATGTACTTGGTGGAGAGGAGCTCCAACGACTCGAAATCGCTGAAGCCGTCGGCGTTCCCGTACAGAAACCCGTCGATCAACACGTTGATGCCGCGGAGGTGAAAGTTGTTCCGCAAGCCGGAGCCGCGGATCGAGATCTGACTCTCATCGGCGGCGCCGAAGCGCGGCCGGACGAGTACCCCCGGCACAAAGTCGAGGGCGTCTTTGAGATTGGCGCCGCGCGACTCCTCGATTTCCTGGGAGCCAACGACCTCTGCGCCACCGGGAGTGCGCTCGATCTCCCGTCGGGCTTCCTCTTCACTGCGGAGGCGGTCTGGGATAGCCTCCGAGGGCAATGGGGTGCCTTTGACGACCACAGGAGGCAGCGGTGTGGTGGGTTGTTGTGCATTGACAGAGGAAAGGCATAGGAGCATCACAATCATGAGGATCAGGAACAACATAGGTAAGCCTCCCACCTTCTGGATCGAGTGCTCGCGAATAGTTCGATCGCATCTGCCCTGAGGGGCATGGGCCATACAGAGCCTGGCATCCCTATTCCATAGGCTTGGCTCGAATATGACTCACGCCCCCAAGGACAACGATACGTCCATAGGACGACAAGACCCTGAGTTGGGATGCTCCTCTAGTCAAGACTGAATTTGTTATTGTTGCGATAACCAGCCGGCGGCTTGCCGGGGAAGGTTTGCGGGTCTTCGACGCAATTGAAGCGCGAGGTGCTGCTCTGGGTTCCGCCACCGCACACAAAGGTTTCATCGATCTCCTGGGGGCCAGCGTGCCCATCGCTGGCGTCGGAAATGACGCCCACGATGCGGAAGGCATAGGCACCATCATGAGTTGGTTTAAACCAGGCATTATATCGATTGCTGGCGGCAAAATCTTGGCGCGGCTCCTCTTGCAGCAGGACCTCAGCCAGAATCTCCGCGGCGAAATCGTCACCCTCTCGGAGCTGTACCGTAACGCTGAGGCTAACGACATCGCCATCACGCACGCTGATGACTTTCCCATCAGAGGCCCGATTCACAAAGATATCTATGGCGTTCACTACATCCTCAAAGGCGGGCTCCGCTCGGAATCCAACGGCGAGTGTATATTCACCGACTTGTCTATTCTCATGCGCCTGTGCAGCAGCCAGACCAACACACAACATTGCACCAACAGTCATCAGCACCCGTCTCATCATGACGATCCCCTTTGGATAGTATTAGCCGAACGCAGGAAGCCCCGTCATCGAAGCTGCCCGATGCGTCTTCGGAGTATGTGGCTTGGCGCAAGGCCTAGCAGCTTAAGAGCGGGACAAAATTGGTGGAGAGCGGGCCTGGAAGGTGGGTCGTGGGGTTGTGACCGCCTGCAACGGCTGCGCGCAGCTTGCTTGCTCCGCTGTAGGGAGGCAGACTGGCAGAGAGGCAAAGAAATCCCCTGTAAGCGGGATGTGTTGTATCAGAAAAAGGACAAGGCAGTCCGTAGGCTGAGATTTGTGAGTATGAGGGTGCGGATGCCCTAGATGCAGGTCGGCCAGATGGTGTACCAGGTGCGGCCCGGACGCGGCGATCAAGGTACCAAGGCAGAGCAGCACGCCAAGGGCGATCAGACGATCGGCGATGCTTATGCACTGACCCACAGCTCTGCTCATTGGGGGTCTAGAACGCATCGGGACTCCCAACCCATGCACTCGTGACGGGCGTGACATCGTGCGTCCATCCCAACGCTGCTCACGAGGTCTAGTCACCCTGGCTGCTGAGCACGGTGATCTGCTCCAATTGATCACCTGGCATAGCGACAGCTTCAACCATCACGTAGTTGCCCACCCCCAGATCCTCGATGTACACGAAGTTCCCGCCGCGCTTGAGCCATGTTCCTGGACGGATGCCCAATGTCACCTCACCCGCCCCCTTCTGAGCCAGGATAATTGACCCGATGCACTGCCCGGGCTCTATTCCACAGCGGTCGATCTTGATGGCCTTGATTTGGCCTTCATAACGCTTCAGCGGCAACTTGGGGCCATCTCCCGCCATTCCTATCGACGTTGTACCAACTGTGACGATAACACCGATGAAGAACGCCACCATTGCTTTGCTGATCTTCATGTTGAAAGCCTCCTCGGTTGTTGCCTCGACATCCATCCGTCCTTGCGGCCGACACCGCGGTCTCATCATCGCTGCACGTGTAGACCCCTCACTTCACCAAGGCTTTCACTAACATCCGCCCCGCTTTCTCGAACGTCAACCCGACGTCGATAGTCTCCCCCGGTTTGAGATCCTGTTTGAGGCCAAGCAGCATGATGTGATAGCCCCCCGGTTTCATTTCGAGCTTTCCGCCGGCGGGAACATCAAATTTCGGGAGCGGTCGCATGACCATTTTGCCGTCTTGCTTGATCGTCTGGTGTAACTCGGCGGTAGTCGCCACATCCGATGAGACCGACAGGAGGGCGTCGGCCTCGCTCCCATGGTTGCTGATGGTGACATACACGGCGCCATTCCCTGTGGTCATGGCACCGCCACCTTGGCCGCTTTGCCCTCCCTGGACCATCGATGGCGCCCGTCGCGCCCAGGCGTTTTCTAGCTGAATGGTGGTGTGATGGTGTTCCACCTGGCCAGCAGATACCTGACCGATCACCACAAGTCCACACATCACGATCAGGACTCCTACAGCGCGGGTATCTAGCATGATCTATCCCCTTAAGAGCTGCATGATGTCATCAGCCATTTCCTCGATCGACAGGCCAAAGGAGAACAGCAGACGGAGACGCCCTTCGGGGTCGATGACGTAGGTGTAGGCCGAGTGGGCGATGAGATACCCTGCTGAGGTGCCGGCAACCACCTCTTTCTCGGCGATCACTCCGTACATCGTCCGTACCTGTGCGAGCTGTTCTGCGCTCCCCGTCAGCCCGATGAAGGTTGGATCGAAGGCCTTTGTGTAGATGCCCAGACGCTCAGGGGTATCGCGTTCGGGGTCGAGCGTGATGAACGCCATCTGCACGCGCTTGGCGGCGTCCCCCAGTCGGGCTCGAACCTGCGATAACTCCATGAGTGTCGTTGGGCAGACATCCGGACAGAAGGTATACCCAAAGCTGAGGAGGACAACCTTGCCCCGCTGTTGGCTGAGTTTATATGCAGACCCATCCGAGGCTTGGAGCATAAAATCCATCGCTGGTGTTGGTGGGACCAGTTCTTGCCCGGCGAACTGGGCACTCTGGAGTACCGTTGGCGCGACCAACACACAGCACAGCCCCGTCACCCA
>Ga0137403_10004743_pt1 | contig 13573 bp, 11 predicted proteins | sample CZOMad2_1_16fung_FD_122057 | JGI IMG/M metagenome (GOLD analysis project Ga0137403, IMG submission 122057) | Vadose zone soil fungal communities from Angelo Coast Range Reserve, California, USA - CZOMad2_1_16fungal (Hybrid Assembly) | ecosystem: Environmental > Terrestrial > Soil > Vadose zone... | reverse complement strand
GTTCGTGAGTGCAAACAAGATGGCCAGCGTCACTCAGCCCGAGATCGCGCCAGGAACAGTCCGAACGGTCCCCTCCCTCCTCAGCATCCACGAAGTTGCGAAATCGTTCGGACCCACGCCGGTCCTGCGCAACATCTCTCTCGATATTGCGGAAGGCGAATTCCTCACTGTCCTCGGCGAGAGCGGATCGGGGAAAACCACTCTGCTACGCATCATCGGCGGATTCGAGAGTGCCGATTCCGGTCAAATCCTTATGGGCGGTGAGCGGCTCGATCCTCTGCCGCCATATCGCCGCCGTGTGAACACGGTCTTTCAGCACTATGCCTTATTTCCGCACCTCACGGTGGAAGAGAACGTCGGTTATGGCTTGCGGGTGGCCAAGTTGCCGAAAGAAGAGATCATCGCTCGCGTGCAGCAAGCGTTGGCCATGGTAAAAATGACCGCTTACGCTGGCTCAAAGCCCTCCAAAATCAGCGGCGGCCAGCAACAGCGCGTCGCCTTGGCGCGAGCCTTAGTCAACAGGCCGCGGCTCCTTTTGCTCGATGAACCGCTCTCCGCGCTCGACGCCAACCTGCGGCGTCAAATGCAAGTCGAATTGAAGTCTCTCCAGCGCGAGGTCGGCATCTCCTTTGTCTTCGTGACCCACGATCAAGATGAAGCGATGGTGATGTCGGATCGCATCGCTCTTTTACGTATGGGTGAACTGGAACAGGTGGCTTCTCCGCGCGAAATTTACAGCCGCCCAGCCACGGCCTACACGGCCCAGTTCATCGGTCACACGAATCTTCTCCGTGGCGAAGTGAAAGGAGGGATCGTCCGCTGCCACTCGCTTTCATGGCCTGTCGATCTGCCAGACGGTCCAGTTCTATTCTCCTTGCGTCCTGAAAACATCCGCTTCGCGGCTGGCGCGTCGGGCAGCAACGCCGTGCATTTTCGCGCCAGACTTCGCACGCGAATTTTTCACGGCGCGACTGAACTGTTGCAGGCCGAGTGCGCTGACGGCCTGGTGCTTTCTCTGCGAACCGCTAGCTACGACAATCGACACGGCGATCTCGATCTGGAATTCGCACCGGCCGATGCCATCCCAGTGCGCGACTCCGACGACCTGAAAAAGAGAAATTAAATGTTTTCCCGCGGTTACCGAGCCGCCATCACGATCCCTCCACTACTCTGGGTCGCACTGTTTCTTCTGCTGCCTTACGCCCTGCTCTTCTGCTTCAGCTTCTGGTCGGTTTCACCGGCCCAGGCGATCATTCATTCCTGGATCCTCAACAACTACCGTGAGCTCTTTCGCGTCAACGTGTATCTGCAGACCTTGTTTCGCTCCATGTGGATTGCCGCGCGGGTGACAATCTTTTCCCTGCTGCTCGGTTATCCGCTCGCGTACTACCTTTCGTTCGGAGCAGGAGTGAAAAAGGATTTTCTCTATCAGTTGGTGATCATCCCACTTTGGGTAAGCTATCTGGTTCGCGCCTACGCGTGGAAAACGATTCTCGGCAGCGATGGCGTGCTTAACACGCTGCTGCAATATGTTCATCTCACCAGTCATCCATTAAACTTTTTGCTATACAGCCCATTCGCCGTCGTGCTGACGCTCACTCATATCTACACGCCATTCGCTTTTCTGCCGATCTACGCTGCGCTCGAACATATCCCACGCAACCTGATTGAGGTATCGCACGATCTCGGAGCACCACCTCTGCAAACTTTTCGGCGGGTTATCCTCCCCCTTTCCATCCCCGGAGTTCTGGCGGGTGCGACCTTCGCCTTCGTGCTCAGCCTGGGTGACTTCCTCGCCCCGTTGCTGCTCGGCGGACCGAGCGGCATTATGATCTCCAACATAGTCGTCAGCCTGTTTGGAGCGGCTTACAACTGGCCCCTGGGCGCGGCGATTTCCTTCGGCATGCTGGTCCTCGTCATCGGTCTCCTGTTCTTGTCAGAAAGGCTGGAGAAGAAATGGAGCTTCCGATGAGCAGCCCGAACCGTTCGCACTGGCTCCCCTGGCATGCAACGCTGGTGTTCGGTTTTCTTTATCTCCCAATCGTCACTCTTATTGTTTATTCATTCAACGGCTCTGGAGTAGGCGGCTTCCCTCCGCGCGACTTCACTCTCGATTGGTACCGCGAGCTTTTCACCGATGACGCGATATGGAACTCGGTTCTGAATAGCCTGTTCGTCGCGTTCGCCGCCGTCGCTATCGCACTTGCGCTGGGAATTCCTGCCGCCCTGGCACTCGACCGCGCCAACTTTCCGGGCAAAGCTTTATTCCGCCGGCTCGTACTGCTGCCTTTAATTCTGCCGGGAATCATTACCGGGTTGTCTTTATTAATGCTGTTCCGCGAAGGCGGCATGAAGCTCAGTCTGGTGACGATCATTCTCGGCCACGGGACGGCTCTGATCTCCGTCGCCACGACGGAAGTTTTCGCAGGATTGCAAAAATTGGATCGCGCTCAAGAGGAAGCCTCGCTCGACTTAGGCGCAAATTATTGGCAAACCTTCTGGCGTGTAACCCTGCCTAATCTGCGGCTCTCGATTATCGGCGCGGCGCTCTTGATCTTTACGCTGTCCATGGATGAGATCGCCGTCAGCTTTTTCCTGATTGGCCGCGACAACACGCTGCCCCTCGAAATCTGGGGACGTTTGCGTCGCGGCATCACACCGGAAATTAACGCCATCTCCAGTATCATTTTTGTTTTTTCGTTAGCCGCAATCGTTACCTGGTACCGGCTCCGAGCAAGAGCCGAAGGCAGAGTAGAAATCGCCGCCGAACTGGTGGAAGCGGCATCGTAGCGCCGGCCCAGGACAGCGGAGTTACAAAGGACACTTCATGAGCACAAATCGCCGAGACTTCATTAAATTCGTCGTAGCCGGCAGCGTTGCCGCCGGATGCCCAATCGATCTTTCGCTGTTGGCGCAGACAGAGAATCCCAAAGGTCCGGCCGTCGAGGGCGAAGACAACCACATCTGTCATCAAGTCCGCGACGGCAAAGTCTTCACTCGCCCGCCCGCCTCGGTACACCACGATGTAGTCATAGTGGGCGGAGGCGTCAGCGGCCTTACCGCTGCTTATATGCTTCAGCACCGTGATTTCCTACTGCTTGAAAAAGAACCGCACTGGGGCGGCAATGCTTACCTGATGGAATATGCGGGTGCCACTTACGCCACCGGCGCCGCTTTCCTCGACAAGAGCGAGGTCAGCTACAGCTTTGCCAAGGAGATCGGCCTGGAACCGCTGCCCGTGAACTGCTGGGACGGCACGATTGTGAAAGGCGAGTTCATTGCCGACACGTGGGGAGACGGCCTCGATAAACTGCCCTATCCCGCACCAGTTCGCGAAGGCTTCAAGAAGTTTAAAAAAGAGATCCTCGCCATTGATCTCCAGAAGCGAAGCAGCGAGCTGATGAATCTTCCTTTGTCAGATTTCATGAAAGGCTATCCCGATGAGCTCAAGCAATGGTGGGACGCGTACGGCCCGTCCAACTGGGGCGCAACCAGCGAGGAGACTGCCGCCGGCATCGCCATTGCTGACTTGCAATACACCGCCGGAGACAACCGCAAAGATGAGCGATACACCTGGCCCGGAGGCTTAGGAGCAATCACAAAAAAGCTTGCAGAAACTTTGCAGCCCAAGTTTCCTGATCGCATGCAATCCGGCTCGACCATCGTCGCTGTGGTTCCCAGCAAAGACGATGTGCAGGTCACTTATATGCAAGGTGCGGAATTGAAGACAGTGGCCGCAAAGGCGGTCATCATGGCAACACCTAAATTCATCACCCGGCGCTTGGTGGAAGGTTTGCCGCAAAAACAAAACGACGCGATGCAGCAAATGCGCTACATCCCGTATGCGGTCGTGAACCTAATTTTCGATAAACCAGTATTTAACAAGGGATACGACAACTGGTGCCCGGGAAATACGTTTACCGATTTCATTGTCGCCGATTGGGTGGTTCGCAATCAGCCTGGATATAAGCAGAAATACAATATCCTCACCTGCTACACTCCGCTGCACGAAGAAGAACGCCCGTCGTTGCTGTCGGAACCGAGCGCCCGTCGGGTCGCCGCGAATGTGCTTCGCGATTTCCAAAAACTCCTTCCCGGATCGAACCTTGATCCGCTTGAAGTTCATCTCTACCGTCGCGGGCATCCCATGTACATGTCGACTCCAGGCCTCTACACAAAAATTCAACCGGCAGCCCGAGAGCCGATGGACCGAGTTTTCTTCGCGAATACCGATTCGGAAGGACCGGTGTCCATGACTTCGGCCGCAATTACCGCTGCTCGCCGCGCCACTAAACAAGCGGAAAACCGTTTGGCGGGGAGATCGGCCACGTAATCCGCGCCAATTTAGGGCGACCAAATTCACAAATTTACGGGGCCGTGCCCCTTCGAGCTAACTCCAACGCACCACGAACAGGCTCTACGACGGTTTCGTTGATGCTTGCATTGGGATACTCCGAGCGGAAGCTTTTGTAGAAATGTTCACGCACCAGAGCAGCATTCTGGAAGACTCCGCCGGACATGGCCACTGGTATTTCGGACGCGGTGCGAAACAGGCGACGGGTTACGGCAATGGCACGGCCGGCCAATTCCGATCCGGCTTGGGCCAGCACATCGCTGGCGGCCGGATCACCCGCATTGGCAGCTGCAAGCACCGCCGGAAGCAAAGCAGCAAAGTTGGGCGGTGGAGTGGCGTTCGCCGTGACGATCAGTTTGTCCAAACTTTCGAGCTTCCACGTTTTCAAAATCGTATCGAGCAGCGGTGACTTCCCTTCTTCATCGAGACTGCGCATTGCCGACGCGACTGCAGCGCGCCCGATCCAGTAGCCGGAGCCTTCATCGGAAATGGCGAATCCCCAGCCTCCGGCGCGCGCAGTCTGACCTGCGGCGTTACGCCCGTAAGCGATCGATCCTGTGCCCGAGATCACCACCACTCCGGGTCCTCGGCCGAAGGCGGCTTCGAGAGCGATGATCGTGTCTCCAACGATTTGGACTTCGCCGCCTACGATCTCCAACATCACTCGCCGAGCGGCTGAACTGATTTCCGGCCGCGCAGCACCGGCTAGTCCTACGCATGTTTTATGAATCTGAGCAGGACTTACGCGGGCTGCAGCGCATGCCTGGTGGATAGCGGTAGTCAAAGATTCGCGGGCTTGAGCTTCTCCAACACGGATAAGGTTGCTCGAGCCCGAAGCACCGCTGCCGAGGACCGATTTCTCATCGCCAGCCAGGCAAGAAGTCTTGGTCGCGCCACCGTCGATGCCAAGGAAAATCATCGAGCGTTCTTCTATCACAGACGGTTCTATCACAGCCGGATTCAGAAGATCGGATTTACGACGTAGATACCTGATCGCATACGCGCGTCGCGGAACCGTATAAACCCGGTACTCTCAGGAAAGCAATCCCGCTCGCGGGCGGGGGCGCCCGCGCCACATAAACAATGGGCCTGGACAAGTTTGATTTCGCAATTATCGCGCTGTACCTGGTGGGAATTACGTTGTTCGGCCTGCGTTTTCGCAAGCGGCAGCGTTCGTTGCGGGATTACTTCCTGGCTGATCGAAGCATCCCGTGGTGGGCGATTGCGCTGTCAATCGTCGCTGCCGAAACCAGCACACTCACCATCATCAGTATTCCGGGGCTGGCCTACGACACCAACTTTACTTTTCTGCAGGTGGTGCTCGGGTATTTGGCCGGGCGGGTCATCATCAGTTTTGTTCTGCTGCCGCATTATTTTCGAGGCGATCTCTACACCGCATACGAGCTGATCGAGCGGCGGTTCGGGCGAAACCTACGTTCCCTGACGGCGGGATTATTTCTGATTACGCGCGCTGCCGCTGAAGGTGTGCGCGTGTACGCGGTTTCGATTGTGGTTGGCATTGCGCTCGGCACGGGCGAGATTGCGTCCATCGCGATCATTACGGCGCTGACGCTGATCTACACGTTTGAAGGCGGACTGGCCGCTGTTATCTGGACCGATGTGGTGCAGACCGTGATCTATGTTGGAGGAACATTGGTTGGGCTGTTCACGATCATTCACCTTGTGCCCGGCGGATGGATCGCGATCCAGAACGTGGCCGCCGCAGCCGGAAAATTTCACGCGTTCGATTTCAGCCTGAATTTCTGGAAGCCGTACACCTTCTGGGCGGGGCTGATCGGCGGCGCTTTTCTCACGACCGCAAGTCACGGGACGGATCAGTTGATTGTCCAGAGGCTGCTGGCGGCGCGCAATCAGCGGCAGTCGGTCGCGGCTCTGCTATCAAGCGGCATTGCAATTCTATTTCAGTTCGCGCTGTTTCTGACCGTCGGAGTCATGCTCTATGCGTTCTATCGCGCGCCGTCCGCCAGCTTCGGGAAGCCAGACAGAATTTATCCGCAGTTCATCGTCAGCCACATGCCGCACGGCATCTCGGGATTGCTCATCGCAGCAATTCTTGCGGCGGCTATGTCGAACCTGAGCGCGGCTCTAAACTCTCTGTCGTCCAGCTCGGTTTTCGATTTTTATTTAAGGCACAGCCCGAGTACGGACGAACGGCGGCGCTTGCAGATTTCGCGAATCGCAACTGTCGTGTGGGCGCTCGTGTTGTTTGGGTTGGCAGTGCTGTCGTTACACAAAGTTGGGCGAGTGGTCGAAGTGGGATTGCAGATCGCCTCAGTCGCATACGGCGCATTGCTCGGCGTGTTCTTGTTAGGAGTGCTGACGCGGCGTGCGAATCAGAGTGGAACGATGCTGGGGATGCTGTGCGGATTCAGCGTCGAGCTGTACATCTGGTTGTGGACGCGCGTGCCATGGACTTGGTACGTGATGATTGGGACGGTGGTGACGTTTGGGGTCGGGTATGCGGCAAGCGCAGTTTTCCGTTCTCCGGGTAGCACAGATCAACTCCCAACTCAAAATCTTTAATCACAGGGCACTGAACACACGCGAAGGTGTTCATTGGTCACATCTTCTTTGCGACCTTTGCGATACCTTTGCGTCCTTTGCGGTTACGAGCTCTCGTCAACGGGCTCAACATAGTTGTTCACCATTCGCCTAATACCATCTCTCAGCAGCGCCACATGAAAATTGATGAGAAGCCCTACCGGAATATTCAGCAGGCGAAGGTGGGACAGTAATTGCGCCTCGTCCACTGGGTGAAGAGCCTCTTTGCACTTGAGTTCAACAGCCACTCGCCCTTCTACGACGAGATCGGCCCGAAAGCCACAGTCGAGTTTCACTGATTCGTAGACAAGTGGAACCGCCCTTTGCCGTTCCACCCGCAATCCTAGTCTTTCGAGTTCGTACGTGAGGCAAGCCTCATAAGCTGACTCTAGCAGTCCGGGTCCCAGCTTGCGATGAATTTTGATTGCTGCCCCGATGATCTCCGGAGTGAGATCCCGATTCCGCATCTGCCCCCCGAACAACAGCTTTTAACCGCAAAGCCCGCAAAGGTATCGCAAAGACCGCAAAGAAGATGTGATGGATGAACATTTGAGGAGCGATCTTTCTCCTCACTTAAATCCTCACCCTGTCTGAGCAAAATCGCCAAATTTTCCACTATACTTTTCGCTCCTTCCATGGCCACCAAACCACAAACGACCGAAGCCCGTCCGGAGCTGGCCCGTGATCTTCGCCTGAGCCATGCGACTGCCGTCGTGGTCGGCACCGTCATTGGAAGCGGCATTTTTCTCGTTCCTGCGGAGATGATGCAGGCCGTGGGATCCGCCAAACTTGTTTACCTTGCGTGGTTCGTTGGCGGTTTGCTTTCGTTTTTTGGCGCACTCACCTATGCCGAGCTGGGCGCCATGAAGCCACAAGCGGGAGGCGAGTACGTTTACGTCCGTGATGGTTATGGTCCGCTGGCCGGATTTCTGTATGCCTGGACATGGTTTCTGATTGCTAAGCCCGCTTCGATCGCTACGCTGGCCACCGGATTCGTGCGCGTCCTGGGGAATTTCTCCGCGCTCAGTTTCCTGTCCAGGAACTTAATCTCTGTCCCGTTTCATGTCACCTATGGGCAGCTTCTTGCCATCGCGGCCGCGGTTCTCATTTCCCTTCTCAACTACCTCGGAGTTAAAAAGGCTGGTGAATTTCAGCTCGTCTTTACAGTGCTGAAAATTGCAATCATCCTTGGGATTGTGCTGATCGGTTTTAGCTATGCTTCAGGAACCTGGCGGAATTTCGCTGGAACGTATTCAGGCGCGGTGGGCGGAATAGCTGGATTTATGGCCGCATTGGTGGCCGCACTCTGGGCATACGATGGCTGGAATGATCTGAACATGGTCTCAGGGGAAATCCGCGACCCGGAGCGCAGCATTCCGATCGCGCTTATCGCCGGAGTAGCCACGGTTGGAATTCTCTACATGCTGGTCAATGCAGCCGTGCAATATGTGCTGCCTGCAAATATCGTAGCCACTTCGCAACGCCCCGCTTCGGATGCGACGGCGGCGGTGCTAGGGAGTGTAGGCGCGGGGATCGTGTCCGTAGGTATGGCGGTCTCTATGCTGGTAGCGATGAATGGCACCATCATGAGTGGGGCACGAATTCCCTTTGCTGTGGCGCGCGACCGTTATTTCTTTTCCGCTCTCGCAGAGGTGCATCCGCGATTTCATACACCTTCAATCGCGATTATCGCGCAAGCGGTACTTGCGATCATCTTGCTGCTATTCGGAGGGAGTTTCCGTCAGTTTTTTTCGCTGGCAATTTTTGCCGAATGGCTGTTTTACATGGTCGCCGCCAGCACCGTTTTCCTCTTCCGCCGGCGTGAACCGGCTGCGCCGCGCCCATATCGTGTTTGGGGATATCCGGTGGTTCCTAGCCTGTTCGTCTTGGCTGCAGCCGCGCTTTTGTACTACACGTTTAGGGATAACTGGCCGAATTCCGGCTATGGTTCGCTGGTAATTCTGGCTGGCATACCGGTCTTTTATCTTTTTGCCCGCAAACGCCGGGCGTGACGCCCATCTGTTCGAGGCTTGACCCACTTTGTATCAGCTTTCCTCTCCGGAACTTCGCACATTACGTTAGTACATTAACTCAGGACACGTTTACCCCTCATTGACGCTCCCGTAAGTTATAGATCTCGCCCGCGCACGTCCCCAGGCCCGGGTCCTCTTCGTTTGGAGCCATGCATGGCTATGTCTAAAGATTTTCAGTTGGGACTTCTCCCCGAGCGCAAGCTGAATTGGCGTGCGATGGCCAGCAGCTACGGGTTTGTAATTCTTCTGATTCTCCTGCTGATCAATCTTGGACTCATCTGGCCCGACCGGCTTCAGATCGCGCAAAAATATCATGTGATGGAAATCATACCTGTGCCGGGCTTACGGCCGAAGCCATTGAAGATGAAGACTCCGCGTTTGCTTCAAGCCAAGTTGCTGTCGGCGACATTTCCAGCGCCCAAGCTGACTGTCCCGCGTGAGCTTCGCGCGCCCCGGCCACAGCCGCAACAACTGGAGCCTCCTAAGGTAGCCTTGAACGACTTCACTCCTGCGGTGCTGAAGCAAGTTCCAGGAGGCGCGAGAACATCTCTCATCGTGCATACGGGAGAATTTGGCAGCTCGGCTACACCGACTGTTAACGCTCCCGCGCAGAAAGTGCAGACTGGAGGCTTCGGCGATCCCAATGGACTTCCTGGACAAGGCAAGCCGAACGCGCACCTGGTCGCCGCCAGCACCGGATCGTTTGACCTGCCGCCTGGTTCGGGCTATGGCAACGGCGCGGGTGGCGCGAAAGGAATCAGAGGGACCATCGCGAGTGCAGGGTTTGGAAACGGAATCGCAGTTGGCGGTCAAGGAGACGGCCGCAGCAATGGCCGCGGCTCCGCCGGTGTGGAGACCGGAGCATTCGGCGCGCAGCAAGTTACGCGGGCTTTATCCAAACCGCAGCAGGTGGACAGCGGACCAGCAACGACACCAGTAGAGATTACTTTCAAGCCCAATCCGGTCTACACTGAGGAAGCTCGCCAACTCAAACTACAGGGTGAAGTTTTGCTGGAAGTCACGTTCAGCGCGAACGGGCAATTGCACGTAAACCGCGTGGTGCGCGGTATGGGTCACGGACTCGATGAAGCAGCAGTCAATGCTGCGAATCAAATGCGATTTAAACCGGCGCTGCGCAATGGCGTACCTGCAGATTCCACGGCAGTCGTGCACGTGGTTTTCCAGTTGGCGTTCTGAGAGAGGATTCGAGCGATGTGTACCTGGAAATCGATATTTGCAGCTTCCCTGCTGATCGCACTGAGCGCATTGGCACAGCAAACTACTACTGTGACGCCAGCCGCTGAGCAGACCGCGCCGGCCGCTCCCCAATCGCCCACAGTTCAGCCGGCAATCCCCGCTAGCACAGCGCCCGCTCCATCGATCCCTGCGCCGTCCGCGGCTGCTCCCACCACCATGGACCAGGTCGTGGACCGGGCCATTGCGCGTGAGCACGCTTTGATGGAGATGTTGAAGACGCGCACACCGCTTGTGGAAACGTATCTACAGAACCTCAAGCTCGATAACCAGATGGGGCCTTCGCCAGTTCAAGATCACTACTTCTTCGGCCGTATGGACCTGGCAGAAACTGTCGATCGCCGCGACTATCTCTCCAAAGAGGCTAGCTTTCAGAACCGCATGCTGGGCGGCTTCACCAAATTATTTAAATTCGAATACAAGCCGATCGGCTTTTCCTGGATGATCTTTGCCGATCGCGAAGACTTCGACCGCAGTCATTATGACTTCAAATACGTACACCGTGAGTTTCAAGGCGACGTGCGTTGCATCGTCTTTGATGTGACACCAAAGAAAGGCTCTGGCAATGGACGCTTCCTCGGTCGGATCTGGGTGGAAGACCAGGATTACAACATCGTGCGTCTGAACGGAACTTATGCGCCGCGTCCGCGAAATGCCTACTTCTTCCACATGGATAGTTGGCGCCTGAATCTGGTTCCCGGCTATTGGGTGCCGACTTACATCTACAGCGAAGAAGGCGATTTCAGCTACGGTTCAAAAGACAAGATGGCCTTCAAAGCCCAGACTCGCCTTTGGGGATACAACTTGCAAAAAGGCGGTAAGGACAGCGAACTAACGCAGGTGCTGGTGGATTCAACTGTGAAAGATGAAAGTCCCACCGCACAGGACGCGTCTCCGTTACAGGCTCAACGGCAGTGGCAGCAACAGGCGGAAGACAATGTAATTGAACGCCTGCAGAATGCCGGCCTGCTTGCGCCGGAGGGTGAAGTCGACAAGATTCTGCAGACGGTTGTCACAAACCTGCAGGTCACAAATAACATCGATTTGCCGCGCCCGGTGCGCACTCGTGTGATGCTGACTTCGCCGCTGGAGACGTTCAGCGTCGGCCAGACCATCATCGTCAGCCGCGGACTGATCGACGTGTTACCAGATGAGGCCAGCCTGGCCATGGTGCTTTCGCACGAGTTGGCACACATTGTCCTCGGGCACAATCTAGGCAGCAAGTATGCTTTCAACGACCGCATGCTATTTACGGATGAATCGACTTATCAGAACCTGGGATTCAAGCACATTCCCGAGGAAGAAGTCGCTGCTGATAAGAAGGCGATGGATTTGCTCAAGAATTCTCCCTACAGCCAGAAGCTCCAGAACGCTGGTTTATTCCTGAAGCAACTCGCCGATCGAGGTCCTGCGCTTTCCGCACTCCTGACGGCTCACTTAGGCAACAAGCTCACTGATAGCAAAGGCGGAATCGAACGCATGGCGGCACTAATGGGGTCGGCTCCGGCGCTCGATCCAAACAAACTGGACCAGATTGCAGCTCTACCATTGGGAGGACGCGTGCGGCTGAATGCCTGGGACGATCATGTCGAACTGATCAAAACTGCGCCGGTTGCGATCACTTCTGCACGCGACAAAATGCCATTTGAAGTAACGCCGTTCTTCCCGAGGCTGACACGTTACGGAGCGGCGGCAAGCCCAGTTCCTCCAACTGCGGCTAGCACGGCTCAGAACAATTAGATTTGGTCTCAGGCTGAAATGAGTGAGGTCATCTACCCAAAGTGATTCCACAGTCGGGCCTTTGGGTTTTTCCTTTTCGCTACCTGCAAGCTGCAGAATTCTGCATAGTTGCCGAAAGCGAGCCTAGCCGTATGAAGTATTCGGATTTGGCGAGCAAGCATCGCCACTAACATTTGCTTTTGCAACAACTTACGGGTTGGTCGACCTTGATTCGCTTCGCCTACGCCGAATCAGCCAGCCCCCAAAGAATCAAGCATCTGCACCATTTTCCTTCACAGTATGGACGGCCAATTGCATTAAAATAGCCTTCCCGGTTCCCCCGCCGGTATGCGGAGCACCCGCCCACATGACGCAACCGTCTACCAGTGCGGCGCGCAAGCCGCTACTCGACCAGCAGTCGTTTCAGCAACTGCTGCAAGCCGCTTACGTGTTGCAGGAGCACAACGACCAGATCCATATGGCTGCCGGATCGAATGGCGACGCCACCCGCGGCCTGCTTGAAATCGTAGAAATCCAAAGAGCAATTGAAAATCAAGAAGTTGATGCGGCGTCGGCTTTGCGCCTTATTGCAGCGCGAGCGCTGAACCTCACCGGCGCCTCAGGTGTTGCGATCGGAATCATCGAAGGACGGGAGATAATTTATCGCGTAGCAACTGGCACAGCTTCACAGGATGACAAGCTGCGCGTACCCATTGAATCGAGTCTGTCGGAACAGTGCGTCAGCAGAGCGCACGTCGTCGTGTATCCGGACACTGAGGCACAGCCCGCGATTTTCGCCCAGCTCTGTCATCAGTGTGGAACCAAGAGCCTACTCGCAGCGCCGGTTCTGCATGATTCGAACGTTGTAGGTGTCCTCGAGCTGCGGTCCGACCGCGCAGACTCGTTTCATGAAACCGATGTACACATCGCAGAACTGATGGCAGGCCTTCTGGCGGACGTAATTGAACGCGACTGCAAACACGAATGGCGTGAAACAGCTGCGACCGAAAAATCGGCGATGATCCAGGCGATTGAAACACTCAGGCCGGAACTTGAGCGGCTCTTTGGCGAAGGTGACAGGATGGAACCGAAGGCGGCAAAACCGGATTCTGAAACAATCGCCGAGCCGGAGAAGCGAGCAATCCAGCATGATGCGGACACTGTCTGCCGCTGCGGGAATCGCTTTGAGGGAGGTGAAAAATTTTGCGGCAAGTGCGGAACCGCGCGCTTCGAAGAATTGCGCCGTGGCACGCAGAGCAAATTGGCATCGATGTGGTATCTGCAGCAGGCCCAATCAGCGCAGGCTACAAATTCGCGCGATCATGAGAAAGGCGAGCAAGAGGAAGCCACCTTGGCAGAACGTCCCGTATCGCTGGAGCAGATTATCGCGACGCTATCGCCGGGGGTCACGGATCCCACACCTACAAAAACCCCAGATGCTCCAATCCAACAGCCGGATCAAGATGCTCAGACATCCGAGCTAATAGCCGATATTGCGAAGGCCGAGGTGCCCCCGGCCTCAGAGACTTATCCGCTTGGAACCTCACAGCTAGAAGCTGACAGCGGAATAGAAGCAGAGCCGGTCGCTGGATCTGACCCATCAGAGCCCGAGGTAAGCACCGCGATTGTTCCGGTGCGAGCGATCCAGGCC
>Ga0137403_10006333_pt1 | contig 13575 bp, 17 predicted proteins | sample CZOMad2_1_16fung_FD_122057 | JGI IMG/M metagenome (GOLD analysis project Ga0137403, IMG submission 122057) | Vadose zone soil fungal communities from Angelo Coast Range Reserve, California, USA - CZOMad2_1_16fungal (Hybrid Assembly) | ecosystem: Environmental > Terrestrial > Soil > Vadose zone... | reverse complement strand
CGTTCTCGGGGGAAGGCAGATACTGGCGCGTCGTGGAGTCTCGCCGATGCGCCACAAACTGTCAAGAATATTTTTGAGGAATTAGAGATTTTTAGTGTGGACTAGAACCGGATTTACGCCTGACTTTCGCCTTGTCTCGTTGGGTTTTCGCCGTCTTTCCAAATGATTACTACAGCTTGTGCTCAGCTACCGCCGAGACCACAATCTGCGAGGTGCCAGTTCCCGCCCAACATTTCGATTGTGTCGTATCCAGCAACCCTGCGGGTCGACGATGTCGGACAGCTCCCGGATGGTCTAATCACTCGTGTAACTCAAGTCTACTGGTTGGAGATGATGTCTAATTCTCGCCATCTGAAGCTGTTTATGTTGCCCGCGATTTTCAAGGTTTTGATCGCTCATTTCATCAGGCAATCCTTGCGTCCTCTTTTTGCCGTGGAATTGTTGTGCGGTTCCCTTCGGAGACACATACTTCAGAAAAAATGGGACAAATGGACGGTGGTCGAGAGTTCGACTAGCTGGATTTCTTGAGAGCCGCCAGTCTGGGGCTGGCCTTCGTTCTCTTGCTTTCCCTTTGTTAGTCTCCTGTGCTCCAATAAACATTCGAATCTACTCGGAGGAACTTCTCTTGCCATCCCGCGAAGACGCTTGGAATCTCGTCTGCGAATACACGAAATCCGAATCCCTGCGCAAGCACATGCTCGCCGTAGAAACCTGCGTCCGCGCCTACGCCCGCAAATCCGGCGCCGATGAAGAGCTCTGGGGCCTCGCAGCCCTGCTCCACGATTTCGATTACGAGCGCTGGCCCAACGCTGACCACGCCCCGGACCGCGAACATCCCGCCGAAGGCGCAAAAATTCTCCGGGAGCAACACTACTCCGAAGAACTCATCCGTGCCGTCATGTCTCACGCCGATTACTGCAACACGCCGCGCCAGACCCCGCTCGAGCACACGCTCTTCGCCTGCGACGAACTCGCAGGATTCATCACCGCCTGCTGCTACGTCCGCCCGTCAAAAAGCGTTCTTGATCTCGAAATGGAATCGGTGAAAAAGAAATTGAAGGACAAGGCCTTCGCCAAAGGAGTCTCTCGCGATGACGTCCGCAACGGCGCCGCAGAACTCGGCGTCCCTCTCGAAGAACACATCGCGTTCTGCATCGCCGCCATGCGCGAGAACGCCGACGCCCTCGGCCTCCGCGGCAATGTACCGGTTTCCAGTGACGTTTAGGTTGTCTACGGTGTGAGCTAAATCCGAGTGGTTCAGGTTACATAATGCATTGTCATCCTTCGCCGATCCGATCAGGACGGGCGAAGGATCTTGAGCATAGGAAGCTGTGCCTTGTACAGGGCTCACGACGGCCGGTGCGTAAAAAGCACGATTCCAATGCCAAGCAATACTCCGCACAAAAGAATCGCTGCCGCCCACCCGCTTGCAAAAAATCCTGGGAGTCTGCCTTGCAAATTTTTCGCCGCCGGTGCCGCCGAAGCCTCGCGGCTCTGAATTGCCTCGGTAGAAAAAACCACGCCCTTCTCATCAGCACTCTTCGTAAATTCAGTTCTGCGTTCGACCGTACCCACAAAGCAATATCCCTGCCGCGGAATCGTCTCCACGTACATCGGCTGATCCGGAGAATCTCCGAGCGTCAGCCGCAGCTTGTTCACCGTGGTGTTCACGTTCGCGTCATAATTGACGAACGTTCTACCGGGCCACAGCCGAGCGCGCAAGTCGTCGCGCGTAACAATTTCTCCCGGCCTCTCTACAAGAGCCAGTAACACCTGATAGACCTTCGCCGGAATGTGTACCCGCGCTCCATCTTTGAAAAGTTCTTCACGTTGCAGATCCACTTGAAATTGGGCAAAGCTCACATAACGGCTCTGCGCCCGAACTTCGCTTGGACCATGACCTCGTGCTGCCAGCGCCGCACTCGTACTCATCGGCATCGACATGGTTCACCCCTTAGCTTCCTCCGACCATGTTTGAAATCGGCGGGGAACTCCCAGAATTCTCCGGCCGAGAACACTCGCTTGACACCAATCTGAGATCACTTATACTTGACATGTATATGCAAGTCAAGGGGGGAGCCACCGATTCGCTCGACCTTTCCGGCACCGGCTCTTGTGCCGCTTTCAACTTTCGCCGCACTGCTCGCGCCGTGACTCGCCTTTACGACCTCGGCCTCGAATCTTCCGGCCTTAGAGCCACCCAGTTCGCTATCCTGACCGCCATCGCGAAGTTTCAGCCCGCCTCCATTTCCCGCATCGGCGAAATCCTGGTGCTGGATCAAACCACCCTCACTCGCAGCCTTCGCCTTCTGCAAAAGCAGCGCTACCTTGAAATCTCTCCCCGCTCTGTCAGGCGCCAGCGTTTTTTGACTTTGACGGATTCTGGCGTAAAAGCTCTCGCCATCGCCGTGCCTCTGTGGCGCAAAGTTCAAGAAAAGTTTCTGGCAGAAATGGGTGGGGATACCTGGCCCAGGCTGCGCAACGAGCTGGAACGCTTGGCCGGAATGGCGGTCCAATTGGAAACTTTGGCGCTCAAGCGCACAGCGGTTGCTGCCGCATCAAAAAAAGAAAACGGTTAGAGACAGCAGGAAAGATTAAGACCCGCACAGCGTCAATGCTGCGTCTGTGTCACATCCTCACGCGTTCGCTGCCTGTCCGCGAAACTCGTCCGCAAACTCCGCGAGAAATTGATCCATCGTAATCGGCGTCCGTCCGAGCAACTGCTGCAGCAAGCCATCCACGCTGCCGCCTTTGCCGCCCGTGTAGTATTCCTGCAACTGGAGTAGAGCCGTTGCCTGCCATTCCGGCATCCCCTGCTCCAGCATCGCTTTTCTCTGTGCTTGCAAAGGAATATCCACGTATTGCACAGCGCGTCCTGCATGTTTCGAAATCTTCTCCGCTACTTCGGCGTAGCTCGGCGCTTCTGGTCCGTTCAGTTCATACGTTTTGCCTGCGTGCTCGCCGCCGGCGAGCGCCTTCGCCGCCACCACTGCGATGTCCCGCACATCGAGAAAGCTGACCCGCGCACCATCCATCGACGAGTAAAACACTCCCTGCGCCCGTATGGTCGGCGCAAAGAACGCCACGACATTTTGATGAAACGAGTTCGGCCGCAAAATCGTGTATGACAGCCGGGTGCTTTTCAGTTTGTCTTCCACTTTGCGATGCCAGTTCGGAAACGATTTGTCATAATCACCCGCGCCCATTGCGGAATTCAGCACCACATGGTTCACGCCTGCAGAAACGCACGCGTCAAGCATGTTGCTTTCAAGCTCTACCAGTTGCGGGATGGGTGAGCACACCAGATACACGCTGTCCACGTTCCTTAATGCCGTCGCAAGCGTGTCCTTCTTCGCAAAATCCGCAATCACTGTCTCCGTCCCCGGAGGGGCTTTTGTCGCTTCCGCGGCCGAACGGTACATCGCGCGATGCTTTGCCCCGCTCTTCGCTACTTCCTGCAAAACAGCCTTCCCGACGTTTCCACTTGCACCGGTGACCAAGATCATAGAGTTTCTCCTCAATTGCCCGAATCGCTGGCGGGGGCCGCCGCGAAACGCTTCTTGATGCGCGCCACTCGTCCAGCGAAATGGTATAACTCTGTTGCGCCCGCAAGAAGTACGCACATTTATGTAAGCCCGGAGCGCGTCATGAAAAAAGACTTTGGCTGTCCTGTTCAGGGCACCATCAACGTCTTGAGCGGTAAATGGAAAGTGCTTGTTGTCTGGCATCTCGGCTTCATGCCGCGTCGTTTTGCGGAACTTCGCGACCTGCTCCCCGGCGTCAGCGAAAAAGTGCTCACCGCGCAATTGCGCCAACTCGAAAAGGACGGCGTAATCCAGCGCAAGATCAAGCCATCCACGCCGCCGCAGGTCACCTACTACCTCAGCAAAGCCGGCGACGACCTCCTCCCCCTGCTGACCGAGATGTGCCATTGGGGGTCTCGCCATCTTGGGATTCCGCCCAACCTTCCCATGATCCGCCGAGCCAAATCCCGCTCCAGAAAATCCATGGCCGCATGAGTCCTCACCTCGACCCATTATTTAGCTGGCCGCAACCCCGTTCTTGAAGTATCGTACCTGCACAAATTCCCTCCTAGCAGGCAGGAAAAACGAATATGGCCACCAGCTCCATTCCGTTGCAGTCCGCTTCTTGGCTGCGCCCTAAGTACTTCTTATTTGGATTTATCGGTTTGATGATGGCCTACGTTCTTGTCCATAATGAACGCTTCCTCATCGATGCCAAGAACCCAGAATGGACTCACATCAGCTCGTTCAAATGGTATCTTTTGCCGCACGGCATCATGGGAGCATGCGCTCTCTTGCTCGGGCCAATGCAATTCTCCGATCGCCTCCGCCAGCGTTTCGCAAAATTTCATCGCGTTGTCGGGCGCTTCTATGTTGCCGGTGTTTTCATCGGTGCCCCACTCGGTTTCTACATCCAATATTACGAAGAGCGCATGGGGGGCACGCGTTCCTTTAGTTTCGCCGCGTTCACCGATGCCGCGATCTGGATGCTGACCACCGCCATCGCCATCTATTTCATCTTAAAAGGCAAGGTTCAATTGCATCGCCAGTGGATGACCCGCAGCTTCGCCGTGGCCATCGTGTTTCTTGAAGTCCGCGTAGTCCTTGGCGTCACTGGATTGGAAAAATTGGGTGATTCTGTCGCCGAGACTGTGGTCTGGATGTGCGTCGCCTTTTCCCTTCTTTTCGCGGACGTCGTCCTGCAATGGCAGGATCTTCGGCGCTCGCGCCCCGCTCCTGCAAGAATTCAACCAGTCCCAGCGGTGCAAACCGCGTCGGATTAGCGTTCCGTAGCCGGGGGGGCACAACATGAGCACCGAATTGCAAAACAAAGTCGCGCTCGTCACCGGCGGCACCACAGGCATCGGCCGCGATACCGCCGTTCTTTTCGCAAAAGCGGGAGCCAAAGTCGTCGTCTCCGGCCGTCGCGAAACGGAAGGCAAGGAAACCAGCAATCTCATTCGCGCTGCCGGCGGCGACGGCCTGTTCGTCAAATCCGACGTCTCGAAATCGTCCGACGTTCAATCCCTCATTCAAAAAACCGTCGAGAAATTTGGTCGCCTCGATATTGCTTTCAACAACGCAGGCATCGAGGGCAAATGGGTACCGCTCATCGAGCAGTCCCTCGAGGACTGGGACGCCGTAATCGATATCAACCTGAAAGGAACCTGGCTCTGCTTAAAGTACGAAATTCAGCAAATGCTCAAGCAGGGCGGTGGAGGAACCATCGTCAATATGTCGTCTGTCGCAGGTCTGATGGGCGCCGCAGGAGCCGGCGTGTATTGCGCGAGCAAACATGGCGTGATCGGCCTTACCAGGACTGCGGCCCTCGAACATGCTGCCAATGGAATTCGCGTCAACGCCGTCTGCCCCGCTGTCATTGAAACCGCCATGTCCGATCGCGCCTTCGCCGATCCCGAAGCCAACCAACGTGTCCTCGCGCTCCATCCCATCGGCCGTTTTGGCAAGCCGATGGAGGTCGCCGAAGCCGTCCTGTGGCTTTGCTCCAGCAAATCCTCCTTCATGACCGGTCACTACATCGTCCTCGACGGTGGCATGCTAGCCGGCCCCAATCCCAATCCTTAGCACCAGCCTATTCTTGCCGTAATGGCGCCTGCCGTCCGCGGAAGAAGTTTTTTGTGAAAATTCTATGGTCGCGGAACCCATCGCCTCTCCCCTGAATCCTTCCCCTAGGGAATCCGCCCGGATAGACACCTTTTTCCCAACCAAGGTTTGCGTACTGTTCCTTATCACAACAGATGGCGACTCCTATCGCCTCACGCTCTGCACAGTCCTTATGGAGCAGCACAATTTTCGTGGGGCCTGTGATGAGTTCCGTCAGGAACTTCGCTTGAACCCCGACCTACCCGGCGCCCTGGCACTTCTCTCCAGTTGTGAAAGGCATCTCCAAGCCGGGCAATAGTTTGTCTCCTCCGCCCGTCTGCGAAAAAATGCGCTTCAAACGGGACTCGATGCCGGGTTCGTGGCGTTTAAGTTTTGCTGTGTTTTTTCGATTCGCACCGTCAGCTTGATGTCAGTTCTCTGCCATTTCCTTCTTTGCGTTCAGCCGAAATCCGCATACGATACGCCGCACCATATCTCCCCACTTCCGCCATTCAACAAGAGGAGCCCTTCATGCACATGCACAATCTCAACCTGCTCGCAATCCTGGTCGCGGCAATCTCCACCATGCTTGTCGGATTCATCTGGTATTCGCCAATTCTGTTCGCCAAACCGTGGATGCGTGAAATGGGCTACGACCCGAGCGACAAAGCCAGCGCTGAGAAAATGCGTAAAAGCGCCGGACCCGCCTACCTCGGATCCCTTATCGCCAGCTTGGTGTCTGCCTTTGTCCTGGCCTTGTTTTTGCACGAGATGCACGTGCAATCGCTCGAAATCGGTCTGCTTGTCGGCTCCCACGTATGGCTCGGCTTCGTCGCCACGGTGCAGCTCACCAGCGCCCTCTTCACAAAACAAAGCATGAAGCTCTTCGCCATCAACACCGGCTACCAGCTCGTCTGCTACCTCGTAATGTCCGCGATCCTCACCGTCTGGAAATAAACTGGGGCGTTTGCGCAGTTGCGTCAGCTCGGTTCAGGCGCCTTTCGATTCGATTCTGGTGTGTCGATTCTCGCCTTCGCGCCGTGTTTCGATCTTTGCGCTTCGCCCTCTCGCCTTCCGGCGGGTTCGCCGCAAAATTTGCTAAACTATGTACAGAATGTCCACGCTCAACCAGATCGCGGGGTTTGACGCTACCGGCTCGCGCCACCCGCGCCGCAAGACATACGGCGTAAACGTCGGACACGTCCGCGTCGGCGGCGGTGCCCCCATCGTCGTCCAGTCCATGACCAACACGGACACCGCCGATGTAGCCGCAACGCTCAAGCAGACTTTGGAGCTCGCTGAAGCTGGCTCGGAAATCGTTCGCTGGACCGTCAATGTTCCTGAAGCCGCAGCCGCCGTTCCCGAAATTAAGAATCGTCTCCTGGCCGCAGGCTGCACCGTACCAATCATCGGCGATTTCCATTACAACGGCCACGTCCTGCTCACAAAATATCCCGACTGCGCCAAGTCTCTCGATAAATACCGTATCAACCCCGGCAACGTTGGCGCAGGCCAGCGCCGCGATGAACAGTTCTCTACCATCTGCAAAGTCGCGCGCGACAACGGCAAGCCAGTCCGCATCGGGGTTAATGGCGGCTCGCTCAATCAAGAGCTGGTCATGCTTAAAATGCAGGAGAACACCGACAAAAATCTCGGCAAGGAATCCGAAGAGATTATCAACGACTGCCTGGTGCTTTCCGCCCTGCAATCCACGGAGCTCGCGCTAGAAACCGGCCTGCGCAACGATCAAATTATCATTTCCTGCAAAACTTCCCGCCCGCGCGACCTCATCACCGTATATCGCGATCTCGCCAGCAAAACCGAGCAACCCTTGCACCTCGGCCTCACCGAAGCGGGCATGGGCACAAAGGGCCTAGTCTGGTCCGCCGCATCGCTCGGCGTACTTCTCTATGACGGAATCGGCGACACGATTCGCATTTCGCTCACCCCGCGTCCTGGAGGCGATCGCCGCGAAGAAGTTTACGCCGCCTGCGAACTGCTCCAATCGCTGGGTCTGCGCTCTTTTTCGCCCAGCGTCACTGCATGCCCCGGCTGCGGCCGCACCACCAGTTCCACCTTCCAGGAACTCGCTGAACGCACGCAGGACTACATCCGCGAAATGATGCCCACCTGGAAAACGCAATACGAAGGCGTCGAAACCATGACCCTCGCGGTGATGGGCTGCATCGTCAACGGCCCCGGCGAATCCAAAGCCGCCAACATCGGCATCAGCCTGCCCGGAACCGGCGAAGCCCCGCGCTGCCCCGTCTACATCGACGGCAAAAAAGACGTCACCCTCGAAGGTACCTACGACGAACTAGCCGCCGCCTTCCAAAAACTAGTCGACACCTACGTCTCCACCAAGTTCCCCCGCAAAACCGCCGATGTCGCTCGTTAAATTTTTCCTACTCGCTTCTTAATTTATCCGGCTGTTGATTGTCGAAAAACAAGACACGAAACTCGATGCTCGAAGCAGCAAGTGTATGCGGAAGTTGCAGGGATTTGATTGAATCGCGCACCGCTCGGAGCGCCGCCGCGTCTAGCGGTTTTTTCCCGGAACTAAGTTCGATGGTCGGAGCTGTCGCTGGGTGCGAGGAGTCCTTGTCAATCTGAAATCTAATAGTGGCTTGACCTTTGTCACCTAACATCGCCGATTCCGGCATCACCATGAGCCAGTTATGCCAAACGGACTTGGTTAAGCGATTTCCAAAATCGTCTAGCTCCGTACCTCCATGCGGCGTGATGATCTCCAAGTGAAAAGACATAGCAGTATTCCTCGAATCTGGTTTCCCTGCTGCGTTTTGCGCATTTAGATAGGGAAAGACACTCGCGGCGAGAACTATTGCTCCCGCCAAAGAAAATGTGCATGGGGATCGCAACATGGTTTTAGAGAGCTATTCCTCCTGGCTGATGTCACTCCTCCTCGATGGTCTCGTTGATGCTTACGAGCGGCCTGGCAGGTCCGCCCCACCGACAGGATGGTTGCGAACTGTGTGCTAGAATTTCTCACTGAACAATCAGATTAGCAGCGAGGTCTGATGAAAATTAGCCGGGAAGATGTGGTGCGCGTTACGGAGCTGGCTTACCTCGACCTAAGCGAGAGCGAGCTGGAAACCTATCGCACCCAAATCGATGAAATTCTGGAATACATCGGCAAGTTGAATGAGCTGGATACGGCCAATGTTGAGCCGATGGCGCAGGTGCTGACTGACGATCAAACCGCCGATGCCACGCTGCGTGACGATGTGCTCGTACCGTGCGGCATCGCTGCCGAAGTTTTGAAACAAGCGCCTGACCCAGAGCCGCCGTTCTTCCGCGTGCCCAAGGTCATCGAGCGCTAGCGGCGTGTATGAATTTTCCGTTGTAGGAGCACGCTATATGGTGCCCTTCGATGCCGCACCGGTCCGTCCGCACAGCCGGTTTTCTAAGGTAAGCGCCGTCCTTCAGCGCGGCTGTCTTGAAGGTATATCGAAGATGCCGGATTAAAGCCGGCACATCAAAGGCCGAGAGGCACGATATGTCGTGCCCCTAGGAAAGAATGAACTGCGAATGGCATCGAACTGGACCGTCGACGGCGTAAAAGAATCGCTAAGGGCGAAGAAAATCTCCGCCCGCGAGCTCACTGCCGAATTCTACAAACGCATCGAGGCACGCAATGCCGGTCTCAATGCCTACCTCGCGCTTTCGCCGCATCGCGCCTACGGACAAGCCGATAAAATTGACGCGTTCGTCGCCGCCGGCAAGCCGCTGCCGCCACTCGCAGGGGTTCCGGTCGCGATCAAGGATGTCCTTAGCACGCGCGGAATCACCACCACCTGCGGTTCCAAGATCCTCGAACACTACGTTCCGCCCTACGACGCCACTGCGGTCACGCGCCTCGAAGCCGCTGGCGCGGTCATCCTCGGCAAGACGAATTGCGACGAATTTGCCATGGGCAGCTCCAATGAAAACTCCGCCTACGGCCCGGTGAAAAATCCTGTTGCCCCCGATCGGGTTCCCGGCGGCTCCAGCGGCGGCTCTGCAGCCGTCGTCGCCGCAGGCCTGGCCGTCGCCGCTCTCGGCACGGACACCGGCGGCTCCATTCGTCAGCCGGGTGCACTTTGCGGAATTCCCGCGATGATGGGCAGCTACGGCCGCGTTTCGCGCTATGGCTTGATCGCTTTCGCTTCCTCGCTCGATCGCATCGGCCCTTTCGCCACCAACGTGAAAGACGTTGCCGCTATTCTGCAAACTATTGCCGGCCGCGATCCTAACGACTCCACCTCCACAACTGCACCCGTGCCGGTTTACACCGACGAAATCATCAAGCCAGTGAAAGGTCTACGCATCGGCATCCCGCGCGACTACTTCGCCGAAGGCATGGACTCTCAAGTCCGACAGAAAGTCGAAGCCGGTATCGAGCTCTTGAAGGGTCTGGGATGTCAACCGGTTGACATTCGCATGCCGCACACCGACTACGCCATCGCCACCTACTACATCATCGCCACGGCCGAGGCCAGCTCCAACCTCGCGCGCTACGATGGTGTCCGCTTTGGCCTTCGCGTGGATGGCGATTCTCTCATCGGCATGTACCGCAAGACGCGTGGCGCAGGCTTCGGTGCGGAAGTAAAACGCCGTATTGTCCTTGGCACCTACGTCTTGTCCGCGGGCTACTACGACGCCTACTACCTCAAGGGCCAGAAAGTCCGTGCACTAATCGCACAGGATTTTCGCGACGCGTTCACAAAAGTGGACGCCATCGTCACGCCAACCTCGCCCGTTCCCGCATTCAAACTGGGCGAACGCACGAGCGATCCGCTCCAGATGTACCTCGCTGACATCTACACGGTCACCGGATCCCTCGCAGGTGTTCCGGGCATCTCGGTTCCTTGCGGCCGCACGCCAGAAAATCTGCCCGTTGGGCTGCAGCTTTTCGGTCCGGCTTTCGGTGAGTCGCGTATTCTGCAACTCGCCCACGCCTTTGAACAGGCAGGCGGCGCCTCCCTCTGAGTTTACGCTTTCGAAGATTTGCCCATGCCGAGTCTCGAATTTGCCGTTGAAAAGCTGCGTCGTGCCGAGGAAGGACTCCTTCGCGCGGCTGATTCCCTTCCATCCACCGCTTGGAACATTCCCCCGAGCACAAACGCTTGGTCCGCAGCGCAGCTGGTAGCGCATCTCTGCCAGGTAGAACGTGGCGTATTGGGCTATGCCGACCGCGTCATTCGTAAACTGCCTCGACCAGTTCCGCTTCTCAACCGATTCCATCTTCCCTTTGTGATCGTAGAGTTGCGCCTCATCCGGCGTAAGTCTCCCATCCCGCTCGAGCCGGAGTTGTTCGCCGTCAGCAAGGAAACCATGCTCGCTGAACTGCGAAGTGTGCGGGAAAGGACACTGGCGTTCCTGGAAGAGACACACGACCGCAATTTAAGCGCTTACTATTGGCCGTTTCTCGGTAAGCTCAATTTTTACAACTGGTTCACATTTATTGCCGCGCACCAGATTCGTCATACCAAGCAGATGGTAGAAATCACGAAAAATCTTCCAAAACGCGTAGTAACTTCGTAGAAGTAGTAGATTGTCCACACTTTTTCGCGTGCCCGCTGGGGCCTCCCGCGGCTAGAAACCTACGAATTCGCCGCTAAGACAAAGGCGAATTCGAAAGTCTAGCGGAAAAGTACTAGACCACAGGTTTCCCGGTAAATGAAACGGAACGACTATTGCAGGAGAAATGTGCAGCGCTTAATCTGCAACCAGCATCTAATTGCTGTGTTAGACAAAGTAGATAGAAGCTATAGGCAGCGAGCGCGGTCCAGGAGCAAGGCAATGGTAACCGTCAAGTCGAGCCAGAAGATCTTCACCGATTCGGAAGTGGCAAGTCTGACCGGGATTTGCATCGAGCACATCCACAATTTCGCCAAGAGCCGCCATCTGGGATTCATCGCGCGCGCTGCGGAAGCTGCCGGCGCCCACGCGGACCAGTGGCTGTTTAGCTTGTCGGATCTGATGGTGCTGGCGACGCTCTTCCCGAAGTGCACGCACTAAAACAGCAGCGCCCGGCCGCCGTAGTTTCGTGCCCGTTCGTGTTCGTTCCTCTGTAATTCAGTTCCACCAGTGATTCTTCCCGCCCATTTCAACCTCTTGCAAGGACCGGCAGCGGCGTCGTCCTTCGCCTTAACAGAGGAACGATCGTTCCTCCTGGCCGACAAAACCGACCCTCCAAACTAGTACAAGTGTCCCATTTTGAGTAACATCCGAGGCTTGAACCTGCCATAATGACGGTTCGGCCTTGGGGTGGCGAGACAAACGTGAGTTCACGACGATTTGACGCCATAGTTCTCGGAGCCGGTGCGGCTGGCCTGTTCTGCGCAGCGGAGGCCGGCAAGCGCGGGCCGAGAGTTGCCGTGCTAGAACGGGCCGAGCGTGCTGGCAAAAAGATTCTGATTTCCGGCGGTGGTCGCTGTAACTTCACGAACATTCATTGCAAAGCGGAAAATTTTATTTCGGCCAATCCGCACTTTGCGAAGTCCGCCTTAGCCCGATTTACACCCGCCGATTTCATTGCACGGGTCGAAAAATATCGAATTCCCTACCACGAAAAAACGCTGGGCCAGCTTTTTTGCGACCGCTCCGCTCAGGAAATTACCGGGCTGCTCGAATCCGAGTGCCGTGACGCTGGAGTCAAGATTTTTCTGAATGCGCAGGTAAGCGACGTTGTGAAAACGACGGAATTTGTGGCCCGAACAGAGTCTGCGGAATTTCGCGCGCCAGTGTTGGTGGTTGCCACTGGCGGACTGTCGATTCCGAAGATGGGTGCGACGCCGTTTGGCTACGAGCTGGCGCGACAGTTTGGATTAAAGATTCAGCCGACGCGGCCAGCGCTGGTGCCACTGGTTTTCGGCCGTCATGCGCAGAAGCAGTATTGCGATTTGGCGGGAGTTTCGGCGGAAGTGATTGCGCGCGCGGATGGACAGTCGTTTCGCGAGAAGATGTTGATCACCCACCGCGGGCTGAGCGGTCCCGCAATCTTGCAGATTTCCTCCTACTGGGAGCGCGGAAAGCCGATCAGCTTGGACCTTGCGCCAGGGCGTGAAGTCACGCCGGCGGTCCGCGAAGCGAAAACCAGGAACGCGTCAGCATTGCAATCCGCATTTCAGGGACTTTTGGCGAAACGATTCGCGGAACGCTGGGTCGAGTTGCACGAACCAAAGGCGATGACTAACGCAGACCTTGCGAAGTTCGAGCAGGAGATTCACGCCTGGAGCGTGATACCTGTCGACACCGAAGGTTACGAGAAAGCGGAAGTCACGGCAGGCGGTGTGGACACGAGCGAACTCTCGAGCAAGACAATGGAGAGCCGAAAGGTGCCTGGACTGTTCTTCATCGGAGAAGTCGTGGATGTGACCGGCCATCTTGGTGGCTTCAATTTCCAGTGGGCCTGGGCGTCAGGAGCGGCCGCCGCGCAATCCTTGTAAACGACAATCGACTTCCAGACTGCCGGGTTCGAAACGGCGCTCCGCTGAAGTCCAATTTCCAAAAAGCGCGGGGCACTCGCTGAGGCTTGTACGCTGTCTCTCCCGTGTCTTCAGGTTGACGAGCAATTCACACCGAATTTATTGCGCCCTAACACTGTCAGCCTACAATCCCGCGAATCTAGCCCGTCGGAAGACATGCGAGGATCTCTATGAGAATGCTGAGAGCAGTTGTTTGCGCCGGAATATTCCTGGCCTGCGGGACAACATTTTTGGCAACGGAAGCAGCCGGCGACGACCAGACGAAGCCGGGTGGGGGCAACGCGGCAGCCATTGCCCTGGCGGAGAAATCCCCGATCGTTCAGACCGCCTATCAGTTTCTTCTAAGTCAGGCGGCCCGTATTCAGGATGCGACGCTGCGCCAGCAAACCCTGGACGCGCTCGGAGACCCCTGCATCCGCCATCGCGCCAACTTGAGCGAAGCGCAAAAGGATTCGATT
>Ga0137403_10006332_pt1 | contig 13576 bp, 10 predicted proteins | sample CZOMad2_1_16fung_FD_122057 | JGI IMG/M metagenome (GOLD analysis project Ga0137403, IMG submission 122057) | Vadose zone soil fungal communities from Angelo Coast Range Reserve, California, USA - CZOMad2_1_16fungal (Hybrid Assembly) | ecosystem: Environmental > Terrestrial > Soil > Vadose zone... | reverse complement strand
CTGAACTTTGATCCGATCACGGCGGATTGGACATACATCCGCTGGCTCGGTGATCGGAAAAGCATCGAAGAGCAGACCACGACCTGGAACAAAACCGTTATCGATCGCACCCAGGAATTACACAGTTGGGCGGATTTCTGTTACCAGACGAGAAGACGCGGCGTAATGATCTACGCGTACGCCAATAATCACTACTCGGGCCATGCGCCAGCGACAATCGAACAATTCCTGAAGCTCTGGCATGCCAAAGGATTTCCAGAGCTGACAAAACCCCACCGCTCGCACGGGCAGGATCTGCTATTCCCCGCATGACGCTCTCGGCTGCCACCAGGAAACTAGCACTACTTCCAAAGTGCACTCCTGCGTTCCTAGAGATCATGGAATGCTTGGCGGTCTCGAAACTTCCAGACGGCCGGCAATGGATTTATGAAATCAAGCTGGATGGATATCGGGCAGAAGCCGTGAAGTCAGGCGGCGACCTGACACGGTATTCAAGACGTCGGAAATCATTCAACAGACAATTTCCGCTGATTGTTGAGGCTCTTGATGATCTGCCCCAAGACACCGTTATCGATGGCGAGGTGGTAGCCATCAATCGATCCGGCCGGCCAGATTTCAACCTGCTCCAGAACTTCCGTAGCGAGGCCTCACGCATCCACTATTTTGTCTTCGATCTCCTCGTCTACGAGAAACGAGACCTGACGCACCTGCCGCTAATCGAGCGGCGCGAGCTTATGCGTTCACTCCTGAAGTTTCGTTCGTCCCGGATCCGCGTTTCAGATTATCTTGAAGCATCCGCCGCGGACATGCTCAACGCTGTTCGTCACCAGGGCCTCGAAGGAATCATTGCTAGGCAAAAGGACAGCCTCTACGAGTCCGGAAAACGGAGCGGCGCCTGGACAAAGTATCGTGTAAATCGAGGGCAGGAATTGGTGATCGGCGGGTTCGTGCCTGGCGCTCGCGGCCTTGATTCCATCATCGTTGGCTATTACAAGGGAGGAACTCTGATCTACGTGGCGCGAGTTCGAAACGGCTTTGTGCCGGCCTTGCGGCGTCAGTTGTTCGATAAGCTGCGAACTCTCGTGATCCCGGAATGCCCGTTCGTCAATCTGCCGGAGACGCATAGATCGCGTTGGGGTGAAGGCCTGAACGCTGAGGACATGAAGAAGTGTGTTTGGGTCAGACCGAACCTTGTTGGCCAGATTGAATTTCTCGAGTGGACCGAATCGGATCACCTCCGGCATTCGAAATTCGTGGGCCTGCGCGAAGACAAGGATCCCCGAGGCGTGGTCAAGGAACAGACGACCGACGCCGTCTAACCGCCTTAAAGCGGGGTTTGAGTTAAGCGGTGAGCGGTTCTACTAAATCTTCGCTTTTCGTTGAAGGCATAAATGGTTCGAGAACAGATTTGAAGCGCGGAGTCAATCGCAGCTCTTCACTCGCTTCGGCAAACAACTTAGAAGGATCAGCCGCGGCCTTCAGCGCGTATCGGAAGTACGACAATCGCATCAGCCATATGGCGTCCTCGAAATCCTTGTCACTCCGAACTCGAAACGTAACCCAGCCTGAATTGGGAACCCACTGATGCTCTTGGAGCGAGCCCTTCCGCCAGAAGCACATCGCGAATGGGACGCGGAAACGGAATGTCCACAATACCGCCGTCATGCACATGCCCGACTTCCGCATTTCCGAAGCGGAACTCACGGGCGGCAAAGCGATGCGGATGGACCGAGATTTGCGGCCACGAAGAGACGGTATCTTCGAGCTTCTTCAGCTGCTGCATGAATTCGACTCCTGCCCGTTGGATGCCCGAGCACGTTCGCTCGGTTCATGCCCTCATGTGCGTACTTCGCACGCAAAATACGCCACAAATAAGCGCTGTTGATGGCCGAACCTACTGCTAACCTCGCGGCCCCTTGCCAGAAAGCGCAGGACAAGAACATGTTTGATCAGGAGATTCTTGCGTCGCAAGTCGCTGCCGATCGCTTCCCTTCTTCCGTGCGAGGGAAACATCGCACTGGCGGTCCGCAACAAGGATTACGCGCTAGGGCCGACACCGTCGCAGGAATGTTTTGGAATGTGGTGCAAAGAGAGTCGGAGTGCGGGTAGGCCGCACCCCGACGTGGTTGTCCGCTACTCATCGGACGAGTAGGCAGGCGCGGTTGCGATGGTGCTGTGCGGGCCGTCTGGGACGTTGACCTGCTTCATAAGCGGGTTCGCCGAGATGCTCGTGACTGCATCGGGCAACTGAACAACTTGGGGCTTTGTGTATTCCATGATGATCCTCCTTTCTTCAGGAATTTTCCTCAGCTGAAGGAATGTCGTAATTGAACTATTTAGTCCGGCGGGCCGATCACTCGGTCGCCGACTCGAATTTTCTGAACGCTGGCGCCCGGATTCCACCTCAGGAGATGTGCAAGCCATGCTTCCAACAGCACGGTTCGGAGGGCGGGAACAATGGGAATATCCTCACCGTCCGAGGCTTTCCTCAGGGACCGCCGGAACGCGGCTGCATCCACGATGCCCGCGCGAGCGCAAACCATGTTTTCCGTAAGCGTCTGAAGGTATGTCCATTCTTGCTGGATCGTGATCACAGGGGCGCGTGCGATGAAAGCTTTGCGTTTTCGCTTCAGGATCTCGTCGGGAACGATGCCCACAAGCGCACGCCGCATCAAAGAGCGCCTTTGACCTGGGCGCAGAAGTTGTTCGCGCGGAATCGCGTAGAGAAATTCAAGTAGGTCGCGGTCGAGGTAGACGTAGCGCCGCTCGACCTTTTCTCCGGGCGATAGTCCGCGGCTCGCAAGTTGCCTGCGCAGTGAATCGAGAGCAGCCAGATTGGCTTGGAAGGAAGGTCGCGGCCCGAAGACCGTGAATCGACGATCGTAACCCCGGAGAACATCGGCATTCCGTCTTGCGAAGTCGAAGCGAAGCCATGGAATCGTGCCGATGAAAAACGTACGCGGGGGGAAGAATTGATGGATCGTATCGGCGAATAGGTGAAAGGCGGGTATCTTGCATGCCAGCGCCCAGGACGTCAGTTGGCGCAGGAAGAGCCGGACGTTCCTCGCGCGAAGAAGATCGGCCAACTCGGGCGTCGCGGCAGGAACCCCACCGAGAACTTCGTCACCGCCAACACCCTGCAAGAGGACTCGGTAGCCTCCAGATCGCAAACTCTGGTGGTATTCGCTGGTGTCGTTCAAGCGAACGCCCGAGCCGGGAGTCGCGGCGAAGCTGCGATGGTCAAACGAAGAGCGCCATTGGGTTCGAAAATCCAGGGCAACATGACGCCCCGCGCGACCACGCTGTTGCTCGACTCTTGCAAAGAAGGGCAATTCGTTCCAATTTGTTTCGGAATCGTCGAAGTAGGAGATCGTATCGAGTCTGGGCGTTTCGACGAACCCGCCGTACGCCATGAGTGCGTCGGCCATGCATACGATCGAAGAGGAGTCCATTCCGCCACTGAGTTCGGCAAGGACGGGAGTCGAGGAGCGGAGCCTGCGTCGAACTGATTCGCCGAACACGTTTCGAAAATGTTCCTCATACTCTCGGTCGTCGCGATAGCGGATTTGTTTGCCGGGATCGAAATCCCAATACCGCCGCGCGGTGATTTTCGCTCTGCGCAAGAAGAAAACGACGGAAGATGGAGGAACGGCGTGAATGCCGGCGAACGGAGTCAGATGTACCGCGGGAAACTGCGAGAGCCATCCAGCGAGGTACTCCTCTTGAAGCTGAAACGGCTTGTTGGGGAGCAGCAGCGGATCAATAAGCGTGCTCCACGCTAAAGAATTCCTGTCGACCGTGTAGTAGAGCTGCCTCGCGCCCAAGAAGTCCTTTGCCAGGACGACGGATTGTTCCTTCGGATTCCATAGCGAAAGCGCCCAATCGCCGACGAGCTTTCGAAGTCCGTCGGTTCCCCAAGATTCGAGAGCTGCTGCCGCTATCGCCGCATCCGTGAGGTCTGCGCGAAGTTCTTTGCGGAGCGAACCCATCAATTCTTGCCGATTGTCGAGGCGGCCGTCCCACAGCAGCACTTGTCCCGAAGGCGTCACAAACGGCTGGCTTTCGTCTTCCGATTCCCGCGTCACGTGAAACGGAAGATGAATGAGGTGAATGTCGCTTCCGGAATATTCGGATTTGCCGTCCGACGAATACGAAGAAAGCGTCGCGCGAATCCCCGCGAGATATTCGGCAGCGATGCCCGCGTGATCGAAATTCCATATTCCAAATAGCACGCTCATGAACGACTTCCTTCCCTTGACACTGCTCAGCAACGGGAAAGCACCGAATAGATCTCTGACATATATGGCTTGTCATTGACCACTCTGCCGGCGACCTCTACCCAAGCATGCGCAACGAACGGCAGCTGCTGAACGCCGATAACCATTTCGGCCGCGAAGCCAAATTTCTTGAGGAGACGCGCGGCCGCTGCGGACCGCTGCAGACAGCGGACGCGCTTGAAATAGAAGGTCGCGGCAAGCTCAACGGCATGACAGATCTGCGCTTCCGTCGTGGTTTGGCACTGGATGGATCGAACGCCAGTGTCGCGGACCTTCTCGTGAATCGCGGAGAAGTTTTTTCGAAACATCGGATATTCGAGACTGAGAAGCTCGTAATAAGCCTGGTAGACCATTCGCATGGGATTGCTCCTTCTCTAGACGGCGCAGTTCGCGTGATCAGGCCGCTCGGCTGGTACTGAGTTCTTCGGATTCGCGGTGCATGCGCCGCATGAGGCTGCGTATGAAGCCAGCAAGTTCGGGACGGCCGCTTAGATCTAAGTGCCAAGGCAGACTGGATGCTGCATACGCGAAAAGCGCCGTGAGAGGCGCAAGACGCAATGCTGTCTCGACGGTCTTGGCAGGCAGGATAGGCCGCCAACGATTGAGGTAGGAGACAAGCAAAGCCGTTTTGGCGTCTTCTTGGTCTTGAAATGCTCGAACGAAATGTTGCCGAAGATATTCCATGCTGAAAAAAGGATTTCCCACGGCGGCCTCCGCCCAATCGAGGAATGTGCATTTGGCGGGAGCGATAACGATGTTGCCGGGATTCAGATCCAAGTGATTGATGGTGTCGGGGATTCCGGCTGCTTCCAGGTCCAAAAGGGCCTCGATAACCCTTAGCTGTGTGAGCTTGACCTCTTCGCTGGTTAGCCTTTTGGGCGTCGGTTTGGTTTGCTGTTCCATGAGGTTTTCGACCCTGGCGAAGAAAGGGACAGCGAGTGCGAGAAGCGGTTCGGTTCGTATGTCATGCGCTCCGGCAGCAAGAATCTCAGGCGCGTTCTCGATCGATGTGATCTGCAACTCGGCCAGAGAATCCGCCCCTCGACACCAGTGGTCCCGGTTCAAAGAGGAATAAAGGTCTTGACCTTCTGCTTCAAGGGCCAGCCATGCGTTCCATTTGGAGTGTCTCGCGAGGAGAACCGGAACATGCCGCGGAAGTCGGTCCGCCAGAAGTGTCGTGATGGGAAATTCCCGAAGATTTGGCTCGCCAACCGCCTTGAACCAGACTGCACCGCGATTCGTCTGGAACTGCACGAGGGCAAACGACGCGCTCGCCTGTAATTGCCGAAAATTGCCATCCCAACGTCGTCCGAGCGGTGCCAATTGCTCCTCGACCCAAGCTGAGATTCTTCCGAACGCTCCAAACTCACAGAACGGACCTTCGCAGTCCTTGGGGAAGCAAGCTCGCTCGAATCCCATTCCCTGCCGGACCGCCAAGTAGTCCTGTATATCCGCGAAGGAATCTTTTCCTAAGTTGGACAGGAGCACGAAGTCGGGAGCGACGCGTGCCAGTTCCTCCGGCTTACAGACCTCCATGACGTAATACTTGCAATTCACAACTGCGAGTTCCGCGTGCGAGACCTCGAAGGCAAAGAGACATACGGTGTCCAAATTCCAAAGTCGTTTGGCTTCCGTGTCGAGATTTGGGACGATTCTTTGCCACCGTGGGATGCGGAGCTCGGGCAAGCGGAGGCCGGACGGACTCCGCACCAGAAGCAGTTCCGCGCCGTTTCGTCCGAACAGCAAAATTCGCCAAGCGTCGGTCTCCTCTTCTTGAGATTTTCCCATCGTCCACCTCCCAACTCTCGCTCACTTTTTTGGCCTATGAGGCTCGAGAACGCCGTAAGCCTCCAAGGAACTGAAAAACTCCGCGATGTCGGCCTCCACACGGTCGAGCGCGATCCCAAACTCTGCACTGAGCTGTACGGCGATCTGAGCCGGTGATTGTCCACTGTCCAGCAGGTCCAGGATTCTCACGCCCAGCGGGTTCACCCTGAACATGGTTCCTCGGCGGAGATCCATGACGATGGCTCCGTCGGCGCTCGATACTCTTCGGATACTGTCGGCAAGCTGCGTCATGAACGTTGCTTTCTCTCTAAAGAAAGTTCTTTTGGCTGCTCATGGGAGCCTGCCATTCGCTTGCTTTGAAAGCCACTGACTGCGAAGTTTGTTCGCGAATGTTCTGTGCGCGATCAAATCAGCACGGAAGACTGAGAAAAGGGCGCCGCATCGACGGATAAAGACTTCTTGCGTGTTCGCCTTCGCGACCTTCGGAGGCCGGCATGAGGTTACTTCAGTCGTCGAACAATTCCGACGACTCGACCGACCACCTCTGCGTCCACACGATGACGGAGCCGAAGAAGCTTGGGCTGACCCGCGAAGGAGGAACGAAGAATCAGTGTGCCGTTCTGTAGGCTGCAGAAACCGCACAGATAGGTGCCGTCGCGCCGCTGCAAAACGTAAGCCGGTTGTGCCCAGACCGGAGAGGATAGAGAGGGCCGGGGAGTTTTCTGTTTTCGATCGACGACGAGGAATAGAGCGCCCGCAAAGTAGGAATACCTCAAGCCCTGGACGCCACCGGCCCAGAACACATCGCGAACGGAAAGGTCCGACAATCCGAACAACGAAGAAGCGGCGTCGCGCAAGAAATAGGGCATGTGGCGGAAGCGCCGTTGAATTCTTTTGAAAAAATACGAAGGCTTCAAAGCCGAACACCTGCGGTTCGGTGGTAGGTCCAAAAGCTCAGGTGGTATCGAGATTGTGCCGGCTTTGTTCAGACTCGCGCCAGATGCTTCGAGCAGTTCCGCCGCGTTCGCGAAATATACGGAGCAGATCGAGATCAACTTGTGGATGTGCCGCGGAGGAAGTTTTCGGGTCTCGTAGTCGGACAGAGAGCCTGGTGCGCAATAGTATCGCGAGTCCCCGAGCTTACGAGCGATGAATCTTGTCCGCTCTGAAGCCTGACGAAAGGAGAGGCCGGACCGCTTTCGTGCGCGCCGAATGAATTCACCGAAATGGGTTCCGTGCGAGGATTCCCGGAGCGGACGCGGAGTCCAAAAGCGCCCCAGCCGAGTTGGGACCACGGGCTTGTCGATTTTTCCGAGCGGCCGAATCTCGAGATCGGCAAGCCCGAGCACCAAAGCTTCCGTTTCGTATTCTAGTTCGACTGGCGCATAGGGGAGGTGTCTGGAACACAGGACGATTCTCTTGGATTTTGGTCGATACAACCCCGAGCAAGTCAAGCCACTACTGTGCTTGACCAAATACAAATGCTTGGCGGCCGTGTTACCGATTGGCAGTCGTTCGAGAGCGGCGGAGTCGCTGTGCACTCTCACGATGCTTCCCGGGAGCAATTCAGGAAAGGCAAGAGCGTCCTGCGATCCAATTCTTACATATCGATATTTGTCGCTCGGAGCACGGGACAGGGAATCGAATCTACGCATAGCACCCGGAGCGAGCCATCGGCTGAGCGGAACCAGAGGTACAGAAAGGTCGGGCTGGCCCAAGTCGTAAAACCATGGGATCAATGCACCCGGCTGATAGATGCTGGCATCAAGCTCGACCGTTCGGAGTGCCGGAAGAGAGGCATGAAAGCGCGGGACGTCATCGAGCGAAAACCCAAAAACGAGGAGCCAATCAACCAATCGATAACCGGAGAGCGTGCTGAGCGCCAGCAGTTGGTAAAGACTCGGTGTGAACCGCCGGTTGCGGAGCGAACTATAGAAGTTGTGAGGGATATGTTGACGGTCTCCTGGAATGAGAGACCGGGACGCTCGTGACACCTTGGCAAGCGACAACCCGCGTGAGGCGAGAATCAAACGAACACGATCCGGAAGAGCCGGAACTGGACGACCGAGAGCGTGAGCCATGGTCCAGCAAGTCCATAGCGAGTGAGAATCATTGTGTGAGAAAGGTTTTTGCTGGCTGTATTTGAAGACAGACGCGCTGTCCGGAATCCCAGACAAAGAGCAGAATCCGTCGAGCGATACTAAGCCGATATGCTAACCTGTGTATACGTACAGACGTGTGTAGTAACGACATAGCTAAACAGGGCCCGGGCGCATGGAACCTAACGGTCAATTCGAGAGGGCAGGTATTCGTTTGAAAAGGATACGGGAGCGCCTCGGGTTGACACTGCGGGAAGTGGAGGCGCGCAGCCGGCGCCTTGCTAAGAGGAAGCAGAATCCGGATTACATCATCTCGCGAGGTTGGCTGAACAACATCGAGAATGGAACCTACAAGCCGAGTCTGTGCAAGCTTTACGCGCTCGGGGCCATTTACAACGTGCACTGGTCCAGCATCTTTTCGTTTTTTGGCTGCAACGTCAGTGACTTTGGCAGGGATCAAGCCATGTTTGCGCCTTCCAAAACGCAACTCGCTTCCCGTTCTGCGGACGCAAGCGACACAATCGTGGTACCGATGAAGTCGCGGCGTCGGCTGCGGCTCGATCGGACCAATCTCCTTGCACGGCTAGGGAAAATTTGGGGAGAAATTCCTGTTCGCCTCATTCAGCACCTCGATCTTCGCAATGGCGTTTATGGATTTGTGGGCATGTCGGACCGCACCATGTATCCGATCATCCGGCCTGGCTCGATCGTGCAGATCGACCAGAATCAGCGGAAGGTCGCGTCAACAAAGTGGCAGAACGAGCACGAGAGACCGATCTATTTCATTGAGCTGCGAGGGGAGTATATCTGCAGCTGGTGCGAGATGAAGGATGGTTATCTATCGGCAATTCCTCACCCGAACTCGAAATGCGAAGTCCGGCGTTTTTCCTACCCTCGCGAGGCGGAGATTGTGGGACGGGTGATCGGCGTTACGATGCGTCTTGTGGAATCAGAATAGAAGGTCAATAGGTTCTTGAGTTTTAGAGGAGATATGAGATCGTTTGCGTGAATTGCGAGCGGGACGGCGATGCCTTCGTAGTTCACTCGCTTGGGTCTTTCGAATGCCGTTCCACCGCTCGCAGTCGGCGGGAACTCCGGAATAAGATAGGTAGGGCGTTGCTTCTCTTATCGCTGCGAAGTCGTTGCCACCGGGAATATTGTCCTCTCTTATCGGGATTCGGGTCCTGCTCGGCCTGTAGCCAAAAACGGAACCAGTCCAGATTGCGTTCGTAAATTTCGTAACGATGTCGCGGCTGATTCTTAATGTGAAGTTCGTTCGCGTAGATATAGAGCTCGACTGGTTTGTGGAGCTCTTCAAGCGAAGAGCATAAGGCCAGCGTGGCGAGAAATTCTGAATCCGCCGAGTTCACGAGCAGGGGTGTTTCGATTCGACCCGCGTTCAGCGACGCAGCGAGTTTCTCCCAACTCTCTTTCGATTCTCCTTCCGGCCATCCGCCCAGCCCCCACTTGGCAAAGAGTTCATGCCAACCCTTGCCCGCCATATAGAAAAAGTAAGGATCGCGCGCACCAGGCCCGCTTTCGACCGCGGCTTGAAACACGTGCGTGTGGCTGATCGCGTATTCGAGAATTTCAGCCCCGTGGCTGAGTCCTGTCAGTCCGACCCTCGTTGCATCGACCATTCCTCGAACCACCAGCGACTGCACTGCCATTTCAAGGCTCGCAGTTGGAGAAGCCCAATCGAGCAAGTGGCTCTCGAAGTCTCCGTCCTTGCGAAGGCGATTGCGTCCGACGTCGAAGCTGAGCACGGCAAACCCGTGGGCGGCGTATACCTGAATGGGATTTTCGTTTCCGGACGCGCCCAGTAGAAAGTAATCACCGCTTCGGTAGAGTGTGACAATCAAAGGGTAGCGCTTACCTTGTTTATAGCCTGCCGGTTTGACGAGATGACCGAACCACTCCTCGCCGTAGCGGTTCACACCGGAAATTCGCTCCGCAGGACTCAGTTTCAAATGTTGGAACTCAGGATTCGGATCGATGAGAGCCTTCAACGTCCCGTTTTTTTGGTCGATGACGGCGAGTTGGGGAGGAGAAATATTTGTTTCTCGAGTGCAAGCAATCCATCTGGCCGCCGCGTCCGCCGAAAAATCCTGAAGCATCTCCTCGTTGTGAAAGGCCTCGCGCACTTTTCCGGACCTGGTTTCAATGACTTTAATGCTTCGGGGTCGGCCGTCTCCTTGCGACGCAACGAAATAGAACGAGTCCCCATCGCTGCTCCACCAATAATCGGCGATACGGTTGGACTCGGGAGCGAGTTCGAGACGGCGCTCCCCGTCTTCCGACACGAGGAAAGCTTTCCAACGCATCAATCCCGACGGATCGTGTTCGTCGAGAGAGCAGAAAAGTGCAGCGTTCTTGCCGTTGGGTGCCCGTGCCACCTTTTCGATGTGGCATTGTTCGCCCGCCGTTTTCGCGTTGCTGTCAAATGTCTTTTGGAATTTCTGGACGTCGGGTTCGAACGAGAGCTTCTCGGCCTCTGTCGCTCCTCTCTCAATTCCTGTATTGAGTTCATGAACCCAGATCTCGTTCTTCCTTTCCTCAGAAGCGAGATTGTCCAGCAGCGCTCGCGCACCTTCCCACGGAAGGATCCGCCCATCGTAGAGAATTCCTCGTTCGAGAAGTTTCGCCATGGCCTCGCGGCTCGCTGGCAGTTCAACCTTCATCATGATTTTCTGGCCCGAGGAATCGCGCGCATATTTTGCGACGTCTCCCGCTACATGGGTCAACGGCCTCGGCGTTCCACCTTCCGTGTTCCACTGCCACACCTGCCATGTCTCGTCCGTTCGCATTCTCATCCGATACCAGATGAGTCGGCTGTCTCTCGACCACTGCGGCTGCTCGCTGATCCACTGATTGATGAAATCCCAATGAGGCAGCCCGGCGCTTCCGAGGCAAACGGATGACTCTCCACCTGACGTGCGAAGGACGAACAAACCGCTGCGGTAGCTGTTGGTTTTGAGGTCCGCCTGACCGACGACAAATGCAACCCATTTTCCATCCGGGGAAATGCTCAGCCCATGAGTTTCCCTTAGTTCCAATAAGTCTTTATTCGTGACAAGCCGTGGAGAGCCAGAGTCGGATTGCGGAAGAACAACTGGAGACGGATCAAACGCCGGCGTGCTCTCTTGTTGTGCGGCCGGAGCGGCAGGCACAAGTACACAAAGTAAGAACACCCATGGCAATCGCGTTCCCAATGAACAATCTCCGGGCAGTCAGGCCGTGCTTGTGAGGTTCTAGAAGGTGATCTTCGCGGACAGTTGCATGGATCGTGGCCCACCCTGCTGAAACAGCGGATTCAGCCCGCCAAGACCGTTGTTCAGCATCTTCGATGAACTAAGATAAAAGGATCCGAATTGAATCAGGGCGCTGGGATTGGTGAAATTCGGATGATTCAAGAGGTTGAACACGTCGACGCGAAACTGAAACTTGCATCTCTCCCGAATCGGGAAAAGCCGCCCCAGCGACAAATCCACTTGTGTCAGTCCAAAGCCAGCAATGTTGTTGCGACCTTCGGTTCCTTGTCCCGCGGTATTCGGTATGGCGAACGCGTCGGGATTAAGCGTATGGCCTGCCGGAGCGTCGGGATTTCGGATCCAAATCGGTTGACCTGGCACCTGATCGGGGCGAGAAGTTGCGAAGCCGCCCGGCGAATACCCAAAGATTACCGCGTTAAATGGGAATCCGCTTCGTGCCACGATGACCGACTGCAGCGACCAGTCCTTCGTAACGTCTGAAACCCAACGATTCTTCCCGGCAGCTGGCAGATTCACTGAAAACGCGCTCGAGAAACTGTGACGAACGTCGAATTTGGACGAAGCGTAGTCGCTAACGCCAGAGATGATTACTCCAGGAGTGGAAGCGATGACATCGTCCGACGCATTGTCGAGCGAATGCGAAAGCGTATAGTTCGCAAGTATCTGAACGCCGTGGGAAAGCGGACGCCGATACTGCAATTGTAACCCGGTGTAATTCGATCGGGCGCTGTTCACATTGATTTGAAACGCGCTCGCGAAATTCGGGTTCGGCTGTTCAATGGCCTCGTTCCTAAGCAGGTCGCGCCCCGCTTGGCCAACGTAGGTCGCCGAGACAACTTGACCAGCGAACGATTTCTCTAGTGCCACGTTCCACTGGTAAGAGCGCGGCATTTTCAGGTCAGGAGCCATGGCCTGCACGAGTCCATACGGCGGGTCGGCGGTGATGGGCGGTATATAGAGCGACGGATCCGCAACGGGAAAGGGTAGGTCGGTTATGAAGGAATCGGAAGAGTTCGGGAAATACGCGCCGATGCTCGCCGCGGCTCCCGTTCCAAGGTCGTAGTACAAACCCCAGCCCGCGCGCAGAACCGTCGATCCACTTTGAGTCAACTTCCATGCCATCCCCACACGAGGTGCCACGTTCCCGTAGGTTGTCGCATAGACCGGCGTACCGAGAGGAGCAAGTGCGAGGTTGGCCGGATCGTTCGTGTTGGTCCACGATGCAAGTCGCGTCCCGTGACGCGGTGAAGGAGCGGGATTCAATTCCCAGCGAAGGCCATACGCCAGAGTCAACCGCGGATTTGCCTTCCAGGTGTCTTGCGCGTAGAGCGAGAAAGCTTGCGCTAGGATTTGAGAATGATTCGTCGCGCCGCTCGAAAGTGTCACGGTTGAGGTGGAGAGAAATTCCTCCACGGTCGGTCCGTAGTAATACAAACCGTTATGATAAACGCCTTGATCCATGAACAACGCGCGATAATCTCCGCCGAACTTCAGTGCGTGCAATCCAGCCGACAGACTCAGATCGTCCGTGAAATTGAATTGTGTTCCCTTGTTCCGCGTGTACGGCCCGATGAAGAATGCTTCGGCATCTGAGAACTGAAAAAAGGCGAGAGAATCCGATGCGGGAAGCGGACCGAACAAGCTCCTCGGATTAAGTGGAACTGTTCCACCGAAAGAATCCATCTTGTACGTCGAATTGACAGACTGCGTCGAATAGTTCGCACGAATCGAATTCGACAGTCCCGATCTGGACATCATATTCAGCCCAACCGTTGCTGTCCGCGTATTGCCTTCGAGCGTGTTTACATCGGCAAGGTTGTTCATTCGCTGTTGGATATTCGACGGTGCGTCATTGTATCGCCCGAAAATCAGAAAGCGGCTTGTCAACGCATGATCTATTCGGATGCTTGTCGCATCCAGCGTGGCACGGTTGGCGTACGTGCCGGTAAAAGAGTCGGTGAACACCCCAGGAGTTACCGTGGCATTGTTCGGCGTCGGATATGCGTTCACGAACGGAGCCAGTGAGGACGGAGCATTCTGACGAGCATAGAGCGAAGGCACGTTGATTTGCGCGGTCTGCGGCAAATCGAGACGTGCTCCTTCGTAGGAGAAGAAGAAGAAGGTTCGGTTTTTCCGGATG
>Ga0137403_10006331_pt1 | contig 13576 bp, 12 predicted proteins | sample CZOMad2_1_16fung_FD_122057 | JGI IMG/M metagenome (GOLD analysis project Ga0137403, IMG submission 122057) | Vadose zone soil fungal communities from Angelo Coast Range Reserve, California, USA - CZOMad2_1_16fungal (Hybrid Assembly) | ecosystem: Environmental > Terrestrial > Soil > Vadose zone... | reverse complement strand
CTGTCCGGCGAGGGAGAGAAAAGTTGGCGTCGGCGCCCGATTGCTGTTCTCACGATCCTGCTTGTCGCCGTTACACTTGCGACCTTCACCCATCTCGCAGGATATACCCCATGGAGCCCGCACATGAACGCATGGAGCAGTGATCCTATCCCGGCCCGATTCCTACAGCACAGGACTGCACTCGAGAGGCAAGGCGCTCTCGTTTTCCAGGCGAAGCAATGTCATAACTGCCACGCCCTTGAGGGGAAGGGAGGTCAGCGGGGTCCGGCGCTGGACAGCGTTGCTGTTCAACTTACGCAGGACCAGCTGATACGCCAAGTGATCCAAGGCGGGGGAAACATGCCTGCTTACGGCAAAAACCTTAGTCCGGCCGAGACGACTGCTCTCGTGGCATTCCTTCAAACGCTACATCCGGCGGGACAGGCGCCGGCGCGGGACGCTTCCCGAGCCGTGGCATTCGGAGGAAGCGGGGAGAATTCTTCCGCGGTGCGTCCCTCGAGTCGCCCATGACACCTGCAATCCAATCCGCGTTCGAACCATGGTCCATCTCCGCCCCAGTTACGTTTGCCCTGTTTCTTGCGGCATGGGTCTACTTGCGAGGTTGGTTGCGTCTACGGAGTACGATTCCAAACCTGATTTCGGCTTGGCAGCTTGCCGCTTTCATGAATGGGATGTTTGCACTGTGGATTGCCTTGGGTTCGCCGCTGCGAGCGCTTCACCATGAGCTCCTCTCGATCCATATGGTGGACCATGTTCTACTGATGGCCGTGGCTCCGCCCTTGATTCTGCTCGGAGCCCCGTTCCGATCGTTGGTGCACGGATTACCGCAGCGGTTCGTCCGTGAGGCGCTGGCCGGGTTTCTGTGTTGGTCCCCCGGGCAGCGGTTGGGTCGCGTTCTTGGACATCCGATTTTTTGTTGGCTTGCCGCCGCAATCGTCCTTATCGGATGGCATGTTCCGGCACCATTCGAACTGGGCATGCGGTCCAATCTGTGGCACGAAGTCGAGTACGCATGCTTTTTCGGGGCTGGACTTCTCTTCTGGTGGTCTGTTATACAGCCTTGGCCGAACGTGGCGCGGTCGCCACGGTGGTCCATTGTTTTATACCTTTTCTTTGCCACCTTACCGTGTGACATGCTTTCCGCGTTTCTTACGTTTTGCGACCGCGTTGTCTATCCGTGCTACCTGTCCGGGAGTCGGCATTTCGGTATTTCACCTCTCCAAGACCAGGAGTATGCGGGCGCCCTGATGTGGGTTTGCGTGACGTTTGTTTATCTGGTCCCTGCGGTGGTGATCACAACGCAATTGCTCTCCACTCCTAGCGCCCACGATCCGAATCCAGGACGAGGTGACGTGCCCCAAGTCATGGCACGGCCACTGGCTGGGCCCGGCGTAGAGGTCGTCTGAAGATGGCAACGGAATCCTCCCTTGCGGCGCTGAATGTTGCGGAAGCGCAGCGAAGGGACGTTGTGCGCTCGAAACTCTTAGCCGATTCTTGGGCGCTTACGAAGCCAGAAGTGAACTTTCTGATTCTAATCACAACCTTCGCGGGTTTCTGCTTGGCTCGTCCAGTGGAGTCTTATGGTTTCCCATTCCTGTTGCTGCTGCATACCTTGGTAGGTGTCTTGCTGGTGGCCAGCGGAGCCGGCGCACTGAACCAGTTTGTCGAGCGGCGCTTCGACGCCCAGATGCGGCGGACGGCACGCCGCCCACTCGTTTCCGGCAGAGTAGAACCTGTTGCCGTTCTCTGGTTCGGGATCTTGCTGTCATGCGCAGGTGGAGTCTACCTAGCGGTAGCCGTGAACGCCCTGGCCAGCCTGCTCGCAGTGCTCACGTTGTTGATCTACTTATTCTTGTACACGCCGCTCAAAAGAAGAACACCGCTATGTACGCTGGTCGGCGCCTTTCCGGGGGCCATGCCGCCACTGATCGGATGGGCTGCAGCCTCGGGTAGGTTGAGCTTAGAGGCATGGATGCTCTTCATCATGCTCTTCCTTTGGCAATTCCCGCACTTCATGGCCATCGCATGGATGTATCGCGAGGACTACGAGCGGGCGGGCTATCTGGTTCTTCCTCGTGGGAAGCGAAGAATTCGGTTCATGGCTTGGCAGAGCATGCTTCCGGCCCTCGCTTTGATTCCTGTCAGTCTTGTCCTAGGGCTCCTAGGGCTTGCCGGTCCTGTCTACACGGTGGGAGCTTTGCTGCTGGGCTCGTACTTTTACTATTGCAGCGCACAATTGGCTGTTCGCAAATCGAACGCTGATGCACGTCGGCTTCTTTTTGCGTCGATTATCTACCTTCCAGTCGTCTTCGTTCTGATGGTGCTTAATAAGACCTAAGCAGCAGACGGCAAGTGCGGCCATCAAGTGATTGTCTTCTAGAGACATGAAATCGGTCGGCTCGGGCCGATGTTCGATTGACGTGGGGGACACCAGGCGCTTGGCGCGTGGCCTAGAGATTGTTTGGCACCAAGATTTAGTTGAACCGGATCGCGTTCGCTGGCAGCCGATCCACTCGTTCGCCCTACAAACTTGATGATCTTTCTGACCCGTCCGTCCGCATTCTGACACGCCTGTCAGACAATGGTCTTCTTTGCGTTGCCGGAATGGCCCCTCCCATCCATCGCACCTTTAACCCCTTTCGATTGAAGCGGGAGCGCGATTCGTCAGGGGCTGGACGTTGGAATTACGCGTGCTTTCTTTCCTGTGACGCGGAAAGGCAGAGCAGTTTGTGACCTTTCGGGAGGCTCAAACGATGACACCGCAAAGCTTTGCATTTGCTATTTCGCCGTTTTGGCCCATCGCTATCGGCTTTTTCGGTCTCGGCACGGGCTACTTCATCTGGGGTGGGCAGGCTCTCTTTGGCTATCCCAAGGCCAGCCCCGAGGTCGATCGCACGATGGGGTTGTGGGGTTTCTGGATGCCCGGATTTTGCCAATTCCTCACTGGCGTATATCTCATCGTGGGATTAACTTGGTTCAACGTTTTCGGAAATGCGGCACCGCTTTACATGGCGGGCCTGGCATTCACCGTGTACGGAATCCACTGGTTCGCGATGGCGCATCGCCGCTACACCGGGTCGAGCGCGGCGCCGGATGGATGGATGGCGATCGCTTATCTCTTCGTTTCCGTCCTTGGAGCGTATGTGTTTGGAAAGGCTGGAGACGTTCCAGTGATGATCATCTTCATCGGTCTGGCCTTGATTTATCTCGTGGAAGTTCCAACGCGGCTGGCGGGGTGGAACAGCGGCTCGCGCTGGTAGCGCTGCTCCAATGCCTGACCGGAATTTGGCTGATGTATTGCACGTGGGCAGTGGGCTCTCATATGCCCGGCATATTATCGAGTTTTCAGGGTGTGTCGATGGCAGCTACTATTGGACGCGCAAAAGCATGCCGGCCCCAGCGGGCAGCTTGAGTTGGCCCTTCTCGGAGACCAAGACAATGACCCCAACGGGCTCGGTTCTTCCCACATGCGCGACACGAATCTGTGAAAGACCATAGGTGCCACAGGAGTCCGACGAAAATACCCACATGGCCTGAGGGCTGTCGTTGCCGTCAACGACGCCTCGGCATTCTCTGCCCTGCCGGCTACCAGCGCTAACCTGATCCAATACACCATCCTTCACCGATTTACCGACCACCGCGCCATCTGAGGCGGTTACAACCCCTCCAGAAGTGTAGGCGACGTCGCCACCCACCCGCTCCGTCGAAATCGGCGCGGACCCGGGGCCCGTGAATGTATTTGCTTCCAATACAGCCACGAAGCCAGCAACCGCCCTTAGATTTGTCTTGACGGGAATTGTTTGACCTGAAGAAATCAGTTTGTCGAACTGCAGCGAGATTTGTTCCGTGTTGGCGTCTGACGAAGTCGATACATCCACCACGTGGCCGATCACTTTGCTCCCTTCGCGAATCTTTCCACCATTCGCCAGGGGCACATCTTGCATGATCCTGGCGGTGATGATCTGGCCAGTCTGTATCTTCGACGAGGAAAGAGACGAATTCAGCCGGATGGGCAATATGGTTCCGGGTGGGATAGTCGCAGCTTCCGTCGCTGTTCCTTGTGCGTGTACACTGGGGAAGGTCAGCAGTCCCGCTAGCATCACTGTGCTTACCATCAAACCAGAGACGACGCTTGCTCGACGAACTTTTTGATGTTTCACAATTTTCTCCTTAACCGTTTTCTCCACGCTCAGTGGAGACGGTGCTTATCTCATCAAATCTGTCCCAAGGGCAGACTCGGCGTCTTGAATGACACATCTGGAAGATGCAACACGGTTGCCACTCGTGTTGAGTTTGCAAGTGACGGAAACCACAGGCCAACTAGAAGTGATGGAGGAGTGTGGGATGCCAACGCATTAGACACTATGTCTGAAGGCTGACAGAGTGACCCAGTGAGAAGAAAGCCTCAAGATAGATTCTCGACGCCAATGGACACCATCGTGGAAAAGAGCGAGGTTATTTGTTTGATTACGCATCGAACAGCTTTCCGACATCGCCTTTCTATTCTTGCGCGGAGCGTACCGCGAATCAGCTGTGCCTGTCAGAGCGCCTGTGGACTGTCCAAAAGCTAAGCCAATCGCCTGACAGTCGACCGCAGTAATCTTCACGTCCGATCCCGTCCGTTGCCTTGTTTTCCTGCACTTCCAAAAAAGTTGAAGAGAATTCAGGTTGGCACGGCAAGTGCTTCTGTTTTTTGTGAGAAGCGTTCCTCGCTGGGGCGGAGCTGAGCAACGAGCATTGGAAAGAGAAGCTGTTGAGCTCCAGAGAATTTCCGACGCCGAAGACCCTAACTTCGGGACGCACGCAGATAAATTACAGGAGATACTCGAATGAGTGAGCCAAAAGAAACTAACCCAGGCGCCGCACTAGAGAATCGGACGAGTGAACAGCAAGAAAGCAAACCTGGCACGGACGGAGTGTCGAGACGTACTTTCTTGGGCATAGGATCTGCGGGTCTGGCTAGCGCTGCACTGGCCTCCCTGGCGGTCAATGCCCAGGACAGAACCGACATTGAAAAAGGCGAACACGATCATTCCGTAAGCAATCCGGGCCCGGAAAACCAGGCGCTCTTGGATGAAAATCCCAATTCAAATCTTCCTCCACCGACAGATTCCGGAAACATAGATCCTGTGTGGTACTCCTTCGATCTAACTCACAAACGCGTTGAAGAGGGTGGTTGGACCAACGAAGTAACAGAAAAAGTACTGCCATCTTCAAAAGACCTCGCGGGGGTCAGAATGCGGCTTACGGCCGGCAGCTTTCGCGAGCTGCACTGGCACACAGCGGACGAGTGGGCTTTCATGCTGTACGGAAATGCTCGAGTGACCTGTCTTAACCCCGATGGAACCGTGTTTATCGGCGATATAGGTAAGGGTGACCTCTGGTACTTTCCAGCAGGATTCCCCCACTCCATCCAAGGGTTGGGGCCGGATGGTTGTGAATTTCTGCTGGTATTCGATGAAGGTGCGTTTTCGGAAGACAACACCTTCCTTCTTTCCGATTGGGTGAGGCGCACACCGCCATCGGTATTGTCGAAGAATTTTGGGCTGCCAGCAAGCGCTCTTAAGAACTTACCAAACAAGAGTCTATACATCTTCCCCGCAGACTTGCCCGCATCCCTGGCACAGGATAAGGCCGCTGTTGGGGGGCGTCGCGCTGAGTCTCCGTACCAGTACACCTTTAAAATGGAGGCTATGGCTCCCACGAAGCAAACGGGGGCCGGTGAAGTTCGCGTGGTTGACTCGCGAAACTTCCTGGCGGCGAAAAATATCGCTGCAGCCTTGGTTACCGTTAGGCCGGGTGGTTTGCGCGAACTGCATTGGCATCCAAACGCTTCGGAATGGCAGTACTACATCAGTGGCAAGGGGCGCATGACAGTCTTTACAACTGCAGGAGCGCACACCATGGACTTCAACGCAAATGACGTTGGTTTTGTGCCGAGCGTCGCGGGTCACTACGTCGAAAACACGGGCAAGACGGACCTGGTATTTCTCGCAATGTTCAAGGCGAGCGAGTATATGAACATTTCCCTGAATAACTGGCTACGGCACCTGCCTCCTGAGATGGTCACGTCGCATTTGAATCTGGATGCAGACACCATCGCCAAAATTCCTTCAGAAGCGCTGGACGTTCTTCCTGGCTAGCCTCGTCGCTAAGCATCAAGGTAACCTCGGAGACCGAAAGGACGTTGCAATGGGCAAGCCCACATGGACAATTCGACTAGCCATCATTCTACTCTCGGCCAGCGGAGCAATGTCTACGCTATCGCAGCGCATCATGGCACAAACGACTGAGACGCAATGCGCATCCGATGTCCCCGGTTCGCAACCTTGTGGATACGCCGATACAGGTTCAGTCGCAATCTCGAGCGGGAGCAAAGGCGAAAGCCAAAATGGATCGACTGCATCCGCGGGATCGAATCAAAACGACTGGGTGCACGCGTGGATGCGTAAAGTGGACGAAGCGCGGGCAAGCCAGCCACATTTTGTTTCACCGATGGTCACAACGCACGTGATGCTGGTTCAGCAATATCGCTTTGACATGTCCTGGCAACAAGATCCCGGCGGAGGCACTGTAACCTCAAACTACGGTGCCTCGCATGGTCTGGAAATTGTTCCGACGTCGCATCTCGAAGTGGGCCTCTTCCAGCCGCCCTATCTGGTACACCAATCGGGCTTTCAGGATGGATTTGGAGATTTTTCTTTCCAGATAAAGTACCGGGCGTTTTCAGCGCCAGAAGGCCGGGGCGACTACTTCGCAGGATTTTTCCTTGGCGGCTCGTTCCCCACGGGTAGTCCACCGAATGGTGTCGGCCACACGGTCTTGTCTCCCACCTTCGCAGCCGCCAAGGGCATCGGGCCGTGGGACATTCAGAGCACGATCGGTGCGAATCTTCCTGCCAGCGGTGCAAATACTCTAGGTCGGACCATCTTCTTCAACACTGCTGTTGATTATAAGATCAGAGGAAAAATCTGGCCTATGCTCGAGCAGAATTCTACGTTTTGGTCGGGCGGCGTTTTGGATGGAAAGAAACAAGTCTTCCTGACGCCCGCCCTTGTCCTAGGCGGATTTCCAATCGCGGAAAGACTTCACATGAGCTTTGGCGCTGGGGTGCAGATTGCGGTGTCACAGTTTCACCAGTACAACCACCGCTGGATTGTTTCGGTTCGCTTTCCTTTTTAAAGAAGGATTTGGGAACAACCACCCCTACTAAAAGCCTGCCCCGTTTTCCAATAGCTTTGAAATGCGACCGCAATGATTTCAGGAAACGGTAGTTCTGTTCCAGGTGGCGTTTTTCATTAAGTGAGCAGGGATACGCGGTCGATCACTAAGATGTGCGCATATGCGAAAACACCGCCGTTTTCGCGGCGGCTGCGTCAGTAGAAGTGTCAGAACGGGTGTCGCTGTGTCCAACCCTCTGACACAGCCATTCGGCTCACGTTTCGGATCTTCCTTTTTGATCAACCACTTGCGGTGACCTATCGCGTATCGGTTTTGGTGCGAAGCGTGCCTCTACTCATTGTGCGAAGAGGAAGTGCCCGACAGCGAAGATCATGGCCCTCAACACTCCAACGTCAGGAGCGACTGGATAGTGCCCGGTGAATTGCGAGGAGGCAATGGAAATGCAAAATAGAGGCCCCTCCAATTGGAAAATGTGGTTTGCAGTGCAGCTCATTGTTCTCCTTTATTTGCCGGTAGCCGCTCTCGCGGGTCCTGCGGACCGCTCTATCAGTCCAACAAATATTTTTGCGCCCGTATCCACGCCGGCCCATTCGATCCTTGGACTCTCACTTTTTGTGCTTGCGGTTACGGCAGCCATATTCGTGATCGTGTTCAGCTTGCTGGTGTACTGTGTCGCGAGATTTGGGAAGCGGGCAGACGACGACGGCCGCGAGCCTCCCCAAGTCTACGGCAGCACTCAGGTGGAACTGGCATGGACCGTCATTCCCATTCTCATTGTGGTGGTTTTGTTCATGGCGACCGCACGGGTGATCGCCAGCATCCAGAAGGCTGCCCGGCCAGCCAACGCCATTCAAGTGATCGCCATTGGCCATCAGTTCTGGTGGGAGTATCGCTATCCGGGCCTCAAGGTCGTGACCGCCAATGAACTGCACGTTCCGGTGAGTGACCCGGCTCACCCGACTCCGACTTTCATCACTCTGCTCTCCGCGGATACAGATCACAGCTTTTGGGTTCCCCGGCTGGCCGGTAAGACCGACCTGATTCCCAACCACCCCAATACGATGTGGATTGACCCGCAGCAGACCGGGCTCTACCTGGGCCAGTGCGCGCAATACTGTGGAACGCAACACGCCAAGATGCTTCTCCGCGTCTATGTGCAATCACTCGAGGAGTTCAACCGATGGATTGAGGAGCAGAGTCAGGTGGCGCACGCGAATCCCGCAGTTTCTGAGGGGCAGCGCATTTTCAAGGCCACTGCCTGCATCAACTGCCACGGCGTGACCGGCACGGTCGCAGACGGGAGCTTCGGCCCGGACCTGACGCACCTAATGAGCCGCGAAACGATTGCTTCCGGAGCGGCGCCGAACACACCGGAAAATCTCCGCCTTTGGATTCAAAATCCCGACGCCATCAAACCTGGATCCAAAATGCCCGCCATGGGATTGAGCGATCAGGAACTGGACGCGGTGACGGCATATTTGGCGACGCTGCGCTGAGCGCGTTGAGGAGAACACTTGGTCTCGACTGATTCCATCTCAACGCTTAGGGCCGACATAGCTTCTCGTCCTTTCGTCGCTAAGCTTCACGACTGGGTGACCACCGTCGATCACAAGCGCCTGGGCATCCTGTACATCGTTTATGCCTTGGTGTTTCTTCTGATCGGCGGGATCGAAGCGACGATCATGCGCATTCAGCTTATCCGTCCACATAATAATTTCGTCTCGCCCAGCGTGTTCAATCAAATGTTCACGATGCATGGGACAACGATGATTTTCTTCGTGGCCATGCCCATATTGTTTGGGTTTGCTAATTACCTCATGCCGTTAATGATCGGTGCGCGAGACATGGCCTTCCCGCGCCTCAATGCTTTCAGTTTCTGGCTGACGGCCTTCGGAGGCATTCTTCTTTATTTCAGCTTCCTCGGCGCGAATGGCCTGTACGGGGCCGGAAGCGCTCCTGACGTCGGATGGTTTGCCTACGCGCCCTTAACTTCGCAGACATTCTCTCGCGGGCACAGCACCGATTTCTGGATACTGGCCCTGCTCGTTTCGGGGTTCGGCAGCATCGGCACGGCGATCAATATTGTCGCCACGATCGCTTGCATGCGCTGCCCGGGAATGACGCTGGGGAAAATGCCGCTGTTGGGATGGCTCAATCTGGTTATGGCGGTGCTGGTGATACTTGCCGTTAGCCCGCTTTCCGCGGCGCAGATCATGTTGCTTGTCGACCGTTACCTCGGCGGGCATTTCTTCGACACGCAGGCCGGAGGCTCCGCCGTAATTTGGATGCACTTCTTCTGGATTTTCGGCCATCCAGAAGTCTATGTGCTGGTTATTCCCGCGTTCGCTTTTGCTTCCGAGATCATCCCTGTTTTTTCCCGCAAGGCGATTTTCGGTTACCCCGTAATGGTGGCCGCAACAGTCTGCATTGCGTTCATCGGAATGAGTGTGTGGGCCCACCACATGTTCACCGTCGGCATGAACTCAAACGCAAACACGTTTTTTGTTCTCTCGACGATGGCTATCGCTGTTCCCACGGGTATCAAGATCTTCAACTGGCTGGCGACCATGTGGGGTGGAAAGATTCATTTCAAGACACCGATGCTGTTCGCCATCGCCTTTCTCTTTCAATTCTTGGTCGCCGGTCTCACCGGGATCATGCTGAGCGCGGCACCCTTCGATTGGCAGCTTGGGAATTCCTACTTCGTCGTCGCCCACTTTCATTACGTCATCGTAGGCGGCATTCTTTTCACGACTTTTGGCGCCTTCTATTATTGGTTTCCGAAGATGTCCGGAAAGATGTACAACGAGACGCTCGGTAAACTCCATTTCTGGCTCTTCCTCATCGGATTCCATCTGACGTTCGATTTCATGCACATTCCCGGCCTTCTCGGAATGCCGCGCCGAATCTACACCTACGAGCCGGGGCGCGGTTGGGACACCTTTAATCTCATCGTGACGATCGGCGTGTTCTTTCAGGGGGCAGGCATTTTGGTTTTCGTTGCCAACCTGCTCTGGTCATACTTCCATGGTGAGACTGCGGGAAGCGATCCCTGGGATGCATGGACTCTAGAGTGGAGCACCAGTTCACCCCCGCCCACCTACAATTTCGCGACGATTCCAGAGGTCCGCAGCCGCCGCCCGCTGTGGGACCGCAAGCACCCCGAAGATCCCGACTGGAAATACGAATAAAGGAACTTCATGAGTACGCCGCCAACAGTAATTTCTGACGCCCATCTCACGTGGGAACATCCTTCACGCGGCCGCGTCGGTATGCTTTGCTTGATTTCGGCCGAGTCCGCGATTTTTACCATTTTTGTCGTGGCCTATCTTTTTTACATCGGCAGGAGTCTGACGGGGCCCGCGCCCAAAGACGTGCTGCATGTCCCGGTCTTCTTCACGGTTTGTTTGCTTTCGAGCAGTCTCACGATTCACTTCGCCGTGAAATCGCTGAAGAACACAAAGGTTGGCGCCTTCGCTCTGTGGTGGTTTCTGACGCTCACACTCGGAACGTTTTTTCTCGCCGGCACGGCTCGTGAGTGGCGCCACTTGATCTACGACGAAGGTCTCACGATCCAGACCAACCTGTTCGGAACAACCTACTATTCGCTTGTCGGTCTGCATGCCTTCCACGTCACGGTAGGCCTCGTAGCCATAACAACGGTATTGCTGTTCGCGTTGCTTGGATATGTAAGACAGGAGCACGCCGAGCGCGTCGATGTTCTGGCCCTTTACTGGCATTTTGTAGACGCCGTCTGGGTGGTCGTTTTCACGGTGGTCTACGTCATCGGGCGCTGAAGAATAGGCAAGAGGATGGCCTCGCAATCACCAATGGAAACGTTACACACCACACCGGCAACCATGCAACTACCCGCGCCCACCGTTTGGCCGATCGTTCTCGCGTTTGGTCTCACGTTGATTTTCGCGGGATTGGTGACGAGCATATCCGTGAGCATTCTTGGCGCGGTGCTCGCCCTCGCCGGGACGGTTGGCTGGTTTCGTGACATTCTGCCTCACGAAGCGCACGAGACCGTCCCGGTTTCCGACAAAGCGGAGCCTATCATCACGACTCGTCCCGAAGTGGCTCGCGTGGGATGGATCACGCACGAATTGAACCGGTCCCGGCTGCCGCTCGAGATTTATCCGGTTTCCGCAGGAATCAAGGGCGGGTTGGCGGGCAGCGTAGTTATGGCGGTCCTGGCGATGATTTACGGAATCGCCAGTGAGCATGGCGTCTGGTATCCGATAAACCTTTTGGCTGCCGGCTTCTTCCCGGCAAGAAACACTACGGGGCAAATCGCTGTATTTCATTGGGATTCTTTCGTCATCGCCGTGGCCGTCCACCTGGTCACCTCTCTGATCGTCGGCCTTCTCTACGGCGCAATGCTTCCCGTGTTTCCGCGCCGGCCGATTCTGCTGGGAGGCTTGGTCGCGCCCCTCCTGTGGTCTGGTCTGCTTCACAGCATTCTTGGAATCGTCGATCCACTGCTCAACCAGCGCATCGACTGGTTCTGGTTTGTGCTTTCGCAGGTCGGATTCGGCATCGTTGCTGGCATCGTGGTTTCCAGGCAAGAGCGCGTGCGCACCTGGCAACACCTGCCCCTTGCCGTTCGGGCTGGGATGGAGGCGCCCGGAGCTATGGATGATAGAAACAGCGAGGACCGGCGGCCATGAAACGCCCGCACGTTCTTCTGGCTCTATCGGCCCTTACCGTTTTGGCCTGCGCCGCGTGTAACAGTTCACCGGGACGCCCGGGAACAGGCTCCGAGGTCATCCCACCTGATCAGGTTGTGGAGTTCAATGTCCTCTACGGACAGAACTGCGCGGGATGCCACGGCACCAGCGGAAACGGGGGAGCGACGATCGCTCTGCGCGATCCCGTTTTCCTGACGATCGCTGACGATGCCGTGATTCGCCGCGCCGCTGCCAACGGAGTACGCGGCACTGCAATGCCCGCCTTTGCGCAAAGCGCTGGCGGAATGCTCACCGACAAACAGATCGATGCCTTGGTTCGTGGAATCCGGTCCTGGGCTCAGTCTGGTCTTCTCCCCGGCGCTAATCCCCCACCCTACGCAGCGCAAACTCCCGGCGACCCGCAGCGCGGCGCGGAGGTGTATCAAACGTTCTGCTCCTCCTGTCACGGCCCCGATGGGACACGAGGCAAGAGGGCCAGCTCCATTGTAGATGGGTCCTATCTGGCGCTAGTGAGTGATCAATATCTTCGAACGACTGTGATCGCCGGGCGGCCGGAACTGGGTGCGCCGGACTGGCGCGAGAATGTGCCTGGCAGGCCCATGTCCGATCAGGAAGTCACCGATGTAGTTGCTTGGGTGGTCTCGCGGCGCGCCCATAACCCCGGCCAACCTTACCCAGACTCGAAGAACGTGCAGCATTAGGAGCATCACGATGTCGACTGATAAGACGATTTCCCGGCGCGGGCTGTTAATGAAAATGGGAATTCTATTCAACGGTTTGGTCGTGACGGCGCTTGCCGTCCCGATCGTGCGATTCCTCTTATCCTCGGTTACGCGTGGACGCGCGAATCGTTATCTATCGTGGGTATCGCTCGGACCCGTCAGCCAATTCCCCGAAGGAGAGACGCGTCTCGCCACGTTTCGGAATCCGTATGTGACGCCAACGGACGGCAAGACGGCGGACACGGCATGTTGGGTAAGGCGCATCGAAGGAGAACAATTTCAGGTTTTCGCCATCAATTGCGCACATCTCGGCTGCCCCGTGCGCTGGTTCCCGCAGTCCGGGCTGTTCATGTGCCCTTGTCACGGAGGTGCGTATTACCAAGATGGGTCACGCGCCTCCGGCCCGCCGGAGCGTGGATTGTTCGAGTATCCGCACAAAATACAGGACGGCTTGGTCTCGATCCAAGCGGGTGAGTTACCCACGCCCGGAGCGAGCGCAGCCCTTCTCGGAAAGAAACCGCGATGCGCTTGATCGCTCAGATCGGGGAGTGGTTTGACCGGCGATTGCAGCTTGCCGCGCCCATCCGTGAAGTTGCCGAGCATCCCGTGCCGAAGAACACGGCCAGTTGGTGGTATGTGTTTGGAAGCGCCGCCCTCGTCGTGTTCCTTCTGCAACTCGTCACCGGAATCATGCTGGCATTCATTTATGTCCCGTCCGCCAGCGAGGCGTGGAACAGTTTGCAGAATTTGAATCACGACGTGACTTTGGGGTGGTTCATCCGCGCATTGCACGGATGGGGCTCGAACTTCATGGTGGCCATTGTCCTCATTCACATGATGCAAGTCTTCCTTTTCGGCGCTTATAAGTTTCCCCGCGAGCTCACCTGGGTCGTGGGAGTATTTCTCCTTCTCATGACGATGGGGATGGCGTTCACCGGACAGGTCCTTCGTTTCGATCAAGACGCGTATTGGGGACTG
>Ga0137403_10006327_pt1 | contig 13580 bp, 14 predicted proteins | sample CZOMad2_1_16fung_FD_122057 | JGI IMG/M metagenome (GOLD analysis project Ga0137403, IMG submission 122057) | Vadose zone soil fungal communities from Angelo Coast Range Reserve, California, USA - CZOMad2_1_16fungal (Hybrid Assembly) | ecosystem: Environmental > Terrestrial > Soil > Vadose zone... | reverse complement strand
CCTCCTGGCACGACCGAAGCTGGCGACATGATTTGGCTCGATGAAAAAACATTGCTCATCGGCCACGGCTACCGCACCAACGCCGCAGGAATCGCCCAAATGCGCGAACTGCTCGCTCCGCGAGGCGTGCAAGTTCTCTCAGCTCCGCTGCCTCACGGTGCGGGGCCGTCCGCCTGCCTTCATTTGATGTCCCTCATTAGTCTTCTGGATGAACGCACTGCCCTCGTGGGAATTTCTGCCGAGTACCGTTCCCGTCAGGACCAGCTGCCGGGGAGTTTCGGAGACGGAGGACTTGATCCCCGGGAAAGCGATGGCGGGGTCAAGGTCCTTCGGTATCACAGCGCGCGGCGCAGGTTTGATTTCAGTGGACGTAACAACAGGCGGCGCCACGCCGGGCTTGTCCTTGGTCGTGTACAGCTGCGCCGGGTTGAATCCCGATACCCACAGCGTGATGAACGCCAGGAGCGCACCGGCCGATATCAGCCAGACGCGAAAACCTACCATCCGCCAGCTACCGGATCGCACAGGGCGATCGGGACTGTTTTCAGGCGAGCGCATGACGCTACACTGGCGCCGTTGCTGCTGGGACTGTGTCAGCCGCCGCTTTGCGTATCTATCTGATTGACTTGGCAGAATCCCGTGCCGTCGGTGGCAGTGGTGTAGATGACGAGCGACTTGTCAGCTGCATCACCGCGCATCCACAAGCCCGTTACGAAGGCAAGCATCGGCTTATTGGCAGCGGAGACCATGATCCAACTGTAAGTCGTATTCACACAATTGCCCGGCAGCGGCGTGTCGATCATGATCAGAAGGTGATCCCCGGTAAAGGTTACCCGACTGATGTGACCGATCTGATAGTCAGCAGCGGCGTGGACCGGGATCGCGGCACACATTGCCGTCGCACCGAGTGCCGACATACGTCGCCAAGTCCTTGCCCACAACGTGCGGTTCCTTACGCTTCGTTCTTCTTTCAAGGCCGACCCTCCCATTGGTCGAACTCGCATCGTCGCACTTCTTTTTGCTAGCGCGAGCGAGCCGCGATGTTTGTTCGAGTCTAACCACGACATCGGGTGCGTTGCAACAACATTCGGGCACAGCACTTCGATCGTCTATGAGGTGCTCGCGCACGGCACGGTCAGCCAGGGCGATGAGTAAACAGCTTCGCCCCACCCCTCACCGCATACTCCGGCATCAAAAACGCTGCGGCATTCCAAGACTGTCCCCGGCATCCCCACCAGATCGCGCTCAGCGGTGCCCTCGACGGTGACCAATCTGACCCTGATGGTTCCAACGTCCCCTGACTCCAATCCCACCTCGCCGCTGATGGCCGAGCGGTGCCCAGAGCAGGCCGAAGGTCTCAGGCAGTCAGCACCTCAAAACGCAACGGGTGCCTTCGGCCAGGAGCGCCCTGTTCCGGCGCCGCCGCCTTCGCGTTTGCGACGGTCAATTCAGTGAGCTAGAGTGACCTTTCTAAAACTCTCGCCCTTCAAGAAAACAGCCCCAGGCATGCTCGCACGGTCAACCGACATAGGTACTACCTGACGATGAATGACGCCCAGCAACTCTGCACAACGTGGCAGTCATCCTGGGGGGAAATTCCAGGGCAGTCAGCCAAAAGGGTAACGCTGAGCAGCAACGGGCGCGCGATCACGTTCGCCGAAGTTGTGGATTGTTGGATCAACGATGAAACGTTCCGCGCTTTCTTCCTTGCCGAGCTGCGCCTCACGCCATTCGTGGGCTTCTTTTGGGAGTTGCCGCCACTGCAGAGGGACACTCTGGAGCGCACCTACGAGCATGTCGTTCTTGAGGGGAACCTGCTCGAGCGGATTTCGCCGGATCCCGCACCGTTCCTGAACGTGTTGCAAGCTGGCTCCGTGTCGGACTTGGTAACCTCATTTCCCAATATGGGTGGGGACGCGATCCTTGTTGTACCCAAACCGCTGGCAGGAAGCGTGGGCTACGGGCATTTGGGCGCGTTCCTGCGCGCGGCGCCGGATAACCAGCAACATGCCTTGCTGAAAACGCTGGGACGGGCCGCCGAGGCCAGCCTGCAGCGACCAGGCAGCCGCCTCTGGATCAGTACTGCCGGACTTGGTGTTCCCTGGCTTCATGTCCGGTTGGACAGCAGGCCGAAATACTACAAGCATCAGCCTTACCGCGTACGCTGAAAATCCCAACCTGTGCGGCGAGCCAACAGATCGGCCGTACACCCGGAGGAGCGAAGGCGTACGCGAAATGCATCGCTGGTCGCACTTGCAATTGGAGTTCCCGCGGTGTGTGATGGGCAGGGCGGCAAGGGGGGCAATGATGCGTTCTAACCGGCGAGAGTTTTTACAAGTTGGCGCTACTGGATTGGCCGCAACGTTCACCGCGCCCTCTGCGTTTACTCAAAACAACGCGACTCAAGAGAGCCGGCGCCGCTACAACTTGGTGCAAATCGATGTGTTCTCTTCGCAGCGGCTGCAAGGAAATCCCCTCGCCGTATTTACCGATGCGCGGGGACTGAGCGACACGGAAATGCAAGATTTGCCTCGTGAGACGAATCTACAGGAAACCACTTTCATCATTCCGCGCGATCCTGCCAGCGAAGAAAAATCTTCGTGAGAGCCAGCAGACGCGACGAACGCATTGCGGATGTGCGCGTGGGTGGACACGCCGTGGAAGTCATGGAAGGCGAATTCGCCCTTTAGTGGCGTGAACAAAGGCGTTTCCGTTGTCGTAGCGTAAAAGTGCGTCAAACCAGAGGGACCTCAAAACGATAACCAGGTATCGACGCGATCCGCGACGGCCAATCATTCAGGAGGGGTAGCGCCATGCGGCTATTTCCATTGACGGCGCACTGCGCAGCTTCAATGCTCTATGCGTCTCTTGCCATTGCTCAAGTAATGCCGCCCTCGAAACCGGTCCCCGAGTTGGGATACCGGGTTTCGCCAAATTTTTTTGAAGTACCGGCCAATTGGGTGGAAGGAGAGGCTTCGGGAGTCGCATTGAGCTCCAAAGGCCACATCTTCCTATTCCAGCGAACCCGGCCGATGTTGTCAGAGTTCGACGAGAACGGCCGCTATGTGCGCAGCCTCGGCGAGGGATTGTTTGATCACCCGCATGGATTGCGCATTGATGCGGACGACAATATCTGGACAACTGACGATACGAACAACACTGTGCTCGAGCTGAGTCCGGCAGGCAGGGTGCTGCTTGTCCTTGGTCGAAGGAATAATGGTGGTGAGGCCAATTGGCTGTTCAGCAAACCTACTGATGTCGCATTCTCGAAGAACGGTGACATCTTTGTAACGGACGGCTACGGGAATTCGCGCGTCGTAAAGTTCGATCGGAACGGCAATTTCATCAAGACATGGGGTACTTACGGATCCGGCCCTGGCGAATTCATGCTCCCGCATTCCGTCGTGATTGACAGAAATGATCGCGTCTATGTCGGCGATCGGGAGAACGCCCGGATCCAGATATTCGATACCGACGGTCGTTTTCTCACGCAATGGACCGGCATTGGGTATCCATATGGCCTCTGGATTACACCCGATCAACATGTCTGGATGGTCGATGGAGGCTTCGATCGGATTGTTGAACTGGATCAGATGGGCAGGATATTGGGCTCGATTGGGTCGCCCGGCCACCAGGCGGGCCAGCTTGCGTGGGGGCACTTTCTAGCAATCGGCGCCGATCGGAAGCTTTTCGTGGCCGACGTGTTGAACTGGCGGTTTCAGGCTTTTCTTCCTGTCAAAGCGTCTGGGAAGCTTTCGGATTACGTGCCGACGGAGCGGCAGTTCTATGGTTTCAAGCAGAGCGACGGGTACTATTTTCGCTCCCCAGGATGGCCCATAAAATAGTGTGGCCGCGGGGCGCTCGAAATTCAACGACTTCCGACCCTGCAGGCGCGATCTACAAAGCTACCGGCCCAGAGCGCCTGTCGGGCGCGTTACGCCGACTCAAGTGTTCAATCAACCAGCGGCCTGCGGGTCCGGGCGGTGCGTCCTTGCGATACACCGCACGCATCGGCATCAGCAGTTTCACTTTGCCCGGAGTCTCGATGCGCACAACACGCAGCTTGCCGCTCTTGATGTCGTCCTCCACCATGAACAGCGGCATGTGGCCAAAGCCGAAGCCCGCACGCAGAAAGGCGTGCCGGGCTCCCATATCGGCGAGTCGCCAGACATTCGGCGAAAGCACGCCGTAGTTCTGGCCTTTCGTCAATGTCGATCGATCGGTCAGCACGAGTTGCACGTGCCGCTGCAGTGCCGATTGCGGAATGACGCCTTTGTGGGACGCCAGTGGATGCTTCGATGCAACGACGGTGACCATCGGCACGTCGAGCAGCGCTTCGCTGTGCATGCCTTGGGGCAGAGTGGGTAGCGTGCCAACGATGCCGATCTGGCACGAGCCCTGTAACACCGGTTCGATGACCCCACCGAGCGCTTCGACGGACAACCGCAACGGCGTGTGCGGAAAAGTATCGCGAAACGCGGCAACGGCCGCGGTGAGTTCGCTCATCGGAAACATCACATCGATCGAGAGGGAGAGTTCCGGTTCGAGTCCTTCGCGCAAGGTCTTCGCGCGCGCCTTGAAACTATCCATCTCATCGGCGACAGCGCGCGCATTCTGCAGCAATGCGCGCCCGTCCTCGGTAAGCGTCGGGTAGCGCGCGCTGCGATCGAACAAGGTCACGCCGAGTTGTCCTTCGAGATTCGCCAGAGTCTGACTGACGACCGATTGCGCCCGCCGCAGCTTGCGCCCGGCAGCGGAAAAGCTGCCCTGCTCGGCAGCGGCGATGAAGGTACGAAGTTGATCCAAGGTCACTGCATCCAACATGATGTATCTCCATTCACGATGGATTATATCTAATAATATAGGCTTCAAAGATGGATGTCGGGAGCCTACTCTGGTCTCCAACGAGAAACCACTCATTGGAGGACTGCAAATGTCGAACACGAGAAAACTCATCGCGGTGGTCGGCGCAACCGGGCAGCAAGGCGGCGCGGTCGTACGCGCTCTACAAGCCCAAGGCCAATTCGCGGTGCGCGCGCTGACGCGCGATCCAAGCAAGCATCGCAACCTCGCCGACGAAGTCGTGCTGGCGGATCTAAATCGTCCGGAAACACTGAAAGCCGCGTTTGCCGGAGCACACGGGGTTTTTCTGGTAACCAATTTCCGGGAACCGGGCACGGACGAGCGCAAGCAGGCACTCGCGGCCGTTCACGCGGCGAAAGATGCCGGCGTTCAACACTTCATCTGGTCGACGCTGCCGAACGTGGAGACGATCAGCCGCGGCAAGCTCGATGTCCCGCATTTCACGGAGAAAGCAAAGATCGACCGCATCGTGAGCGAGGCTGGATTCGCGCACCACACATTAGTGATTGCCCCGTTCTTCTATCAAAATCTGGTCGGCCTAATGGCTCCGCAGAAGCAAGCCGATGGGGCCGTGGGTTGGGCGCTGCCGCTCGATCCGGAGCAGCGCGTCATTCACATGGGCGACATCACCGAACTCGGCCACATCGTGGTCGGCGCATTCACGCAGCCGGAACTCGCTGGGAACGGCGAACATTTGCCGCTGGTCGGCGACTTCCTGAGCTTCAATGAGGTCGTCGCCACGCTGAATCGACTGGGACACAAGTTCTCGTTCAAGCAAGTCCCGCAAGAACTTTTTGCCGGCTGGTTCCCAGGCGCCAAGGAAGTCGCGGAAATGCTCGCCTACTTTGAGGCCCACACGTATCTCGGCTCGGATTCGCGCAACGCAATCGCGCTCGCCAACAAAGTTGCCGGCCGACAGCCGACGAAGTTTGCCGCATGGGCGCGAGCAAACTTCGCGATCCCGGCGGCAGCCTGAAGCACGACTCCCTCCGAGGAGAACTGGCATGAACGCATCACGCGCGCAAGTCACAACACAGCTTTCTCAGAGGAAGTATTGGAGGTTGACATGAAAATCGGTGTGAGTGGCGCCAGCGGCCATTTGGGCAGAGCCGTCGTTTCGGAACTGCTGCAGCGTCCCGGCGGGCACGAGTGTGTCCGCGCAAAGCGATCAAATCATCACGAAGAGCCGCGGGAGTCCCCTCCGCTAGGTGGTCGGGCGCGCGACCAGGAGTCGCGTGAGAACGGAGGGGAGTCAGGGCATCTGTATTCGGAGAGAAAAAACACATCGTTGGACTCCATTCACCGGTGACGCTGCGGGCGTTCACGTTCCATAAGACCTGGCTACCCTTGCTTCACTGCTTGCATGATTTGTCATTTCCATGGCGCTACTCGCAGGGATCTCCTGGAGAGATATCGCCAATTGCTCTGTGGCCACTCCAGCTAGCTGCTGAAACATAGACCAGAGCCTCTTGAGCATGTCGTTCTTCTCTTGAGCGGGGTGACCTGCGCGCAAAACACAGTTCATGGCAACGGTGCGAGCCTTTTCGCCAGCGGTATAACCGCACCCGCTCGCATAAGAAAGAAACACGACACGCACGAAGCTCTTTGGGACTTTCATTACCTCCGCGTGTGTGCGTGTGATTTCCTGGGCGATTTCCGCCTTCGTGTTATCGGAAATGCTGCCGTGCTCCGCGAATATGGTGTACAGCGGCATTCGTGTCACCTCCGACGTGCTGAGCGTCTCAGCGGCTCAAAACCAAAACGATTTGTGGTCCAATCAATATCGACTGCGCGGGGTGATTCGGCGTGATGATGGACGCCGCCTCGTACGCTATTTCCTCAAATCCTTCAGCGTCTTGAGGTCGTCAACGATGTAAGCCATGGAGGCGCGCACGCCTTTGCCTGAGCGGAGTGGCGCGAGGTCAGAGATTTCTTCCCCGTCGGCTACAGGCAGCTTAAGCCAACCGTCTCCAATCCACGCTTGCTCAATCTTCACATCGTGCGGGACGTTCTCCACCAGTTCGTGAACGACCGGTTGGCCTTGCTTGTTCGCGGCGAGCCGCGGGAAATGCAACAGGTTGATGACCGGTTTTTGCGTCAGCACCGATGGATCCTTTATCGGTTCTCTGAGCGTCACGACTGCCTCGGCAAGACGGCGACCGCTGGCTGTGAGGGAGCCTGCAAATTTCGATCCCGCCGTAAGTGCCGGGCCGGCTTTTCCGGTAGCCGCGTGGTACCTGGTCTGAAATACCCGGCCAAAGCGCTTTGGATATCCCTGCGTCCAGCCGCGCGCCAGCGCTGCATCATTGTCGACAAAAATATAGGGGCAATAGGACACCGGCTTTCCGTCGTACAGAGCGTCGAGGAGAATGAAAAATTCGCGGTACTGGTAGCGCTCTGGATCTAGATGCTCCTCATTGTTTCCGCTGAACTGCCAATCGTAGAAGAACGCAGCACCGTGGCCGTTCGCGGCGCGGTCTGCTTCAAGCCCCGGCGGCAGTATCGCTGCGACAGCAGAGGTATCCGCCCAAAACTCAACACTCAGAAAATCCGACGAGTAGTACCAGGGAGGCGCTGGATTGAGTGTCGATTTTCCCTTCGGCGTGAGCGGATAATGGAAGCCCTTGAGCATCGCTGTTTCACCTTTTCGTCGCACGGACCAAATCTCTGTCGCTGATTCTCGCTTCTGAGCTATCAAGCAACTCGGAGTCCAAGGCGGGATTTCGACGGAGGACTCGCATCCGCCGTGTTTTTCGAAATAAAGGCGTAGCGGCAGCAAGGGTACGTGACGCAAAATTCGCACTCACCGGCGGAGGTTCGACAATAATGTCGAACTCGTGACTGAATCGCCAACGTTCGGGCTACGGGCGTTGTCGATCGCCGGTCAGTCTTGCGAATGGTCGGGCGGGGCTGCAATTCCCAGCCGCTTCATCTTGTAAGACGCGATCCTGGAACTTCCGTCCTGATTCTTATCGATCTGCAGCCCTGGCCAGGCTCCGATTTTCAACGCATCATCGACTCGACGCCCGCGCCGATACATACGGCGCGTCATGAGAGCTATCATGACTTCTTCAATAAAACTTGCCTGAACCATGTCGGTCGTTCGTTAGAGGATTTGCAAGGCATGAAGTGGACGTCTTCAGTCCATTCGAAGACGTTGAGGGGATGCTGAACGCGTGGCGTACGTCGCTAGCGAGTGGCGAACCATTCCTGTACGAAGCGCGGGTTCGGCGCGCATGGTATTTCGCAATTAACTCACTCAATGCGACGTCCGACTCCGTCGAGTCTGTGCAATTCATTTTCGGAGCTTGGCGTACTCGGCTTTGGCCTGATGATAGATGGGAACATCGGGGTCGGCGTCCTTCCACAAATCCAAGAAAGTCTCGTAGGACTTCCGTGTAGCGGCTTCATCGCCCATCATCTTCTGCGCGCGGCCAAGCTGGAGCCAGGCCAAGGGTCCCGTGACATGTCTCACGCTAAAACCGGGGTTGTCGATCAGCTTTTGGAACTGAGCCGCGGCCGATCGGCCATCGCCGAGCTCCAGATACGCCAGTCCGCGGATGTAGGCGGGGTACACAGACTCGAACGATCCCGTAAACGCCAGATCGTACTTGGCAGTGCCGCGGAGCAGATCAATGGCTGCCGCCGGATCGTGTTGCCGCAGCTTGATCGCGGCCCGGATGGTGGGAATGAAGTAATGCTGCACAAGCGTGTCCTCGGGCCTTTCCGCGCTGATCTGGTCTGCGAGTCTACCGGCTTCAGCCGTTCGTCCTGATCGCGCGAGCGCGAGCGCCAGGGCGATCTTGTTATTGCGATCTAGCGGGCTTCCAGCTGCCTTGCTTTCATAGCGTCGAGCTTGCACGTCCTTTCCGACTTCGGCATCCTCCAGGGCCGAGAGGACCACCCACCAGTCAGCATTGCTAGCCTTCGAGGTTCGCCCCAAAGCTTGCAGTCGCAGACGTTCGGCGGAGTGAAAGTGACCCTGCTGAATCTCGATCAAGGAATGTTCATGCAGGAAGTCTTCTCGATAGCTGCCTCGCTCCTCCTCCTTGAGGATCTTTTCGACGTTGTCCCGGTCGCCTGTAGCGAATGCCACAATTAGTCTCTCCCGCCGGATTAGTGAATTGTCGAGTTTAAGGGCGTCCGCATTGGCGAGCCATGATTTTGCCTCATTGAATCTGCTTGCGAACCTTATGGACTGTATCGCGCTACCGAAATAATATGAGCTTGGCTGCAACCGTACAGTCTCAACCGCTTCGTCAGCGGCTCGGTCGGGCTGGCCCAGATACACAAATGCAGCCCTGAGGTTGGCATGAGCGAGCACATCCCGAGGAAATATTTCTAAGAAACGAAGCACCGAAGAATATTCTTTCTCCCAGTCGCCCGTCACCCGGCCGTAATAGGCGATTTCGGTATTCAACCGGTCTTTCTCGGTCAATCGGTCGCGGAGTTGGTACGCACGCGTGTACGAAGCCTCCGACAATTCGATGTTACCCAGGAAAAGGTAGGCCGCGCCCATGCGCCCATGCATTAGGGCAACGTTTGGATCCAGTTCGACAGCTTGCTGATAGAGTTTCAGCGCTCCCTCAGGGTTGGCAGCCAGGAAAAGCTTGGTTCCCTCAGCGCCCGTCTGGAGTGCTTCCAAGGAGGTGCTCGTCGCTTTTTCCAGAGGCTGATTGAACCGGGCCAGCAATTCGGCCGGCTCCCCGAGCTTCCTCCGAAGACGCACGGCCGTCGCTCCCAACTCATGGACTACCTGATTACGAGTGCTAATGTCGGTCCTTTCCTCAGCCAAGGTCGCTCCTGATCCGCAGTCGAGTGCCCTCATCTCCAGGTGATATCGGTTACCGGCGTCGGCGATTGAATCAGAGATCACCATCTTGCTGTTGGTCTTCCCACAAATCTGTCGTGCGATCTCTGGGGTGATCTTGGTGGTCGGCGCAAGTTTCAGTTGTCCCATGGTGGCGTACGCTTTATCCAATCCCAGCACGTTTAAGTAGGGCGTCTGCTCCATTTCATAGCGCAATGCAGTATTCAGAGCGTCGTCGAAAACAGGGTCGCCTGTTCGGTTGTCGACGTCGGCCAGCACGATCGTGTCCGTGACGGAGAGCGTCACCCGGTGGCGGTAGCTCGAGTACAACCAAAAGGCCGCAGCCACAACGGCCAAAAGTGCGGCCGCCCCGAACCATCTGCGCAAGCGGAGACGAGCTGTCGGTGATTTGGTAACTTTCTCTTTGGTTGGAAACTCCACGGGTCGCGCATCGGTTTTTGAGGTTTCGTTCGCAGCAGCCTGCAGCCTGGCATGTCTCGCGATATCTGCTGCCTCGGCGACAATGACACGCGCGGTGAACTGGTAGCCCTTTCGAGCAATGGTGACGATCAAGCGGGTGTCTTCCGGGTGGTCACCCAGCGCCTTGCGCAAATGGGAGATGTATTGCGTCAGGTTCCCCTCTTCCACGAACGTGTCGCCCCACACGGCTTGCAGCAATTCCTCCTTGGTGACCAGACGGTTGGGGTTTTGAGCTAGAAAGAGCAGGACGTCGAAAGCTTTAGGGGTCAGAGAAACGAGTGAATTCGCGCGAGACAGCGTGCGCCTACCTGGATCCAGCATAAACTGCCCGAAACGATACAAGTTGCTCATAGGAACCCGGTTAGCTTATAGGGCGATTCAGAGTTTTTCACCTCTTTTCAGGGTTTCCTGAAGGACTTCCCAAAGCGTCTCCTTGAGAATTTGCGCTCGACCCTTAGATGCGTCGGGGAAACGAAACCGACAGATCAAATAAGGGTCTTCGTATCGGTGAGATACGACTGCGGCGCCGAGCCTGTTGCAAATCCAGAGTTCCGGTTCGTCGCTGTAAGTCGCAAGTCCAGCCACTGGAATTCGGAAAGGTCGAAGGCGAACTTATGGTAACAGTTTTCCCGGAAGAACCTCTGAGTGCTGAAGCGAACCCCTCAAAGGTGTGCTCCCTGTATCCGAAGCTGGATTACTCAAAGCAAAGCTGGATCGGCGTCAATCTCGAGATCGAAGAGCGCAGCCTAGCCGAGTTCTACCTTGCCGAAGGACAGCGGCTTGCTCACATGGGCAGCTGGGCCTGGAATGCGGCGGATCGGAGTGCAGTATACCTGTCCGAGGAGTGGTACCGGATTTACGGTTTTGATCCGGCTCTGGGAGCGCCGGTGTGGGAAAAGCGGCTCGAACGCGTCCACCCGGAGGATCGCTTTAAATGGAAAAGCACAATTGAGCTGGCAATCCTGGAGAAAGCCGATTTCGACGTGGATTTCCGAATCGTTTTGCCTGATGGCATGGTCAAGTGGATTCACACCGTCGGCCATCCCGTCCTAAGCCCAGCGGGAGAACTCGTCCAGTTCGTGGGTAGCTCCATGGACATTAGCGGGCGCAAACACGCCGAGGAAGAACTTCAACAGCTTGTTGATTTCGTTTGCCACATCATTACGGTGCTGTCACCAAACGGCAAGATTACTTACGCAAACCGTTTGGCTAGGGAATACACCGGTCTGACTCTTGACGAGTATCGGTCAGTGGACGTAATTGGCCGAGTCATCCATCCCGATGATGTCGTGAGGATGCGCGCGGTTCGCGAATGTGGACTCTCGGCGAATAACCCCTTTGAAATCGAAGCACGAACGCTAGGGAAGAACCGCGTCTGCCGGTGGTTCCTGTATCGTTATAACCCATTGCGTGACGAACAAGGACAGATTACCCGCTGGTACGTCGCCGGGATCGATATCGAAGATCGCAAGAGAGCCGAGGAGAGACTGCAACACGAAAACGTCGCTCTCCGTGAAGAAATCGACAGCGCCTCGATGTTCGAGGAAATTGTGGGAACGTCGAAGCCGCTAAGGGCTGTTCTGTCCCATATTGCCAAAGTCGCTCCAACGGATTCTACGGTCTTGATTACAGGGGCGACCGGCACCGGCAAGGAACTCATTGCTCGCGCCGTCCACAAACGCTCCCAGAGGTCGGAGCACGCCTTCATCAGTGTCAACTGTGCGGCATTTGCGCCGATGCTGATTTCATCGGAGTTATTTGGCCATGAGAAGGGCGCTTTTACCGGAGCTATGCAGCGCCGACTCGGCCGCTTTGAACTGGCCGACGGCGGAACGATTTTCCTGGACGAAGTCGGCGAGCTACCGCCTGACACTCAGATCGCGCTCTTGCGGGTGCTTCAAGAACGGGAATTGGAGCGGGTTGGAGGCAGCCAGTCTATTAAGGTAGACGTTCGCGTCATCGCCGCCACGAATCGTGACCTAAACGCAGCGGTGGCCAATGGGTTCTTCCGACGCGATTTGTTTTACCGCCTTCAGGTTTTCCCGATTGAGATTCCTCCGCTTCGAGAGCGGAGCGAGGACATTCCTATGCTCGTGGAATACTTCATCGATCGCTACGCGCGAAAAGCACGGAAGAACATCACCCGCATCAACAAGGAAACACTGGAGCTGCTTCAGTCGTATTCTTGGCCGGGAAACATACGCGAATTACAGAATGTCATCGAGCGTTCGATGATACTGTGCGAAACAGACACTTTCTCGATTGACGAAAGCTGGTTGCCACAGCAGCCACAGCCGGCCACAGAACCGAAGCACCCAATTGAGCTCCCTCAGAGACTAATCGTGCAAGAGAAGAACATGATCGAGGCCGCCCTGAAAGAAAGTGGTGGGAGGGTATTCGGACCCACGGGGGCCGCAGCCAAGTTAGGCATCCCGCGGTCGACCCTGGAATCGAAGATTAAGTCGCTGAAAATCGACAAGAACCGGTTCAAGACGGATCCAGAAGGTTGACGGCTTTCGCATGTCCGGCAAGGGTTCCAATAGTTGAAATAGGTTGGAGGGGAAATGGAAAAACCCATTTCCGGATACATTCATGTAACGGCGATCGCTTCGAATCTACAGAGGAATCTCGATTTCTACACCGAGGTGTTGGTGCTTCGCCTGGTCAAACGCGCAAACCCCCTTGAGTGGATCGCTGCGCTCGACAAAACCGAGTCACGCAACCCACCCGCCGTGATCACTGGACACAAGCGAGATGGGAATGACGACGGCCCCAAGATCATTGAAGAGAACCGGCAGTAGATCCGTGATCTCGACCTTGTAGCCGCGACAACGACAACCGCGCGAGGACTCTAGGACAAGATGCTGGAGCTCTATCCGGATCGGGTCAATCCGGGAGGAGCGCTGCCTTTCGGCCCGCGGCGTCAAAACGTGATTTGAGCGGATCAAGAAGTGCATGCCTCGCGAGGCTCAAATAGGGGCGGAGCAGAATTGACGATGGATGGGCCAGCCGATGGTATCGAGGTCGTTTTCATCTCAATAGTAACTCTCTGCTTCAAACCCTAGTGAGCACTTGGAGCACGAACACTAAGGGAAGATAGATAACAGATGCCAATAGCAGCTGTCGGGCGGCCGCGTTCGATTGGATAACAGTGAGTCTCCCGGCGAAATAAAGGAAACTCAGACTGAGCAACAGCGTTCCACCCGTGACCGCCGGACTAGCGTGCCTCAAGACTAGAGGCGCAACTGTGACTGACAGTAACGCCAGGCTTGGCAGCACGCTTTGCCATCCCATGAACGTGGCTTTTTCTCTTCCCTGCGGAAGGACCACATATCCTGCGCGCGCGTAGTCCTCGCGGTACATCCAGGCAATCGCCATGAAATGCGGGAATTGCCAAAGGAAAAGAATCGCGTAGAGAAGCCATGCC
>Ga0137403_10006326_pt1 | contig 13580 bp, 11 predicted proteins | sample CZOMad2_1_16fung_FD_122057 | JGI IMG/M metagenome (GOLD analysis project Ga0137403, IMG submission 122057) | Vadose zone soil fungal communities from Angelo Coast Range Reserve, California, USA - CZOMad2_1_16fungal (Hybrid Assembly) | ecosystem: Environmental > Terrestrial > Soil > Vadose zone... | reverse complement strand
ACGATTCCACGGACACGCGTCCAGGCAATCGTCACAGCCGAAGATGCGATCACCGATAAGCGGCCGAAGTTCAAGCGGAATGGAGCTTTTGTGCTCTATCGTTAGATAGGAAATGCAACGACGCGCATCCAGGCGGTGTGGCGAAGTGATCGCGCCAGTCGGGCAAGCCGTGATGCAACGCTCGCATGTGCCGCAGCGGTCGTGCTGTGGTGCATCGGCCGCCAGCTCAAGTGTCGTTAAAACTTCCGCCAGAAAAAACCAAGTTCCGAGCGCTGGATCGATTAACATTGTGCTCTTGCCGTGCCAGCCAATCCCAGCTTGCGCGGCATGATCACGCTCCAGCACAGGTCCGGTGTCGACGTAAACTTTTTGGACTCCGCCGAGTCCGGCGAGAAAGCGATCGAGCTTTTCCAGCTTCGCTGCAATCACGTCGTGATAATCGTCGCCCCACGCATAACGCGCGATCCGGCCGATCGCTGCGCTTAGGATAGGGACGCCGCTCTGCGGCGTCCGCGCTTTTGTAGCCGGGGTCGATGACCCCGGACCGCGGTCACCGGCCGCGGCTACAGTCTCTTCGCCTTGCCAATAATTCAGTGCCAAAACAATGATTGAGCGCGCTCCGGGCAAAACCTTTTGCGGATCGCAGCGTTTCTCTTCGCCGCGCTCCATATAATTCATCTCCCCCGCGGCGCCGTCCCGCAGCCAGCCGCGGAACTCGCTGGCATGGGGCGGGGGAGCACAGTTCGCTACGCGACACGCGTCGAAACCGATCTCTCGAGCAAAAGATACCAGCCGTGCCTTCAAATCGGCGCTTGCCACCCCCGGCGTGACACCTGCGACCTTGTCAGGTAGATCTTCCATTAGTTGTTCGCAGCCATGCGGCTTTCTATCTCCTCCAAGATTACATCGGCCACATCGTCGTGTGTTGAATTGGTTGTGTTCACGCGAAGATCGGCTGCTCTGGCATATAACGGCGTGCGCTCCCGTAACAGTTGCGAAAACATCCCGCGGGGATTTTCGGTTTTTAGCAGAGGCCTATCTCCTCGGCGAGTCGCTCTTTCGAAAAGTATGTTTTCCTCGGCCTCAAGCCAAATGACCGTTCCCAACCGCTTTAGTAACGGAACATTTTGTTCCCGCAAAACAATACCTCCGCCGGTAACGACGATGGCCGCCTGTGCAGGAGCAAATTCGACCAAAACCTGCGTTTCCATTTCTCGAAAGCGATCTTCGCCCTGCACCGCGAAAATTTCAGGAATAGGAAGTCCGAATTTAGAAGCCACCACTTCATCCGTGTCAAAACGGGCAAGACCAGTGCGCCTTTGCAAGCAGCGTCCCACCGAAGATTTTCCCGCGCCCATCATACCGATGAGAACGATCGATCGCGCCGGAGAAGTCATGAATCACTGTCGATTAGAGCGGAGGGAGACGCAATAACCACCTGTGTCGCAAGGCTTGCGCGAACGCAAAAACGCCAAATCCCAAGCTCCAACATTCAGAGAAACCTCAAACTTCAACGACCAAGCTGAGTTACACACTGGATCTTTAGAATTTGATGGCTGTAGCCAGGGCGCTCTGTCGCCGTGGCGGAGGCTAAACGCGCCGACAGAGCGGCGCGGCTACAACGTTCTGAGAAGCGAGGCCCCTACAACTCCTCCAGTGAGAGGTCGCCGCGCATTAGCCCTTCCCCCACTAGTATCGCGTCGACTGGACAAGCCGCCATCCGCTTCAAATCCGCCCTCGTTCGGATGCCGCTTTCGCCGACGATTGTGATCCCTTGAGGAATTTCCGGCAGCAATTTCTCCGTGGTTGCGAGATCAACTTCCAGCGTCGTCAGATTGCGGTTGTTGATCCCGATAATTTTCGCGCCGGCATCAACCGCCATCCCGATTTCATCGCGGGTGTGCACCTCAACCAGCACGCTCATTTTATGTGTCGTCGCGAAGTGATGGAGCGCATTTAGTTGCTCCGGCTTGAGTGCGGCAACGATCAACAGAAGGGCGTCGGCCCCGATTGCGAGCGATTCGAGAATCTGCGCTTCATCGATGATGAAATCCTTGCGCAAAACCGGCAGCGCCACAGCCTGGCGCACCGCGATCAAATGTTCAGGTTGGCCGCCAAAATAGTTTTGCTCAGTCAGAACGGAGATCGCATCGGCTCCGGCATCAGCATATCGCCGCGCGATTTGCGCGGGATCATATTTCGCCGCGATCAGACCAGCTGAGGGCGACGCTTTTTTTGTTTCCGCGATAACGCGAACGATTTTATCTTTTCGCCGAATCGCCGAACCAAAGTCTCGAAAATCGCCGCGGCGCTCTGCGATGGCGCGAAATTCGGGCAAGCGGGACTTGATAGAAACAATCTCGTCCATTTTCTCCGTGATGATTTTCTCCAGCCAATTCACAGGTGTAGGGCGTCTGTGTCAGACGCTACCTATTTCGCGGGAAGGGGCGATATTTATGCGGTAGCGGCGGTCGATGACTGCCGACGATTTTACGCCACGAGGGTCCGGCGGTCATAGACCGCCGCTACAGTCGGTGTAACTAACTTGATGGAATCGGAACGCGAGGCGGCGCGCCGGGCGATTAAGCGACGCAACTGGCTGGCGCATCTCTGGCGGGAATGGATCGTGGAAAGCCGCCGGCCCATTGCGCCCGTCTTTGCCCACCCAACGCCGGATACTTGGAGTGATGAGAATCTCACGGCCGCGTGGATCGGTCATTCCACTGTGCTGATGAATTTTTTCGGAGTCACCATTTTAACCGACCCCGTTTTGTTTCCACGCATCGGAATTCGCCTGCCATTTCTCACTGTTGGCCCGAAACGGCTCACCGAACCAGCACTGACTTTTGCCGAGCTTCCGCCAATCGATCTCGTGCTGCTCTCGCACGCACACTTCGATCACATCGATCGGCGCACTCTGAAATTATTTCCCGAATCGACCCGCGTCATCACGGCTCGCCGGACCCGCGATTTGCTCCGGGGCACGAAATTCTGCGAGGTGATCGAACTGGATTGGAACGAATCGGTTCGTCTGACGCTGCGGGGTCGCGCGCTAGAAATCCGCGGATTCAAGCCAAAACATTGGGGCGCCCGCCTCCAATACGACGTACATCGCGGCTACAACAGCTACGTCATTTCACGAGAGAACCGGCGGATTATTTATGGAAGCGACACCGCCATGACGGATGCGTTTGCAAAATTAAATGACGGCGCGCCCTACGATCTTGCCCTCATGGGCATTGGTGCATACGACCCGTGGATTTGGGCGCATTCCACTCCCGAACAAGCCGTCGCCATGGCCGACGCCGCCGGCGCACGTTTCATCATCCCAGTGCATCATCAAACATTTCGCCTGAGCGTGGAACCGTTTCGCGAGCCAATCGAGCGCTTCACCCACTCACTTTCCAAGACGCCGGAACGAATCGCGCTGCGTGAAATCGGCGAGACGTTCGTTTTGCCTTGTTCCCGTTAGTCGATGCACTCAGAGACGGCGAATTGTCGCACGTTGTATGCGATTTCTTAATTCCCGTTAGAACGATGCGCTCGGCGTTGGCGTCGGAAACGCGAATGTGGGATGAATTAGCGGAGGTGACGTGGGCGAGGGGGTCTCGCTGAACATCGGAGTCGGTGTCGGTGACGCAGAAGGAGTCGGCGAGATCGATGGAGTGGCGGTCAGCGTAGGCGTGGGAGTCGGTGTCGGTGTGGGGAGCGGCGGTACCGTATTTACCCAATGATGCAACGGCGCAGTAGCGCCGCCGATTTCTTTTACCAGCGCTTCACAACGCGCCTGCAACTTTTCCAAATCGGGCGACCCCCACGATGAGTCCGCCGTGCCATTAAAAACAATGTAGGTCGCTTTCAATTCGCTGACCGGCCGATTGTTCGGATTCGAAAGCGCATTGACCTCCTTTGCGATCCGCAACGACGCTTCCCCAACTCGATCGTTCGGCCCGACGTCGCCCACGATTGCCGGATAAATCGTGCTCCCGGCAATCACGACCGCGTAATCGCCCACATGCGCCGCATCGCTGCCCTTGGTAAAACTCGCCGGGACGACGATAAACGGATCGTAGGTGCCGATAAGATAACTATATTTTTTCATCGCGGCGATTTCATCGCGCAATTCCGTCACCGCATTTTTCAGGTCGCGCTTGCGCTCCGGCGTTGCTGTCTTTTGTTCCAATTCCACGCGACGCAATCGATCTTCGATTCCGGATAGATACGGATTTGGCCGATTCGATTTCTTCCCCCAACGAAAACTGGTAAACGGTTTGAAGGTCGGCGACACGCCGTTGCCGGCCGGAACCCGATCGCCGTCTGAGCCATCTGCATCCACATCCATGTCCGCCTGAAAGAGCAGCGCGCGACGGTTGCTTTCCGGATGCCGTAATACCAGAACCGTTTGGCAATCGTAAAAATTGTGGCGCGAAAGAAGCAGGTCGAGCCGGTTCAGATTTTCGCGGAGCTCGCGAACCTTGGTTTCGTATAGCTGCGCAAATAGGAGCGAAACCGCTTCCGGCTTTGCCATCGTGGCCAGACCGGGCAGCAACTTACCGAGATCGGGACTCACTTTCCCGAGCTCATCCACGGTTCGATTTGGCGTTGGGACTCGCACGCGCAGTTTCAAATCGATCGCATAACTCATCGGGTCGACTCGTTCCTCGGATGCAGCCGCGCCCGAGCTCGTTTCCACTTCGCTTCGCACCGTAATGCCATTGAAAAGTCGGGAGACGTCGAATTTGCCCGAAAGTGTTGGTGGACGGGTCGCACTCGCGGAAGGCGCCGCCGTCGGTGTGGGCGAAGGCACTTCAATTTCCTCCGCGCGCGTCATCGTCCAGCGCCAGCGTTCCAATGAGATCCAACGCAGCGTGATTGCGACAAAGAGCGCAAAAAAAATGAGGAGAACGATCCGGCGCAGCGTGCCAAGCCCCAACTTCCGCACGCGATTATTTCCTCAGCCAGGCCGCGATCGCGACAATGATCCCGATAGCGCTCAGGACCGACATCAACCCCGCCGGCATCACTTTGAAGGTGCGGAAAAATTTCGGAATAAATTGCGCCGCCAGCAGCAGTGAAACAACGAGTGCGATAATCAATCCCGCGGCCTGATGTTCCGGCATCAACCACGCTGCCAGCAAAAGCAGCACGCCCGAAATCGATCCGGCGATGATCGAAGCCATGCTTCCCGCCTTAACGTAGCCAAGGATTCCGCCGGCGATCGTCAGAATTCCAAAAACAATGAAATAAATTTTCGCCCCGCCAATCATCAGGGCGATTGGTAATGCAACACCGCTGCGCTGTCCAGCCGACGTCGACATTGCAATTATTCCATTGCCGCGACCGAAGACGCGGATCTGGGGAGCGCAGACTGGCAGCCTGCTGCATTCGGCCGCTGCGCCGAATGTCCTCTTTCGCGAGCCTAATGTGCGTTCGAAATCGGTTCGCGGCAGGCTGCCGCGAACCGCAGGCTGGCAGCCTGCTCTCCCCAGAATTGCATTCCTATTCGTAATCCTTCCGTAATCTCCCCGCGGAATAAGATTAGGAGTAAGAATAGGAACAGAATTGAATTCTCCTGCACGCTCCCAGAGGGTTCGAAAAACTTGCGCAATGTCTCGCATCGACTAGATCTCCTGCTGGCATGAAGGCGCGCGCCGGTATTGGCATCAGCATTGTCATCGCCTTTCTCGCGGCGTTAACCATCGCCAGTTCCCCGCGGTTACACGAAAAACTGCATAAGACCGGTCCGCATCACGAGTGCGCCGCGACCATGATCGCGTCCGGTAGTTGCGAGCACAGCGCGCCGCCTCAGCTTCTTCCCAAACTCGAGAATGCGCCGAATTCGCCGGCTTTTCTCCCGAAACGTTTTCAATTCGTTGTCGCGTCGGTTCCTTCTTCAGTCCAGGAACACGCGCCGCCTATCGCTCCTTAGCGCGAAGCCGCCGCCGTTGCGTGCGGAATTGATTTTCTCCCGCTAAAGCAATCGCGGCCTTTACTCGCGCCTGCATTCCTTATTCACGGCAACCGCGCCAGAGGCGCCGTTGCCTTCATCGAACTCCAATCATGAAAACTTTTAATGAAACAAATTCTAGCAATGACAGTCGCGATGCTGAGCGGGGGGAGCATGGCGATGGCGCAGGACGCGACTGCGTCACCCAGCCCTTCACCATCACCAGCTGCGTCGCCAACTTCCAGCACGGCAACGGCAGAGAGCGTTGTTGTTACCAGCGAAGAACTCGACATTTCGCGTGAGCAAATCGTGCCGAGCCTCGGCGCGACGCGCTATACTGTCGGACCTGATCGCCTTAATCAGCAGGCACAAGGAGAGGACGCGCCCTTTAACCAGACTATTCTGCGTTTTCCCGGAGTGGCGCAGGATTCGTTCGGGCAACTGCACTTACGCGGCGAACACGCGAATTTGCAGTACCGCATCAACGACGTCCTGTTGCCGGAAGGAATTACCGGCTTCGGCCAGGAATTATCGACCCGATTCGCTGACAACGTTTCGTTAATTACCGGAGCGCTCCCGGCGCAGTTTGGCTTCCGGACCACCGGTGTCATCGATGTTCACACTAAAACAGGAGCGGAGTTCGCCGGTGGTGAGGCCTCGGTCCAAGTTGGGAGCTTCGACACCATCATGCCGAGCTTCGAATACGGTGGTGTCAGCGGACGGCTGACTTACTACATGACGGGAAGTTATCTCCACAACGGTATAGGCATCGAAAATCCAACGCGCAGCAGCGATCCGATCCACGATGATACCGATCAATTCAAGACCTTCGATTACCTCTCTTATATCATCGACGATTCGAGTCGATTCGTTTTGATGCTGAGCGGCAATTACAGCAACTTTCAGATCCCGAATAACCCCGGGCAACCGACTGCATTTGTGGTGAACGGTCGTGACAACTTCAACTCCGCCAAACTCGATGAGAATCAGGCAGAAAACGCTGCCTACGGAATTCTCACGTATCAGAAGAAATCCGACCTCTTCAACATGCAGGCGTCAGTGTTCACTCGTTATAGCGGCGTCCTCTTTCGCCCCGATGAAGTCGGCGATCTCTTCTTCAACGGAGTCGCCTCGCGGGTGGACCGCCAGATCTACACCAACGGCCTCGAGGTCGACATGAGCTACAAGCTGAATGATCAAAACACGCTCCGGGGCGGTCTGCTCTTCACCGCCTCGCACGCTACGGTCGGAAGTGCCACACTTGTTTTCCCAGTCGATGCGATCGGAAATCAGACGAGTGATGTGCCAATCCGAATCGTCGATAATTCCTCATTAAACGGATACTTCGCTGGCTTTTACCTGCAGGATGAGTGGAAGCCATTTGAACAACTGACCATCAATTTTGGTGGCCGGATCGACATTGCCAAGACAATCAAGACGGAAAGTCAATTCAGCCCGCGCATCAACATTGTTTACACACCTTGGACCGCGACGACTCTCCACGCCGGTTACGCCCGCTATTTTACTCCGCCGCCTCTGGAGAATGTCGACCAAAGTACGATCGCGAAGTTTACCGGCACAACCAACGAATCCGCCATCACGCTCGACTCGCCGGTAAAAGCGGAGCGCGCCCATTACTTCGATGCGGGCGTGACACAGAAGATAGGAGACGGTTTGCAGCTTGGCATCGATGGATTCTACAAACACGCCCGGAATGTTCTGGATGAGGGACAGTTTGGGCAGGCCCTCATTCTTTCATCCTTTAACTATCGCGAAGGTGAAATTTACGGTGGCGAATTTACTGCCAATTATCAGCACAAAGGTTTTTCCAGCTATCTGAATGTCGGTTACGAATACGCGCGCGGCATGCATGTTAGTTCCGCGCAATTCCTGTTCGATCCCGATGAATTTAACTACATTCGCGATCACTGGGTCTTTCTCGATCACGATCAGCGTTTCACCGGATCAGGTGGAATCGCTTACGCTTGGAACGATTGGACTTTTTCCGCCGACGCACTCTATGGGAATGGGTTGCGCCGCGGCTTTGCCAACACGCAAAAGAATCATCCCTACGAAACTTTGAACCTGGGAGTGGAACGGAGAATTTCGCTAGGTGGAAAGCAAGCGATCAAAGTTCGGTTCGACGTCGTGAATCTATTCGACAAGATTTACGAGTTGCGCGACGGCAGCGGCATCGGCGTTGGCGCGCCGCAGTTTGGGCAGCGCCGCGGATTTTATGGCACCGTCGCGTACGATTTCTGAGCTGTTACCAATCCCTCGACAAAGTGATTTAGTTTTCTACTCCGCGTAATCGATCCAGTTCAGCTTACCGGTAGAAATTTCTTGCGCGCTAATTCGCCCCGATGGAATCTCGGCGGCAGATGAAGGCGTGTGCTCGCGTTGGGATTAGCGTTTTGTTCGCCTTTTTTGTGGCGTTGACGCTTGCTAGTTCACCGCGGTTGCACGAGCGACTGCACAAGGTCGATTCGCAACACGCATGCGCCGCGACCATGATCGCGTCCGGCAATTGCGAGCACGCTGCGCCGCCTCAGCTTGTTCCCAAACTCGAGAACGCGCCGAATTCGCCGGCTTTTCTCCCGAAACGTTTTCAGTTTGTTGTCGCGTCGGTTCCTTCCTCGGTCCAGGAACACGCCCCGCCGGCATCTCACTAACGCTTCGCGCGTCCGCGACTGGCTGCGCATTCATGTTTTGCGCAGCGAATCTCCCCGCGCGCTAATCGCTCGCATCCTGATCGGCGGGATTTTTGCCGACACCAATCGATTTTTTAATGACCAAATTTCTCTTCAAAACTCACATCGCAATGTTGGTGGTGGTCGCATCTCATCAATCCTTGGCGCAAACAGCGACACCAAGCGCCTCCGCCACCGCATCGGATGTGGCGGCGCTGCGCCAGCAAGTCGAAGCCCTGACCGAGACGGTGAAAGCGTTGCAACAGCAGGTGAAAGATCAGCAGGCAGCGCTGGAGAAGGCAAACATCGCCGGGAACCAACTGCCGCAGAGCGAAGGAACGCCTTCAGTCACGTCAGCACCTCTACCTACGCCTCTGCCGGGCGCGAGCGCTCAAGAATCATTTCCAACAACTGATAGCTCGGTCGTTGCCAACGCGCCGACTGCACCAGGCACGCCGGCCGTAAACGCGAACGGCACGGCTACCGGCCAGTTCCCGACCACGGACGAATCAGTCGTCACTGCGCCGGCAGGAGCAATCTCCTCCACAACTGGTGCGCCGCCGACTGAGACATCAACAGGCTCTCTCACGCAGCCGATCACCATTGCAGGTGGTGGCAAAAATTACATGAACATTTCCTTCGACGGCATGTTTGCTCTCGCTGGATCGACCGCACGCGACCTGTCGCACATCGAAGTGGGCGATCACGATCCGCAGCAGCGCGGATTCAACGCCCGTAATATCGAACTCGCCTTCGATGGCGCGGTCGATCCTTACTTCGAAGGTTTCGCCAACATCGTCTTCAAACTCGACAACGACAACGGAACCGAGGTCGAGGTCGAGGAAGCGTTTATGCAAACAACGAACCTGCCGTTCGGTTTGCAATTAAAGGGCGGTCAGTTCTTCGCCGCCTTCGGCCGCATCAATCCGACGCATCCGCACACCTGGGACTTTGCCGATGATCCGCTGGTGAACGGTCGTTTACTCGGACCTGACGGATTGCGTGGGGTCGGCGCACAGATTTCCTGGACGTTGCCAACGCCGTGGTACTCCCAGCTCATTCTCGCCTCGCAAAACGGACGCGGCAGCACCGGATTTTCTTTTCGCAATCCAGGCGACAACGGGATTTTTTTTGAGCGCGAAACAACTGATCGAGAAGCGCGTGGTCTTCAGGATTTCGTTTGGATTCCGCGCTGGGAAAATTCGATTGATCTCAGCCCGACGCAGGTGGTGCTGGCGGGAGTTTCCGGCGCGTTCGGTTCGAACGAAACCGGCGCGAATGCGCGCACCCAGATTTACGGTGGCGACCTGTTTTACAAATGGAAAAGCGCGCATGCCGAAGGTGGTTTCCCGTTCGTGAAATGGCAGACCGAGGTGATGTATCGTCGGTTCGAAGCCGGCCGCGGTGTTGATGAGAGTTTTCCGGTAGCGGAAACGTTCCACGATTGGGGGTTGTATTCACAGGTGCTGTGGGGTTTTCGCAAAGGCTGGGTCGCAGGCGTCCGCGGCGACTATCTCCACATGCAGGATTCGCGATTTACTGATGATCCGGATCGGCAATCGCGTTACCGCATCAGCGCAAATTTAAGTTGGTACCCGACCGAATTTTCGAAGCTGCGATTACAATACAATCATGATTTTCTGGAGTCGAACTTCTTCCTCGCCGATCGCCAAGTCGATTCCGTTTTTCTGCAGTTCGAATTCATCCTCGGCGCGCATGGGGCACACAAGTTTTGAAACATGCAACGCTCGCAAACAATACGCTGTCATCCTGAGCCCCGAAAGCTTTCGGGGCGAAGGACCTCACCGCTAGTGATGCGTTACTCAAACGTGTGTGACGTAAACTTAAATGTGAGGTCCCTCGCGTTCGCTCGGGATGACGGGTGGAGCACCGTTGGCACGCTCGCGATCTAACTTTTCATGAAAAAAATCCTGTTAATTCTGCCTATGGTGCTCTGCGCATTTTCGGCGCAGGCGAAGATCAACGTCGTCGCCACTCTCCCCGATTTTGGATCGCTCGCGCGCGAAATTGGCGGTGACAACGTCAGCGTTACGGTTTTGGCAAAACCAACGGAGGATCCGCATTTTGTGGACGCACGCCCGAGTTTCGTGGTTGCGCTTCGGAGCGCGGACGTGCTGATCGATGGAGGAGCGGAACTCGAACTGGGATGGTTGCCGCCACTCTTACAAAATGCGCGCAACGCCAAGCTCGACATCGGCAAACCGGGCCGGGTGCAGGCGTCTCAAGGCGTTCGCTTAATGAACGTGCCGGCGAATGTGACGCGTGCCGCTGGTGACGTGCACGCACTGGGCAATCCACATTTCGGAGTGGACCCAATCATTGCCAAGGCGATCGCGCAGCACATCGCGCAATCGTTTTCCGCAATCGATCCAGCCAACGCCGCTGCCTACGACGCGAACTACAAGAAATTCGAAGCCGCCATCAATGCCAGGCTTCAGCAATGGGGCGCGGCCTTGCTCCCGTTTAAAGGCCAGCACATCGCCGCCTATCACGATTCCTGGCCCTACTTCGGCCACCGTTTCGGGCTGGAGATCGACATTTTTCTGGAGCCGAAACCGGGTATTCCCCCCTCGCCATCGCACCTGGCGGAAGTGATTGCGCAGATGAAGGCGCAGAAGATCAAAGCCATCATTGTGGAGCCGTACCACGACCGAAAAATTGCCGAGCGGGTGGCCAGTGCGACCGGTGCGAAGGTAGTCGATTTCGCGCAGTATCCCGGGGCTCTTCCGGGCACCGATAACTATATCAAGTTGATCGACGCACTTGTTTCGCGTTTGGCCGCGGCGCTCAAATGATACTGACTGGTATCGGTGAATGGAACGTGCGCCGATGAGAATCAATCCACGTGTCACTAATCACGATTCACTTTTCTTAACATGTGGGAGGTAATGTTCTGGCCAATCGTGGCCTGCGTCCTCTTGCCGTGGTTGCTTGTCTATCTCGGTCTTCATGTCGTCCAACGCGGCATTATCTTCGTCGACATTGCGATGGCGCAAATGGCTTCCCTCGGGATTTGCGTGGCCTTGCTCTTTCGTCTCGATCTTCATGGCTGGACCACATTCGTTATTGCACTTGGTTTCACCCTCCTGGGCGGCGCGATTTTTTCCTTAACGGGAAAACGCGCGAGCAAGATTCCGCAGGAAGCGATCATTGGCATTGCCTATGTCGTAGCGGCGGCCGCAGCGGTGTTGCTTCTCAGTCGCGCCGCTGAGGGCGACGAAGAAATCAAACAAATGCTGGTTGGTAATATCCTGCTGGTTACGCCGGCGGAGGTTTGGAAATGTTTCGCGCTTTTTGTTGCGGTCGGAATTTTCCATTTCGTTTTGCGCCGAAATTTTTTGCTCGTCTCATTTGATCGCGATCGCGCCTACCAGAAAGGACTGCGGGTGCGATGGTGGGACTTTTTGTTTTACGCCAGCTTTGGGTTGGTCGTGACTATCTTTGTCCGAATCGCCGGAGTACTTCTTGTATTCAGTTATCTGATCGTGCCGGCGGTTTGCGGCATCAATTTGGCACGCGGCACGCGCGCGCGGCTGCTGCTTGGCTGGGTCGTCGCGACGCTAGGAGGAATTGGCGGTTTGTACTGGTCCTTCTACAGCGACTTGCCGTCGGGTGCGGCTATTGTTTGCACGTTTGGAGGCTTGCTTGTGTTCGTGTCTGCGGTTGCGTTATTGAAGAAGGGGCCGCAGCCATCGTAATGGCACACCGCACGGCGACCGGGATCAATCTGGTTCTGGGGAGCGCAGGCTGCCAGCCTGCAGTTCGCGGCAGCTTGCCGCGAACAGATTTCGATCCCGAAGTCACTCGGGGAAAGAACGAGCATTCGGCGCAGCGGCCGAATGCAGCAGGCTAGCAGCCTGCGCTCCCCAGAACCATCGCGCCGATCGTCAACTGTGAGTCGTTCCCCGCACGGAATAAGATTAGGAGCAGGAATAGGAATACGATTAGATTTCAATCGTGCATGCTTTCCATTACCGCGATGGACATCTTTTTTGCGAAGAATTCGATGTTGCCGCCGCGGCCGAGAGATTCGGCACCCCGCTCTATTTATATAGCGCGGGCACGATTCTCGATCACTACGGTCGATTGCACGAAGCGCTGGCGGGACTTGACCATCTGATTTGCTACGCCGTCAAAGCGAATTCAAATCGCGCCATCCTGCGTTTGTTACGCGATGCCGGCGCGGGCTTCGACATCGTTTCGGGGGGCGAACTGTTTCGCGCGCTCGAGGCTGGCGCTGACTCAGGCAAATGCACCTTCGCCGGAGTAGGAAAATCGCGCGAAGAGATCGAATACGCACTCGAACAAGGGGTTTATTCGTTCAACATCGAGAGCGAAGCCGAGCTCGATTACATCAACCAGATCGCATCGGCTAAAAACCAGCGCGCCCCGATTGCACTTCGAGTGAACCCCGATGTCGAAGCGCAGACGCATCAATACATCTCCACCGGTAAGAGCGAGAACAAGTTCGGCATCGCGCTGGAACGAGCCGCGCAAGTTTACGAGCGGGCAAGTAAAATGCCGTCGATCACCGTTCGCGGCGTGCAGATGCACATCGGATCGCAAATCACCGAGGCGGCGCCCTTCGTGGCTGCGATCGAAAAAATTGCGCCACTGGTCTCCGAACTGAAAAGCAAATATGCAATTGAGTTTTTCAGCGTCGGCGGCGGACTTGGGATCGCCTATGAATCCTCCGTCGCCAGTGGCAGCGGCGATTGGTGGACGTCGCAGCGGTCGCATCCGCTCACGATCCAGCAATATGTCGATGCAATTTTACCGCCGCTAACGAGACTTGGGCTACGGATTTTACTCGAGCCCGGTCGATTGCTGGTGGGGAACGCGGGAATCTTGCTGACCCGCGTTCGTTACATCAAGGAAACAGCGCAGAAGAAATTCGCCATCATCGACGCAGGAATGAACGA
>Ga0137403_10006325_pt1 | contig 13581 bp, 14 predicted proteins | sample CZOMad2_1_16fung_FD_122057 | JGI IMG/M metagenome (GOLD analysis project Ga0137403, IMG submission 122057) | Vadose zone soil fungal communities from Angelo Coast Range Reserve, California, USA - CZOMad2_1_16fungal (Hybrid Assembly) | ecosystem: Environmental > Terrestrial > Soil > Vadose zone... | reverse complement strand
CTGCTGGGACTCACCGGGCTCGCGGTCATCGTCGTCGAGCTCTCGGGCCTCACGCTCGATCTGACCGGTCGCATCGCCGCCGCGCGCCAGCGCACCGAGGTCCAGATCCAGCGGCTGAGCGCCGGGGTCGCGCCGGTCCTGCTCAACGCCCTCGTCGTCGGCGACCTGGCTACCGCCGAGCAGACGCTTCGCACCATGAACCTCGACCAGTCCTGGCGCGAGGTGAGGCTCTACGAAGCCGACGGCCAGAAGGTGATCCTGGACGTGTCCCCGGCCGGCCTCGCGTCGGCCCGGGCCCCCACCCTGCTGCGGCGCATTCTGCCCGTCGATCTCCACGAGTCACGGACGCGGATCCAGTCGGGCGGCGTGGTCTACGGAATCCTCGCCATCACGCCATCCTCGGTGAGCCTCGAGAACGAGATCTGGAGCGAGATCCGGCAGCGCACCACCATCTCCGTGGTCCTCATGGGGGTGCTCCTCGGCCTGCTCAACCTGATCCTGGTGATCGCGCTCCGACCCGTGCGGGCGCTGGGGACGAGCGCGGAACGCTTCGGCGCTGGTGATTTTTCGGTGCGCATGCCCGAGACCCGGCTGGCGGAGATCGCGCCGACGGTGCGCGCGTTCAACGCCATGGCCGCCAACCTGGAGCGTGTCCTGAGCGAGCTGCAGGCCAAGGAAGCCGCCAACCGCCGGTTGGGAACCATCCTCGAGCAGACCGAGGAGGCCATCCTCACCGTGGACCGGGAAACCCGGATCACGAGCTGGAACCTGGGCGCCCGCCGGCTGCTCGGACGCACCGCCGAGGAGATGCTGCGCCGTCCGCTCGCCTCCCTGTTCGCGGAGGGCGTCGCCGATCCCGAGGGGATGGCCATCCGCCTGCTCGACACGCGGCTGCCCGATCGGCTGGAGACGGAGTTCCGCTCCGCCGACGGCTCGTCCATCGACGTCATGGCCTCCGGCTCGCCCCTGTCCGGCGCCGACGGCCAGCTCGATGGCCACATCATCGTCGCGCGCGACATTACCGAGCGGCGGCGCGCGGAGGTGGAGCGGGCGGAGCTCGAGTCGCAGTTCCGCCAGGCGCAGAAGATGGAGGCGGTGGGCCGTCTCGCCGGCGGAGTGGCCCATGACTTCAACAATCTCCTGACCGTCATCATGGGGCGCAGCGAGTTCCTCCGGCAACAGTTACCCGCCAACGATCCGCTTCTCCGGCATGTGGATGTCATCACCCAGGGCGCGCAGCGCGCGGCCAAGCTCACCGGCCAGCTTCTCGCCTTCAGCCGGCGGCAGGTGCTGCAGCCCAAGGTGCTCGACCTCAACGGCGTGATCGGGGGCATGGCGGAGATGCTGCGGCGGCTCATCGGCGAGAACATCGCGCTGGTGACGCTGCCGGCGCCCGGCCTGGGGCGGGTGATGGCGGATCCCAGCCAGGTCGAGCAGATCCTCATGAACCTCGCCGTCAACGCTCACGACGCCATGCCATCGGGCGGCCGGCTCACGCTCGAGACGTCGAACGTCGTGAAGGACGAGACCTACGTCCGCCAGCACATGGGTGCGCGGCCCGGCGCCTACGTGATGCTGGCGGTCACCGATACCGGCACCGGGATGTCGGCGGAGACCCAGGCCCGCCTCTTCGAGCCCTTCTTCACCACCAAGGGGCCGGGCAAGGGAACGGGACTGGGACTCGCCACCGTCTACGGGATCGTCAAGCAGAGCGGGGGCAATATCTGGGTGTACAGCGAGCCGGGCCACGGCACCTGCTTCAAGGTGTACCTCCCGCGGGTGGACGACGCGACGGACGCCGCCGAGAGCCCCGACGCGGCGGGAGCCTCGCCGCGCGGCCACGAGACCATTCTCCTCGTCGAGGACGAGCCGGATCTGCGCGAGCTCGCGCTCGAGATCCTCGCCATGCACGGCTACGTGGTGCTGGAGGCGGCGGAGGCCGGCGAGGCCCTTCGGCTCGGTGAAGGGCACACGGGGCGCATCGACCTCCTGCTCACCGACGTGATCATGCCGGGCATGAGTGGGCGGGAGCTGGCGGTGCACCTGACCGCGCGGCGCCCGGGGCTCCGCGTGCTCTACATGTCGGGCTACACCGCGGACGCGATGGCGAACCACGGCGTGCTGGGGCCCGAGATCATGTTCCTGCAGAAGCCGTACTCGCCGGCGGCGCTCGCGCACAAGGTCCGCGAGGTGCTGGACCTGCCGACCGGGGAGGTTGCGCGCTAGCCGGTCGGTCGGGGACGGACGAGCCGGACGCGCAGGGTCTCCACCTGCTCGGGGAAGGGGACCCCGCCGCGCGCCGTCATCGGAGTCTGGTCGGCGAGCCCCGTGTGCAGCTCGACGAACACCGGCCCCTCGGCGCGGAGCAGCTCGGGCAGCCGGCGCTTGAACTCGTCGAGGCTGTCGATGGACAGCACCTGCCGGTAGCCCGCCCCCTTCGCCATCATCACGAAGTCCACGCTGAGCCCGCCGGGAATGCCCTGGGCGCCGGAGGTGTGGTAGACGCCGTTCTTGAAGAGCAGATGCACGAAGTTCCGCGGCGCGGCGCCGGCATTGGTGGCCAGCGAGCCGAGCTGCATGAGGAGCGAGCCGTCGCCGTCGAGCACGATCACGCGGCGGTCCGGCCGGGCGAGCGCGAGGCCGAGCCCCAAGGAGGAGGCGCCGCCCATGAAGCCCACGCACCCCACGGACAGATCGTCGGGGGCGATGGTGCGCCACGCCGGCGAGGTGGTCATGGTCGGCACGCAGATGGCGTCGCCGCGCGCCGCGGCGACCACCTGGAGCACGTCCTCCGGCTTCATGGGGGGCTTCATCGGCTTCGCGGCCATCAGGAGGTCTCCAGGCCCACCAGCACCACCGCGGGGCCGCGGCGCGACCGGCTCAGCCGGTAGTACTCTGGAATGAGATGCACGTCGTTCGGCCCCTCCAGGCGCGCGTGCGGCACGCCGAAGGTGTCGAGCAGCGGCTCCGCGTAGCGCACCATGGAGTGGCGCGACTCGCGCGGGTCCTTGTCCTTCTCCCGGCTCAGCAGGCCGACCATGTAGAACATGGGGACCTTGCCGTCCATGGCCACGCCCCGCATCGTGTTGACCGAGGCGTAGAGGCCCGCGTGCTGGATCATCAGGACCACCGGCTCGCCGCCCATGTACAGCCCCGCGCCGATGGCGGTTGCCTCGTCCTCGGTGGCGCAGGTGACCACCCGGATCGATTCCTCCTTGTCGAGCGCGGCCAGCACCGTTTTCTGGTGGGTGTCCGGCACGCTGAGGATCCAGCCGAGGTGGTCGTGCCGCGAGGGCTCGGCGTTCTCCTTGGCCAGCGCCGCGCGCGCGTCGCGGAAGGTGTCCTTGAGCGTTTCGATGATGAGAGTCGCGGGGATGGATTCGGGCATGGGGCCTCCTGAGCGCCCCATAGTACCCAAGCCGGCTTGCCCCTTTCAAGGGACGCACGTCTCTGTTAAACTCAAGGTGTCGGACGCGGTGCAGACGATCAAGAAAGTCAGGCAGTTATCGGGGGCGACATGGGCCGGCCGGGCATCCGAGATCTGATCGGGCGCGCGATGATCGAGAAGGAGTTCCTCTCCGAGCTCGTCCGCGATCCGGAAACGGTGCTCGCCGGCTTCGACCTGGACCCCGAGGAGCGAGACGCCCTCATGCAGGCAGTGGCCCGGACGGGAAGCGGCAGCGCGGTCGAGCGCGCGCGCGTGTTCCAGTCCATCTTGATGAAGCGCTGGGCGACCTGAGCGCACTCCCCGCGACGGCCACTCCCGGCACCTCCTCCCGTGGCGAAGTCGGCCGACCTCAATTTCCTGCGACAGGTGATCCTGTTCCGGGACATCGCCGACAGCGAGTGCGACGCCATCTGGTCCCGTCTCGAGGAGCGGCGCCTCCGCCGCGGCGAGGCCCTCTTCCGCGAGGGTGAGTCCGGCACCGAGCTCTTCTTCATCCGCACCGGCTCGGTGATCGTCTCCAAGCACGTGGCGGGCCGGGTCGAGCAGGTGCTGGCGCGGCTCGGGCCGGGCGACTTCTTTGGCGAGATGAGCCTCTTCGACGGCCAGCCGCGCTCCGCCACCATCCAGGCGGAGGCGGATACCGTGCTGTACTGGCTGGACCGCGCCAACCTCGACCAGCTCATCGAACAGAACCCGCGCGCGGCCACCGCCTTCTTCACCCAGCTCGTCCTCGTCTTCATCAAGCGGCTGCGCGACTCCTCCGACCTCGTGGCCGAGGTCACCCGCTGGGGACTCGAGGCGACCGGCCTCGACGTCGAGCGTCCGGCCACGGGCGGCCATTGAGCACCACCGGCGCCAAGTCTCCCGCGCGGGCCAAGATCGAGCTGCTCGTCCGCTCCGAAGCGGGCGACGACTTCCACGTCACCAAGGTCGAGTCGAGCCTCGCCTACCGCCAGGCCCGGCCGCAGCGCATCCCCGAGGGCCAGTACGAGGTGGCGGCGCTGCGCTCGAATGTGCGCCGCACCACCACCTACGTGGTGAAGAACCGCCTCACCGAGAAGTACATCGAGCTCACCGAGCCCGAGAGCTTCCTCTGGAACCAGATGAACGGGCGTACCTCGGTGGAGGAGCTGGGGGTGGCCTACGTGCTGAAGTTCGGCGCCTTCGACTTCGACATCATCCACACCCTCATCGACAAGCTCCAGCGCGCCGAGCTCCTCACCATGCGGCCGATCTCCCGCCTGCGCGAGATGCTCGCGCGCAACCGGAAGAATCCCGCCGCCCGCGCCGCCGAGGCGACGCTGAAGGCGCTGGAGAAGCTCACCGTGGGCAGCCGCCGCGCCCACGATGCCTTCACACGCGTCTACCGCTACGGCGCCTTCGTCCTCTTCTCGCCGGTGGGGCTGGCCGCGCTCGCTCTGGTGACGGTGCTCGGCGTCAAGGGCACGCGGGAGATCTGGCAGGACAGCAGCGATCTCTACGCGGGCTTCGGCCAGCACCCCGTGATCGCCCTGTTGCTGGTGAAGCTCTTCTTCTTCCTCACTCTCATCAGCCACCAGATGCTGCACGCGCTGGCCCTGGTGCACTACGGACGCCGGGTGAAGGAGTTCGGCTTCACCATGCTCCACGGCTTCCTGCCCACCTTCTATGCCGACGTCACCGACGTCTTCATGGGTAGCCGGCGCGCGCGCCTGGTGACGGGCATCTCCGGGCCTCTGGTCCACCTCTTCCTCGGCAGCCTCTACATCTACCTGGCCAGCCAGTGCGGCCCCGGCCTGCTCAAGTCGTTCCTGGTGGCCTCGGCCATTCTCCAGTCCCAATCGCTCTTCTTCAGCCTCTATCCGTTTTGCTTCCTCGAGATGGACGGCTATCACGTCCTGGTGGACTGGCTGGGACTGCCGCGGCTGAAGAGCGAGTCCATCGCCTTCGTGAAGGAGGGGCTCTGGAAGCGCCTGAAAGGTGGCGGCCGCCTGAACCGCGAGGAGACCGTGTTCGTGGGCTACGTGGCGCTGTCCACCTTCTCCATCGCCGCCTTCGTCGGCCTCAACGTCTGGTTCTTCGTCCACACCGCCTGAGGGGCGAGCGGACCGCCCTCACCGGGGAGCGGAGCACCCTGAGCGGGGAGCGGAACAGATGAGGACCCGACCGCCGGCGCTGGCCGTCATGGCGCGGGCGCCGGGGTCGGAAGTGGTGAAGTCGCGGCTCCACGCCGCGCTCGGTGTCGGACCCGCCACCCTCCTCTACCGCTGCTTTCTCCTCGACGGGCTGGAGGCGGCCGCCGCCCTGCCCGGCCTGGCGCCCGTGCTGGCCTTCAGCCCTCCGCACGCGGCGCGCGCCATGGCGGCGTTGGCGCCGGCGGGCATGCGCCTCGTCGCGCAGCGGGGGGCGGATCTCGGCGCGCGGATGGCCCATCTCGCCGCGGAGCTCCTCGCCGACGGGCATCGCGCGGCGCTCCTGATCGGCAGCGACCTGCCCACCCTGCCCGCCGCGCATCTCACCGAAGCGTCTCGCGCGCTGGCGCCGGGCGCCGCCGACCTGGTGCTGGGACCGGCGGAGGACGGCGGCTACTATCTCATCGGTCTCGCGCGTCCGGCGCCCGCGCTCTTCGAGGGCATCGCGTGGAGCACGGCCGGCGTCCTCGAGGCGACGCGCGCCCGGGCCCGCGGGCTCGGACTCCGGGAGCATCTCCTGCCCCCGTGGTACGACGTGGACACGCCCGCCGATCTGGACCGGCTGCGCCGCGATCTGGGCACGCCGGGCGCGGGCGCGTGGCGCACCCGCCGCTGGCTCGCCGCCTTCGCGCCTCAGCGCAGCTAGCCGCTGCCGCCGGCGAGCAGGGTGAGCAGCCGGCCCACCGCGTCTCCCAATGGGCGTCGGCCTGCGGTCTCAGCCGCCTCCCAGGCGCGGCGCTGCGCGTCGGGCGGCAGCGCCTCCAGCCGCGCCTGGGCCTGCCGCCGCACCTCGGGTCCGAGGAGCCGCGCGACTTCCAGAGCAAGAACCCCCGCTCGACCGCCGCGGTCAGGGCCGGGCGGCGCCTCGCGTATCCACTCCAGCCCCGCGTCGAGCAGACGCCGGCTCACGCGGGCCCGCGCGCCGTTCATGCGCAGCAGGTCGCCGGGTACCGCGCCCCACTCGAGTGCGAGCGCGGCCACCGTCTCGGCGATGCTTGCGTTCAGCGCGGGCGCGCTCTCGCGGGCGATGAGCGCGGCAAGAGCCGCCGTCCAGAGAGGCTTGAAGGGCACCGGCGCGCGCGGATCCGCGCGCGGCGTGGGGGCGTCGAGCACCTCGCCGGCGGGGGAGAGGACGAGCCGGTCCTCGAGGGAGCGGCCGAGCGCCCACAGCGAGCAGATGCGCCGCTCGCCCACGGCGCGGATGACGCGCGGCTCGCGCCGCGTGACCGCCTGCCAGTCTGGCCGATAGTACGCGACGCCATTCGCCACGACCTTGTCCAGGTCCTCGCGCATCTGGGCGCAGACGCCCTTGGCCACCCAGTGCCGCTCGTGCGGAGCGGGGAGCCAGTCGAGATCGCCGCCGCCGAGGAAACGGTCGAGCGGCGCGGGCTCGGCGGGATCGTGGCGGAAGCACTCGAGCAGCGCGGTGAAGAGGGTTTCGCTGGGATAGGGGCCGCGATAACGTACCCGCGCCAGGCCCTGGTCCTTCATGAAACCGGCGAGGAGATCGAGCACCGCGGTGCCCGCGTGCGCGGGCAGGCGCGCCGGCTCCGCGAGCGGGGGGATGTGCTCGAGCCGCGCCCAGTCCACCCCCTCGAAGACCGTGATGGCTTCGCGCGGCTCCCAGGGCGCGTCGGGAGCGAGGCGCCAGATCGCGTCGGAGCGCCCCCACGCGCGCGTTGCGCCCGCGCCCGGCTCCACGCCGATCCAGTCGCCGGCGGCGCTGAGGCACTTCGCCCACGCGAGCCCGCCGTCCTCCCGCCAGCGACAGGCGGCTACCAGATGACCGCGACGATCGAGCTCCACCAGGCGGCGGCGCGGCCCGCCGGCGGCATAGCCCACCAGCGCGCCGCGCCGGCCGGCGCCGAGCGGCGGATCCCCGCCCTCGAGCGCGCGCCGGAGCGCGGTGAGGCCGAGGGGATCGTGGGCGAGGATCTCGGGCCGGGCCAGCGCCTGCGCCATCCGCTCCACGTGCGCCCGGTCCATGAAGCCTCCTCGCCCACGATGTTACAATGCCACTCGTGCGAGACGATCTCGGCTGGCTGTCCGCCCTCGACCTCACGCGTCTCATCCGCGGCAAGGAGGTCTCGCCCGTCGAGGTGATGACGGCGCTCCTCGCGCGGATCGACGCCGTGAATCCCGCGCTGAACGCCTACTGCACGGTGGCCGCCGAGGAGGCGAGCGATCTCGCCAGCGCGGCGGAGATCGGCGTGCTCACGGGTGAGGAGCTCGGGCCTCTGCACGGGGTGCCGGTGTCCATCAAGGACCTCGTCTTCACCCGGCGGATGCGCACCACCGCGGGCTCGCGGCTGCTCGCCGACCACGTGCCGGAGGAGGACGCGGTGGCGGTGGAGCGCCTGCGCGCCAGCGGCGCCATCATCGTGGGCAAGACCAACACGCCCGAGTTCGGACACAAGGGCGTGACCGACAATCCGCTGTTCGGCCCCACCCGCAATCCATGGAATCCCGCGCTCACCGCGGGCGGTTCCAGCGGCGGCGCCGGCGCGGCGGTGGCGGCGGGCCTCGCGCCGCTGGCACTGGGGACCGACGGCGGCGGATCCATCCGCATCCCCGCGTCCTTCTGCGGGATCTACGGCCTCAAGCCCTCCTTCGGACGCGTGCCGTCGGGGCCGGGCCTGCCGGGCTGGGAGACGCTCGGCCATACCGGGCCGATGACCCGCACCGTGCGCGATGCCGCGCTCATGCTGGACGCGCTCGCCGGCCCCGACGACCGCGATCGCCTTTCGCTGCCCGCCGACGGCGGGGCGTCCTATCTCGAGGCCTGCGACGCGGGTATCGCCGGGCTGTCGGTGGCGTGGTCCGCGGACCTCGGCCACGGCCGCGTGGATCCCGAGGTGGCGGACATCTGCGCGGAGGCGGCGGTGCGATTCGAATCGCTCGGCTGCCACGTGGAAGTGGTCATGCCCACCTGGGACGACCCCGAGGAGATCTTCCGCACCTTGGCCAGCGCGGAGGCCTTCGCCGCCTATCGCGACCGCCTCGCGGAGAGCGAGCGGCTCCTCGATCCCTCCTTCGTCGAGCTCCTTCGCCTGGGCGAGCGCGTCACCGCGGAGCAATACCTCCGCGCGGTCCTCCACCGGCGCGCGCTGTGGACCGAGATACACCGCTTCCTCGCGCGCTTCGACCTCCTCATCACCCCGACCCTGGCGGTGGCGGCCTTCCCTCTCGGCGCCCCGCCGATCCGCGAGATCGCGGGTCAGCCCGTCTCTCCGCTGGGCTGGACGCCCTTCACGTTCCCGTTCAATCTCACCGGCCAGCCGGCGGCGAGCGTGCCCGCGGGCTTCACCGCGGCGGGCCTGCCGGTGGGACTGCAGATCGTGGGCCGGCGCCACGCCGATCGCACGGTGCTCGCCGCGTCGGCCGCCTTCGAGGCGGAGGCGCCGTGGCGAGAGCGCCGGCCACCCGGCCTCTGAGCCCGCCCGCTTGCGCCTGCTCCTCATCTGCCTCGGCGGGGCCTGCGGCACGGCGGCCCGCTACGGGGTGGACGTTGCGGCGGCGCGCTGGCTGGGCGTCGATTTCCCCCACGGAACCTTGATCGTCAACGTGCTCGGGTCCTTCCTCATCGGGGTGATCCAGGAAGTGGCGCTCTCGACGTCCCTCGTCTCCGAGACGCTGCGGCTGGTCCTCGCGGTGGGCGTGATGGGCGGATTCACCACCTACTCGGCGTTCTCCTACAGCACGCTCCGCCTCGTCGAGCGGGACGCCGCCTCCGCTGCCGCCGTGAACGTCCTGCTGACGACGGGCCTCTGCCTGGGGGCGTGCGCGCTGGGGCTCCTGCTGGGCCGCGCGCTGGTGGCGCCGCGGTGAGGGAAGCTAACGGCCTTCCTTCTCGGACTGCATGATCTGTTTCTGGTGGGCCTTGAGCGCCGCATCCCAGCGCTTGAGCATGTCGCCGCGCTGCGCGTCGAAGCGCATCCGCTCCGTCGCCACGCCGGCGGCGAAGGCGACGAGCACGAGCAGGAGGATCGCCACCGTGCCCAGCACGCGCCTCGAGCGCGCCCGCTCGCTCATGGCCGCCATCATACCCTTGGCCGCCCCGCCCTCTCAAGGCGGAGCCGGGAGGTCCCGATGCTGAATCGGCTCGCGCCCTCGATGTTGGTGATCGCCCTCCTCGCCGGCCCCGCCGCCGCCCAGCCCGCGACGGCCCCGCGCTTCACGGTGGGCGACCAGTGGGCCTATACCGACGGGCAGCAGATCAAGGTGATAAAGCTCGACGACGGGAACCCGGTCATGACGGGCTCGCTCGCCTCCTGTCCCTCCTGCAATGTCCACTACGATAGGAACCTTGCCATCCGGAAGGTCACCGACGCGGCGGGCAAGCCGGTGGAGGCGGCCAAGCTCGGCTTCCTGCGACTGGGCCCGGACTGGAAGTTCTATGAGTTTCCGCTGGAGGTGAAGAAGGCCTGGAAATTCTCCGCTGAGGGCCTGGTGGGCGGCAACCCCCACCGGTACGACGTGGCGGTAGTAGTGAGCGCCTTGGAGGACGTGAAGACCAAGGCAGGGACCTTCAAGGCGTACAAGATGGAGCGGACGTGGAACAGCTCGTCCGGGGGAACGGCCTTCCCCTTTACTGACGTGGTGTGGTTTGCCCCCAGCGTGAAGTTTCCGGTGAAGTTCGAGTCCAACCGGAAGGGGGCGCAGAAGGGTGAGCTGTCCTCCTATGCGGTCAAGTAGCTCTCAGGGCCTGGGCGGTCCGCCGGGAGGCGCGCCGTGGACGCTGGCGGGCGCGGGTCTGGGTGGCGCCGGGGGCGGCTCCGATTGCCCGCGCAGCTTGTTCAGAACCTCGCCCATGAACTGGGACAGCGCGGCGGCGATGTCCTCGCGCTCCTTCAGGCAGCGGGCATTCTCGCCGCGGAGCCGGGCCACGCCCTCGCGCAGCCGCTGGGTCTCGGCCTCGGCGGCCTCCATCTGGGCGCGCAAACGCTGGGTGACCTTCTCGGCGGTGAAGGCGATGTCCTGGAGCCGTCCGAACTCGGTGAGAAAGGCGCCCACCGCCTGCATGTTGGCGCCGCTCTCGGCCAGCCACCGGTTGGCCCGCTCCCGCACCTCCGCGCCGGTCATGGTTCGCATCGGCGATTCCTCCTGGCGTCTTCGTCTCCTTCCGGGAAGCCTAGCCCCGCCGGGGAGGCGGGTCAATGGGGGCCCGGTGACCCCTCGTTGACATTTCTTTTTTCATGTCCCAGTATCCGTGTCGGCCTTCCCCGGAAGGCCACGCACTGATGCCCGTGAGGGAATTCGACGCCATCGTGGTCGGGGCCAGCTTCGCGGGGCTCGGCGTGGCTCGCCAGCTCCGGGGCGACGTGCTCGTGCTGGACCGCAACGAGGTCGGCACCGTGCAGACCTCCGCCTGCGGCACCCCGCTCTGGGTGCCCGAGGCCCTGGGCGTGGCGAACAGCGTGCTGCAGGTTCACGACCGGCTCACCGTCCGCACTCCCCTGGGCAGCGTCACCTACGATCTCTCCGAGGTGCCCTTCTGCACCTTCGACTACCGGCTCTTCTGCGAGGGGCTGCTCGCGCAGTGCCGCGCGCGCTTCCTGCGCGCGTCGGTGACGGGATTCGAGGAGGGCGCGGTGGTGACCAGCGAGGGCCGCTTCCGTGCGCCCATCGTGATCGACGCCTCGGGCTGGCGTGGCGCGCTCGTGCACGGCCGCACGGGCCCGCCCGCCGGGCGCGGCTACTCCTTCGGGCTCGAGACACGCGCGCGGCTCGCCGACGAGGGCCTGTCCTTCTGGATCGACAAGCGCCTGATCCGGCGCGGCCTCGGCTGGATCTTTCCGGTGGGGGACGAGAGCCTGATCGGGCTCGGCTCCTATGCCGGCGTCTCCAAGCTCAAGCCCGCCCTCGAGCGCTTCCTCGCCGACGTCGGCGCCGCGCCCACCACCTATCACGGGACTTACTTCCCCAACCGGCTGCTGCGGCCCACGGTGGGTCGCCTCTTCGCGGTGGGCGACGCGGGCGGGCAGTGCATGCCGTTCACCGCCGAGGGAATCCGGCCCGCGCTCTACTTCGGCGGCGAGTGCGGCAAGCTGGTGCAGCAGGTCATCGACGGCGGCCTCGATCTCCCCGGGGCGCTAGAAGCCTATCGCCGGCGTGTCGAGAGCTATCGTCGCGCCTACCGGGTGCTGTGGCTCGCGCAGCTCTTCGCCGCGCACGCGCCCACCCGCTGGTTCGTGGCGTTCACGCGCCTGGCCGCGCGGCAGCCGGTGCTGCCTCGCTGGTGGCCGCGCTACGGCTGGTTTGGACGGATGGATCCCGCTCCGGTCCCCACCGCGCCGTGAGGCCGCTCGGCGCGACACCGGGGTCCGCCACGGGGCGATGCGCGAGCTGATCGCGCGGTATCGCTGGGCCATCGTCGTCGGGGCGAGCGCCCTCGTCGTGGGGTTCATCGCCTGGTTCGTCCTGTCCGACGCCTCGGGCTTCCGGTACCTCGTGCGCCTCTACCAGGACAAGCGGCTGCTCAAGCAGACGCTCAACGAGTGGGGCATCCTCGCGCCGGTGTTCTTCATCCTGCTCCAGGCGCTGCAGGTGATAATCTCGCCGATTCCCGGCGAGGCCACCGGCTTCCTGGGCGGCTATCTCTTCGGGGCGTGGGGCGGCTTCATCTACTCCACCATCGGGCTGACGTTGGGCTCGATATTCGCCTTCGCCGTCGGCCGCTGGCTCGGCGCCCACTTCGTCCGCAACCTGGTGAGCAAGGAAAACTGGGAGCGGATGGGCTTCATCGTGGAGGCGGAGGGCGCCATCCTCTGCTTCATCATCTATCTCATCCCGGGGCTGCCCAAGGACATCGTCTGCTATCTCTTCGGCATCAGTCCCATGCCCATGTGGGTGTTCGCGCTGGTGTCGGGGCTGGGTCGCATGCCCGGCACCTGGATACTCTCCGCCCAGGGGGCCCATACCGCCCACGGCCAGTACATCCAGGCAGTGCTCGTCGGGGTCATCGCTCTCGCGGTGGCCCTGCCGCTCTACTACTATCGGCATCGCATCGTGGCGTGGGTCCGTCACCGGAGCGACGATGGCGCCGGGGGCGGGTCCAGCACCGGGGCTTGACAGACCGCGCCGCCGCGCCGTATGATCGGCGGCACTTTCGTACCTATGTCTTCGGGGAGGAATCGCCGGTGATGCGGACGGGGAATGGTGGAGCGCAGGGCTGGCGCCACTATTTTTACTTTCCCCGGTCCGCCTACTGGCTCCCCCTGAGCTGACATCCGGGAGCCACGGGCGGACGGAACGCCGGCCCGTGGCGATCGAACCGAGCCCAACGCCGCGGCCAGCACCGCCCGCGGCGTTTTTCTTTTTCCCAACGGGCCGGACAAGAGCGAGGCGGAGGCGGCGATGATCATCGTGCTCAAGTCGGGGATCTCGGAAGCGGAGATCGAAGCGGTGTGCCGGCGCATCGAGGAGATGGGCTATCGGCCGCATCAGATCCGCGGGGAGTTCAAGACCGTGATCGGGGCGGTGGGGGAGGAGCGCGGTCAACAAGATTTGCGCATCCTCGAGGCAATGGAAACGGTGGAGTCGGTGATGCCGATCCAGCAGCCCTTCAAGCTGGCGAGCCGAGAGATCCGCGTGGAGCCCACCCTGGTGCGGGTGAACGACGTGGTCGTGGGGGCCAAGCCCATCGTGGTGATGGCGGGGCCGTGCTCGGTGGAGTCCGAGGGCCAGGTGCTGGAGGTGGCCGACGCGGTGAAGGCCGCCGGCGCGCGTATCCTGCGGGGTGGCGCGTACAAGCCGCGCACCTCGCCCTATGCGTTCCAGGGGCTCAAGGAGCAGGGCCTCAAGTACCTCGCGGAGGCGCGCAAGCGCACCGGTCTCCCCGTCGTCACCGAGGTGCTCGAGACGGAGAGCGCCGACCTCGTCGCCGAGTACTCCGACATCCTGCAGATCGGCGCGCGCAACATCCAGAACTTCAGCTTGCTGCGCCGGGTGGGCGAGCTGGGC
>Ga0137403_10006324_pt1 | contig 13581 bp, 13 predicted proteins | sample CZOMad2_1_16fung_FD_122057 | JGI IMG/M metagenome (GOLD analysis project Ga0137403, IMG submission 122057) | Vadose zone soil fungal communities from Angelo Coast Range Reserve, California, USA - CZOMad2_1_16fungal (Hybrid Assembly) | ecosystem: Environmental > Terrestrial > Soil > Vadose zone... | reverse complement strand
TATCAACAGCGGCTCTCGGACTACGGTGTGGACAACTCGAAGGTCTACAAGCTTCTGGTCAGCCGCGACCGGAGTTGCGACGAATCGCTGATGCAGATGACCTGGCCTGAAGCCGATCCCCACCCGGATATGCACAACGCCGCCGACGCTCCAGGACTAAGTGCCGAGGACAAGAAGGGCATGCTGCCCTGCTACCGCACTACCGCGGACGATTACCGCAAAGCCGTTTCCCGCCGCTAACCCGTCCTCGAGCGATCCCATTACCAAGGTTATGTGAGGCTGCCAATGCCGCTTGTTGACTGCGCTCTTGCTGCCCTTAAATAGCATGGGGCGTTATGAAAAAAGTGTGCATGCTCGGGGTAGTGTTGCTGGCTCTAGGCAGACTCTCGCTCGCGCAAGACAAAGTGTTCGATTGGGTCCGCGCCAGTGATGAGGTTTCACAGCTCGATCCGGCGGATTACCATGCGGGCCGCGTCTATCGCCCGGGTGCCGACGGCGGTGGCATGCATGTTGACATTCAGGCGCAGCGGCCGGTCACGATCGCTATGGCATTCGCCAGCGACTGGAATGCCTGGCAGCAGCATCCAGAAAGTCAGACCGACCTTGAGTTTCGTTGCATGCGTGAGCATGTGACCAGCACGACCTACGAGTGCCACATGCCGCCGAACCAGCCTATGGTACTGCTCATTCGCGATGAGCGAACTACCGATCGCGCGGTATTGACAGGAATTGGAGTGGTGCTGGGCCGCACCGCCAGGCAGTTCATCTCGCCCAACGATGTGAAGGTCACCTATTACAGCTGGACGTGCGTACAGAATTGTATCCAGCCTGAGTTCCAGTGGTTTTCCCTGGTGAGAGAAAAATACGAGCTGACCACTGTCCCGAAGATCTACAGCCTGCTGACTCCGGAACGCGATGGGCAGCAAGTAAATGTGAGGATCAAGGCACCGGTCCCCATGACGATCGCGCTTTTGCCGTCCGACCTCGCCGACCAGGTCTATGACAACCCGGGCGCGCTTTCCTCTGCGCTCTCCAAAACCTCATGCAAGCAGCGTGGAGTCCAGTCGCTCAGCTTCGATTGCACGGTGAACCTCGCCGATGGACGCCAGTCGCTGGTGGTGGTTCCAGACGTGGCCAAGGTCCCTCACAAGAAGGCAGAAATCGAGCTGCAGACCGTGAAGTGCTCCGCTAACTGCGACCTGCTCAGCAAGTAAGCCTTAATTTCGTTGACCGAAGCGAAGCGTGCCCTATTTCTCGCGTCGTTGTGCAAGAACTGGGCTTGTCCCGGACGGTGAGGCACCCGCCTCGCACCCGCCACTACTCCTACACAGCTCCTTCAAAGCCGGCGCATGGCGTAATCACCTATGTACAATGTCATATCCGCCATCTTGTTCCAAGGCGCTCCAGCGCCTATTCTCGCTATTGGTAAGCGACTTGTTCAAGAGGCCGACTGGACGTATAGGAGGACTAAAATGAGCGAACACTACCATGATGTCGGCGATCTGCGATTTCTCAAGGAGATGGGGAAACTCGCGCCCACGGAATTCAAGGCTTGGCTCGGCCTGGATAACATTGTGCGCCGCGAGGACGGCGCCATTCCGAGAAAATATCGCGAGCTCATCGCGTTGGGGGTTGCTTTCACGACCCAATGTCCCTACTGCATCGAAGGGCACGTAAAAGGCGCGAAAGCGGCAGGCGCGACTCGCGAAGAGATCACCGAAAGCGCACTGATTGCGGCTGCCTTACGTGCCGGCGGAGCAGCAACGCATGGCGCCATGGCGCTGAAGTTCTACGACCAAGTCTGAATTCGCGTTTCTCTGGTTCAATGCGAATTCCATCGGGGATGGTTACGTGAACAAGGAACGTGCACTGCAAATCGTTCTCACACTGGTGGGCCTGATTTTTCTGGTCGGCGTGTATCCACTCATGATGTTCTTGTGGCCGAGTGGCTGGCGCTGGCAGCCGCATCAGCCGGAGTATGAGCAGATGATTCTGGGGGTGTATGCGACGCTGGGCATCTTCTTGCTGATCGCGTCCCGTCACCCCGCGGAGAACCGCAGCCTCATTCTGTTTACGGCATGGTCGAGCCTGGTTCACGCGGCCATCATGGCGGCGCAGGCAATGGCGAACACTGCCGAACACGGGCATCTGCTGGGAGATGTTCCGGCGTTGATAGTTGTAGGGGTAGCGCTGATCGCACTGGCGCCGCCTAAGCCCTTACGGCAATAGTGGCTTAGTCACGAGCAACTCGGGAGCGGCGGCGGCAAATCTCACCACAGGGGTGCCACAGGCTCCTCGTTGAACACCGGTGCTGGGCCACCGCGATTGGAGAGGTGGATCACTCCCAGATAAGGTGCGACCGCTGGATCGTAAGTCACGGTGATACTTCCGCCACTTCCCGATGACCCATCCCATCCGTTCCGTCCGTCCATGCCGTCTTTTCCACTCGAGCCGCTGGGCGTTCCAGAACCCCCGGATCCACCTCGGCCGCCCCGGCCGCCCTTCCCTCCTGACCCTCCCGAACCCCCATCAGCCTCTACCGTCAGCGAACCTCCATGAGGGTCAACGAGGAACACCTCCTCCCGGCCTGGTGCAACTACGTCCATCTGGAGAAGAGGATGGCTTCCTGATCTGAGGGCCACCCGGATTTGTACGGGTGGAGCATTTTCTCCGCGTCCGCCGTCCTGGCCGTTCGAGCCATTGGTCCCGTCCGATCCGTTTCCGCCTGGAGAGGGGTTATTGGGATCGATGGAGCCGATGCTGCCGCTCGTGCCGTCCAATCCATCGGTGCCGTTGAAACCGCTGGTGCCGCTGCTGCCGGAGAAATTCGAAATGAAGTTGTAGTCGTACCGCACCGGAATGTCGAGCTCCGCCCGAATATCAGGATGGCTAGGCACCGTGATGGTGACGTGCGGCATCTTGCCGTCGCTGACCCTGGGATCGCGCGGAAGTGCCACGACGCCCTTCTTGTTGGCGGTTACCACACTTGCCGTAACCTTCAGATCGCTCCACAGGACTTTCCCGTGGCCGGCGCCTTCGGTTTGCAGCACCTTGCCGTCCGCATCAGTGATCACCGCTACGAGGGACGACTTCTGTCCCGGCACGATCCCTGGGCCTTTGGCCAACCTGGCCTCCATCGATTTGACCGGAATCGCCTCCAGGTGAACTTTCGACCCCAAGCGAACCTGCAGGCGAGTGCACCCACTCAGCACGAACAGAGCGATCGCCTCCAGGCATGCCCCCGGGATCAAGAATCGTGTGGATTGACGCGAAGCTGAAAGGATGGAAGAGTGGGCCATGTGATTCTCCGTTACCTCTTCTTGCAAGGTGCCTGGAGAAATCGAACACAGAACCAACCAGCACGTTGCGGGTGCACACAAGATTTTGTGAAGACTGTTGTCGCGATAGTACAACTTTGAGGATAGGTAGAGAGGAACTTCACGGCGGAGTCAGGTGTACATCACCTTCCTGTCGCCCTTCACAATCCGTCCCACGGTGAAGGCTTTTTCTCCCGCTCGTTCCAGGACGGTCTGAGCTTTCTTGAATTTCTTGGAAGGAATGACCAACAACATTCCCAGCCCCATGTTAAAAGTGCGCAACATCTCGTCCTGCGGGACGTTCCCTAGCTGCTGGAGGTGCTCGAAAATTGGCGGCACCTGCCAGGAGCCCATCTCGATGACAGCGGCCACGCCACGAGGCAGGACGCGCGGCAGATTTTCCGTGATGCCGCCGCCCGTGATGTGGGCCATGGCGGAGACACACTCGCCGTCTACCAGGCGCTTTATTGCCGGCCAATAGCTCTTGTGAGTGCGCAAGAGTTCGTTGCCGACCTTTCCCTTGAGTTCGTTGACGTAAGAATCCAGGGTGTACTTGCCGACTTCGAACAGCAGCTTGCGGGCCAGGGCGTAGCCGTTGGTGTGCAGGCCGTTTGAGGCCAGGCCTAAGATCACGTCGCCGACTTCCACCGTCTTGCCGGTGATGATGCGCTCCCGCTCCACCGCGCCGACGATGAAGCCGGCCAGGTCGTATTCGCCGTCCGGGTAGAAACCCGGCATCTCGGCGGTTTCTCCGCCGATCAGGGCACAGCCATTGTGCTTGCAGGCTTCGGCCAGCCCTTCGATGACTTTCTCGGTGATTTCCGGCTCGATCCTGCCACTGGCCAGGTAGTCCATGAAAAACAGCGGCGTGGCGCCCTGCACCGCGATGTCGTTGACGCAATGATTGACCAAGTCGGCGCCGATGGTGTGGTGGACGTCCATCTCGAAGGCGATTTTCAGCTTGGTGCCTACCCCGTCGACGCTGGACACCAGAATCGGGTCCACCCACTTTGCCTTGTCCACGGCAAACAAGCCGCCAAAGCCGCCGATTTCGCTTAGAACGCTGCGGGTAAAGGTCTTGTGGGCGAGGTACTTGATCCGCTTTTTCGTGCGATTGGCGCGGTCAATGTCCACACCGGCGTCGGCGTAGGTGACAGCGGTCTTCGAGGGATCATGGGCCACAGGAGTCAGTGCGTCTCAGTTAAGTGGGGATTTGCCAAGTGTCGCTCACCGGGCAAGCGGCGATTGTAGCACGGTCGCGGGAGGAGAAATCAGCGCGTCCGGCAAAATGCGGATTCAAGAACCAAGCGCGCGAGCCGATTCCGCGGAACGAAAACCCGACAACCTGGCGGACAGAATTCACCTACGGGGTGGGATGGAGCAGCCAGCCACCGCCGAGCCCCTTAAGTGTGTGCGGAGCGGCCGCGACCGTGGCTATTGCGCGATGTAGGCCGACACGTAGTAGATCAGCACGCCGAACAGGGCTAGGCCTGAAACCGCATATGCGGTCAGGACCCAAACGTGGCGCCCTTCGTGGCGCGTGACAGCAGTTTGTGAACTGGTGGCTGAATTTCCAAGGACACGATTCTCCATGAACCCTCCACGAACAAGGTGGAACGAGACGCGACAGGGCGTCCCTGGCTGCCGAAGCAGCTCTGATGCGGCGCATGTTACTACGACAACCCGGCCCCCGGCACAGAAAAATTTAGGTTCTCGGCGATCCGTCAGCCGGGACTGGTAGGCTACAACGAGCGCAGGAAGTCCAAGATGTCCTGCACCTGCGCTGGGTTGAGGTTATTGAAGTTACGAAGAACCCCGTTTGCTTCCGAGCCACAGTGCGAGCGCTGGTAGCGATCGTGACTGTCGTTGCGATCCGAGCTCTTTCCTCCACAGTCGGCGTGCGCCTCGATGGCCTGGAGCAAGTCTGAGGTGCGCCCGTCATGCAGGAAGAACAGCCGCTGACCGATACCCCAGAGGGGAGCGCTGCGAAACTCGTCTGGACCCGCTGCCCCCTGGTTGATCCCATCCGCCAGCCCTGAGCCCATATGGTGCAGGGCAAAGTCCGAGAACGGATGGTAGGTCACTTGATCCGTACTGTTACTGAAGACAGACGGGCCAGCCGTGAGCGACGGTGAGTGGCACAGAGCACACCCGATGGTGTTGAACAGGCCGGATCCCTTAAGGGTAGAGGCGGTCTCTTGAGCGGGCGCCGGTGCTGCTATCAGACGCATGAATACGGCGAAGTTCACGGTGTCGGATAACGGGCTCTCGCCTCCTTCATTGTTGATCCCGCTAGCGTCCTCCGGCAAGGGGTTGAATACGCATCCGTCCACCCCCGCGCGCTCGTCGGGAAATGCTTCATTCGTTACTCCCTGCTCGACGTTGTAAGCTTCACCGGCGAAGACCAGTAGGGACTTGTTTTGCGCCTTCCACCCGAAGCGGGTGATGGTGCCGTCGTTGCCGCTGGTATTAAACCGGCCGCCAATACCCAGGCGATACCTCGCATCTCGTGTAGCCGTCAGGTTGGCCCGCAGAACCGCATCGGGCGTGTTCTCCACCAGGCCTAACCCAAAAACCGGAGTCGGAATGCGGAAAACGACATTGTTGAAGGCCAGCTGCCGGGCGAAATCCGGCTGCAAGAGATTGCATCCAGGAGCATCTTCGCGGCCGGCGAGGGTGAACAAACCATGAACGCCACCGTCCGGTGAGCCGTCTCGATTCCTGACAAACCTTGCTTCTCGGATTGGACCATCGGGCGTGATGAAGGAGGGAAGAGTATTCGAAGCATGGTGAAGTGTGGCCAGGGCTACCTGGGGGTTCAAGCTGGGGCTGGTGCCGCCGATGGCTGGCGCCGTGTGACACATGGCGCAACTATTTCCATTGAATGTCGGACCTAGTCCGCCGCTATCTTCACCTTCGACGTCGCCGGAGACTGACTGAACTTCCTGGAACACCATGAGCGCCTGGTCGAAGAGAGACTGGGCCTCGGGTTTCAGATTGGGTAGAGCCCCTCCGGCCCCTGCGGCCCCGCCGCGCGGCCCGCGGTCATGCTGAGCTTGAAGGCTTCCGGGCACGATCATCAGCAAACTGAGACATACGAAACCAGCCAACACTATGTGACGTTTCACGCACACCCCCATCTACCGGATGGATTCCGGTAACGCGATAAAATTCTGTTTGCTGGGAGGAACTTCGCATCTCCCCGCTGTCTGACTCACGGGGCCTGGAGGTGAAACTCCATTGGCCTTGTGCGAGCAGAACAGCCCTGGGAGTGGCACAGCCCAGGACGGGCTGTCATGCACCTAAACTGCCGCAGAAGATCAAATAAGATTAGTGCGAACGCTAGTCGTGTACCCGGGAGGTGTCAATTGCCGGTCGTACAGGGCCACGATGCGCACGGGTTCATGGTGGGACAGGCATTCGGACACGATGGGCAACCGTTACGCTTAGAACCCTAAGCGGTTCAGTCTGGTTTTCGGCGAGTGTAAATGGTGATCGAACCATTCGAAACTTGGAATGAGTCCAGCGATTGGCCAGTGCACCTTAGGTGCTACCGTCAAATCCTGTGTGCGCGGGGTGAAATTAAGGTGAATTCAAAAACGAGCGCCCGGACTCGGTTAAGTCGGAGCGCTCGTCGAACCAGCCTCTCCCCCCGGAGCTGCTGTGCTCGTCTTCGTAGATGCTTATCCGATACAGCGCAGTTGTTTCTGTTGGACCGAGAAGGGGGTACCAATTCGGACACAACCCCACAGCGGCGATCCAGCGCTGAAGATGAATCGGGCTAAATCCCTGGTTATGCGAGGGATGTGGAAACCCGGCCGATGTTCTTGCTCTCTGGCGCGATCATCCTTGGCCCGCCGACTTGGCCCGCCGAATTTCCTACGGAAAAATAGATCTGATTAATTCTGTCGATGACTGCAACTCAGGTGCGATACGCAATTCTCCTGATACTTCGACTTTGCATGCAGTCTCTCCGGACCGCAATACAGCTAATTCTGTAGAGCCTAGATTTACACGTAATTTCGTCCCTCCCGAAAACCGCAGGCCAAAGCAATGGCATCTAAAGCCGCAGAAGCGGGCAAATTGCCCGGTGGAAAAATGCGAAGCATCAGCCTGAAAAATTGTCCCTATTGCGGGTGTTCCAAGATCTACGCCTCCTCCTCGGCTCTTCTTTGGCGGGCGATATCGTGGCTGTTCCTGATTCGTCTTGTGCGGTGTCACGTGTGCATGCGTCGGCACTACCGGCCCATTTTCGTGGCGACCCCAGAAAATCCGGCAAGAGGCACCGCTCGGGAAGCCGCGGCCGTAATGGCAATCACCGCCAAAGAGAAGCAGAAGCACCCCGCTTGAGAACGGCAGCTTAACCACGATCGCAGCGGTCGGGCGACCAAAGCAGGGTCTCTCTTGTGGTTCTCTTTTGGGACTTTCCAACAAGATCGGCGCAAATTCGCCTTTTCTTCGCTCAAGGCCCGGTGTATAATCCGCCCGTCGATACCTTTTACATTTTCATAACTGAACAAGGAGCCGCACTTTTATGGCGATGGCTGACGAGCGGGGAAAAGCAATCGATTTGGCGTTCGCGCAAATCGAAAAACAGTTTGGCAAGGGCTCCATCATGCGGCTGGGTTCGAAGGAAATCGTCCCCATTGCCGTGATTCCCACGGGTGCCATTTCTTTCGACGCGGCGCTGGGTGTGGGAGGCTTTCCACGCGGGCGGGTCGTTGAAATCTTCGGACCGGAATCTTCCGGCAAAACCACCATCGCCCTGCAGGTGGTTGCTCAGGCGCAAAAGACCGGTGGCATGGCAGCGTTCGTCGATGCCGAGCACGCGCTCGATCCCGCGTATGCCAAGAAACTTGGGGTGGATGTGGACAACCTTCTGGTCTCCCAGCCCGACTACGGAGAGCAGGCGCTCGAGATTACCGAGGCGCTCGTGCGTTCCGGCGCAATTGACGTGCTAGTTGTGGATTCGGTTGCGGCACTCGTCCCCAAGGCCGAACTTGACGGCGAAATGGGCGACAGCCACATGGGCTTGCAGGCGCGGCTCATGTCCCAGGCGCTGCGTAAATTGACCGGAACAGTTTCCAAATCGCGCACCTGTCTCATCTTCATCAACCAGATTCGCGAAAAAATCGGAGTGATGTTCGGCAATCCGGAAACCACTACCGGCGGCCGTGCCTTGAAGTTCTATTCCTCGGTGCGCGTGGATATTCGCCGCATCGCGGCGATTAAAGAAGGTGATGTGATGATCGGCTCCCGCACCAAGGTCAAAGTGGTGAAGAACAAAGTAGCCGCGCCCTTCCGCGAAGCCGAGTTCGACATCCTGTACGGTGAAGGCATTTCGCGCGAAGGCGATTTGCTCGACTTGGCGGTGAACAATAATCTGCTGGAGAAATCCGGCGCCTGGTACAGCTACAAGGGCGAGCGCATCGGCCAGGGTCGGGAGAATGCACGCCAGTTCCTGAAGGACAATGTGGAAACCTTCGTCAAGCTGGAAGCTGAAGTGCGCAAGCATCTGGGATTGGCCGGGGCGGTTGTCCAGCCAGTTGCTGCGGTGCCACAGGCGCAAACCGCCGCGGCGGGCGCTCAGGGAACAGGCGGCCGCGTCACCACCATGCCCAGCGCTGTGCCGGAAGCTACCAAGGTGCCGGCCGTTAGACGCTAACTCTGCACTGTCATCCCGAGCCCCTTTTCCTCACGCGAAGGGGGAGGAAAGATTGTCGAGGGACCTTGCGTTATTGCCAGCGTTGTCACCTTTCTGCTACCAGCCTAGGCACAAGGTCCTTCGACTTGCTCTCACCGCGTAAGCGCGGCTCGATCGGCGCTTGGGATGACAGGTTGTTTTTGGTAAAAAAATTGCCATCTCTCGTCCCTGCCGCATAGAATCTTCTTTAACCCTTGCCTGCCTGTTGTCCGTCAGGAAAATTGAGGACGCTTGAAGAAGGTCATCGCCATCTATCCCGGCTCGTTTGATCCGCCGACCAACGGGCATCTGGATCTGATTGAACGGGGTAGCAAGATTTTCGACGAACTGATTGTGGCTATTCTGCGCAATCCGGAAAAGAACCCGCTGTTCAGCCTGGGCGAACGCCGCGCCATGCTGGAGGCCTTGACCGCCGACTTCAAGAACGTTCAGGTCGACGTTTTCGATGGCCTGACCGTGGATTACGCGGCCCGGGTCAAAGCCAGCGCCGTGTTGCGCGGAATTCGTGCGCTCAGCGATTATGAATATGAGCTGCAGATGGCGATGATGAACCGCAAGCTGCAACCCGACTTGGAAACGGTCTTTATGATGCCGGCGGAACAGTACTCCTACCTGAGCTCCCGGCTGGTACGCGAGGTGGCAAAACTCGGAGGCGCGATCCAGGACCTGGTGCCGGAGATGGTGGAACGCCGGCTGCGGGAAAAACTCGATCCGGCCATCAAGCTGCAAGACGCGAGAAAAACAAGAACAGGAAAACGAGCATGACTCCAGTTACGGAAGCGACCCCAGCTCTCAAACTTACGGAACGAATCAACCGCATCGAGCCTTCCGCCACCATGGCAGTGGTGGCTGAAGCCGACAAATTGCGCCAGCAGGGCATTGACGTGGTGGACTTCGGCGCCGGCGAGCCGCATTTTTCCACCCCGCAGCACGTCAAGGACGCGGCCATCGCGGCCATCCAGAATAATTTCTCGAAGTACACGGCGGTCGGCGGAACGGCTGAGCTGCGCGATGCCATTGTGCGCCGCCATGCGGCCGACTTCCGGTCCGATTATCGCCGTGAAGAGACCATGGCCTCGGTGGGTGGCAAGCACGCGTTGTTCAACGCTATCCAGGTATTGGTGGATCACGGTGACGAAGTCATCCTGCCGGTCCCGTACTGGGTGTCGTTCAAGGACATCGTGCGCTACGCGGGCGGAAATTGCGTGCTGCTGCAATCCGACGAGAGTCAGGGCTTTCGGGTGACGGCGGAGATGATCGAGCGTCTGGTGACTCCGCGCACCAAAATGATCATTTTGAATTCGCCGTCAAATCCATCAGGTGCAGTGATGTCACCGCAAGATTTGAAGGCAGTCGTGAAACTGGCGACGGAGCGCGGCATCTGGGTGCTGTCTGACGAGTGCTATGTGTACTTGAACTACACCGGTGAACAGTTTTCCGTGGGATCACTGCGCGATTTCCGCGAACGAATGCTGATCATCGGCTCACTATCGAAGACTTATGCCATGACGGGCTGGCGTCTGGGCTATGCGCTGGGACCGGCAGCGGTGATCGCGGCCATGCAGAAGCTGCAAAGCCAATCCACTTCGAATCCGACGTCCATCGTGCAAAAGGCGGCAGTGGCGGCTTTGAACGGCCCGCAGCAGTGCGTGGAAGATATGCGTCTCGAATACATCAAGCTGCGCGACCACGTGGTCAACGGACTGCGTTCGATTCCGGACGTGCAATGCACTCTGCCCGAGGGCGCGTTTTACGCCTATCCGAATATCTCGTCATTCATCGGACGTGGCGGCATTCAATCCGCTTCCGATGTGGCCGGTCGGCTACTGCGCGAGGCGCATGTGGCGACGGTCCCCGGGGAAGGTTTCGGTACTCGCGAACATATTCGGGTCTCTTACGCCACGACGACAGCCGAACTGGATCGTGGGCTGGAGCGCATGCGCAAGTTCCTTGCGGCCTTGTAGAGCTGCCGCTGTGCAGAAAATTCTCGGGCGTGTGCCTGGGTTGTGGTTCCACATGCATATCGCGTGAGCGCTCTCTATCCATTCTCGATGCAACCGGCTTTCGACCCACGGCCCTGGGGCACGCTGGATCTGTCGCCGATCTATCCGAACCACAAGTTCGAGGAGAAGATCGGCGAAGCCTGGCTGACCGGCGACGCCGGCAAAGTGGCGAACGGTCCCTTGAGCGGACGGTCACTTGCCGATCTGAGTGTTAAATATGGTCGCGACCTGGTCGGCGACGCGGCGCTCGATCCCAAGCGTTTCCCGCTGCTTCTGAAATTTCTTTTTCCCCACGAAAAGCTTTCCGTGCAGGTGCACCCCGATGACGAGGCTGCGCGCCGCGTGGGGCTGCCCTCCGGGAAGACTGAATGCTGGTACGTAGCGCATGCCCGGCCCGGCGCACAGATTGCGCTCGGCCTCAAGCCCGGCGTTACCCGCGATCAATTCGCGCGCTCCATTGCGCAAAACCGGGCCGAGGAAATGCTGAACTGGATCAACGTCTACTCAGGCGAGATGATTTACGTTACCGGCGGAACGGTGCACACGCTGGGCCCAGGATCGATCATGCTGGAAACCCAGCAGCAGTCGGACACGACCTATCGTCTGTACGATTACGGGCGCCCCCGCGAATTACATCTCAAGCAAGGGCTGGCGGTCGTCAAAGAAAGCAGTGGATCGGGGAAAGTGGTTCGGCCCGCGCCTTCGAAAGTGAACGGCGGAGCAAATCGCCGCGCACCATTGATTTCCGCACCTTACTTTACGGTGGACATGTTTGAACTCAAAGGGCCGCACTCTTTCAAGACCCAGGACGGAAGCGGAAAGCGTTCGGTCCAGATTCTGGTGGCGGTGGAGGGCTGTGGAATCGTCGAAACTCCGGGAACCAACGCGGTTACACTGGCCCGGGGCGATGCCGTTGTCGTGCCTGCCTCGGTGGATGAGTTTCAGGTGCGGCCTCAATGGTCGGTAGAGTTTCTCAAGGCGTCGGTGCCCGGCACGCCGGTGCCGGAGCCCGAGACAAGAATGTAAAGAAACTGCGGATAGCCGATTTTAGATTGCAGATTGAGCAAGGAGTTTTCAACCTGCAATCTAGAATCTGAAATCTCAAATTCGTAAGCCGTGTCTAAGCCAAATTTCCATCCCGTGATTCTTGCCGGCGGCCGTGGCACCCGCTTCTGGCCGTTGAGCCGGCAGCGTCGGGCCAAGCAGTTGCTGGCACTTGATGGCAAGCAGACCATGCTCCAGCAGACGGTGGCGCGGCTTCTGCCATTGGCCTCGGCCGCCCGTTTCTGGATCATCACCAACGAGCACTTGCGGCGCGAGGTCCTTCGGCAGGTTCCGCGCGTCAACCCGAAGCAAATTCTGGCGGAACCGGCAGCGCGCAACACGGCGCCAGCCATAGGTTTGGCAGCGTATATTCTGATGAACACCGATCCCGACGCGGTGATCGGCCTGTTTCCCTCCGACCACGTAATCGGTGAGGAAAGACGATATCGCGAAGTACTGAAAAATGGAATCGAGATTGCCGCCGCAGGAGAAAATATCGTGGTGCTGGGCATTCGTCCCACGCGCGCCGAGACCGGTTACGGCTATATCGAAGCCGGATCATCCTTCGAGGGCGACGCCCTTCGCGTTCGCCGCTTCACGGAAAAACCCGATGCGGCGCGCGCCGCCGAATTCGTAGAAGCAGGGAACTATTTCTGGAACAGCGGCATGTTTCTCTGGAGCGCTCGCACTCTAACCAACGCGTTGCGGGAACATCTGCCCAAAACCGCACTTATTTTGGAAAAGATTGCCGCCACATACGGTACCAGCAAATTTCCGGCAACTCTGCGCAAGCTCTATCCCAAGTGTGAAAACATCAGCGTGGATTACGCTGTGCTCGAACCGCGCTCGGCCAAAGGAGAGCAGGCATCCAACATTTTCTGCTTGCCTGCGGACTTCGGCTGGAACGATCTCGGCTCCTGGACCGCACTGCACGAGCACCATACCTCGAAACGGCCGTCTTCGGACGGCAACCTCATCTCCAGCGACGGCATCTTTACGCTTCACGCGCAAGGTAACTACATCCACTCACCTAAAAAGTTCGTGGCTGTAGTCGGCGTAAAGGACCTGGTAATCGTGGAGACCCACGACGCCATTCTGATCACAACCCGCGAAAGGTCACAGGATGTAGGTAAGATCGTGAAGTATCTGGACGAAAAGAAGCTGCATAAGCTGGTGTAGCAGCATTAAATCCACATGGCGCAAGACATTAAATTCGGCACCGACGGTTGGCGTGCCGTCATCGCCGACGATTTTATTTTCGAGAACGTGCGCCGCGTCGTTGGCGCGATTGCCTCTTACGTACTCAGGCACGAAGACGCTAAGAGCGGAGTCGTAGTCGGCTATGACACTCGCTTCGCTGCAAAAAGTGCGGCACGTATCGCCACTGAAATTCTTTCCCAAGCCGGAATCCCAGTGTTTCTTGCCAACGACTACACCCCTACTCCCGCCGTCTCCTTCGCAGTAAAAGGCATGGGCGCCGCGGGGGGAGTTGTGATTACCTCCAGCCACAATC
>Ga0137403_10006323_pt1 | contig 13582 bp, 10 predicted proteins | sample CZOMad2_1_16fung_FD_122057 | JGI IMG/M metagenome (GOLD analysis project Ga0137403, IMG submission 122057) | Vadose zone soil fungal communities from Angelo Coast Range Reserve, California, USA - CZOMad2_1_16fungal (Hybrid Assembly) | ecosystem: Environmental > Terrestrial > Soil > Vadose zone... | reverse complement strand
TCGAGCTGGGTCTCGCGCAGCGCGAAATTCGGCAGGTGAAGGCGCTCGGTCACGGCAAGACCACGGGCGCCGACTGGGTCCTCACCGCGGACACGATCGATCTCCGCATCGCCGACAAGTTGTTGCAACAGACATTCGCGTGGGGCGACAGCTCCCGTCCCCATGCGATCTCGGCGCTGTACACGATTCAATCTGATTCGCTCGCGATCGATTCGCCGGGCGAGATCCTCACCGAATCGCGGGCGTTCGGCAACGCCTTTTCGACCGCCAAGCGGGACTCCACGACACCGCCCAAGGAGACCGACTGGATCACGGGCGACTCGCTCACGATTCGCTTCGCGCAGGAACAGGACTCGCTCACCAAGCGTCCGCGTTCGCGGTTGCGCGAGCTCGTGTCCCGCGGAGCGCCGGCCCGAGCCTTGACGCACCATCGCGACGAGCGGGACACCACGAAGGCCGGTCCGTCGATCAACTACTCTCGCGGGCATCAGATCACGCTGGCGATGCTGAAGGATCGGATCGATCGCGTGGTCGTGGCCGGCAAATCGGATGGTGTGCACCTCGAGCCGCGACCGGCGGTCGTCGCCGACAGCGTCAAACGCGCGCAGTCCGATAGCACGCGACCGGCCCGTCCAGCACCTCCAGCTCCTCCGCCTCCTGCACGATCGGCCGTCCCGTGACGGGTCTCGACCGGTTCTCCGATCTGTTCGCGGCGAAGGACTCGTCGCTGGCACTGGCGGCGGGGGCTCTCGCACGCATCGCCGACGACCAGGGTCGCGCCGCGTTCAGTGACCTCGCGGTCGCCTATCGGGAGGAGTTCCTCAAGCTGCGCGCACACGCCAAAGGCGAGATCGTGGACGCGGGCAGCCTGTCCGTGGATGACGCGCGGGCCTATCTGGCGACGTCGGTATTGCCGCGACTGGCGATGCTGAAGGTGCTCGTCCTGCCGATGGGAGCATTGTGGGGCGACGTGCCGGTTGCATTCTCTCCCGACGTCTGGGCGAGCATGCCCGCCGATCGTGGAGCGGCCGCACAACACTTCCTGGCGCTCGCCGAGGAGACCGTGGCCCGCAGCGAGTCCGTCAGCGGCGAGCACCCCGTGGTGCGCGGCGGCAGCCGGCTCGAGGCCCAGAATCTCGTGAAGGCGTACAAGGGGCGGCGCGTCGTGAACGACGTGTCGCTCGATCTGGCGCAGGGGGAGATCGTCGGGTTGTTGGGGCCGAACGGGGCGGGGAAGACGACGTCGTTCTACATGATTACCGGGCTGATTCGCCCCGACGAAGGCAAGATCCTGCTCGACAGCCGCGACATCACGGCGCTCCCCATGTATCTGCGGGCGCGCTCCGGGATCGGCTATCTGGCGCAGGAGCCCTCGATCTTTCGGAAGCTGTCGGTCGAAGAAAACGTGCTCGCGATCCTCGAGACGCTGAACATCGACGCCGAGGAACGGGGGCGGCGGCTCGAGTCGCTGCTCGATGAGCTGGCAATCAAGCACTTGCGCCGCCAAAAGGCGTATCAGCTCTCCGGCGGCGAGCGCCGCCGGCTCGAGATCACCCGAGCCCTGGTGACCGAGCCGAAGTTCCTGTTGCTCGACGAGCCGTTCGCCGGCGTCGACCCCATCGCCGTCAACGACATTCAGACGATCGTCGCGGGGCTCCGGCACCGCGGCATCGGCGTGCTGATCACCGATCACAATGTGGAGCAGACGCTCGACATCGTGGACCGCGCCTACATCATGTTCGAGGGGCGCGTGCAGGTCGCCGGGACGGTGCGGGAGCTCGTGTTCGACGACCGCGTCGCTTCGCTCTATCTCGGACCAACGCTCACGACGCGGCTCCGCTCGCGTCTCTCGCCGGCCACGGTATGAAGACCGGCCTGCATCAGCACACGTCGCTCCGGCAAGACCTGCGGATCAATCCGCGCCTGTACCAGGCGATGGATCTGCTGTACATGCCGCTGCTCGACCTCGAGCAACACCTGAAGCAGGAGCTGCTGGGCAATCCCTTCCTCGAGATGATCGAGCCGGAAGAAGAGGTCCAGGCCACGGCGGCCGAACAGCAGAACAACAAGCCCGAGAAGGAGGCAAAGGCCGAGGACGGGCCCGACTGGGAAAACATCTTGCTCGAGGACCGCACGGAGCACGGTGTCCCGAGCGGCAGCTATAGCGACGCCCGGGAATACGTGGAGCCGGTCACCGTCGAGAGTAAGGACCTGATCGACTATCTGCGCGACCAGACCCGGATGCTCGACCTCAATCCGCGCCAGCAGCTGCTCGCCGAGGAGTTCCTCGGCAACATCGGCGAGGACGGCTACCTCCAGCACAGCATCGAAGAGATCCTCAAGGGCGCAAACCAGCTGCTCGAGGAGCATGAAGCCGAATCGGAGCTCGATCTGAATGTGCCGGCCTTCACGGCAGCGGAAGTCGAACAAATGCTCCACGTCATCCAGCAGCTCGATCCGCCGGGCATCGGCGCGCGCAACCTGCGCGAGTGCCTGATGCTGCAGCTCGAGCATCAGAAGCGCACCGACACGCTGGTCTACCGGCTCGTGAAGGAAGCCTTCGAAGACCTCATCGCCCACCGCTGGAGCGATCTCGGCAAGCGCTTCGGCCTGGCGCCTGAGGAAGTGCAGCGTGCCGCGGACGAGCTGGCGCGCCTCGATCCCAAGCCGGGGCTGCAGCATTCGGCTGCGAACGACGCCTACATCATCCCCGACCTGATCGTCGACAAGATCGACGACAAGTATCTGGTGTTCTTGAACGACAGCGGGCTGCCGCGGCTGCGCATTTCCAAGACGTACCAGGAGATCGCGCGCGACAAGAAGAAGTACGACAGCGAGAGTAAGGAGTTCATCAATCAGCGTCTGAACAGCGCCAACTGGATGATTCAAGCCATCGAGCAGCGCCGCCAGACGATGCTCAAGGTGATGAATTTCATCGTCGACCGGCAGCGCGAGTTCTTCGAGAAGGGGATCGACCATCTCAAGCCGCTCACGCTGCGCGAGGTCGCCGACGTGATCAGCATGCACGAAAGCACGGTCAGCCGCGTGACGAACGAGAAGTACGTACAGACGCCGCGCGGTCTGTTGCCGCTCAAGTTCTTCTTCTCAAGCGGCCTCACGACCACGACCGGCGAAGACGCCAGCGCCCGCTCGATCAAGTCCCAGATTCAGAAGCTCGTCGACGACGAGCCGCCCAAGAATCCGCTCACCGATCAGCAGATCGTCGAGCTGTTCGACCGCAAGGGCGTGAAGATCGCCCGGCGCACGGTCGCCAAGTACCGCGACCAGCTCGGCATTTTGCCCGCGCGGATGCGCAAGCGGCTATGAGCCTTGCGACGAACTCGACGCCGCCCGACGTCAGCGTCCTCGTTCCGGCGAAAGACGAGGCCGAGAATCTCACGGAGTTCGTGCGGCTCACCCGCGAGGCCATGCTCCCGCTGCCGTACGCGGTCGAGCTCGTGATCATCAACGACGGGAGTCACGACGGTACATCGCGGCTCCTGGAGGAGCTCGTCGTCAAGCACCCGTTCGTACGCGTAGTCACGCATCGGACACAGCGGGGGATCGCCGACGCCCTGAAATCGGGCGCCGATGTCGCCCGGGGCAGGGTGCTGGTCTACTATCCCGCCGACCTGCAGTACCTGCCCGCCGATATTCCCGGGCTGGTGGGCCCGATCCTCGAAGGCCAGGCCGACGTCGTCACCGGCACCAAGCAAGGGCAGTACAACAAGCGCTTCGTTTCCGGGATTTACAACGCGCTGAGCCGTTGGCTGTTCGGTGTGCGGGTGAAGGACTTGAACTCCGTAAAGGCGTATCGTCGCGAGATCATGGACGTGGTGCCGATGCGACCCGATTGGCATCGCTTCATGGTGGTGGTCGCCGCCGCCCAGGGGTTTCGCCTGGCGGAGCGGCCGGTTCCGGTGCATCCGCGCCGCGCGGGCAGCTCCAAGTTCGGGATCGGGCGCATTCCCGTCGGGGTGCTCGACCTGATGTCCGTCTGGTTCCAGCTCCGTTTTGCGCGTAAACCGATGCTGTTCTTCGGGGTTATCGGCGCCATGCTGTTTCTGCTTGGGCTGGTCGTCGGCCTCGTGGCGCTGTATCTCCGGTTCGGGCCGCCACACCTGGGTTTCCGCCCCCTCCTCGACCTGATCATGGTGCTCGTGATCTCGGGTGTGGTGCTGTTCGGCTTTGGATTCGTAGGGGAGATGGTCGCGGGGATGCGTGAGGAAGTACGTGCCCTGGAGCGCGAGCTGCGGAGGGTCCGAGCCCAGGAGTAGGGGAATTTCCCAGTGGAGCAAACTGCAACACCGCAGGTATTAGTACCTCATGCCACCGCTGCAGCTGACGCGTCTGCTGCAAGACACCCTACCGCACTTGTCCTGCAATGGCCGAGCGCTCATCAGCGCCCTCGGTTGCGTCAATGGACGCACGCCGGGCTCCCAGGAGCTGGCGTCATGGCTCGGCTTTCACGATCGCTACCAGCTCGCGCGCGCGATGCGCCGTGAGGGATTGCCGCCGCTGGAAACGCTGGGCGGCTGGGCCCGCACGCTGTACTGGTTGCTCGAATCGGAGACCTCGGGAGCCACTCTGCGAAAGCTGGCCGAGCGCGACAACCTCGATCCCGCTGTCGCGTACCGGCTGATCAGGCGGATCACCGGGCGACGCTGGTCCGAAATTCGGCGAGACGGAATGGCGCTCGCCTTGCTGCGATTCCGCGAGAAGTGCCGCGATCGCCTCGCTGTAGCGTCACCAGCGCCGGCCGACAGAAGTGCGGAGGTCCCGACCCGCCGCGTCTTGCTCGGCAGCCTGTCGGGTTCCATCGCTGGCTCGCGGCGACCGGTGGCACGCCTGCGGGGCACGTTGCGGGAGCGCGTGCCGGTCAGCGGCGCTCCGTTTGACGTCGCCGTGACATCGACCGACCTGGCGCTGGTTACGCGGGGACACGCCGCCGCAATCGAGGTTCTGAGCCTGGGGCCGCCACGGGTCGTCGACACAATTCAGGTCGGTCCCGTGCCGACTCGTGTCGTTCCCAACAGCCGAGGGGACCTGGCGTATGTTACGAGCCAGTTCTCGGAGGCCGTCGACGTCGTCGATCTGACGCTGGGTCGGCAGACCGCCGCATTGCACCTCACGGGCCATCCGCTCGGTGCGGTCCTGTCCAATGACGGGCAGACGCTGTACGTCGCGACCAATCGCGATCGCCTCGCCGCGCTGCACCTGTCGGGCCGCGCCGTCCGGGACATCGCCATTCCGCACGGCAGCCCGCAGATCTGCAAACACCCGTCCGGACGCCGCATCTATGCATCGGGCTTCCGCTCTGGGCTGATTGCCGAAATCGAAGTGCCTGCGCTCCGCCCACTGCGCACGTTTGACGTCAGGGGCATCGTGCAGGAAGTCGCGGTCACCGCTGACGGCCAGATGCTGTACGCCGCCAACGAGTGCGGCTGGATCGACGCGATCCACCTGGCGAGCGGCAAACGCGCCGGACGGTTGCAGCTCGGCACCGCCGCGCTCGGGCTCGCGTTGAGCGCCGATCAGGCGGATGTAGTCGTCGGTCTGCTTCACGCCGGACGCGTCGTCATCGTCGATCGGGAACGATTGGCGGTTCGTGCAACGCTCCACACGGGCGGCACGCCGCGCCTCATGGCCGCGCACCCCCAGGGACCCGTGTTGGTCGCGAACGAAGCCGGCTGGGTGGATTTCATCGACTAGTTGTTCCCGCTTTCCATATGACTTGTGGGGCGTTGACCCTTGCGAGTACACGGGGCGAAATCCCTATCGTAGGACTCATGAACCTTCGCGTTTGTGCCAGCACTCTTGTCGCGGCTGCTGCCCTCGCGCTCACTTCTGTTGCGAGCGTCGTCATCAGCCCGAGCGAAGCCACGCTCGACCTCGGCGGCACACAACAGTTCTCCGCGCAGCTGTTTCGGAATGGCGCGCAGGCAAGGGCCCTCTTCACCTGGTCGTCGAGCAATCCCAAAGTCGCTACCGTGTCTCCCGCGGGCTTGGTCACGGCCGTCGGAGCAGGTGAGGCAACGATTACGGCAATCGAATCGTCGACGCAGCGCGGGACCGCGCACGTCACCGTGCGCCCTCCGCTTCCGCGGCTCGTTGCGAAGATTGCCGTGGGCGGCACGCCGTTTGGATCGGCTGTGACGAAAGACGGGATGGGATGGATTGGCCAATCGCACGGGAGTGGGGTAGCCCGGCTCGACATTGCGGGGGCGCGGCTAGCAGGTCTTGCGATCACAGACCCGATGGGAAGCCAGCCGGTCGAGCTGTATTCCAACGTCGCCGGCACAAGGCTTTACGCGGTGCATTTCGGTGGGGTGATCACGTCGATCAACACGGCCACACTGGCCATAGCGGACAGCGCACGGATCGGCGGCGATGGCTACGGAATCATCGCCACTCCGGCGGGTGATACAGTATTTGCGGGTGCCACAAACGGCGCCATCTATAAGATCGCGCTCGCGCAAGGCGAGATTCTCGGCGTGCTCAACCTGACTGAGGCCGTGGGTTATCACTTCGTCTGGAGCCAGGACCGAACGCGGCTGTATGCCTCTGCAAGAGGGTCAGACGGGGGACATGTGTACGAGATCGATCCCCACGGGTTCCACCTGCTGAGGACCTTCGAGACCGGCGATTCGCCGCAGGCGATAACGCTCTCCGCTGATGGCACGAAGCTCCTGATCGCGGCCGAGGCAGGAGATGTGACGGTGTGGGACATCGCGACGAATAGTCGTGCCGCCACCTTCATGACCGGATGCCAGGGCTACGGCATCGTGCGTGAACCCCGCAACTCCCGACTCTATGTGAGCTGTGTGTTGCAAGGGGCCGTTGTGGTCCTGGATGCCGAGTCCGGAGCCATCCTCACGAGGTTCAAGGTCGGCGGCCGGCCGCGCGAGCTGTCGTTCGATCCAACGACGGGCAGTGTGCTCGTCCCGAACGAGGGAGGTTGGGTCGATATCATTCGTTGACGTTGTTATGCTTCGACGCCATGACACCGCCTTCTCAACCAGACGTGAGCGCCGAAGCCGTCAAGGCGTGGTACAACCGCCACTACGCTGCAAAAGGGCTGCAGACGATGCGTCCCGCCGCGGCGTATCCCGTCTTTCTCGATCGACTGGGCGCAACGGCGGGCAGCCGGCTGCTCGACGTCAGTTGTGGCGCCGGTTCATTGCTGGCGGCGGCGCACGCTCGCGGCATCGAGTCGGTGGGGGTCGATCTTTCCGACGAAGCCGTGCGCCTCGCGAAACGCGTCGTACCCACGGCAGAAGTCGCGGTGGGGGCAGGGGAGGCCCTCGCCTTCCGCGCTGGCACATTCGACTACGTCACGTGCCTCGGCTCGCTCGAGCACTTTCTGGACATGGGGCTGGGGCTGGAAGAAATGAAGCGCGTCGCGAAACCCGGGGCGCGCTTCTGCATCATGGTGCCCAATCAAGACTTCATCGGCTGGAAAGTGCTTGGTCACCAGGGCACCGCGCAGCAGGACATCAACGAGCACTTGCAGTCGCTCGCCGCATGGCGGCGGTTGTTCGAAGACCACGGTCTCTCGGTGGTACAAGCGACGCCGGACCGCTGGCATGCCGTGCGGTGGCGTTCAGGCAGTGCGCGCGGTGTGAAGCGACTCCTGATCGGCCCGCCACTCGAGCTCGCCTGGCGCCTGATCCCGCTGCGCTGGCAGTATCAGTTCGTGTTCGTGCTCGAGCGCCGCGATCAGGCGTCGCGCGCGAGCCGAATCCCGTAACGTCCGAGATACAGCGCCAGCTCTTCGGTCAGCGGCGTGCCGCCGCGGCTTCGCGTCTTGCTGCCCAGATCGAGCCAATGCACGCCGCGGGCGCGGAATCCTTCCCGCACCTTCTCCGGTAGCGCGGACTCGGAAAAGACGCAGTCACCGCGGCGCAACGCGCTATCCGGCGGCGGCGCGGTACCGCGAAGCCACACCAAGCGGCCGCTTTTTCCCCCGACGCGGTACACGCGAAACGGCGGTTCCTCGACAATCGTGCCGCCATGATAGCGCACGAATTCGTCGAACTCCTTCATGAGCTGCGCCACGAGCGCAGCGCGCTGCTCGCCGCTCAGAACACGCGGAAAATCGGGCGCCGAGCGAATCACCTTGGCGGGGGAGCCGACCGCGAGGCTGCCCGGCGGGATGTTCCCAGATACAAGGGAATTCGCGCCGATGACCGTGCCGTCGCCGATCGTCGTGCCGGGCATGACGAACACGCGCCAGGGAAGCCAGACGCTCTTGCCGAGGGTCACCGGCTCGTAGTTGACGGGATAGCCGTCCAGCGCATTGAGCCAGACGCCGTGCGTGAAGATTAGACAGTGGCCGCCGATTCCGGTGTCATCCCCGATGACGATCGGCTTCGTCGGATTGAGGAATGCCATCTGCAGGATGATCGTGCGGCTGCCGAGCTCGAAGCGCGACTCCGGAAGCTGCGGTCCGCCGACGTAGACCTGCTCGCGAATCTTCGCGTCTTCCCCGATCTGAATCGTCTCGCAGGAGACGTAGCTCATCGTGCCGACGCTGGAATGACGCCCGATCGATATGCGCCGACCCTGCACGACGGCCAGGAAACCGATCTCGACGTCGTCGCCGAGGTCGACCGACTTGCCCACGACGATGCCGCCAAAACTGAAGCGGACGCGCTTGCCGATGCGATAGCCCAGCAGCACGCGATACGCGAGGCGCTTGAGCGGACTCGGCAGCCAGCCGAACAGCGCCATGTGACGCCACGGGATTCGATCCTTCGGGATCAACGACTGACTCATGGGTGCGGGTAAGATAAGGCGTCGTGAGGCGACTGTATATTCGAAGCACCGTGATCACATTGCCAAACCGCGAAGCGCTGACCTCCCTGGAGCGATTCGGTCTCGATGTCCTTGTCGACCTCTCCCGCTGCGCGATCGTAGAAGACCCGGCCGCCGAGGTCGTCCGCGTTGCAATCGCCGACCCTGATGCCAGAGTCGCAGATCTGCGGGCCTGCGCGGCCCAGGGTTGGTATATCGAGCGCGGCGACGGCATCGTCCGAATTCCGCGGGCAATCTTGCGCCGCGTCGCCGAGATCGCGACGGGAGCCGCCGAGCGACGGTCCACGGCGCGCGACCGATTTGGCCGCGTTCCGTCGGGCGAGAACGAGCTCGTGCAGCAAAACCTGGTCGCCGAGCCCGTGGTGGCGGATGCGGCCGCGCGCCTGCGCGAGGCCGTCGTCGCCAGCGCCGACCGGCGGCCGACGGCATTCCTCACGCCGTGGCCCGATGGGAAGCGGTGGGCGGCGGCAATCACTCACGATCTCGACGTTGTCGATCTCTGGCCCGTGTTCACCGCGCTTCGGATGGCGGAGCTAGCCCGCAAAGGACAAGGGCGTCGGATGGCGCGCACCGCGTGGTCTGCGATCACGGCGATTGGGCGAAACCCCGTACAGCGTGCTCTGCGCGCACTGCTCGACGCAGAGCGAGCGCGTGGCATCGTCTCGAGCTGGTTCGTGCTCTGCGGGACGCCATCGTTCCAAACGATGCGCGCCGGTGACCTGACCTATCACCCCGAGGGACGTGGCGCGACCGCCGCCCTGCGCGCGCTGCAGGATCGTGGCTGCGAGATCAACCTGCACGGCTCGTTCGCGACGAGCGACGACCATGCGTTGTTCGCCGAGCAGCGACGCCGGCTCGCGGGACTGACGCGGAGTCCGGTGCTCGGCGTGCGGCAGCACTTTCTCCGCATGCGGCCCGGCCAGACCATGCGCGGGATGGCCGAAGCGGGGTTTCGCTACGACACGACATGGGGATTTCCCGACCGGAACGGATTCCGTCTCGGCGCCGGCGACGTGATTCCTGCGTGGGATGGAGCAGGGGAGCGCGCGCTGGATTTGCAGGAGGCGCCCGTCATCTGGATGGACCGCGCGCTCAGCAAGTATGCGGGGGTCGAGGATCCAGACGCCTGGATCACCGAAGGCATCGCCCTGGCGGACGCGTGTCGCGCCACCGAAGGGCTTTGGGTAGGCGTGTGGCATCCAAACCTGACGCCGGCCCTCGGGTTTCCCGATGCGCCCGCGGCATTCGCGGCATTGTTGGACCGGTTACTGGCGCGGCAGCCGTTCCTGGCGCCGCTCGGGAGACTGATCGACTGGCGCGTCGCGCGGCGCGGCGTCCGCGTTCGGGGGATCCTCCCCGACGGCCGGCCCGACGCCTATGCCACGCGGTCCGTGATCGACTCGCTCACGCTCGAGGACGCTTCCGGAGCGCGGCGGCATAGCATTCCTGCCACGCCGCGATAATCGCGTCCCATCCAAACCGCTCCCGCACGCGGCGGCTGCCCGTCTCGGCGAGTCGCTTGGCGAATTCGGGATCGGTCGCGATGCGCTCGATCGCCTTGGCGATTGCCGCGGGATCTTCCGGCGGAACGAGGAGACCTGTTTCGCCATCAACGATGATGTCGGTAATGCCGCCGATCGCGCTGCCGATGACCGGGATCCGATAACTCAGCGCCTCGAGCAGCACCACGCCGAGCCCCTCGGTGTCGCCGCGTTGATCGACGATCGAGGGCAGCACGAGCACTTTCGTGTTGTGAAATGCCCGGTGGAGATCTGGCTCCGGGACACGACCGGGCATGGTGACGCGTCCATCCAGACCGAGCTCCCGCACTTGCGCCTCGAGCTTCGCGCGATCCGAGCCTTCGCCCAAAATCAGGAGTTTGGCAGGGATGGTCGCGGGTAGCCGGTGCAGGGCATCGATGAGGTATCGCACGCCTTTACGCGGAATCAGGTTGCCGACATACAGGATGAGGAACGTGCCGTCCGCCGGACGAGAGAAGCCGGCGGTCGCGCTCGGCAGCGATTCCGCGAATCCCAAACCGTAGGGAATGACGCGCACTGGAACGTGGACGAGCTCGGCGATCTCGCGCCCGGTGTATGACGAGATCGCGACGACCTCATCCGACGCGCCCAGGGCCCATTTGAGAAACCGCCTCAACCATGGCAACCGACTTTTGACCCAGCGCAGCTCGATGCCGTACCACAGTGTGACGAGCCGGGTTCGTCCTCCGCTCCCGCGGCGTGCCGCCCAGCCGAACAACGCATGCGGCACGGGCCAGTGCACGTGGACGATGTCGAACTCGCGCCGCCGCGCGAGACGCCACGCCGCGCGCATCCCCGCCAGCACGTAGAACGGCGCCATCAGTTTGTAGCGAATCGAGTGTCCGACGCGATCGACGGTTCCCTGGTCGTGTGTCAGATCCTCCCAGCGGCCGGGGAAATAGCGGAACCGATGAACGGGAATGCCCTCGAATTCGCTGTTGCCGCCGCCGCGGTAGGCAGGGGCGAATACTTCGACCTCGTGTCCGGCAGCGCGTTGGCGCCTGAGTAGTTCGATGAGCCAGGGCGCGATAATGTCCCCGGGGGCGCGGGGAAATGCCGTAACCACATGGAGGATGCGCATTAAGAGTGCTGTACTATAGCCGAGCGTTGGCTATTTTGGAGTCACATGCCGACGCCGCTCGACACGCCGAGCAAGGGTAGGGTATGGTGGTTTCGAGTGCTGCAGGCGGTCGTGCTCGCCGGGGCGGCCTACTATCTGTTTCGGGTCGCGGCGCCCCAGTGGCCCGCTATTCGGCAGCGCAGCCTTGCCTGGCGCGCCGGCCCCCTGGCGCTCAGCGCGCTGCTCATCGTCGCGAATCTTGCGTGGATGATCGCCATCTGGCGAATGAGCCTGCGGTGGTGCGCCGAACGCGTGCACTACTGGGACGCCGCGCGCATCTGGTTTACGGCGAACCTGGCCCGCTTTCTTCCCGGAGCCGTCCTGCAGTTCGCCAGTCTCGCGTTGATGGCCTCGCGGTACGGCGTGTCGCCGGCGGCGGCCACCGCGACGGTGCTGTTGCAGCAAATCGTCCTGCTGCTCACCGGGCTCACCGTCGTCGCGGCGTTCACGCCGATCGTGCTGCATCAAGGATGGTGGCAAGGAGCCTTTGTGGTGGCGCTCGTCCTTGGCGCCGTGGTCGTGCTGCTGCTGCCGCGCTTGACCCGGCGGCTGCCGAGCCTGGCACGGCTCTGGTCACAGCTCAAGCCGTGGCAGTTGCTCGTTTTTGCCGTGCTGCTCACGCTCCAATGGCTGGCCTATGGCGCCGCGTTTCGATTTCTGGCGATAGGGCTGCTGGGCAGTCAGGGAGCCGCCGGACAGGCCTCGTGGGGGTTTTACATCACCGCATTCACGGAGAGCTATCTCGCCGGAGTGATCGCCGTCTTCGCTCCGGCCGGTTTGCTCGTGCGCGAAGCCGCGCTCATCAGCGTACTGACGCCCGTGCTCGGCGGCCCCGATGCCGTCATTCTCGCCGTCGCGGCGCGGATCTGGCACACCGCACTCGAGCTGGTGTCGGGAGCGCTGGTCCTCGCCATTCCTGTGCCAAGGCCATAACCCTGCCATGACAGCATCGCCCACGCCGGCAATCGGTCCCTACTCCCCTCGACGCCCGCATCTCGCGGCGCTGGGTGTGGTGTCGCTGTACATCGTGATCCTCTCACTGCCGATGCTCTCGGGGAAGTGGCTCGCATCGCCGGACGGCGATCAGTACTCGAGCGGCTATGCGGTCAAAGCCTGGGCCGCAAACGAGTATCACCGCACGGGGCACTTCCCGCTCTGGAATCCGATGATCATGGGAGGGCTCCCACACATCGATGTCGTCACGCACGGCGACGTGCTGTATCCCACGTCGTTCTTGCGCGAGGTCATGCCGCCGTACCAGGCGATGAACATCGCGTTCGTCCTGCACTACATCCTCGCAGGTTTTCTGACATACCTGTTTCTGCGGCGGTTGGGCGCGTCGTGGATCGGCGCGGTGACGGGAGGGGTCGCCTACCAGTTGTCCGGCATCCTGATCTCGTACGTCCACCCGGGACACGACGGCAAGCTCTTTGTCTCGACGATGCTGCCGCTGGCGTTCCTCGCGCTGCTCGCGGCACTGCGCGACAAGCGCGCGTGGGGCTATCCGCTGCTGGCTGTCGCCGTCGCGCTCTGTTTGCTCAGCCCGCACGTGCAGACGACGTACTATCTGCTGATCGCGGCGGCACTGTTTGCGTTGTATCTGACGTTCGGCGAGCCGAGTCCCGATCCGCTGCGCGGTCGGCTGATCAGACTGGGCGTCGTGTTCGTCGCGGTGATCGTCGGATTCGGGATCGCTGCCCCGCAGATCCTGCCCTTCATTCAATACATCCCCCATTCGCCGAGGGCAGGGGGGTACTCCGTGGGCTACGAGGGATCCACGTCCTTCGGCATTCCGTGGAACCACATCCCCGAGTTCATCATCGGGGGGTTTACCGGTCTCGACTTCGAGACGTACTTCGGATCCAATCCGCTGAAGCTGCATTCCGAGTATCTGGGACTCCCGGTCGTGGCGCTCGCCATTCTGGGCTTCGGCGACCAGCGCCGCCGGCTCGTCTGGTGGATCGGCGGCATCGGCCTGCTGTTTCTGCTCATCGCACTGGGTGCGTCCACACCGTTCTACCATTTGTGGTGGGCGGTCATGCCGTACGTGAAGAAGACACGGGCACCGGGCATGGTGTTCTTCATCGTGGCGTTCTGCACCGCG
>Ga0137403_10006321_pt1 | contig 13583 bp, 10 predicted proteins | sample CZOMad2_1_16fung_FD_122057 | JGI IMG/M metagenome (GOLD analysis project Ga0137403, IMG submission 122057) | Vadose zone soil fungal communities from Angelo Coast Range Reserve, California, USA - CZOMad2_1_16fungal (Hybrid Assembly) | ecosystem: Environmental > Terrestrial > Soil > Vadose zone... | reverse complement strand
AATCTAGGAGGGGAATTCAGAGTCACGTTTCGTGTGCATGACCACTCGCGCAACGAAGTGCCAAAATTGGAGACGTCATGCGGACACCATTGCTCACAAATCCGAAAAAATGGCCAATCTCCAGTCACGGGCTTTAGCCCGCGTTCATCTCCAGGTATCGTTCTTCCAACCATCAAGGTCGTAATCGGCGAGGCACTGTTCGACGAGCTGGATGCATTGATCGAGCACGCCACTGCGCCGCGCAAAGTTCACGGCGTCGACGCGGATCTGCTCGGGGTTCCCGGCGTAGTTGCGTTCGTAGAGCTCATGGCGGCCTCCGAATTCCGTGCCGATGGCATCCCAAACCAACTTGAACAGCTTGATTCGCTCCTGGGCGGTCGCTCCAGTACCGCGGTAGTAGCGATCGATAAGCGGGCGCAGCTCGGGGTTGGCAAGATCTTCTCGGCCCGAAGGAGCCACCAGCGGCGCTCCGCCGAGCACGTTTTCGAAGATATTTTTTACCGCCGGCCATGCCGATGTCGCGAAGATGCGCATTGTGGCCGCGTACTCGATTCGCGGTATGACGGAACCGCCGGGGCCGGCTTGCGGATCGGAGACCATGGCCCTTGTCATGGCCCACATCAGCGTGCGCCAGGCCACCACTTCACCAAGCGACGCCTGGACGCCACGGAATCCATCCGTTCCGTTATACGCGAGGCCGCGCGCGAGGAGGCCGGTCATGAAGTCGAGTTTCACAGCGAGTCGCGTGGCCGACTGCAGATTGAATCGATTGAAAAACCCCGACGCCGGATAGAACGAGTTGGCGCGCTCAACGTCCCGGTACACCAAGAAGTTCTCCCAGGGGATCAGCGCCTCGTCGAAGATCAGCACCGCATCGTTCTCATCGAACCGGCTCGAGAGCGGATGGTCGAAAGGACTGTGCGCGTTCTGCTCGTACGAGGGCCGGCAGAGCAGGCGCGTGCCCGGCGTGTCCATCGGGGCGATGAACACCAGCGCAAAGTCTTCCGCTTTGCCGGCTTCGAGAGTCGTGGCGCTGTTGTGCGCAACGAACGTTGCATGCGTAAGCGCGGATCCCGTCGCGAGCATTTTCGCGCCGCTGACGATGGCGCCGGAATCGGTTTCGCGCACCACGTGCAGGAAAACGTCGGCAATCTCGTGCACCGGCTTCATACGATCCACCGGCGGGTTGATCAGCACGTGGTTCAGGTACATCGCCTTCGCTGCATATCGGCGGTACCACCTCCGGGCATTCTCTTCGTACGGCGTGTAGAACTCCGGGTTGGCTCCAAGCGTCGCCATGAAAGATGCTTTGTAGTCCGGCGTGCGGCCCATGAAACCGTAAGTGAGACGGGCCCAATGAGCGATCGCGTCGCGCGCCGCGAGCAGTTCCGCAACCGAATAGCTGGGCGTAAAAAACCGGTGTGTTCGAATGCCGAAGCGGTCGACCATCGTCAACAGATCGCGGACGGCAGGATCGTGCAGCGAATCGTAAAGCCGTGCGATCGAGCGCGCCGAATTGCGGAACGCCGGGTGCGCAGTCACATCGGCGATCCTTTCGCCATAGAGATAGACGGCTCTTGAATCGCGAAGACTGTCCAGGTACTCCGCGCCGGTCATCAATTCATTAACATCCATACAATCGCAAGAGGTTAACAGAGTCTTGTAATTCAGGGAAACGCGGGCTAAAGCCCGCGACTACATTTGGGTCCGAACGTTCCTTCCCAGGATGTAGTCGCGGGCTTTAGCCCGCGTCTCCCCGAATTAGGACTGCTTGACACGACTAGAGGCGCAATGTACTAATGCCTCCACTAACGCAACACTTTACGGGGAGGAAATCATGCTTAGAGTATCGGTCGCCCTGACACTGGCACTGTCTCTTGCTTTATCTATCCCGGCGTTCGGTCAAATCAGCAACGCCACAGTAAGTGGAACAATCGAGGATCCTACACGCGCGGTATTACCGGGCGTGACCGTCACGGCAACGAACACCGCGACTGGAGTCGTCACCACCGTCCTGACCAACGAAGCGGGCGCTTATAACTTTGTCAGTTTGCTGCCCGGGCCCTACAAAGTGAGTGCGGAGCTGCCCGGCTTTCAGACGAAGAACTACGACATTACGCTTGGGAACGCGCAGACGGTCCGGTTGAACTTCCCGCTGGGCGTTGCCAGCGTGGGCACTGCAGTGGAAGTCTCGGTAGCCGTGGACACGCTCCTGGCGACATCGAGCGCATCCATTGGCGAAGTGCTTTCCGGGCAAAAAGCGCAGGACCTTCCTCTCGTCGGCAATAACGTCTTGTCCCTGATCGCAGTGATGTCTGGCGCGCGCCTGGACGACAACGGTGTGACGGGAACCTTTGCCGGTATGTCCAACTACAACGTGAATGTTCAGCGGGACGGCATCGATTCCAGCGCTTCGGCCAGATACATGCAGGCCGGCATTCAAACATCCACTCTGATGAATCCCGATCTGATCGGTGAACTCCGGCTGATCGTGGCGCCGGTCGATGCCGAGATGGGACGCGGTAACGGGCAGATGATCGTTCAGACACGATCGGGAACCAACCAGCTAAGAGGCGCCGCCGTGTGGTCCATCCGGAACAGCGCGCTGGATGCCAATACATGGAACAATAACCGCCAGGTCGATCCGAAAACCGGTGCGTGGAAAGCCATCCCTACGGACTGGAATAATCGGAACGAGTACTCGGTGAGCGCCGGCGGGCCCATCGTCAAGAACAAAACGTTTTTCTTCGGATTGTGGGATGGCCTGATCAACAACAGGCGCACCCTTCAAAACGTCATCGTGTTGACCCCCTGCGCGCGAAACGGCATTTTCCGATACTTTGATACCTGGAACAACGGCAACGCCATTCAAGCGCCGAGCGGGGGCGCGACCCCGACCATCGCGGTCGTCGATAACGGGGGCCAGCCGCTGCGCCCGGCATCGAATCCGGACGGCACACCATACGCAGGCACTCTGCGATACGCGAGTGTGTTTGGTCCTTTGCAGAACACTCCGACCAGGCCGGATTGCTCCGACGCCGTTGTCCAGGGTGCTCCCTGGGATGCAAACCGGCGCGCTGTCGATTCAACGGGATTTGTGACAAAGCTGCTCGGCGTGATGCCGCCCACGAATAACTACGAAGTCGGTGACGGCCTGAATACGGCGGGTAATCGTTGGGTCCGGCGGGAGCGCGGCGGCAATGAGAATCTGTTCGGATTTTCCGACACCGGTCTTTTCGGCGGGATCGACCGTAAGCAGGCCAACGGCAAGCTGGATCACAACTTCAATGCGGCAAACAAGCTGGCTGTGACCTACACGTATGAAAGGGATGATGGCGGAGCCAATCTGATGACCTGGCCGAACACGTTTGGCGGCAGCACTTTCCGAAGGCCGCAGCACCTGGCATTCAATTTCGTATCCACTCTGTCGCCGACCCTCGTCAACGAGGTTCGTGCTGGAATGCGCCGCACCTCGGGGAACACGTTCAACCCGCTGTACGATCCCGAGTTCGCTGACGCATCGAAGGCGTTCTATCCCAATGTCGCTGGAATCCCGGTGTGGGTGGGGTTGGGACAGGCTAACGGCCAGATCAACTTCCAGGGTGGGGTTGCCACCAGTGGCCAGCCACTCGGTAGTGGCACGACAAGCAGTTATCAGGACATCACCTCGATGTGGACATACGGCGACACGCTCAGCTGGACCAGAGGTACGCACGCATTCAAGTTCGGCGGTGAAATGCGCCGCCAGCATTCCTGGGCCTCGGATACCGGTGTCGGTATCACTGCCGTCCCGCGCGCTCTGGGAGGTGACGCCCCACTCGCTGCGATATCGACGGCAGCGATCAGCACTACCAACATGACGGGTTTGGCAGGTACTGCCAACGCGGGAAACAACCAGAGAATGCGGCAACTCCTGAGTTTTCTCGCCGGGTCTCTCGGCTCGATCACCCAGGCTTATTACATGCAAAACCCAACGAAGTTGGACGGATTTGAAGATTACCGCACGTTCCCGTCCCGGATTCGTGACTACCACGAGAATGAGTTCAGCTTCTTCTTCAAAGACGATTGGAAGGCGATGAACAGCCTCACCCTCAACCTTGGCATCCGTTATGACTTCTACGGATCCCCGTATGAGTCCAACGGTTTGATGCCGCTTCCCGTTGGAGGAGGCAACGCGATTTTTGGGATCTCAGGAAAAAGTTTTTCCGACTGGATGAAACCTGGCGTACGCGGCGAGATCACGAAAATGCAGTTTGTTGGGAAGAACTCTCCGAATCCCGGAATCCCCTGGTATCCGAACGATCGGAACAATTTTGGTCCTGCTGTTGGGTTCGCCTGGCAGGTTCCGTGGTTTGGGGCCGGAAAAACAACGGTACGCGGCGGATATCAGGTGACGTACCAGATTGGTGAGTCATTCAACAACCTCTTTCAGGAACAAAACGTACCCGGCAGTATCTACAACGCGACCTACATTGGCGACAGCGGAGCCAATGCTTACCTCGATCTGACAAAGCTGCGCTCCGTGGTCCCGCTGCCCGTTTTGACCAAACCGATGGAGACCCTTCCGCTTACGGCCCGGGATCAGAGTCTCTATGTTCCGGATCCGGGCCTTGTCGTTCCATACGCGCAGAACCTCACGCTGGCAATCACACGAAGCGTTGGATCCAACACGACGATCGATCTGCGCTACGTCGGTACCCTGGCCAGGAAACAGCGCAGTGCGGCCAACAACATCAATATTCCGAATTTCCTGTACAACGGATTGAAGGAAGCTTTCGATGCGATCCGAAATGGCGGCGAATCCGCGGTGTTGAGCCAGATGCTGAGCGGCATCAACATTGCCGGCAATGGATTTGGGCCGGTAGGAACGAATTTCAACGGTGTACAGCAAACCGCGGGAATGCACCTGCGCGCATCAACGGCAACGGCCACCGGTGTCACGGGCAATCTGCAGAGCAACCTCGCCAACGGGAACTACGCGAACGTTGCCGGTATTTTGAATGTGTTGAACTACAGCACCGCGTTCAATCCCACGTTGCCGCCAATTCCGGCCGGCGTCAATGGCGCGGTGATGCGATTCAACGGCTTCCCTGAGAACTTCATTGTTACCAATCCGCAGTTCTCCACGATTAACTTCATCACGAACAACGCCGGCAACAACTACCACTCGCTGAACGCGCAGGTGACGATGCGGCCAACGCGGGGCATCACGTGGCAGTCGACATATACGTGGAGCAAAAACCTGGGCATCAACGCCATCATTGGTCTGCTGGGAGCAAGTTTTACGAATCCTGTCGATCGGAGGCCCGACTACACGCTCATGCCCGACAGCCGCACGCACGACTTCCGGACCAACGGAACGTTCGCGCTGCCGTTTGGACCAGGCCAGAAGCTGCTTGGTAACAGTTCTGGTACGCTGGCCCGGATCGTCGAGGGTTGGCAGACAAGCTGGATCGTGAACCTGAATACAGGCCAGCCATTGAGCATTTCCACATTTGTGACCCCTGTCGGCGTCAATCAACTCTACAACAACGGAACTCCGGATATCGTTGGGCCGTTCGACACCAGGTCCGGCAAAACGGAATTTCCCGGCGGACCCAATGGAAGCTACTTTTCACGGGACGCCATCAAGCAGGTCACGGATCCGCAATGCGCCAGCGTGACGACAGCGCAGAGTCTCCGGAGTGCATGCACTCTCAGCGCCATTGCCGATGCCAAGACCGGCCAGGTCCTTCTTCAAAATCCTCTCCCAGGAACACGCGGCACGCTCGGACAACGCGCCGTAATTGGACCCGGGCGCTGGCGCTTTGACGCAAGCCTGGCCAAATCGATTAAGATCAGTGAATCAAAGAGTGTGCAGGTCCGTATGGATGCGACGAATGTATTGAATCATCCCGAGCCACAACTGATGACTACCGGCGCATCTCTTCTCAACATGAATATCAACGACACTAACTTTGGTCTCTTCACTGGTCCCTTTGCAAAGAGCAACGCGCATCGTGAGTTCCAGGCGCAGTTGCGGTTTAATTTCTGAAGGAGGATTCGAATGGTTTTGCGACGCGTACTCTTCATATCGGCAATTGGTTTCACGCTGGGCTCGGCGCTGATGGTCGCCCCGGCACTCGCACATCATTCGACGGCCATGTACAACATGGCCACGCCCGTTACGGTAACGGGAACAGTAAAGCGGTTTGAATGGACGAACCCGCACGCGTTCGTTTTCCTCGAGGTCAAGGATGAGAAAGGCAATCTCATCGAATGGGAAGTTGAGATGATGAGCCTGAACCATCTGAGGGGCTACGGTTGGACTCGCAACACCTTGAAAGCAGGAGATGTGATCTCGTGCACCGGTGGAGCAGCCAAGAGCGGAGCGCCTTCCATGATCAGCTCGTACATGAAGCTGGGCGATGGCCGAATGATGAAGTCCTAGAAAGGAGCTGCGTATGAAGTCATTCCTGAGTTCCCTGGTTCCTGCAGTGTTCGTTGGGGCTGTCACTTTGGCGCAGGCTCCTCCGCAGTCCAAGGCCCCGCAGACTCCTGCAGCACCGGGAGCGGTTCCTGCGGGTTTTGAAGGATCGGCATATGGGAAGGCCAGGGACATACCGGCGCGGATCGTCAGCTTCACAGCCGAACCCGCATCGATTCGTCCGGGCCAGTCGTTCTCTCTGGTTTGGTACACCGAGAATCCTGCCGGTGTGACGATTGAGCCGGACCTGGGGCGCGTGAATGCACGGGGCAGCCGCCAGCTGACGCCGGCAGCGACGACCGCGTATACACTCATGGTCCGCGGACCAAACAATCAGGTGCTCACGAAAACGGTTACCGTCAATGTCGCGGGAACCGTTCCACGAGTGGTGACCCCTGACGCCGCCAGCAAACCGGGGGTGCGCACTCTGGACGGCAAGCCTGATCTTTCCGGAGTCTACAATTTCGGCGGAGGCGGCGGTGCCCGCGGTGCGCCGGGGGCGCCTGCAGGACCAGTCCTGAAGGCCGGAGCCGAGAAGTTTCGAATCGTGCGGGCAGCGGACGATAGCGGAGCGACATCGAACTGCATGCCGTTGATCCCGCCCCAGTCCTGGGGTGTGCCGTACCAATTTCAGATTTTGCAGCACCCCAATTACGTGGCGATATTTCACGAATACCCGGGCACGTTTCGCATCATACCGACGGATGGGAGCCCGCATCCTGTAGACCCTGATCCAAGCTGGCTGGGCGATTCTGTAGGCCACTGGGAGGGAGACACCCTGGTTGTAGATACGATCGGCTTCAACGACAAAACTGAACTGCAGGGCTTTCGTCATACCGAAAGCCTGCACATGGTCGAACGGTTTCGCCGAACCGATTTCAACACCCTGCAGTACGAGGCAACGATCGAAGATCCGAATGTTTTCGAAAAGCCCTGGACGATTACCAGAAGCTTTTCGCTGCGTCCGGAATTGAAGAGGATCGACGAATTTATCTGCGAAAACAATCGCGACTATCGCCCTTTGTTCGGGAAATAGTTAGCCGCGGATTGCGCCGATTTCACGGATTTTAATCCGCGTGATCGGTGGAATCCGCGGCGTCAATTTTCCAGCCCAAATACCAGCAGCACATTGCCCGGCATGCCGCCGTTTCGCGCATAGCCGGAATTCACAAAAAGCATTCCGTTGACGACGACCACACCTGGACCGTCCATCGAACCGCCGTTCGCTTTCACGCCGTTCACCGTCTGGTATTCGCGAACGCTATCGAAATCCCAGACGACTTTGCCGTCCTCCGCCGAGAAGGCGCGAAGATGGCCATCCCAGGAGCCCGAGAAAACGATTCCCGGAAGCGCAGTGACGGCGGCGGATTGTGCGGGGCTGCAGCGGGCCCTGGACCCGCAGGAAACCGGCGATGCGTGCCAGACTTGTTTGCCGTCGTCGAGATGCAGCGCCGTCAGGCCGCCGCCTTGCTGCGGGTCCAGATCGACTGCGATCGGATCCGATGGCGTGGGCGTCCTGCGCCGGCGGACGACATCCGAAACCGCGGCATAGACGTTTTGCCCATCGCTGGCCATACCCCACTGCACGCCGCCATTCACACCGCCCTTGCCGACCCGGGCTTGCCAGACGATCTCGCCTTTCCGGTCCGGATCCAGCGCGTAGACGACACCGGATTTTTGTCCTGCGACCAGCAGATCGCGTCCGTTGGAAAGTTTCACCATCAAGGCGGAAGATCCGAAATCGTAATCCGGCCCTTTTTCCTCCGGGCAGCTGACGCCATCAGTGCCGCACGAACTGTTGTACGCATCGGCAGCCAACACCTGCTTCGACCAGGCGATTCGTCCATTTGCCAGCCCGAGCGCGACCACTGCGTCGCTTGTCGCCGTGGAGGGCGAGGAATAGTTGTCTCCCGTAGTGACATAGAGACGCCCGCGCTTTGCATCGATGGTCGGAGCCGACCAGATACCTGCTCCGGAAGGTCCGAACATCGAGGTCCCGACGCGGTTCTTGCCGGTTTGCTTCGGTTTCTCGGGAATCATGTATGTCTTCCACACCAGAGACCCGTCTCGTATGCGCAACGCCGTTACGCTTCCACGAAACGTGCAGCACGGATATTCCGGATTCAGTGCGCGCGTTTCCTCCCAGGAGGCGGCGGGAACGAACACGTTACCGTTAAATGCCACAGGCGCGGCGGTCAATCGCGCTGCCTCGTGGTCTTCGATTTTCTTTTTCCAGAGCAGGCGTCCGGTTTCCGCTTCCAGCGCGTAGAACCAGCCGTTCTGATCGCCGAACAGAAGCGCATGCCGCTGGCCCAAAGGAACAGCCAGAATCGCGGAGCGGACGGGGCCCTCTGCCTGGAAGAGCCATTTGGTGCATCCGTTTTCGACACTCAGGGCATGAATGACTCCGCCTGCTGATCCGACAAACAAGTACCCGCCCAGAATGGTCGGCTGTGCGAACGCACTAATATCGCCGTCGAAGCCGAACGCCCATTTCAGCTTGAGCCTGGAAAGCCGATCCGGAGGCAGACCTGCCGCATCCGCGGACTGAAACCGCGTATTCGCCGTTGTCGGACTCCAGCCATTCCACTGCGAGTTGGTGCGGCTGTCCAGCTTCACGCTGCGATCGGCACAGAAAGCTGTAGCCTGCGGAGCAGCGTCGCGATCCGGAACTCCGAGGTAGCCGGCGACGGCTTCGCGCTCAGTGCGACGCAACGGATAGGCAATGCTCATCATTGCCCCGAAGTCCAATGTTTTAAGGATGCGCGCCGCGGGCATTTTCTGAAGCGCTTGACGAGGTGGAATCCGCGGATCGGCCAGTTCGTGGCACGATGCGCACCGCTCTCGATAGATCGTCTCACCCGACACCTGCTGTGCGAGCGCAGAGCCGGCAAGGAACCACAAAGACACCCAAACACAAAGAAGGCTACGCATAGTTGCGTTATTCAACTACAGTGGTTGGCGATTGTCCAATGTGTATGTTTGTGCATTTGATAGTGGCTGCTGTGCATTGCGTATCCATAAATGCAGGTTCAACGGGCACGCACAACTCCGCTTCTATCGCTGTTGTGCATTAAACCATCGACCTCCTCCACAAAACTGTCGACGTCGGGTCTCATACAGAAACTCGTGCAACTGCAGCGGTCCGCCTTCAGCAAAATTCCCTGGACGGCAAACATCCAGCGATCATCGCCCAGCGTTAAAGCGAAGCACGCCGGACAATAATGCCGGATCGTCTCGCCAATTCAGTCGACCTCCGGCATAAATGTATCGTTCATGGAGATTCGTTGCTCGCGCCCCGTTCTCTATGCGTCGCTTGCCGCCCTTCATCCATCACTCACCGAAGTGCGCCGTACATTCATTCCAGATTATTGTTCGAACGCCGCTGTTTGATCGCGGCCAATCGAAGTCTATTATTCATTGATCTCCGCTAAAGTGACAATGGCGACACTTAATGAGTCGCTCGTCTCACTTAATGAGTCGACGGTCACTGATCGCGAGTCCCGCGCTGCGGTCTGACGTACATATTGCACTTGCCAAGTGTCTCCATCCGTGGTTTTATGCTGGCGCATGGGGGAATTGCGCATTCGCATCAAGTTCGGAGAGCATGAGTTCGAGGGTGAAGGTCCGGTGGAGTCCGTGGAACGGCGGGTCGAAGCATTCCAGCGTATGATTGCGCCCCCTGCGCCTCCGCCGCCTGCACCCGAATCCGAGCCCATCGCGTCCGAAGAGAAGCCGGCGGAATCTCCAGAGAACACGGTGCCGGCGGACGAGGAACCCGCGCAGACGGACGAGACAGCGATGCAAGTTGAACAGAAGACGGCGCCACCGGAGGAGAGTCCGTTACCGCCTCCTCTTCGGTTGGAGCAGATCATGCACATGCGTGGGACAATTTTATCGTTGAGCGCTCAAGCCAGGCTCCCGGACGCCATTCTCGTCATCCTGCTCGGCCAGCGTAATTTTCGTCGGAACGAGAGTGTGAGCGGTATCGAGATCATGCAGGGCCTGCGTGACTCCGGCTTTCGTGTTCTCCGCGTCGATACCCTGTTGACAAAGTTCTCGCGTCTGGGAAGCGTCATTGTGATGGGCGAACATCGCAGGCGCCGGTACCGGTTGTCGATCTCAGGAGCCGCCCAGGCCGAACAGATTGCGCGAGCATTGGCCCTGCGTTCGTAGAGGTACGTTCAGTGTTTTGCTTCGGATAACAATCCATCATGGTGCATAGGATCACCAAACTCACCATCGGGATTATCTTGACGTTCTTACCGTTGGTGTCCTCCGTACCCGCTGCTCAGGCTGAAGTCTTTCGGCTCGAAGAGGCCACGATTGCCGATATCACCGCGGCGTTTGACGCGGGTGCGTTGAGTTGTCGCCGGCTAACGCAGCTTTAAGCGATTGGCGCTTTCACATAGAAGGCTTGTTGCCAGGCAGTAATGGCCCTTGAATCGACAGTGTATGTAGACTGACAGCTGGCGGCGTGTGAATAAAGTTTGGGGCAAGCACACTCCCCTCCTTGCATCACCGCAAGGAGGGGAATGTGCTTGCTCCAAAACATCGGTGCGAGTCCGGACCTGCATGATCGTGTAAGGAACGATCACCCTCTACTTCTTTTTTCCACTGACAATGAGAACTTCGGCGGGAAAACTCACTCCATGATTTGTAGAGTACTGGCGCGCCGCTGCGATCACCTGACTTCTGACCTCCGTCACTTGCTCCGCTGAAAGAGTGGCCAGCCTGGAGCGAAGCTTGTCCGACATCTCGGAGCGCAACACCCAGAAATCTTCTAATGAAACTGGCGCTTCTATTCTGAACTGGAGCAAGCGTTCTGAAGCTTCAACCGCGCCGGCACTCTTAAAAATCTCCAGCAGCTTTCCGGGGCTGGCAAAGCGAAACGCGTCCGGAGTGTCCGGTTCTATTGGTGCTGGTTTTACATACCGATCGACAACGCGCGACAGGACGTAGTGAAACGGATTGTGTTCAGCAAAGTGCCATACGGCGACCGCAAGTTTGCGATTGGGTTTCAGTACGCGCAACATCTCGCGCAGTCCATCGAGAGGAGAAGGAAAGAACATCACACCGAACCGGCTCACTACAGCATCAAAGGTGCCGGTACCAAAAGACAGATGATCCGCGAAGGCGACTTCAAAATGGACGTTCCGAAATCCGTAATTTGCTGCGGCTCGAAGCGCGCCTGCCACCATCTCCGGAGCTGGGTCTACACCCCAGACCTCACCTTGCGGTCCGATCAGTTCAGCAATGCTCAACGCCGGCTCACCCGGTCCCGTAGCTACGTCGAGGACCGAGTGGCCGCGTTTGATGTGTGCATCGGTAATGAGCGCCGCGGTGATCGGGGAAAACATCCTTCGGATGTTTTCCCGATGCTTTTCCCAATACGGAGCGGACTGACTCCATGGACTGAGATTCGCGTTGTCCTCTTTCACGGGCAGCAGTATACCGGCACCGGATTCTTTTCCTATCGCTTCTTGTGAGCTACTTCCGCGAGAAAACCATGCACGCGGTTTGCCGCATCCATGTACGTCCCAACAACATCTCCGTGCGCATTGATGCCAAAGGCACGGGTCCTGGTCGCTCCAGGAAAATCGATGGATCGATAGTCTTCACCAGCCCGAAGAAAACCGTGGGTTATGTTGGCTGCATCGGTGTAAACGCCTACGATTTCGCCCGAAGGATTCATGTCCCAGGCTTGCGTGAATACACTTCCGGGAACATCGAACGAGTTGAAGACGCCTTTCTTGATGAGGTAACCATGGGTGTGATTCATCATATCCGTGTAGTGTCCCGCGATTCGTTTTCCTCCCGGTGACGTCCCATTGTGCATACTTGCCGGAACAGCGCTCGCGCTGAAACCCGCCGCTGTCAATTGCATTCCATGCATGCTGCCCATGGTGTCAGCATCGTGATAACAACCGACAATGATACCCTTGGCCGAAATTCGCTGAGGAATCGTGTTCAGGTGACCCGGGTAGTCGAAGGTCGTGAGGACCCCGTCTCTCAAGAGAAAACCGTGGACATCGCCGCCAGGCTTTGTTGGTGTGATCTGGTAACTGCCGACGATGTCGCCGCGGGCATTGATGCCGCGAGCAGATGTATTGGCTGCCCCTGGGACATCGATTGTCGTAAAGACACCATCGCTAAGCAAAAAACCATGCGTTTTCTTGTTGGAATCGGTGTATGAACCCACGATGTCGCCGCGGTCACTGATTCCACCAATGATATTGGTTGCCGCCGCATTTGGGAAATCTATGGTTGTCAGGTTGTACGTTTTGTCAGCTCCGAGAGCGTTAACTGTGACGAACACAAGAAGGAACGTGAGTGAAACGGCTGTTATCGTCCGAAACATTGATTTGCCTCCCTTGAAAAGAAGTTTCAATGGTGAACGCGCAGTCGGCGGGAAAATCGGCTCAATCGGAGCACGAGATCTTATTTTTTAGCGAGTCTGAAATCGCCTTGCAGTTTGGTGTGATGCCATGTCCCGAATATTATGCCGTCCTCAACTTTGGCTTCGATCACATAGTGGAACCGTTTGGCCATGGAGCCGGCGTCCACTTCCATGTGGAGCGAGCCCGTATCGGGATCAAATGAGGTCTTCTGCAACTTGAAGGCGTTCGGTCCCGGATTGATTGTGCCTTTCACCGTCTTGCCATCCCATTTCAGCTCCAGAATAACGGTGTGGCGGTGTGAGGGAGTCGGTCCCCAGTTGCCGGTCCACCTGCCGCTCAGGGGATCGGCGGAGTTCTGTGCCTGGAGAGGCATCGTCAGGCGAAGAATGATAAACGCGAAGCACAGGGCTTTGAACTGCATGATGCCGAGCCAATCGACCAAGTGACAGGAGCATACTACAACGGATCTACTTTCTTCTTGCTTCTGAGCCGGATTCGTCGAAAAGTACGCGTTCATAAGGAAGATGTGGCTGATATGTTCAATGTGAAAATCCCTGGTCGCGCTTCCTTGGGCTTTCTCCTTGTATTGCAACTGCTGGGAACCGGCTCGATTATCCTGAATTCGCAAGCCACAAATGCCATTGTACTAGGTACGGTCACCGACGGCACGGGTGCAGTGGTGCCCGGGGTGTCGGTCCGCATAAAGAACGTGGACA
>Ga0137403_10006320_pt1 | contig 13586 bp, 12 predicted proteins | sample CZOMad2_1_16fung_FD_122057 | JGI IMG/M metagenome (GOLD analysis project Ga0137403, IMG submission 122057) | Vadose zone soil fungal communities from Angelo Coast Range Reserve, California, USA - CZOMad2_1_16fungal (Hybrid Assembly) | ecosystem: Environmental > Terrestrial > Soil > Vadose zone... | reverse complement strand
GCGCTGGCGCGGCTCGGCTGGCCGCCGCGCGCCGCCGCCGCCTTCGCCGTGAGCGCGGTGGCGCAGGGCGCCGTGCTGCCGGTCATGGCCGCCCACTTCAATCAGCTCTCGCTGATCGGCCTGGCCGCGAACCTTCTCGTGGTCCCGCTCGCGGGTGCGGCCACCACGGTGGGGCTCTTCGGCCTCGCCGCCGCCGCGGTCAGTGATCTCGCCGGCTCTCTCGCGCTCAACCTCGCCTGGGCGCTCGTGGTGCTGCTCCGGCTCGCGGTGTGGCTGGCGGCGGCGGTTCCCTACGCGCTCGTGCATATTCCGGCCCCCGGTCCCTCGGCCATGGCGGCGTGGGTGCTCGCCGCCGCGCTGGCCGTCAGCGTGGACCGGCGGTGGGCGCGCCGCGCCGCCGGCGTCCTCCTCGTGGCGGGTCTGGTGGCGGCGGCCTGGCCCCGGCTCGCGCCGGGCGACGGCCGCCTCCGCGTCACCTTCCTCGATGTCGGCCAAGGCGACGCGATCCTCGTCGAGGTGCCGGAGGGGCGCCGGCTCCTCGTGGACGGCGGGCCGGGCGGTGGCGCGCGCTTCGACGTGGGCGAGCGCGTGGTGGCGCCCTATCTCTGGAACCGCGGCGCCATGCGGCTCGACGTGGTGGCGGCCACCCATGCCGACGCCGACCACTCGGGCGGGCTGGCGGCGGTGCTCCGTCAGTTCACGGTCCGCGAAGTGTGGGAGAACGGGCGCTGGGGCCCGGGACACGAGGACGTGATGGCCGCGCTCGAGCGATCGGGCGCGGCGCGGCGAATCGTCTCCGCCCGGCAGCGCATCCGGCTGGGCGACGCCCTCGTCACCGTCCTCAACCCGCCCGGCCCGGGCCAGCCCGAGCCGGCCACGGCCGGCGAGAACGATCGCTCGCTCGTCTTGCGTCTGGACTGGCGGGGGGTCTCGATCCTCCTCACCGGCGATCTGACCACCAGCGGCGAGGAGGCGCTCCTGACGGATCGCGCTCCCCTCGCCGCCACCGTGCTCAAGGTGGCGCACCACGGCAGCCGCACGTCCACCGCGGCGCCCTTCGTGAACGCGAGCCGCCCGCTTCTCGCCGTCGTGTCAGTGGGCGCGCGGAACCCATTCCGTCACCCCACCCCCGAGGTGCTCGAGCGGCTCGGCCTGGCCGGCGCGCTCGTGTATCGCACGGATCGCGACGGCGCGGTCATCGTCGAGACGGACGGCGCGAGCCTCTGGGTCACCTGCTGGGCCACCGGGCGCACCGAGCGTTTCGAGCTCGGCCCGGAGCCGGCCGCGCGCTGACCGCGGGAGGGCAGAAACACCACGGCCCCCGGGCCGTTGCCGACCCGGAGGCCGTGACGCACGCGCGCGAAGCGGGAGGGTCTAGCTCTCGAACGTGCGCTCGTACTGAGCGCGCAGCCGCTCCAGCTCCTCGGGATCCAGACGGATGCCCAGGGAGAGCCCCATCTCCCCCAGGATCGTCTTGATCTCGTTCAGGGACTTCTTCCCGAAGTTCTTCGTCTTCAACAGCTCCGACTCCGTCTTCTGGACGAGGTCGGCGATGGTGCGGATATTGGCGGTCTTGAGGCAGTTGGAGGCGCGTACCGACAGCTCCAGCTCGTCCACGTTGCGGAACAGATGCTCGTTGAGCTCGAAGCGCGCCGCCGGCTCCACGCCCGTCTCCGGACGCTCCGCCTCCTCCTGCGTGGGCACGGGGAAGTCGGTGAGGAGGTTGAACTGGTCCTGGAGGATGCGCGAGGCCTCGGCCACCGCGGCGTCGGGCGTCACGCTGCCGTTGGTCCAGACCTCCAGCACCAGCCGCTCCGCGCCCTCTGCCGCGTTCTCCACGTGGAAGTTCACACGCTTGACGGGCGAGAAGTCCGCGTCGATCAGCATGGCGTTGATGGGCAGGGCTTCGGGCTCGCGCCGCTCCGCCGCCTGATAGCCACGGCCGCGCTCCACGCACAGCTCCATCTCGAGGCCGCCGTCCTTGTCCAGGGTGGCGAGCACCACCTCGGGATTGAGGATCTCCACGTCGGCGTCGGGCTCGAAGTCGCCCGCGGTGATAGTGCGCGGTCCCTGCGCCTTCAGCCGGAGTATCTTGGGCCGGTTCACGTGCAGCGCGAACACAACCTTGCGGAGATTCATGATGATGTCAAGCGTGTCCTCGGTCACACCCTGCATGAAGGAGAACTCGTGGAGCACGCTCTCGATCTTGGCCCACGTGGGCGAGGCCCCGTGGATCGAGGACAGAAGCACCCGCCGGTAGGCATTGCCCACGGTGAGCGCGAATCCCGGCTCGAACGGCTCGATGGTGATCTTGCCGTGCTTGCGGTCCTGGGCGAGCCACTCGTGACGGGCGGGCATGACGAGTTGCGACATGTAATCCCTCCTGGGAAGATCAGGGGCCGAAACCCCGAGCCGTGACTATACCATAAAGCCTTCACGGGCGCGGTCTTGCGTGCCGGGGCCCGTCCCCCGTCGGAGAAGTTGACCCATGGCCGAAGTGCCCTCAAAATAGAGGGAAATGATGGAACGACCTTGGTTCGTCAAGACCTGGGCCGAACCTTCGGACCAGCGGGGGGGCGCCCTGCGGGCCGTGCTCGGCGCGCTCGCCTGCGTGGTCGCCGTGTTCCTGGCGCTCCAGTCCTTCTGGATCTTCACCGCCGCGCCGGCCGTGCAGGCGGGGCCGCGGGTGGTGGACATCCCCCCGCATCAGGGACTCACCGGCGTCGCCGGCCGCCTCGACGAGGCCGGGGTGATCCGGAGCCCACTGGGCTTCATGCTGCTCGCCTTGGCCCGGGGCACCGCGCGCAGCCTCAAGGCGGGCGAGTACGAGATCCCCCAGGGATCCAACACCCTGGCCGTGCTCACCCTGCTCGAGGGCGGGCGCGTCCGCCAGCACGCCGTGCTCTTCCGGGAGGGCGGCACGCTCACCGAGCTCGCCCGCATCCTCGAGACCGAGCGGCTCGCCCGCTCGGACGACGTGCATCGCGTGGCGCGGGATCCCGTCTTCCTCAAGACGCTCGACGTCCAGGCGGAGACGCTCGAGGGGTATCTCTATCCCGACACCTATCAGTTCGTGAAGGGCATGACCACCGAGGAAATCCTCGCGCGCATGGTCGCGCGGATGCGCGACCAGATCTCTCCCGACCTCCTGGAGCAGGCGCGGGCGCGTGAGCTCAACGTGCATCAGGTGCTCACCCTGGCCTCCATCATTGAAAAGGAGGCGGTGGTCCGCGGCGAGATGCCGCTCATCTCGGCCGTGTTCTGGAACCGCCTCAAGATCGACATGCCGCTGCAGGCGGATCCCACCGTGCAATTCGCGGTGGGCAAGGACGGCAAGGCGCTCACCCGCGCGGATCTCCAGGTGGATTCGCCGTACAACACCTATCGGCGGCAGGGGCTGCCCCCGGGGCCCATCGCCTCCCCCAGCCGCGCCGCCATCGAGGCCGCGGTGAAGCCCGCGGCGGTGAACTACCTCTACTTCGTCTCGGTGGACGACCGCCGCCACCACTTCTCCGCCAACCTCGCCGAGCACAACGCCGCCGTCACGCAGTACCGCATGGCGAAAACCCGCTGACGCGTCCTTGTCAGCGTTGGACTCGGGTGCTATAACCGACCCGATCATGTCGCCGAGCGAGGAGTCCAGCATGCTGTCGGTCTCGTCGGGGCCGGTGGCGCTGCCCTTCCGCCGCGTCGCCCGCGAGCGCTTCCCCGTCCTCTACCGCATCGTCCGTGATCTCTGCCGGCCCGCGCTGTCCCGATGGTTCGACCTGTCGATCGAGGGAGTCGAGCGGCTGCCCGCCGGCCCCTTCATCCTCGCCGCCAACCACCACAACTATCTCGACGGCGTGATCCTCGGCGTCGCCGTCCCGCGGCCCATCTCCTTCATCGTCATGCCGCGCGTCTACCACGCGAGCCCGCTGCACCCGGCCTTCCACCGGCACATCGGGTCCATCCCGGTCAATCTCTCGCGCCCGGAACCGGGCGCGATCAAGCGGGCGCTGCGCGCGCTGGACGAGGGCCACATCGTGGGGATTTTCCCCGAGGGCCCCTTCAGCCGCGAGGGCCGGCTCGTTCCCGGCCAGCCCGGAGCCGCGGCGCTCGCGCTCCGCGCCGGCGTGCCCGTGGTACCCACCGCGGTCCTGGGCACCTTCGAGGCACTGCGGGGCCGGCGCTTCTACCTCCCGCGGCGGCACCCTCTCGGCGTCCGCTTCGGCCCCCCCCTCGCCCTGCCCGGACCGCGCCGCCATGGGGTCGGCCGCGCCGAGCGCGTCGAGGCCACGCGCCGGATCATGGCCGAGATCGATCGGCTCCTCGCCCGAGCCCACGCGTGACCGATCCCGGCGGCACGCGCTGGGGCGGCCGCTTCGCCGAGCGGATGGACCCGAGCGCTCAGGCCTTCACCGCCTCGCTCGACTTCGACCGGCGGCTCTGGCCCTGGGACATCGACGGCAGCCGCGCCTGGGCGCGGGCGCTGGCGCGCGCGGGCCTCCTCACCGAAGCGGAGCTGGCCGCGCTGCTCGCGGGGCTCGACGCGGTGCGGGCCGAGCTCCCGAGCGGGCGCTTCCCGTTCCGGCGCGAGCGGGAGGACATCCATCTCAACATCGAGCGCCGGCTCACCGAGCTGGCGGGGCCGGTGGGCGGCAAGCTGCACACCGGCCGCTCGCGCAACGATCAGATCGCGCTGGACGAGCGGCTCTACCTGCGCGACATGATCGGCCATGCCGACGCCGGGATCCGCGAGGTCCAGGCGGCGCTGGTGGCCCGCGCCGAGGAACACATGGGAGCGCCCATGCCGGGCTACACTCATCTCCAGCGCGCCCAGCCCCTGCTGCTCTCGCATCACCTCCTCGCCTTCGTGTTCATGCTGGACCGCGACCGGCAGCGGCTGCGCGCGTGCCGGGAGCGCGCGAATGTCCTGCCGCTGGGGGCCTCCGCGCTGGCCGGGGCCGCCTTCCCCATCGATCGCGAGGCCCTCGCCCGCGATCTCGGCTTCGCCGCGCCCTCCGCCAACAGCCTGGACGCGATCAGCGACCGCGACCATCTCATCGAGTTCCTCGCCGCCGCCGCCATCTTCGGCATGCACCTCTCGCGGCTGGCCGCCGATCTCACGCTCTGGGCCACCAGCGAGTTCGGCTTCGTGGAGTTCGACGACAAGTTCGCCACCGGGTCGTCCATCATGCCGCAGAAGAAGAATCCCGACGTGGCGGAGCTGCTTCGCGGCAAGACGGGCCGCCTGTACGGCAACCTCACCGCGCTCCTCACCGTGATGAAGGGGCTCCCGCTCACCTACAACTCCGACATGCAGGAGGACAAGCACCCCCTCTTCGACACCGTGGACACCCTCGAGGCGGCGCTCCGCGTGGTGCCGCCCATGCTGCGCACCCTGACCTTCCGGCTGGAGCGGATGCGCGAGGCGGCGGGGGCGAACTTCTCCACCGCCACCGACCTCGCCGACTATCTGGTCCGCAAGGGCCTGCCCTTCCGCGAGGCCCACGAGGTAGTGGGCGGAGTGGTCCGTCACGGGCTCGCGCAGGGGCGCGAGCTGGCGGCGATGACCCTCGACGAGCTGCGCCGCTTCTCGCCCCTCATCGGCGCCGACGTCCACGCCGCCCTCACGGTGGAGGCCTCGCTGGCCGCGCGGGCGGTGATCGGCGGCACCGCGCCGGACGCGGTCAAGCAGGCGCTGGCGCACGCGCGCGCGCTCGTCGGGCCCGAGCCGCGCCGGTGAGGCGCCGCCCGCGCCGCCTCCTCGCCGTCGCCGTCCTCACGCTCCTCGCCGCCGGCGGCGCCGGCTGCGGCAAGAAAGGGCCGCCGGTGGCGCCGGAAAAGCGCCTGCCCGCCGCGCCCACCGGGATGTCCGCCAGCGTGGAAGCGGATGCCATCGTGCTCAACTGGAACATTCCGAAGACGCGCGTGGACGGGACACCGCTGCGCGACGTCGCCCTCGTGCGGCTGCACCGGCGCGCCGAGGCCGAGGGCGCGCCCGCGAAGTCCCCCATGGTGTCGTCGGGCCAGGTCGTCGGCTGGGACGAGATCGCCGCCATCAAGCTCGAGGCGCCCGGCCCCGCGGTGGTGGAGGGCAATTCCGTCAGATGGATCGACCGCCGGGGGCTCGTCTTCGGGCGACGGTACATCTACGTGGCCACGGTGGCCGACAGCACCGGGCGGTGGAGCGCGCCCTCGGAGCGCCTCCCCGTGCTCTATATCGCCGCGCCCCGGCCGCCGGAGGCGCTCACCGCCGCCGCGGGCGCGCGCGAGGCGCGACTCACCTGGCAGCCGCCCACGGGCCTCATCGACGGCAGCCCGCTGCGCGGCGAGCTGACCTACGTGGTGCTGCGCGGGACGGGGCCGGACGGGCCGCTGGCCGCGATCACGAGGGAGCCCGTGCGCGACACCGGCTATGTCGACACCGGGCTCGCGAACGAGACGCTCTACCGCTACGCGGTGCGCGCAGTCCGCCACGAGGGGACGGCGGCGGCCTACGGCGAGCCGTCGGCACCAGTCACGGTGACGCCGGTGGACCGCAGCCCGCCCGCGCCCCCCACCAACCTCATCGCGGTGCCGTTGGCGACCGCGGTGCGGCTGGCCTGGAACGCGAGCGCCTCCCCGGACGTGGCGAGCTACGCGGTGTACCGGGCCACCGGCGAGGGGCCGTTCGTCCGCATCGGGACGACGCCCGCGATCAATGCCGTGTTCACCGACCGCGAGGTGACGGCGGGGGCGCGCTACCGCTATGTGGTGACCGCGCTGGACGCGGCGCGCACGCCCAACGAGAGCGCGCGCTCGAACGTGGTCGCGGTCACCATTCCCTGAGCCGCCGGGGGCGGCGGGTCAGACCTCGTTCGCCCAGACCTCGGCGGGATCCTGCCGGCGGCGGAGGAGGCGCAAGGTCCCGTCGGTCTCCAGCATGACCTCGGGCGCCTGTGGGTAGGAGTTGTAGTTGATGGTGGACATCGCCGCGCAATAGGCTCCCGCCCCGCCCACCACCACGAGATCGCCGATGCGCGGCATGGGCACCCAGCGCGGCGCGAGGGCCTCCGGATCGCCGGGCGCCGGGGTGAGGATGTCGCCGGACTCGCAGCAGGGCCCGACGAAGACCACCTGCGCGGCCGGGCGCGAGGGGGCGCCGTCGGGGGCTACCAGCACGTCGATTGGGTGCTGCGCCCCGTAGAGCGACGGGCGGGTGACCTCGGTCATCCCGGTGTCGAGCTTGGCGAAGCGATAGCCGTCCTTTCCCGTGTCCACGACGTCGATGCACGTCGCCACCACCGAGCCCGCGCGCGCCACCAGGAAGGTGCCGGGCTCGATCTCGAGATGAGGCGTGCGCCCGGTGCGGTCGCGGAATCCCATCAGCTCCCGCCGCACGTGCCCTCCCACCTCGGCGAGATCCACCGAGGGCTCCTCCGGCATCCGGCCCACCTTGAAGCCGCCGCCCAGATTGACGTTCACCACGTCGGGGAACCGCGCGGCGAGATCGAGCGTCATCCGCGTCACCCGCATCCACACCTCGGGATCGGTGCCCGAGCCGATATGGGTATGCAGCCCGCGGATGGTCACCCGGTGGCGCGCGGCGATGCGCAGGACCTCGCCGACGTACTCGTGCCAGATCCCGAAGGAGGAGCCGGGGCCCCCGGTATTGGTGCGGTTGGTGGCGCCGCTGCCGAGGCCGGGATTCATCCGGACGCTCACCTGGCCCCCGGGAGCGGCGCGCCCGAACTCCTCGAGCTGATAGAGCGAGCAGGCGTTGTAGAGAATGCCCCGCGCGAGGTGGTCGCCGAGGCGCCGTGACGGCATCTGGGAGGTGAGCTGGATGGCCTCGGGCTTGAAACCCGCCCGCAGCGCCCGCTCCACCTCGAAATCGCTGGAGGCGTCGAGGTGCAGCCCCAGGTCGCGGAAGATCGCGAGGACACCGGCGCTCGGATTGGCCTTCATGGCATAGCGCAGCGTGAAGCCGAAGGGCGCGGGGAACGCGAGCGCCTCGCGGGCGGCGGCCTCCAGGGTGGCGCGATCGTAGACGTAGCACGGCGTGCCGAAGCGCTCGCGCACTTCGGCCGCGCGCGCGTGGCTGAGAAAGGGCACCGCGGGCGTCGCGGGGGTCGAGCTCATGCCGAGGATGATAACCCAAGGCTCGGCCGGCTTGAAGAGCCTCGCCACTTGGTGCTAGAGTCGACGCAGTCCTCGCGGGTGAACGCACCGAGTGACGCCGAGAGTCACGGAGGGTCCGCCATGCGTCCCATGTTCCAGGGCTCCATCGTCGCGCTCGTCACCCCGTTCCGCAATGGCGCCGTGGATGAGGTGAAGCTGCGCGACCTCGTCGAGTTCCACGTGACCAACGGCACCGACGGCATCGTGCCCTGCGGCACCACCGGCGAGTCGCCCACCCTCAGCCACGACGAGCACCGGCGTGTGGTGGAGATCGTGGTCGAGGCCGCGCGCGGGCGGCTGCCCATCATCGCGGGGACGGGCTCCAACTCCACGGTAGAGGCCATCGACCTCACGCGCCACGCCAAGCGGGCGGGCGCCGCCGCCGCCCTCGTGGTCAATCCCTACTACAACAAGCCCACCCAGGAGGGCCTCTACCGACACTTCCGCGCCATCGCGGAGTCGGTGGACCTCCCGATCATTCTCTACAATATCGCCGGCCGCACCGCGATCAACGTGGAGACCGACACCCTGGTGCGGCTCGTCACGGACTGCCCCGGCATCGTGGGGGTGAAGGAAGCCTCGGGCTCGCTGGACCAGATGACCCAGGTCATCCTCGCCTGCGGCCCGGACTTCAGCGTGCTGTCCGGCGACGACAACCTTACCCTCCCCCTCATGGCGGTGGGCGGGCGCGGTGTCATCTCCGTCATCGCCAACCTGGTGCCCAAGGAAACCTCCGAGCTGACCCATGCCGCGCTCAGCGGGGACTGGAAGCGGGCCCGCGATCTCCATCACCGGCTCTACCCGCTGTCCCGGGCGGCCTTCCTCGAGACCAACCCCATCCCCATCAAGGAAGCGATGGCGATGGTAGGGATGGTCGAGCCCGAGTTCCGCCTGCCCATGTGCCGGATGGGCGACGCCAACCGCGAGAAGCTGCGGGGCGTGCTCCGGCAGCTGGGCCTTCTCAAGGGCTGATCGGCCGCCGCAATGGCCGACGTGGTCGTCGCCGGCGCTGCCGGCCGCATGGGGTGCCGTCTCGTCGCCATTCTCCAGGGGGACAAGGACCTGCGCCTGGCCGCCGCCCTCGAGGCACCGGGGCATCCCGCGGTGGGCAAGGACGCGGGTGAGGTCGCGGGGGTCGGCCGTACCGGCGTGGCCATCACCGACAAGCCCGAGGGTGCGCTGGGGGCCGACCGGATCCTGATCGAGTTCTCCGTTCCCGAGGCGACCCTGGCCCATCTCCGCCTGGTGGCGCGCGAGGGTGGCCGCGCGGTGATCGGCACCACCGGGTTGTCGCCGGCGCAACGGGAAGAAATCGCAGCCCTCGCCCGGCAGGCGCCCATCCTCCTCTCCCCCAACATGAGCGTGGCGGTGAACGTCGCCTTCCGCGTGCTAAGGGACATGGCGCGGATGCTCGGCGACGAGTTCGATGTGGAGGTCACCGAGATCCACCACCGCTTCAAGAAGGACGCGCCCAGCGGCACCGCGCTGCGGATGGCGGAGGTGGTGGCGGAGGCGCTGGGGCGCGACCTCGCCAGCACGGCGGTGTACGGCCGCCATGGCCTGCCCGGGGAGCGGACGCGCAACGAGATCGGGATCTTCTCGCTGCGCTCCGGCGACGTGGTCGGCGACCACACGGTGTCCTTCGGCACCCTCGGCGAGCGCCTCGAGCTCACCCATCGCTCCCACAATCGGGACAACTACGCGCGGGGCGCCCTCCGGGCCGCCCGCTTCATCGGGGGCGCCCGCCCGGGTCTCTACTCCATGCAAGACGTCCTCGGGCTCGGCTGAGATGCGCATCGTCCGCTTCAAGGCCGCGGGCAAGATGCGCTTCGGCGTGGTGGAGGGCACCCATGTCGTCGAGTACGCGGGCACGCCCTTCGGACCCTTCCGGCGCGGGCGCAAGAAGTACCCGCTCCGTCAGATCGTCCTCCTCGTCCCCGTGGTCCCGTCGAAGATCGTGGCGGTGGGCCTCAACTACCGCGACCACGTGGAGGAGATGCGGCTGCCGATTCCCGCCGAGCCCCGCATTTTCTTCAAGCCGCCCTCGGCGCTGTGCGGCCCGGACGATCCCATCGTCTATCCGGCGTGCTCAGGCCGGGTGGACTTCGAGGCGGAGCTGGCGGTGGTGATGAAGAAGCGCTGCCGCAACGTGCCGGCGGAGCGCGCCCGCGAGCACGTGCTCGGCTACACCTGCCTCAACGACGTGACCGCCCGCGATCTCCAGGGCCGCGATGGCCAACCCAGTCGCGCCAAGGCCTTCGACACCTTCTGCCCGGTGGGTCCATGCATCGCCACGAACATCGATCCTAACAGCGTCGAGATCGAGGCCTATCTCAACGGCGAGCGCCGGCAGCGGGGGAGCACCAAGAGCCTGATCTTCCCGGTGGAGGACCTCATCGCCCGCATCTCCGCCGTGATGACCCTCCTGCCGGGGGACATCATCGCCACCGGCACTCCCGCCGGGGTGGGCTCCATCCAGCCCGGGGACAAGATCGAGGTCCGCATCGAGGGGATCGGCAGCTTGACCAACCCGGTGATCCGGCTCTCTCCATGATCCGGGCCTGAGAGACCGCCCGCTGGCCTCTGATAAGATATTCCTCGAGGACGTCCGGTTCTACGGCCACCACGGCGTCACCCGCGCCCAGCAGACCGTGGGCGCCTGGTTCTCCGTGGACGCGGAGCTGTCCGTGGACGTGGGGCCCGCCGCGGCCTCCGACGACGTCCGGGCCACCGTCGACTATGGGGTGGTCGCCGCCCGGATCGTGGAGATGTGCACCAAGCAGCGGGTGAACCTGCTGGAGCGGCTGGCGGTAGGGCTGGCGGGAATGTTGCTCGCGGAGTTCCCCTGTTCCGAGGTCCGGGTGCGGGTGCGGAAGCTGACGCCGCCGATGGAGGGATTGCACGCGACCCCGGGGGTCGAGGTGACGCGGCGACGCTGACTATGCCGAGAGTCTTCCTGAGCGTCGGGTCCAACATGGGCGACCGCGTGCAGTCCCTGCGCGAAGCGGTGGCACGCCTGCGCGCGCTGCACGACGTGGTCTTCGTGGACGCCTCGCCGCTGTACCAGACCGAGCCGTGGGAGCAGCGGCCCGGCGAGGTCCCCGACCCCGAGGCCTGGTTCTTCAACTGCGTGGTCGCGATCGACACCAGCCTGCCCGCCCGCGATCTGCTCGCGGAGCTCCAGGCCATCGAGGAGGCCCTCGGCCGCGTGCGCGGGACGGGCACGCACGAGAGCCAGCGCTACGATCCGCGCCCGCTCGACATCGACATCCTGCTCTACGGGAACGAGGTCATCGCCGCGTCCGACGCGCTCCATGTCCCGCATCTCCTGATGCACGAGCGCGGCTTCGTGCTGCGGCCCCTCGCGGATCTGGCCCCGGACTTCGAGCATCCCATCCTCTACCAGACCATCCGGGAACTGGTGGCCGCGCTGGACGACGAGCACGAGGTTCGCCCGTCCGACCTGCCACGGCGCTGGTTCGAGCGGTGAGCGACGAAGAGTTCCGGCGGCAGGCCCTCACGCACCTGGATGCCCTCCACAACCTCGCCGTCTACCTGACCCGGAACGGCTCGGAAGCGGAGGATCTGGTCCAGGAAACCTATGTCCGGGCCATGCGTTTCTCCCATCGGTTCCAGCCGGGAACCCATCTCCGCGCCTGGTTGTTCCAGATACTGAGGAACACCTTCCTCACGTTCTACCGGCTTCGGGAGCGCGAACCGGCGCTCTCCGAAGACGGGGTACCGGCGGGCGGGGCGCCGATGTTCCATGACGCTCCGGACCAGGACGGGGCGAGCACGGAGGTCCTCACGGACCTGGACCGGGCGCTGTCCCGACTCCCGGAGGAGTTCAAGACCCCGCTCCTGCTGGCCGAGGTGGAAGGGCTGCCTCTGGACGAGGTGGCGCAGATCATGGATTGCCCGGTGGGGACGGTGAAGTCGCGCATCTTCCGGGCGAAGGAGCGGTTGCGCGGCTACCTCAAGGACTACGGACAGGATTTCAGGAGCTGAGCGCAGCGGACATGCCACGGGATTCCGAGCACGGGCACGGGGAGGACCAGCCGATGGGCGACGATCGGCTGGAGAGCCGCGCCCTGCGCGAGCGGCTGGGGCGCTACCCGGCCTCCCCCCGCCTCCGCGCCTCGCTCCTGCGCGCGCTCGAGGCGGAGGCCCCGCGCCCCTCCTGGCGCGCGAGCTGGCTGGCCCCCGCCGTCTCCGCTCTCGCCACCGCGGTGGTGATGATCCTCTGGGTCGCGAGTGGGTTGCCCACCGCGCTGCCCGGCGATCCCCTGCGCGATCTCACGCGCGCGGTGGTGACCGAGCACGCGCGCACGCTGTCCTGGAGCGACGCCCAGCCCGACGTGGTGCCCGCCACCCTGCCGCGGGTGATGGACGAGAGCGGGGTCATCCTCAACCTCCTCTTCACCGGCGACAGTGACCTCCGCCTCATCAACGCGCACCCCACCTATGTGGAGGGCCACCGCGGGCTCTCCCTCGCCTATATGGACGCGCTCGGCCACGGGGTGACCTACGTGATCTTCCCCGGCGCCTCCATGGTGGCGCTGCCGGAGTCCGAGCGGGTCAAGATCGAGAGCTGGCGTCCGGTGGTGCGCAAGGAGAGCGGCTTCAGCCTGATCATGTGGAAGCAGCAGGGGCTCTTCTGCGTGCTCGTCGCGGACCTCGTCTCCGACGACGATCTCGCCCGCCTCAAGCAGTACTTCGTGAAGGTCCGCTCGGCAACGGATCTCTACCCGCGCTACTAGCCGGCGCCTCGGTCGGCCCGACGGTGAAGGGCAGGGCCATGATGGCCCAGAGCACCATGACCACTTCCGCGTCGCCGAAGTTGTACTCCGCCAGGCCCGCCACCAGGAAGCCTGTCACCGCGACGCGGCTACGCGCCAGCCCCGGGGGCTCGTCTCGAACAGCCTCCACGTCAGTAGGCGTTCCGGTCGAAGAGCACCCGCGTGATGGTGGCGGCGATGATCCTGAGGTCGAGCCAGAAGGACCACCGCTCGATGTACTCGATGTCGAACTCGATCCGCTTCTCGAGCGAGGCTACACAAATTTAACTCAAATGGGATTTTTTATCTCATACACTTCGAGTGCGCGGCGAAACGCGAGTGTTCAAGAATCAAAGGGAAATTCTTCGGGTTATGTACTTACGAAGGTCGCTATTGCGTTGCTTGTCGCCGTTTGCGTTATCGCGGTCGCGGTAAATGTGACGGCAATCCCCTCAGACTACGACGGAACTTATACCGGCGCCACTAACGCAGATGGCATCGAAGACTGTGGTGGAAACACCATACCTGTACCTTCCTTTCCCGTCGTATTCACTTTACTAAACGGTCAGGCACAAGGCACCGGGTGGACGGGAGGCGTCGATTCGTTCGGACATCTCAACATCAGTTTTTTGCATGGCACATCTACACTCAATTATTCAGGCA
>Ga0137403_10006319_pt1 | contig 13586 bp, 11 predicted proteins | sample CZOMad2_1_16fung_FD_122057 | JGI IMG/M metagenome (GOLD analysis project Ga0137403, IMG submission 122057) | Vadose zone soil fungal communities from Angelo Coast Range Reserve, California, USA - CZOMad2_1_16fungal (Hybrid Assembly) | ecosystem: Environmental > Terrestrial > Soil > Vadose zone... | reverse complement strand
GGGGCAGCCAGATCGCCGATCTGATGCACGGGGGTATGGGGTTCATCCAGCCGAAGGACAAGGCGACAACCGGATTGCACGAGAAAGTGCAGAGGACCGCGGTGGAAGCGGCGAGGCGGAAGTTCTCGCCAGAGTTCATGAATCGCCTGGACAAAGTCGTGGTGTTCCATCCCCTGAAGCGCGAGGAACTGGATGAGGTGCTGGATATCGAACTCAGGCAAGTACAGAAGCGGGTGCTGGACTCGACGACGCGTCCCTTCTTGTTTCGAATCACAAGCGAAGGCCGGGAGTTCCTCCTGGAAGAGGGAACCGACCAAAGGTACGGAGCCCGCCACCTGAAGCGCGCCATTGAGCGTTACGTGGTGTACCCAATAGCCAGACTACTGGCGACTGCACAAGTGCATCAGGGTGATGCGCTGGTTATCGATCACCATCTTGGCGAACAGGGGCTTGTTTTCTTAAGAGACACGGAAAACCGGTCTGCCGATCCAAGGATTGACTTTCGCTTAGCGAACTCGGGACAGCTGATGGCTGCGGAAGCTCGAGTTTGAGTGGCGTCCACTATTCATACTAAAGATGCCGGGTCGCAACGATTAGAAACAGGAGCACAGCATGAGCACAGCAGCAGATTCAGTCATGGAGCTTACTCGGCACCCAGAAAGCTCACCGATAAATGCCCCCTATCGTGCTGATGAACGGACGGCGCGCATGTCTCAACGCACGGAATCCTCGTTCCCAGATACGATCGTAGGGCGCCGCGGCAGCCTGCGCTCCATTCTCAGCCAGGTGGAGGCCGTCGCAGGCACGAATACAACCGTTTTGATCACCGGAGAGACCGGCACCGGCAAGGAAGTCATCGCGCGCGCGATTCACGAGCTCAGCCCCCGCCGAAACCGAAATCTGGTGAAGGTGAACTGCGCGGCGATGCCCGCAGGCCTCCTCGAAAGCGAACTCTTCGGGCACGAACGCGGAGCCTTTACGGGCGCTATCAATTCTCATGTCGGCCGCTTCGCGTTGGCGGATCGTGGCACTCTGTTCCTCGATGAAATTGGAGACATGCCATTGGAGCTTCAACCCAAGCTGCTCCGTGTGCTTCAGGAGCGTGAGTTCGAGGCCGTAGGCAGTACGCGCACCACGCGAGTCGATGTTCGCGTCGTTGCGGCGACAAACCAGGACCTGAAGCAAATGGTTCGGGACCGTGAATTTCGCGAAGATTTGTATTACCGGCTGAATGCTTTTCCGATTTACCTGCCACCGCTACGCGAAAGGAAAGCCGATATCCCCGAACTTGTGGAATATTTCGTTCAACAGTTTGCCGCGTCCATGGACAAAACCATCGAAACCATCCCTGAGTCAACCATGCGCTCCCTGGTTCGCCATTGCTGGCCCGGCAACATTCGAGAGCTGCAAAACTACATCGCGCGCGGCGTAATTCTTTCCAATGACGGAATCTTTGAACCAGCGCAACTCGAGAGTTGCGAGCCACTGGAACCAGAGGTTTCAAATCCGACGCTTGAAGAAAAGGTGCGTAGAGAAATTCTCGCTGCCTGCCAGCGCGCCAATTGGAAGCTCGGTGGTCCGCGAGGAGCAGCTGCCAGACTCGGCTTGAAACGCACCACCCTGTTTTACAAGATGAAGCGCCTTGGTATTGCGGCACCACCAGACCACTCGCAGGACTGAATCGAAAATCCGAAGTCACCTCAGTTTCCCACTGGTCTTCGCAGTTTTTTTGGGGGGAAGGTGCAATCACTGTATGAGATGAAGCGTATTGTCAGTGCCCGGCCGTCGCTTCGGGATGTTGCCACGACCATGACTCAGATGCCAGGCACCGCGTGGATGCAAGCGTGTCATTCGGGTGTGAGGCCCATCGCGTGAATGAACTCGTCGTGCGCTTGCGAATAGTCCAGCTGTGACTGAAGGAGGAGCGTCTTGGCGTCGTACTCCTGGGCGGTGGCCATTGCAGCTTGCGATTTCAGCGCGGCCCCTTGCAAGAGTTCTTGCTGCAGCACACGGCTCGACTCGCTGCGCAGAGCCACAACCTCTTCCGACACTTTCAGCATCTGCTGCGTCCTTTCCAGCTTGTTGTACGCAGTGTGGATAGCAAGCTCGACCTCGTCCGTCAACCTGGCCAGATTCTCCTTCGCTTGAGCCAATTGCGCTTCACGCTCACCCTTCACGGATCGCTTTCGCCCCCCGTCGAACAGCTCATACCCGAGATGAATGCCAAACGTGCCGAAATTGCGGGCCAGGAATGGGACATTATTTGCATAGCTGTACCGGCCGAACGCCTCCACATCGGGGACCCAAATATCTGTCTTGGCCAAACGGACTGCAGCTTCCGCTTTCTCCACTTCGGCACGAGCTTCTAGAATTTCCGGATGTGAGGCCGTTGCCGTCGTAACGCATTCCTCGAGCGGGCAAGTTTCCTGAGACTCCACAGAGACAGGATCAAGATCCAGGACCGTTGTCAGAGGCAAGCCCATCAGATCATTCAGTTTCAACTTGAGGTCGTCCAACTGAAGGTCCGTCGTTAGGAGTTCTTGCTTCGCCTGCAATAGTTGCGCGCGGCTCTCGATCGATTCCTGTTCGAGAGAGCTCCCAAACTTCACCTGCTCAATACGCTCGCTTTCGAGGTCCTGCGAAGCCTTTATTCTTGCCTCGGTGGCACTGCGGTGCGCTTGACCGACCAACACTCTGTAATAAACCTCGTGTACGGCAAGCGCGACGTCGTTTCCGGTAAGTTGCGCCCTCTCCCGCGAGGCTTTTACTTCAGCTTGCGCGATATCGTTTGCCCGCTTGATCTTCAGGAGCGAGGTTAATGGCTGGGTGATCTGGGTTCCGCTCGTCGTGAGATTGCGGCCACCTTGGTTGATGACACTGCTTATCGGAGGAATCGGCGTTCCCCCCGCTGTGCCCAGGCTGCCGGGGTTGATCTGAATCAACTGTGTATCCGTGACACGGAGAAAACTGCTGTCATTGCGTACGGATGGGAAATAGGAACCCTTCGCGGCCTCTTTCGCATGCTGTTTCTCATCGACCGCGTAGCCCGCAATGCGGACAACGTGGTTGTGTTTAAGGGCCAGCTGAACGGCTTCTCGCAATGTAATGCGGCGTGACGGTGCGGTGCTGCCTGTATTGTCAGCCAACGTAAGAGAGCAAGACAAAGTCGTCGCCATCAGCAGAAGAATTGCTTTTCGTTTCATTATTTCGACCCCTTCTCGTCAGCCGGCGCTTGCCGGATGGTGCTCAGCTCGCCATAGTTCAAAGGTGACTTGCGCAACAGAGCGACAAGAATGAGCGCGCACACGCAGCTCCAGGCGATCAGCAGGAATCCATCGATAATGCTCAGACTGAATGCCTGAAGTCGCACGCGGGCCCCAATCAGATCAACCGCGCGAGCCCCCGCAGTTGCCAAGCCGGATGATTTGGCATAAAGACCAGCGGTCATCCCATGAATGTTCTGACCTGTGAGCCAATCTCCATTGCTGACGTGCAATCCCGACAAGTTCGAGTGCAGCTTTTCGCGCTGCGCTAGAAAATGGCCCATGTAGATGGCGCCTGCGGTGCCGCCAAATATACGGATGGTGTGAAAGAAAGCCGAAAAAGTAAGAACCCACTCAGGTTTCGCCAAAGCTCCCGCGAAGATTGCTTGCAGCACGATGCAGCCGACGAGTCCGATGAAAGCAAACGCCTGCCCGACGCCGGTGAGCAACTCGGTGCGGTAGAAGTTCTCGGCCGCCCACGTGCTGCTGTATTGAGAATTCAACCAGGCAGCAAAGGCAGTACAGGCAAGGCCGATGGCGAGCAGGAGACGAGGATCAAATTTGCGCAGCAACAGAAGTGCAGCGATAAACGCGAGAGGAATAAGTGGCACAGCACTCCATATGATCGCAGGTCCAATCTGTTCTGCTTCAAAACCGCGGATGGCCAGCGCCTGCGGCACCAGAATGATGGTCGTGCAAAGAGTGAAGCGGAAGCAGAAGAGCAGGGATCCCAGCAGCACGGTGTTCCACTTCAGCAGATAAGGCAACGCCACCAGTGGATTCGGACCGCGCAGCCTCCGAACCAGCGCGCACAGCAGAAAGAACGACCCGCCGGCGAACAATCCGTTGAATACTCCGGAGCGCCACCAGTCGAGCCTTTCCCCTTGTTCGCAGGCGAGTAGCAACATCGCGAGACCCGCACTGGCGTACAAAAATCCTGCGAAGGTCGGTGCTTCCCCGGATTTCTTCGGTGCATTGGCTTTCGGTATCCCGTAATAGATACAAATCATCATGAGCGGCGTGATGAGCGCCGAATTCCAGAACATCCAATTCGACGAAAGATGGTTTCTGTACCAGCCGTAAAGCGAAGGTGCGATGTTCACCGCCCCATCCACAAAGGTCGCGTACAAGGCAAGTGTGAAAGGAAGGTATCGAAGAGGAATGTTGCGCAGCGCGAACGTGAGCGTGAGCGGATAGAACGTGCCGGAGGTCAAGCCGCCGAGGAGTGCCATTGTAATCACGAGGCTGTAACTGTGCGCAAAGGGCAGGAAAATAAACAGCACGGTGAAAAGGGCGGCGGCTGTGAGCAGAATGCGCCGCGGACCCATCAGACCGCCGAGATACACCGTGAACGGGCCGATAAACATCAGGCCAGCGTCGAAGGCACTGCCAATCCATGCGCTCTCGTCGTACCCAAATCCGTGAAGGCCCCGGAAATCGGGCATGCCGAGAGAGATCATGCGGCTGGTCAGCGTGACAACTCCCGCACCTATAACCACGCCGAGAATCCCCAGCAATGGCTTAGCCGAAACCTCCGCAGGAACCGCAGCGCCTACTGCGCGCGCGATATCTATCGGAGATGGGCGAACTGTTACGCTCGAAGCCGCCATACTTTTCCGGCTACCGCCTCGTCCGAACGGTTGCAATCACCGAGAGTCCGGGACGCAGTTTGCCGGCAAAGGCGGTGTCGTCCAGCGCGATCTTGACCGGGATGCGCTGTACTACCTTCGTGAAATTGCCGGTAGCGTTGTCGGGCGGCAGCAAAGAAAATTGTGATCCACTGGCTGGCGCGATCTCCAGCACCTTCCCATGAATTACCTGCCCGGGATATTGGTCAATACGAACTTCGGCAGGGTCACCGATCTTCACGTTGGTCAGTTGGGTTTCGCGATAGTTCGCCTGCACCCACTTCGTGACATCAACGAACGCGATCACCTGCGCGCCCGGAGAAACAAGTTGTCCTGGCCGAACTTGTCGTTCCCCCACGGTACCCTCGCCCGGCGCGTAGATTTTCGTGTATCCAAGATTCACCATAGCTGCCGCTAAGTTCGCCTGTTTCCCATGCATATCTGCCTGAAGCTGCATATCCTGCGATTCGAGGACCACTTTCGAACGCCGCTCGGCTTCCGCAGTGAGTTCGCTGCTGAGCAACAAGGTGCGCGCCTGATTGAGGTCGGCTTCGCGACTGGCTAGTTGCGCTGCCAGGCGCTCGTCGTCCGCGACTGCGGATTCCAGCTTTTGCTGCGTCGCCGAATGAGTTTGATACAGACTTTCCTGGCGCTTGCGCTCGGAGTGAGCGCGAACTAAGTCCGCACTCACTGCTTCCCTACCAGCTTCAGCTGCGGCTATTTGCGCCTTTGCTTGATCGATACCGGCAAGCGCTTTGGCTATCCGCGCGTCTTGCAACTCGCGCTGGCGACGGTTGTTTCCGATGGCGGCACGGGCAGCCTCAACTGAAGCACTTGCTTGGTCAACTTGTGCCCGGTAATCGTCGTCCTGCAATTCGACAATGAGGTCGCCCTTGTGTACTCGCTGAAAGTCGGCTACATGAACTGTGCGCACGATGCCGGCTACCTTCGTACTCAACGGTGTAAGGTCGCCGCGGACGTAAGCATCATCAGTGACCTGCTCGACCTTGCCGCCCTCCCACGCATTCCAGTTGCGAGTGATGGTGATGAAAACTGCCAGGGCGAGCGCCACAACAAGGAGGGGAGTCACGTACTTTTTCCATCCGACACTGTCGTGAGAAGAAGCCGCAGCTTTGCCGCTCTCCGGAGGCAACGGTTTCGTCATGGGGGCGGCGGATTCAGCCGATACTGGCGAGGTGGACTTCAAATGTGCTCCTTCAGCATTAAGAAATCTGCAAACGCTGCGCTACTCGTGACTGAGTTCAGACCCGCTTGCTTGTCAAAACGCATCCACGCAGAAGCGATCGGTTCTGATTGTTTCTCGATCTCGGACGTAACGCTTCTCAACTAGAAAAGTTGTGCAACCGGTTTGCCAACTGACTTGAAGTGTTATGGCTGCAACATGCAGAGGGAACAGACGCTTGCAGGAGCCAGGGGCCCCGGGCCATGTGTGGCCGCGCCAGTGCTGCCAACCGTTTAGCGATTTCGCCACACGATTGACACCATAACGTTCACCTCAATCATTCCTTGCTGCAGGGCTCATTCTTAGAAGGCTCTCCAAGCGTATTTCCTTACGGCAGTTGTCATAACGCCGATTTCATTTGCCCCTTGTTCCGAAGGCTGCGTGGTGGAATTGCGATTGCATTATAGCACTCTGGCCAAAGCTTCGAAGGAACGCGTGAAGTTTAAGAATGAGCAGCTTGAACCGATGTCCGTACCTGAAAGCAGTCCAGCAATCCTCCCAAAGAGCTTGGTCTCTGGCGTACTTTCCCGCGGTCGCACCACCATGTGAGCGACTGAAGAATCGGTTCCGACACGCCATTCCGTGAAGTGGGCACCGACCTTTAGTGCGCACAGCGCGAGAACAGCGTCGCTAAAACCATCAAGTCCCACGGTCTGAAGAACCATTCGTCAGTCTGGTTGCCCTGAGTCTCCGCTGCCCGTGCAATGAAGCCCAACCGGTGACGCTTTGCAAGATTTTCCAGATGCTCGGCACAAATTCCGGTAAGGTTCGTGACCTCGCCATAGGTGAAGATTTTCTGGCTCGCTTTCACTGTGATCATGGATTCAAGTCCTCCCGACTTTGGAGTCATTTGCATTTCAAGAATTCGGACGCCGAAAGGTCGTCTTATGAATGGGAGCCACAAGACTCCGTTCCGTTTGGTCCATGACCTGTCGTCTTGCCCGAAAGAGCCGCGCCTTGAACGTTCCAGCTGAAACACCGAGAACGGCGCAAGCTTCCGGCCCCGACAACTCGTCGAAGTAAGTCATCGCGAACGCCTGTCGAAGTACGGGTTTCATTTTTCCCAGGATCCCGTCGACCAATTGAAGAGTCTCCCGTTCTGCGTGAACCATTTCCGGATCAGGTTCCGAGGCCCGGATATTCTCCGCCCAGTTGACTTCATGCGAATTGCGGTTCTCGGGGAGCGGCTGGATCATGGACGGTTTACGTTTGCGTTGGATCATCAAAGCGGCGTTCAGGACGATGCGAGTGAACCAGGTCCTGAGGGCGGAGCGACCCTCGAAACTCCGCAAGTGGAGATACCCAGAAAGAAAGGCATTTTGGACAGCGTCTTCGGCGTCTTCCCTATTCCGAAGGATGGCGCTGGCCATCGCTACGAATTTCGGGCGCGACGCAACAAACATTTCTTCGAAAGCTTCTCTGCCTATGACCTCCGCTCGAGGTTCGGCAACGTTGTGGGCTCCGCAGCTTGGCAACTCGCAGGAGGTTGACCGCACGCTCCTTTTTCTTGTTCTGAAAACGGGCAGAGGCTCGCTGGTTGCCGCCGCATTGGTGCGGCCAATGAAATTCGTGGATCTCGATGCGTAGGTCACTGGCGATCTCCGTTTCTCGCTTGGTCCATCATGCAAATGTGTGCCCATGGCGGAGTTCGCCAGGCAATGCCGCTAGACGGTTTGTTTTCAACGGAAAGAAGAAACGCCCGAGGGCAGCGCGAAGCCGCAAGAATTCCCAGGGTCCTTATTTTGGCGAGAAATTTGACGGTAACGTCGACGTTGTGACCTGGGCGCAGGCCCGCGAGTGCTGCCGGGCTTCCTTCTCCTATGCGCTTAGGCGCGCATCCGTCATTTCTCGGTTCATGCCGTACCGCGTCGCGGAGCGCTCCTCGATTCGGTGTCGTTCCGCGACAGGTCTTCGACAATTTCGTCAAGCCAGAGACGGCGCAGCGCAAACAGCGATTCGTCACTGTCGGTTTGGCCAGCCGTAAGACGTTCAATCAACGCGCCTTGTTGTTTCGCGCTTCCGCCTAATCGGCTGGAGACTGCATTGCATGGCTCCGGTGTGCAGTCGATCTTGGTCTTTCAACTGCGATTGCCGTCACCAACATTACCTGAAGTACCTGATGAGGATGCTTAGTGAGGATCGTCGAGACAATGCACAAGGCGGATTGGCCAGCGATCATCAGCCGAGTTGCGGGTGTTGCGGTTCTCCTCGCGGGCGTGCTTCTCGCCGCAGGGTTGTGCACCGCAGCCCCGCAGGACAACTCCGTTCCCAGCATTTTCGATTCGCGCTCCACGCCAGCGGATTCGATCCGTCATCTCTCTCTCTTCGTTCTCGGTGTCACCGGACTGATTTTCCTTGTGGTTTTCGGTTTACTGAGCTACGTGGTCGTGAAATTCCGCAGCCGAGCGGCGGACCCAGAGCGCGAGCCTGCGCAAGTGTATGGAAGCACACAGATTGAACTCGCCTGGACCATCATTCCGATTCTGATCGTTGTTGTCCTTTTTCTCGCGACGGCGAGAGTGATTCACGCGATCCAGGATGCGCCCAAGCCTGCTGAGGCGGTGGAGGTAACCGCAATCGGGCACCAGTTTTGGTGGGAATTTCGCTATCCCGGGCTCGGCATCGTCACCGCGAATGAACTCCACGTTCCCGTGAGCGATCCATCGCGTCCCACACCGACCTTCTTGAGATTGCTTTCCGCCGACACCGATCACAGTTTCTGGATACCTCAGCTTGCCGGAAAGACCGACTTGATTCCGAATCGCGTGAACGAAACCTGGCTCGATCCTCACGAGACCGGCTTATTTCTTGGCCAATGCGCGCAGTACTGCGGAACGCAGCACGCGAAGATGCTATTGCGCGTGTACGTGGATAGTCCGGAGGACTTCAATGTGTGGGTACGCGGGCAACAACAGCCGGCGAATGAGGATGCAAAAGAAGCCGCGGGAAGACGCGTCTTCGAGAGAACTGCTTGCCTGAACTGCCATGCAATCAACGGGACAAACGGCACCGGGCGTTTTGGTCCAGACCTAACCCACCTGATGAACCGCCGCACGATCGCGTCAGGCGCGGCGGAGAACAACTCGCAGAATCTTCGGCTGTGGATTCAAGACCCGGATTCGATCAAGCCCGGATCTCTTATGCCAGCAATGAAGTTGAGCGACGCCGAACTGGATGCGCTCGTGCGCTATCTCGAAACCCTGCAGTAGAGAAAGAGAGTGGAAGATCAGCAATGTCGTCGGATGCCATAGCCATTCAAACCGCAGAAGCCGCGGGTCAGCCATGGGTTGCAACGTTGCATGAGTGGGTGACCACGGTCGATCACAAGCGCCTGGGCGTTCTGTACATCCTCTACGCCCTCTTTTTTCTCGTCATCGGCGGTATCGAAGCAACCATCATACGCATCCAGCTGATGCGCCCGCACAACGATTTTGTTTCGCCGCAGGTATTCAACCGCATGTTCACCATGCACGGCACGACCATGATTTTCTTCGTGGCCATGCCCATCCTGTTCGGCTTTGCCAACTACCTCGTGCCATTGATGATTGGCGCCCGAGACATGGCGTTTCCGCGCCTCAATGCCTTCAGTTTTTGGCTGACGGCATTCGGCGGAATTCTGCTTTATTTCAGCTTTCTCGGTGGGAGCGGATTGTACGGAGCTGGCAACGCACCGGACGTGGGCTGGTGGGCGTACGCCCCTTTGGCCTCGCGTGCGTTTTCGCCGGGTCACAGCTCGGACTACTGGACGATCGCTCTCTTGGCTTCGGGCTTCGGCAGCATCGGCACGGCCATCAATATCATCGCCACGATTGTTTCGATGCGCTGCCCAGGCATGACCCTGGGCCGCATGCCGCTGCTCGCATGGATGAACTTGGTGATGTCTGGAATGGTTTTGCTCGCGATTTCGCCTCTATCCGCAGCTCAAATCATGTTGCTCGTGGATCGCTATCTTGGCGGCCATTTCTTCGATACGCAGGCGGGCGGCTCCGCCACACTGTGGATGCACTTCTTTTGGATATTTGGACATCCCGAGGTCTACGTCCTGATCATTCCATGCTTTGCATTCGCCTCCGAAATTATTCCGGTGTTTTCACGCAAGCCAATTTTCGGATATCCCGTCATGGTGGGTGCCACCGTTTGCATCGCTTTCGTGAGCATGAGTGTTTGGGCGCATCACATGTTCACCATCGGGATGAATTCCTACGCCAACAGCTTTTTCACGATAACGACAATGGCGGTGGGCGTGCCGACCGGAATCAAAATTTTCAACTGGCTGGGCACGATGTGGGGAGGCAAGATTCAGTTCAAGACGCCGATGTTGTTCTGCATCGGCTTCTTATTCCAGTTTTTGATTGCCGGCCTCACCGGCATCATGCTGGCTTCGTCGCCCTTTGACTGGCAGCTCAGCGGCTCCTACTTTGTTGTGGCGCACTTTCATTACGTGATCGTCGGCGGAATTCTGTTCGCCCTATTCGGTGCATTTTATTACTGGTACCCCAAAATCACCGGAAGAATGCTGAACGAAGGCCTGGGCAAGCTGCATTTCTGGCTGTTTCTGATCGGCTTCCATCTCACCTTTGACCTGATGCACATTCCCGGCTTGCTTGGAATGCCGCGGCGCATTTACACCTACGAGCCCGGCCGCGGCTGGGACACCTTGAACTTTCTCGTGACCATCGGCACTTTCGTCCAGGGAATCGCCACGCTGGTGTTTGTCGCAAATCTAGTCGTTTCCTATTTCAAAGGAAAGAAAGCAGGAAACGATCCTTGGGACGCGTGGACTCTCGAATGGTCGGTAAGTTCGCCGCCACCTGTTTACAACTTTGCGTCGATTCCGAAAGTCGCCAGCCGCAGACCGTTGTGGGACCTGAAGCATCCGGAAGATCCGGATAGCCGTTATGAATAGAGGAATGGATCGATGAGTGCAATCACGAGCCCGCTCGCGGAGACATCATGGAAGCTTCCGTATCGAGGCACGGTCGGCATGGCGTCTCTGATCATCGCCGAGTCGGCGATCTTCACGATTTTCGTCGTGGCGTATCTCTTTTACGCGGGAAAGAGTCTTTCCGGACCGACTCCGCCCGAAGTGCTTGAGACGCCCATCTTCTATACCGTCTGTCTGCTTTCCAGCAGTCTGACGATTCACTTCGCGGGCAAAGCTCTGGAACGCGGCCGGCGCGCGACGTTTCTGCTGCTGTGGCTGCTCACCATTGCCTTGGGCGCATTCTTTCTCTATGGCACCGGTCAAGAATGGCACCGGTTGATTTACGAACACGGGCTGACCATCTCGACGAATCTTTTTGGAACCACGTATTACTCGCTTGTCGGCTTGCACGCCTTCCACGTCACCGTGGGACTGATCTTGCTGAGTATCGTGCTGCTCTTTGGATTGGCAGGTCGCGTTGGACCCGAACAGTCACGTCGCGTCGACGTACTGTCCCTGTACTGGCATTTTGTTGACGCCGTGTGGGTCGTTGTTTTCACTGTTGTCTACGTTCTGGGTCGCTGAGGAGAAGGAATGGCAACGCTCGCATCCATAGAAGAAGAACAACAGAGCCCTCGGGCACCGGTTGCGATCGAAGTGCCCGCATCTACCGCCTGGCCCATCGTTTTGGCTTTTGGCTTCACCCTAATGTTCGCGGGCCTTCTTACCAGTGTGTCGGTCAGCGTCCTCGGTCTTGTCCTAGGCGTTGCAGGTTGCGTCGGCTGGTTCGGTGAAGTCCTTCCGCACGAACACGAAGAAACCGTGCCTGTCGTGTTCGAAGAACACCGCATAACAACAAAGCGCCGTGTTGTCGAGCGCGTGCCCATCGCGCCCGAACTCCTCCGTGCATGGCTTCCCTTGAAGACCTACCCGATTTCGGCTGGCATCAAGGGTGGCGTAGCCGGGGCAGTAGCGATGGCGGTGCTGGCCTGCGCTTACGGAGTGCTCAAAGCCGGAAGCATCTGGTATCCCATCAACCTCCTTGCCGCTACTGTCTACGCAGAATCGCTTAAGCTCGGACCCGCCCAACTGAATTCGTTTCACGCGGACAGTTTCGCGATCGCTCTGGTTCTGCACGGCATCGGATCCATCTTCGTGGGACTGCTCTATGGAGCGATGCTTCCCATGTTCGCGCGGCGTCCGATCGTACTCGGAGGTCTGATTGCCCCCGTACTGTGGTCGGGGTTGCTTTACTCGATCATGCAGCTCCTCAATCCTTTGCTTGCGAGCGACATCAACTGGTTCTGGTTTATCGCGTCGCAAATCGCTTTCGGAGTTGTAGCAGGTCTCGTCGTCATGCGGCAGCAGCGTGTCTCGACTCGCGAGAATCTGCCGTTCGTCGTGCGCGCGGGAATTGAAGCTCCGGGAACAGTTCCGCTGCGGGAAAGCGAGGAAAAGCAGCCGTGAAAGCATTCCAGCATCTTTGTATGTTTGCGGTCCTCGCTGCGATTTTCATCGCCGGATGCGGCGCGCCGCCCGGCCAACCGCGGAGCGGTTCCGAAGTTTTGGCACCGAACGAAGTCTTGGAGTTTGGCCCTCTCTTCGCGGAAAACTGCGCGGCCTGTCACGGTGCGGAAGGAAGGGGAGGGGCTGCGATCGCGCTGGCCAATCCCGTTTATCTGGCTATCGCGGATGATGCGTCCATCCGCAAAGTTATCGCGCAAGGCGTTCCCGGCACCGCGATGCCGGCTTTCGCCCAAAGCGCCGGCGGAATGTTGACGGACGCGCAGATCGATGTAATCGCCAAGGAAGTTCGTTCGCGTTGGAGTCGACGGGGAATCCTCGACGCGGCCTCAGCTCCTTCTTATGCGCCTAAATTAACTGGAGACGCGCAAAGTGGCGAAGCCGCATACAAAACTTTTTGCGAATCGTGCCACGGCCCCGCCGGTCGCGGCGGGCAAAAGGCAAGCGCCATTACGAATGATTCGTTTCTCGCTCTGGTTAGCGACCAAGGCCTGCGTACGATTGTGATCGCTGGGCGTCCAGAACTGGGAGCGCCGGACTGGAGAGGAAATGTGCCTGGGAAACCTATGTCCGACCAGGAAGTCGCCGACGTAGTTGCCTGGCTTGCCTCCCAACGCGCACAAAACCCTGGGCCTCCTTATTCCGCTTCGGGCTACAGCCAGCACTAGGAGTCTGACCATGCCAAACGAAAACACAATTTCCCGGCGAGGATTGTTCATGAAGTTAGGGATTCTGTTCAATGGACTCGTCGCGACCGCTCTTGCCGTGCCGATCGTGCGCTTTCTCCTTTCCTCGGTCACGCGGGGACGCGCAAGTGCCTACCTTTCCTGGGTTCCTCTCGGCCACATCAGCGAGTTCCCAGAAGGCGAGACGCGCCTCGCTACGTTTCGAAATCCCTACGTGATGCCGACCGACGGCAAGACTGTGGAAACAGCGTGCTGGGTGCGGCGCGTCGAAGGAGAGCAGTTCCAGGTTTTTGCCATCAATTGCGCGCACCTGGGCTG
>Ga0137403_10006318_pt1 | contig 13587 bp, 14 predicted proteins | sample CZOMad2_1_16fung_FD_122057 | JGI IMG/M metagenome (GOLD analysis project Ga0137403, IMG submission 122057) | Vadose zone soil fungal communities from Angelo Coast Range Reserve, California, USA - CZOMad2_1_16fungal (Hybrid Assembly) | ecosystem: Environmental > Terrestrial > Soil > Vadose zone... | reverse complement strand
TCCGCCCTTCCAGTACATCTGCGCAGGTGTAACGGATGTCCTGATACATGGTGTAACGTTTGTCCTGAGACAGAAGAGCATTGCCGTGCCCGCTTCTCGGCAACCAAACGATCCGACTTGTCATTCCCCGAGGGGAATCTGCTTTTTCTTCCCGTCACGACACTCTAAACTTGGAGCCACCATGCGACTCATCACTTTCGAGAATCCCGTAAGCATTTCGCGCATCGGCGCGCTCGTCAACGACGACACCATCGTCGACCTGAACTCCGCCGCCGCCCTGTACCTCCGCGACTCCCAACGTGAGCCAGCGCACCAACGCATGGCCGACGCCATCGTCCCGCCCGACATGCGCGCCCTCTTCGAAGGCGGCGACACCAGCCTGGACACCGCCCGCCGCGCGCTCGATTTCGCTCAAGGCCGCGCCGCAGGCCATCGCGGCGTCCACGGCGAGCCACTCACCTACCGCTTCTCCGAAATCAAACTCAAAGCCCCCATCATTCCCAAAAAGTTCTACCACACCGCCGGAAATTTCCGCGAGCATCACGAAGAAGCCAGCAAAGCCGGTTTCTCCCATCCAGTAATGCCCTGGATCGTCTTCTTCCAGAACGTAGACGCCATCATCGGCCACGAAGAACCGGTAATTTATCCCGAGCACCTCACCCAGGAACTCGACTACGAACTCGAGCTAGCTGTAGTCCTGAAAAAGTCCGGTAAGCATTTCACTCCCGAAGAAGCCTCCGCATACGTCGGCGGCTACGTCATTTTCAACGACATCACCGCACGCGACATTCAACGCCGCGAAATGAAGTCCGGCGTCTTCAGCTTCTGCAAAGCCATCGACACCTTCTGCCCGCTGGGCCCCTGGATCGTCACCGCCGACGAAATCTCCGACGCTCACAATCTCGATATGCAGCTTCGCGTCAACGGCGTAGTCCGCCAGCGCTCGCACTCCGGCAAAATGTCCGTGAAAATTCCCGAAATTCTTTCCCACTATTCCCCCATGGGCTACAGCGCGGGCGATGTCGTTTCCACCGGAACCGTCTCCGGAGTAGCCGCCTTCTCCGACGATCCGAAATCCCTGTACCTCAAACCCGGCGACGTAATGGAATGCCAAATCGAAAAAATCGGTATCCTTCGCAACCCTGTCATCTCCTGGGAAAAAGCCTACGGCAAAAAGCCCGAAGCGCTCGCCACCCAAGAGGCCAACCGCTAATGCCGCGACCCGTTCTTTGTAGTGGCGCAGCATGCAGCGCCAGTCTTACTCTTTTCTTTTCATCGGACAAATAATCATGCCAAACGAAAACAACTCCCAAATCTGGGTCTCCGACCTAAACGCCCGCCCCGAAATCCGCGCCTCATTCCCCAAATCCACCGTCCGCTTTTACGACACCACTCTCCGCGACGGCGAACAAACCGTAGGCGTTGTGCTCTCCCCGCAACAAAAACTCGAAATCGCCCGCCATCTCGACGCCCTCGGCATCAACCGCATCGAGGCCGGCTTTCCCCGCGTCTCCGTTGACGACGCCGAAGCCATCGCCCTGATGCTCAAAGCCAATCTCAAGGCCGAACTCTGGGGCTTTTCCCGCGCCGTCCAAGCCGACGTAGAAGAATTAGTCCGCCTCGGCCTCCAGGCCTCGGTCATCGAATCGCCCACCAGCGAAATCAAACTCCGCGCCTACGGCATCGCGCCAGACGATCTGCTCGCCAAAGTAAAATCCGCCGTCGCCTTCGCCGCGAAAGCAAACATCCGCGTCGCCTTCTTCGCCGTAGATTCCACGCGCACCGATCTCGCTTTTCTCCGGCGCGTCTACGACACCGCCATCGAAGCTGGCGCAGCTGAAATCGTAGTGGTCGACACCATCGGCGCCTGCGGCCCCGAAGCCGTAGAATTTCTAGTCCGCCAAGTCCGCGAATGGGTCGGCCCGCAAATTCCCGTCCACTTCCACGGTCACGACGACTTCGGCATGGCCACTGCCTGCGCCATCGCCGCCGTCCGCGCCGGAGCCACCTGGATCCAGGGCACCATCAACGGCATGGGCGAACGGGCCGGCAACGCCGACCTCGGCGAAATCGCCCTGGCGCTAAAATGCCTCTACGATGTTCCCGTCGCCCTGAATCTCGCCAAAGCCCGCGAAGTCTCCGAAGTCGTCCGCCGCGCCAGCGGTTACTCCCTTGCCCCGTGGAAGCCCCTGGTCGGCGAAAATCTCTTCATGCGCGAAAGCGGCGCCGTAGCCTCCCAATTCCACATCCCCGAAGCCATCGAACCCTACTCTTCCGACCTCGTCCAAGCCCAACGCCAGATCGTCCTGGGCAAAAAAAGCGGTCTCGACAGCATCGACCTAAAAGCCAAGGAACTCGGCGTGGCCATTTCTCCCGAGCATCGGGCTCCTATCCTGGCCGCCGTCAAAAAGCTGGCCATCGCCGAGCGGCGCCTGGTCACGGACGCTGAATTCCGTTGCATCGTGGCCTCAAGGTAGAGGCCGTTGCGCCGCCCTAATCCTAATACCTAATCCTAATAAAGGACGGCGCCTAAACTCGCAACATGACAGCTCGCCCCCTCCCCCGCCTTTTTGTAAGTGTTGCGTCTAAAGGACTTACAGCGCGACTTTCTGTAAGTGTTGATTCTGCACGAGTTGTGGGCGGACGATTTCGGCTGATTTCGGTCGCTTGTCGACTCAGAGTTTGCAAGTACAAACCCCGAAACCCGACGCGGTGTTCGTCTGTAAGTGCGGATTCTAAAGGACTTAGGACAGAGAAGGTTGAAAGATGCAAAGTTGAAGAGTTGAAAGAAACGCTCTTGGTGACACCCGAGTGTTTTTGCAAAGAGTGCGGAACGAGTTGAAAAATAAGGAGATGCGTTTCGCTTTGGCGCAAAAGAGCGAACCCTTCGCAGCTCGGGGCAGGAAGGAGTGAAGGACGAGAGTATGCCGGCGGGGATGAGAAGGCGGGCCGGTTCGTGATCATCTTCGTGGCGGACATTCTCAGAACATGTCCGGATCGATACACTATATTATGGCAGATATATACTGTTTGTCAAGTGGTACCTAACCGCTGTGTGTCGCAAGAGTTCTTACCAGTACTGGGTGAAAATGTAACAGGCGAGGTTCAGAGACATTGACTGCGGGCCATTCGCCTGCAAAGCTGGAATTCTTGTGGCGCTGAGATTCGGCGAAGTGGTTTGTGCACCTTTGGGAGGGCAGCGATGAAGGCGGCTAAAGCGGTGAAGTCTGCGAAGGTGCTGGTCATCGATATTGGCGGGACGAATGTGAAGATGCTGGCTAGCGGGGAAAAAGAGCCGCGGAAGTATCCGTCTGGGCCGACGATGACGCCGCAGAAAATGGTAAAGCTGGTCAAGGAATCGGTGCGGGATTGGAAGTTCGACTGCGTGTCGCTGGGTTATCCCGGGCCGGTGATTAATGGGCATCCTCTGCGCGAACCGCACAATCTGGGCGAGGGCTGGATTGGATTCAACTTTGGCAAAGCGTTTGGCTGCCCGCTAAAAATGATCAATGACGCTGCAATGCAGGCGCTGGGGAGCTATCAGGGCGGGCGGATGCTATTTCTTGGGTTGGGGACTGGATTAGGGTCGGCGATGATTGTCGATGGGACGCTGGAGCCGATGGAGTTGGCGCATTTGATCTACAAGCATGGAAAGACTTACGAGGACTATTTGGGATTGCGCGGACTGGAGAAAGCGGGAAAGAAGAAGTGGCGGCAACATGTGGCGAAGATTACGAAGAGATTGATGGCTGCGCTAGAAGCCAACTATGTGGTGCTGGGCGGTGGAAATAGCAAGAAACTGAAGGAGTTGCCGCCCGGTACGCGACTGGGGAGCAACCTAAACGCTTTTCTGGGCGGGTTTCGGATGTGGGAGAAGTAGACAGAGCCGTGGCCCGTCCCGCCGATTCGCAGACGGCAAGAGTGGCAGTTTTTTTTGCCAGGGATTTGGAAAGGCGATAGTGTCGGGATATGCGCGTGGAATGGAAACAGCACATCGTGAGTGACCCGGAAATACTTCGCGGGAAACCGCGAAGTAAAGGGACACGAATCCCCGTGGGGCTGGTGCTGGGGCACTTAGCCGCGGGTAAGACGGTGGCCGACTCCGTTGTCTGATGGCCCTGCGGTTCCTGGCCGACCACTCTATTTCCAATTCCAGTGTGCGAGCGCTTCGCGATGCCGGCCATGAGGTTGTGCGGCAGCCAACCACCCGCCTAACCAATGTTGCCGGGAATGCGACCGGAGCGCGGCACGACGAATGACGGGTGCACGCCAACATCTGTCGCGAATGCTTCCATGATCTTCTTGTAAGCCCGGCGAATCGCGTGAGGGTCGGATGCAGTTGCACTAAAGCACTCATTCCAATCAGGCTTCCAATCGCTGGGGTTGGCTTCCTGCCTACGTTGGAAAGACGTGCGGAGCAGAGCGTCTCGGCCCCAGCCAGAATAGGTCTCAAAACACAGATTCTGAAATTCCATGTACGCCGAGAAAAAAGGCCCGGAAAATAGAGGTGCAGCGAGGAATGCTTTCTTGTCGATGGCGCGCTTAGATTCACGACTGCAGGTGGGCCTAGCTCCTTCCAACACCCGACGTACGTGAAGTAACATAGTAGATCATTTAATTGGGGCGCAAGATCGTCGTAGACCTTCAGGCGGCTCTCGATCAGCTTTTGGCTGCGCCATTGCAAGTGCTCGAAACGCTTGGTAACCCGGTGTATGTAGATGCCGAAACCGGCCAGAACGGCCGGTGTAATAAGACCGGCCACTAGCTTCGCGACTTCGAGCGAGGTCCAGGGACTGGGATTTGCAAGCATCGAGTGAATTCTCATCCTACAAAATCAATCGCTTGCGGTGACGTGCATTAGGAAAGGCTAGCTCTTCGTCATGCGATAAGTAAGCTTATATATACCGACTCTCGGAAAAGCCAGAGAGATTTCTCGCTGCGCAGGCCGACCACCTCGCGGGAGCGAGGCGGAAGAAAAAGCGTCGGCCTGCTTCGCTCGAAATGACGGTGGTGGGTAGGAATCGTGCCGAGACGGGGCTACGGGTGTGGCCGGTGACAGGGGATGGGTGCGGAGGGATCCAGGCTGCAGGGGCGGCGGATCGGGATGCTCGGGCGGGAGCGGCTAGTTAATCAGGAGAGGGCAGCCCAGTTTTGGATGCGGAGGGCTGGGATGCGGCGGAATTCGCGTTCGTTGTTGGTGACTAAGATGAGGTTGGCGGATTTGGCGTGGGCGGCGATCCACAGATCGTTGTTGGCGATCATTTGGCCGCGGGATTGGAGTTCGGCGCGGATTTTGCCGTAGGCTGCGCCAGCTTCTTCAGGCAGGGCGAGGACCGGCAAGAGCGAGACTAGGCTAGCGAGAGTTTCGAGGGCGGCGGTACGTTTCTGGCTGCGCTCTGCGCCGTACCGCAACTCACCGTAAGTGATGACGCTGAGGGCGGCGTCGCCATGCCGCAGGCGGCGGAAGCGCGCGGTGACTTCCGGCGGGCGATTTTGGCGGAGATAAATGCAGATATTAGTGTCGAGCAGGTATTGCGCGCCCATGAGCGTTACAGACCCTTGCGACGTTGCGGCCGGGAATACTTGCGCTTTTTGGGGAAGACGTCGGCGGGCATTTCGGCGAGGACGTCGAGGACGCGGGCCATGCCTCCGGCTTTTTCGCGCAGAACGATTTCGTCACCCCGGCGGAAGATTTCGAGTTCGGAGGTTTTGACGCGGAATTTCTTGGGCAAGCGGACGGCTTGGGAGTTGCCGGATTTGAAGACGCGGGCGGTGGCCATAGGTCTGCTTCTAGGCTATATATACAGCGTTGTATATACATTTGCAAGAGAGACTTGCCAGAAGCCTCGCGGTCGAAGGAAAACATCCAGCGCTCGCCCGTCCCGTACAAAAGAGGCGGCGGATTGGACTGGCGCTGCTAGCAGCGCCACTACAAGAAGCGCGGCGTCAGGCGGGTTGGCGCGTTTGGTTGGAGGTGCGGGCCGGCGTCGACGCTGACGGGCTGGGCCAGGCGGTGGCTTGGGCAATGGAAATGGCGTGGAGGATTAGGAAGAGCGGCACTAGAAAAGTGGGGATTAGGCTTAGGGGGAGGATGGTCATTGGGAGCATGGAGGCGGCGCTGGGGTTGATGATGGGGGCGGTGATGCCGAGGGTTACGGCGGAGACGAGGTCGAGAATGCCGAGGAATTGCCAGGTGACAAAAGCGGCGCGGTGATTGGGGGTGGCTAGAGTGAAAGCTGCGAAGGCGGCGGTGGCTCCGATGAAGATGTCGCCGTAGCCGGCGGAGAGGGCGAAGATGGCCGGGAGGGCGCCGCGGGCTTCGAGAATTACAAAAACTACGCCGAGGAGACGCCAGGTTTGCGCGTAGGTGAGGATGCGGGGATTGAGCGACAGCGTGAACTGGCGGAAATTTGGAGAGAAGGCGATCCATAGAAAAAACAGAACCAGTGGGATTCCCGCGGCGAGGCCCACGCCTGCGGCGATGCGGGCGGAGGCGTTGCTGAAAAGACCGAGGGCTCCGGCGGTCAGGGCGAATAGAAACCACGCTGCGAGCAGCGCGGCAGTTAGCTTTCCGTAGGATTTCATAGTGTGTCTCCTTGAGTGAGATTGGTTACTGCGTTGGCGAGATTCTGGAAGAGTTGCCAATCTTTTTCGCCGAGGCGGTGGCGGACGCGCGCCTGGACATTTTCCCAAGCGGGGAGGGCGCGGTTTAGCCGGGCTTCGCCGGGTTTGGCGAGACGGAGCCAGCGTTCGCGGCGATCTTGGCCGGTCCGGGAGGCGATCCAGCCTTGGCGGTGCATGATTTCGAGAGTGCGGGTGAGGGTAGTGCTGTCGATAGCGAGGATTTCGCCGAGCTGGCCTTGAGTGGCTTCGCCGACGCGGGACAGGGCTTGGAGGATGGTGAACTGCGTGGCGCGGAGACCTAGCGGGCGGAGGGCTTGTTCGTAGAGTTGCGTGACGGCGCGCGAGGTGCGACGCAGGGTGCTGCAGAAGCAGGGAAGGTTGGGGAGGGTTCGGTTGGATCGGGCGGTCATGCAGAATTAGATGCATATACATCTATATGGTTACGGAAAGCCTTGCGTGAGGGGGATGCCGAAAATGTGTTGGCAGCGCGGAAAACCTGGGGGCTGCGGGTTGCCAGGCGCGCGGAGGCGTAAGGGTGCGCCTACGACGAAGAAGGCCGCCCTAAAGGGCGGCCTCTACATTTCGAGGTCGCGGCCTCGGACTTCTTTGTAGAAGAGCAGGGCCACGAGGAAACTGAGCAAGCCGATGACGACGGGATACCAGAGGCCGCTGTAGATGTTGCCGGTGGCGACGACGAGGCTGAAGGCGATAGTGGGAAGCAGGCCGCCAAACCAGCCGATGCCGAGGTGATACGGGAAAGACATAGCGGTATAGCGGATGCGCGTGGGGAAGAGTTCCACCAAGGCGGCGGCCAGCGGAGCGTAGATCAAAAATGACAGCAGGAGCAGGACGATGAGCAAGATGACGATCATCGGCTTGTTCATACGGGCGGGATCGGCGCGGGTGGGATAGCCGGCGGACTTCAGAGCGTTCTGGATAGCGGCCGGGTCAAATCCAGAGAGCGAGGCGCCGCCGATTTTCAACTGGAGCGGGGCGCGAGCGGGCAACAAGGCATTCGAGTACGGGATGCCGATTCGCGAGAGCAGGGCTTTGGCTTTGTCGCAGTCGGTGCGCCTTTTGGCCTGGCCGAGGGGGTCGAACTGGAATCCGCAGGTTTGCGGATCGGCGGCAACGACGACGGGATTCATCTGGGCGGCAGTCTCGAGTTCCGGATTGGCGAAGTGGGTGAGGCCTTTGAAGATAGGGAAAAGAGCCAGCGCGCCCACGAAGATACCGGTCAGCATCACCGGTTTTCTTCCGATGCGGTCAGAGAGACTGCCAAACACGACGTAGAAGGGGCTGGCCAGGAGCAGAGCGCAGCCGAGGAGCAGGGTGACGGTGACGGAATCGACGCGCAAGGACTGGGAGAGGAAATACAAGGAGTAGAACTGCGCGGTGTACCACACCACCGCCTGGCCGATGACAATGCCACCCATAGCCACGGCTACTTTGCTGAAGTGTTCCTTTTTGCCAAAAACTTCGCGCAGCGGGGCACGAGTGAGCTGGCCATCGGTTTTGGCTTTGAGAAATGCGCGCGACTCGGGCATGGAGAGGCGCATCCACAGCGAGACGGCGAGCAGGACGACCGAAAAGAGAAAGGGGATGCGCCAACCCCAGACGTCGAAGGCGGGGCCGGTCCACAGGCGACAACCGAGGACCACGGCAAGCGAGAGCAGGAGGCCGAGCGTGGCGGTGGCTTGAATCCAACTGGTGTAGTAACCGCGGCGATTGGTGGGGACTTGTTCGGCGACGTAGATAGCGGCGCCACCGTACTCGCCACCGACGGCGAGGCCCTGCATCAGGCGAAGCACAACCAGAAGGATGGGCGCTGTGATGCCGATGCGGGAGTAGCTGGGCAGGAGTCCCACGGAGACGGTAGCGAGACCCATCAAGAGCATGGTCGCGAGAAAGGTGCGCTTGCGGCCGAAGAGGTCTCCGAGGCAGCCGAAGACCAGAGCGCCAAAGGGGCGGACAACGAAGCCGGCGGCGAAAGCCATGAGGGCGAAAACGAAGCCGGTGGTCTCGTCGACTCCCGAGAAGAATTGTTTGGTGATGGTGGCGGCGAGCGCGCCGTAGAGGTAGAAGTCGTACCACTCGAAGACAGTGCCGAACGATGCGACGGCAATGAGCTTGCGATCCTCGGCGAAAGAGGTGGGCGCGGAGCTCACGCGGAGAATTCCTTTGTTCTCAGGCAGCGGGGCCGGGGGCGGCAGCTTGAGACTCGACGGATGTGCATGGGGGCGCAACGATGCCCCGAGCGATGAAAAAAAGCAATGCGTTTTTGCCGGCGCAGCGCCGTTCGGTGTTCTGGTGAGGCGGATGCGCTTGAGTCTGCGCATGCGTCCGCGAAAAGCTTGGACGCATGCGAGGGCTCAGGTACGGCGCTACAAAGCGGCGGCGTCGCGCGGCTATTACGCGGCTATTAGAAGTGGGCGACGAAGCCTATTGAGACGCGGGTGCAGTTGGTGTGGCTGCCGGGAGTGTTTAGGCCGATGTAGTCGAGTTGCGGCCGGAGGGCGAGGTGCGGGAGGAGCCGAACATCGACTCCTCCGCCGACGCTGTAGGCGAATTGGTTGGAGGAGCCGCCGCCGCTGCCCACGGTAATGCGCGAACCGCCTAGCAGAGCCTGGACGAAGGGCGTGATGCTGCTCGGATTGTGCAGGCTGAGGCGAGGGCCGAACATATAGGTATACGTGTTGACGGAGACGCCTGACGGGGAGGCGTGGTAGCCTCCGATGTCGCCGACAATGCCCAGCCAGCGGTTGGGATTGTAAGCCACGGAGCCGCTTAAGCCGTTCTGGTTTAGGCCGCCGCTGCCGCCGAGGCGGAAGTAGGAATAGCCGAGCGAGGCGTCGACGGACTGGGCTTGGGACGGGATGGCCGCCCAGAACATCGCGGCGAAGCATAGTAAGATGAGCTTTTTCATGGAGTTATCCCCTTTTGGATGGAGTGGGAAACCTAGCCTGGCCGCGGTTGGGTGGGTGGTTTGCTTGGCGGCTGAGTCCATTTTAGGGCATCGGAGGTTGAAATTGGAGAGGAAAAAGGCGGGTGGTTTCCTGGGGTTCGGGGCCAAGAGCGAAAGGACGGCGGGCACGATTTTATCGATAGCCCTGCGAGGTTCGCGGCTGCGCTGCTTTCGTGCGAAAATGCGCGGATGGCCCGCGGTTACGTCATCCGATGCCGCGGCATCTCACTCAAGGTGCCCACTTTGACTTGCCAAGGAGTTGGAACGTGACGAAGGTGTCCTGGACTGCTTCCGTTGCTTGCTGCCACCTCTACTTAGGGTACTTAGGGTGTTTGGGGCCGCCGCTGGCCGCTTGCCTAATGCTGCTGCCCCTAGGCGCGGTCGGCGCGTCTGCTGCTCCGCAGCAAGGCTCGTCCGCCATCTCGAGCGAGCCACCATCGATGCCGGTCGAACAGATCGTTCAGCGCTTTGCAGCGCGCGAGGCTGAGTTCAAGCGCGAACGCGACAATTTTACTTACACGCAGACAGTCGTCCTGCAAACGCTCGATCCCGATGGCCAGCCGGACGGCGAATATCGCATGGTCAGCGACATCATCTTTTCGCCGACGGGTAAGCGCGGCGAACATGTCGTTGAGGCTCCAGTCACGACGCTGACGCGCATATTGATGACCCAGGAAGATATGGACGACATCGAGCACGTGCAGCCGTTTGTGCTTACCACCGATGAGCTGCCGAAATACGACGTGAAGTACGTTGGGCGCGAGCAAGTCGACGAGCTCGGCACGTACGTCTTCGACGTGGCACCCAAGAAAATCGAAAAGAAGGAACGCTACTTCCAGGGAAGAGTCTGGGTGGAAGACAAAGAGTTCAACATTGTAAAGACCTTCGGACAAGCCGCCTACCAGGTTCGCAAAGGCAACGATCAGGCCTTCCCGAAATTCGAGACGTACCGCGAAAATATCGAAGGCCACTTCTGGTTTCCGACGTATACGCGGGCGAACGATGTGCTGCACTTCAAGACTAACGACGTGCCGATCCACATGGTGGTCCGCTACGAAAAATACAAACGCTTCGGATCGACCATCAAGATCGGCCCGGCAACGCAAGTCCCGGATCCACAGGACAAAAAGCCGGAAAAGCCGCCCCAGCCTTAAAGCGAAACCGGCGATCATGGAAACCTGCGAGGACAGCGCGCCTTTGCCGGCCGAGTCGCGTCAGGTACGATTGACAAATGCGAGCATCTAGCGGCGTGCACCTGAAAACGTATCTCATGCTGGCGCTGATGATCGTATTTGCGCCGCTCGGCAACGTGCTTCTCGGAAAAGGCATGAAGAGCGTAGGCGGGATAACCTCGTGGCAGCCGGCCGTGCTACTGGGCGCGGTGCGGCAAATTGTGGGCTCGCCGTTCATCTGGCTGGGCGTGGCTTCGCTGCTGACGTTTTTCGTGGCGTACATGGTGGTGTTGAGCTGGGCGGATTACAGCTACGTGCAGCCGGCTTCTTCCTTTTCCTATGCCGTGGTTGCGCTGCTCGGGTACTTGTTGCTGGGCGAGGTGGTCACCCCGTTGCGGGCTGCCGGAATTGCGCTTATTTGTGTGGGCGTCTTTGTGGTGGGGCGCACGCCGCCGCGAACCACGGAGGCGGTGTAAGCGATGCGCGAAGCATTCTTGTTCTTCTTAATCGTGGTGGCGGGCACGGGCGGCGAGCTGTGCGTTTCGCGTGCGATGAAAACGGCGGGTGAAGTAACGGACTTTCGGCCGGCTGGTCTAGTGCGATTCATCTTGCGGGCTTTGCGCGTCGGCTGGATGTGGGCCGGCGTCGGCATGATGGCGGTGGCGTTTTTCGCGCTACTGGGAATGCTGGCGATCGAAGCGGTGACTTTCGTTGTACCGGTGACGGCGTTGAGCTACGCCGCAGGCGCGCTGGGAGCCAGCTGGTTTTTGCGAGAGCGCGTGAGTTCGCAACGCTGGTTGGGTGTGGCCATCGTCTGCGTTGGCGTTACACTGGTGTTGCTGAGCAAACGATAGGCCGGGGCCATGCTATAGTTAATTCAGCTTGCTGGCGCTTCTGAAACGCTTGCACGCGAGGTGCGATGCTTTCAACGGCCACTGAATACGCCTTGTTCGTTGTGGCTACTGCTCCCTTCATCTACTACCTTCTGGCCATCTACAGCGCGTGGCGATTTTTTTCCACTGGCCACTGGAAGCACACTCCCAACACGGATTACTTCCCGCCGATCAGTTGCTTGAAGCCGATCAAGGGTTTGGACCCGGACGCGTACGAAAATTTCGCCAGCTTCTGCCGGCAGGATTATCCCGACTACGAGATTGTGTTCTGCGTTGACTCGAACGACCCCGCTCTGCCCGTGATTGAATCGCTAATCCGCGATTTTCCGGAGCGGCAGATTCGCATTCTTTATGGTTCGGGACGCACGGCGGTGAATGATAAGGTGTCGCGGTTAGTTCGCCTTACCGCTGAAGCTCGGCACGAGCTGGTGGTCATCTCCGATGGCGACACCCGTGTGCAACCCGATTATTTGCGCACCGTCGCCGGCGCGTTCCGCGATCCGAAAGTGGGCGGCGGCACGTGCTTCTACGTCTCGCCGAAAGAAACTTCGCTGGTGCAGGAACTGCAGTCGACCGGGATGATCTCCGATTTCTTTGCGTCAACGCTGGTGGCGTGGCAATTGGATGGCATCAAGTTCATGCTGGGCCAGACCATGGCGACGACAAAGAAACTGATTGCCGGATTCGGGGGATTTGAGCGGTTGGAGGATCGTCCTGCCGATGATTTGTGGCTGGGGCGTTTGGTGGCGGAACAAGGGTACGAAGTGAAATTGCTGCCGCAATTGGTCTACGCAGTGGCGGATTTTCGATCGTTCCGCGATTTGCTGTACAAGCGGGTACGCTGGATGACGGTGATGCGCATGATGCGGCCGTGGGGGCATCTCGGTCTGATTTTTACGTGGGGATTGGTCTGGTCGTTGATTGCAGTGGCTGCTCATCCCTCGGTTTCTGTTGCCGCGGTTTATCTCGGGATTTATTTACTGTCGCGAATCGCCATGGCTTGGCTGATCGGCATTCACGGAATGCGGCAAAAGGGGATGTGGAAGAAAATCGCGCTCATTCCGGTGTGGGATGCGGTGGCGTTCGGAATTTGGCTGGCCAGCTTTGCACGCAACACGATTCGCTGGCGCGGGATCGACTACAAGCTGCAGCATGGGATGCTTGTGCCCACCACGCATAAAAATTCTGATCAGCCCCGTCCTAAAGGCCCTCGCAGCCTGGTCCACGGAGTGGACGAGAACCCGCCGGCGTAGTTCTTAGCTGCGTTTCCCTTTTTTGACTGGAATGCCTGTTTCTATTGGCGCGCCGCCTAACGATGCCCGCGCGGTCATGCTCATTTGCAGGCGGCGGTCGTTGCGCGGTTCGCGCCAATTCACCTGCGGCAGCATCAGTGATGCATCGACGCGATCGCGATATTTGATGGCGATGTTCACCATGCTGTCGAGCAGGGAATCGGACAGATAGTACGGCTGCAATCCGAGGTCGATCAGCTTGGAGTGCTTGGCGTTGTAATAGTGGGCTTCGGCTTCGACGCGCGGATCGGGCAAGTGATCGATTTCCACGTGCAGTCCTAGTTTTTTCCCCGCCACTTCCACGAGCTTTGCCAGGTCGAGCACGGAATATTGTTCGGTGAACTGGTTGTAAACACGGCACTCACCTTTGGCGGCGGGGTTATGACAAGCAATCTCGATACATCGGACCGTGTCCCGGATGTCGAGGAATCCGCGCGTCTGCCCGCCCTTTCCGTAGACCGTGAGCGGCTGGCCGATGGCTGCCTGTACGCAAAATCGATTGAGGACAGTGCCAAAAACGTCGTCGTAATCAAAGCGATTGCTGAGTGCTTCGTCGAGCGCGGCCTCATCCGTCACCGTTCCGTAGACGACACCCTGATTGAGGTCCGTGGCGCGAATGCCCCAGATCTTGCAGGCGAACA
>Ga0137403_10006316_pt1 | contig 13587 bp, 11 predicted proteins | sample CZOMad2_1_16fung_FD_122057 | JGI IMG/M metagenome (GOLD analysis project Ga0137403, IMG submission 122057) | Vadose zone soil fungal communities from Angelo Coast Range Reserve, California, USA - CZOMad2_1_16fungal (Hybrid Assembly) | ecosystem: Environmental > Terrestrial > Soil > Vadose zone... | reverse complement strand
CGCAACAAGGTCCGCCGCTACCGCGAACGCCGGCGGAAACTGAACCGTAGGGCACCGAGCCACGTACCCTCACCCTAGCCCTCTCCCACTTCGTGGTAGAGGGGACTCGATCGAGGTGGCGCTCCGCCGGTGTCCCCTCTACCGCGAAGCGGGAGAGGGTTAGGGTGAGGGTGTGTGACTCGATCTCGACGCGATGCTGCCGGGTTGGGTCGCCCGCCCCGTCGTGCTAAGACTTCGGTAAGCAATGCACCGCCCCAGGAGACCGCGATGACTCCAGCCCCCGGCGCCGCGCCGAAGGCCGCCGCCAAGCCGGCAGACGCCAAATCGAGCCGTCCCGACTTCCAGTGGGAAGACCCGTTGCTGCTCGACGACCAGCTCAGCGAAGACGAGCGCATGGTGCGGGACACCGCCCGACAATACGCACAGGACAAGCTCATGCCGCGCGTGCTCGAGGCCAACCGCCACGAGCGCTTCGACCGCGCGATCATGAACGAGCTGGGCGAACTCGGCCTGCTCGGCGCCACCATCCACGGCTATGGCTGCGCCGGCGTGAACTATGTCTGTTACGGCCTGGTCGCCCGCGAGGTCGAGCGCGTGGACAGCGGCTACCGCTCCGCCATGAGCGTGCAGTCCAGCCTGGTCATGCATCCGATCCACGCCTACGGCACCGAAGCCCAGCGCCAGAAGTTCCTGCCCAAGCTGGCGCGCGGCGAGTGGGTCGGCTGCTTCGGCCTGACCGAGCCCGACGCCGGCTCCGATCCCGCGGGCATGCGCACGCGCGCCGTGAAGGCCGCGGGCGGCTATGTCCTCAAGGGCAGCAAGATGTGGATCACCAATTCGCCCATCGCCGACGTCTTCGTCGTCTGGGCCAAGGACGATGCCGGGGAGATCCGCGGGTTCATCCTGGAAAAGGGCATGCAGGGCCTGTCGGCTCCGAAGATCGAAGGAAAATTTTCCTTGCGCGCCTCCGTCACCGGCGAGATCGTCATGGCCGAGGTGTTCGTGCCGGAGGAGAACGCCTTCCCCACGATCCGCGGCCTCAAGGGCCCGTTCGGCTGCCTCAACAACGCCCGCTACGGCATCGCCTGGGGCGCCCTCGGCGCCGCCGAGTTCTGCTGGCACGCCGCCCGCAATTACACCCTCAACCGCAAGCAGTTCGGCCGCCCCCTCGCCGCCAATCAGTTGATCCAGAAGAAGCTCGCGGACATGCAGACGGAAATCACCCTCGGCCTGCAGGCCTGCCTGCGCCTCGGCCGTCTGAAGGACGAGGACCGCGCCGCGCCCGAGATGATCTCCATGCTGAAACGCAACTCCTGCGGCAAGTCCCTGGACATCGCCCGCACCGCCCGCGACATGCATGGCGGCAACGGCATATCCGACGAGTTCCACGTCATCCGTCACGTCATGAACCTCGAGGCCGTCAACACCTACGAGGGCACCCACGACGTCCACGCCCTCATCCTGGGCCGCGCGCAGACGGGGATTCAGGCATTCAGCTGAGGGCCGGTCGCAGCCCTCTGCTGCGCCCTTACTGTGAGCTGGATCACTGCTTCGCCGACGAGCCTGTCATATCGTCTGCCCACATCCCAGACGATCCAGGGGGTGAGGTCATGAGCATCTTCACGACGTTGCCGCGTGAGAGCTACGACGACCGCGCGTTCGACGGCTTCGATCCGAAGGCAGACGGCTTCGTCCTGGCCAATGCCCGGGCCATGGCTTGGGCGGCCCAACTCGCCTACGAGACGGAGACGCCCGACAAGATGCGGGACGTCGCCGCGGCCTGGGGCTTCGGCGCGCTCGAGCCGCTCGTCGTCCAGCTCGACACCAGGGGAGTCCTGACGGTCACCGACACCCGCGGTTTCGTTGCTGCCGGCGACCGGGCGACGATCGTCGGCTTTTCCGGGACCGACCCGCCCGTCCTCGCCAACTGGATCACCAACTTCGATGCCGCGATGACCCCGCACGGTCGCGAACGCATTCATGCCGGCTTCCTGCGCGCGACGTTGGCGGTCCGTCCGATGCTCGAGAGCGCGCTGCGCCGTCTTCACACGAGCGGGCGGCCATTATACGTCGTCGGACACAGCCTGGGCGCAGCACTGGCGGTCGTCGCGGCGCGACTGATTGCGAGTGAGGTGCCGCTCTCCGTGTCCGGCGTCTATGCCTTCGGCATGCCGCGAACGGGCGACGAGGCCTTTTCGGAGGCCTGCGGCGCGCTGCTGGGAAGCAGGATCTATCGCCTCGTGCATGGCGATGACATCGTTCCCGGCGTGCCGTTCGACCTGCTCGGCTACTGCCATGTCGGCCGCTACCTGCGCTGCCCGAGCGGCGGCTCCTTCTCTGCTGCCGAACTGACGCCCGGCTGGTCGTCGAACGAGCCCAATCTCCGTCGCGAGGCCACCGACCGCCTGCGGGACGAACTCGCCAAGGCGTCGTCATGGCAGTGGCCGCCCACCTCGCTCGATCCGCGCGACATTCTGGTGAAGGCACTCATCGGGGCGCTTCCTCGGCAAATCCGGGATCACCTTCCCGACCAATACATCGCCGCCTGTGCCGTCCGCGCGCGGTGATCGCGGAGCACGCCCTCGCCCCGCTTATGCCCTTCGCCGGCGCGACTTCGCGAAGGTGTCGAAGGCGACCGCCAGCACGATGATCACGCCGATGATGATCTGCTGGATGTAGGACGACACGTTCATCAGCACGAGCCCGTTGAGCAGCACGCCGATCAGGATCGTGCCGACCACCGTGCCGAAGATCGTGCCGATGCCGCCGAACAGGCTGGTGCCGCCGATCACCACGGAGGCGATGACCGTCAGCTCGTACTGCAGGCCGGCGACCGCTTCCGCCGAGTTCAACCGCGCCGACAGCACGAAGCCGCCGAGGCCGGCGAAGAAGCCGATGATCACGTAGACGCTGGCGATGAGCCAGGGCACGTTCAGGCCCGAGAGACGCGCCGCCTCCGGATTGCCGCCGACGGCATAGACATTGCGGCCGTAGCGCGTGTAGCGCAGCACGACATGCGCCACGACGGCGAAGAACGCGAAGACGATGACCGGCACCGGCATCGGAAACCAGTCCGGCCCGATGCGTCCCTGTCCCCACCAGGCGTAATCGTGCGGGAAGCCGCTGATCGGCCCGCCGCCGGCGAACAGCAGCGCCGCGCCGCGGAACACCGACATGCCCCCGAGGGTGACCACGAACGGCGGCACTTTCAGCCGGGTGATCGCCGTGCCCTGGATGAGCCCGCCGGCCAGCCCGATGGCGATCGCCGCCAGCAGCGCCAGTCCCCAGCCATAGCCGGCGGCCTCCTGCTCGACGCCGACCGTGAAGCGGTTGGCGAGCCCGCCCTTCGCCACGGCGGCGGCGGCCAGGCCGGCGAAGGCCAGCAGCGATCCGACCGAAAGATCGATGCCGGCCGTGAGGATGACGAAGGTCATGCCGACCGCCAGCAGCCCGTAGATCGAGACCTGCCGCAGCACGTTGAACAGGTTGACGGTGCTGAAGAACCTGGGCTCGGCGATCGTGAAGGCGGCGATCAGCACGATCAGGAAGATGAGCGGCGCGAAGCGCGCCATTATTTCCAGGAGGTCGATGGAGTCGCGCCGCGACGGCGCCACCGGCTGCTTCACCTCGTCCATCGCGTTCCTAGGCCGCCCTGCGGGCGCGGTCCGTCATCATGGCCATCAGCGTCTCCTGGGTGGCGCTCGCGGCCGCAACCTCGCCGGTAATGCGGCCCTCGCACATGGTGACGATGCGGTCGCTGATGGCAAGCACTTCCGGCAGCTCGGAGGAAATCGCGATCACCGCGATGCCCGCATCGGCCAGCCCGAACAGGAGATTGTGGACCTCGACCTTGGCGGCGACATCGATGCCGCGCGTCGGCTCGTCGACGATGAGCACCTTCGGCTTCAGCGCCAGCCAGCGCGCCAGCACCACCTTCTGCTGGTTGCCGCCGGAGAGATTGGCGACCAGCTGGTCCGGGCCGGCCATGCGGATATTGAGCGTCTGCCGGTACTGCTCGACCAGCGCGCGCTCGGCCCGCTCGTCGATGAAGGTGCCCCAGCGCAGGAGATCGCCGAGCGCCGCCAGGCTGATGTTGGTATGCACCGCCAGCGCCAGGAACAGCGCCTGCTGCTTGCGGTCCTCCGGCACCAGGCCGACCCCGTGACCGATGGCGTCGCGCGGCGTGCGGATGTGAACCGGCACGCCGTCGATGCTGACCTCGCCGGCGTCGAACGGATCGGCGCCGAAGATCGCCCGCGCCAGCTCCGTGCGCCCGGCGCCCATCAGGCCGGCGAGGCCGAGGATCTCGCCGCGCCGCGCCGTCAGCGACACGTCGTCGAGCACGATCGCATGCGGATTCTGGGCATCGCCGCGGCGCGTCAGCCCGACGATCTCCAGCGCGACCTCGCCGGCGGCGCGCGCCGCCCGCCGCTGGAACAGGCTGTCGACGGCGCGGCCGACCATGAGGCGGATGATCTCCGGCACCGTCGTCTCCGCCACCTTGCCGTCGCCGACCCGCCGCCCGTCCCGCAGGACGGTGAAGCGGTCGCAGACCTCCTTCACCTCGTCGAGCCGGTGGGTGACGAAGATGATGCTGAGTCCCTGCGTCCGCAGGTCGCGAATGATACGAAAGAGTTTCGCCACTTCGGCCGCGCTCAGGGCCGAACTCGGCTCGTCCATGACGATCAGCCGCGATTCCATGGAGAGCGCGCGGGCGATCTCCACCATCTGCTGCTCGGCCACGCTGAGATCGCGCACCAGCGCATGCGGATCGAGATCAAGGCCGAGGCGACCGGTGATCTCGCGCGTGCGCGCCGCCATCGCCCGCCAATGCACGAAGCCGGCGCGCCGCGGCTCGCGCCCGATGAACACGTTCTCCGCAATCGTCAGATGGGGCACCAGGTTGAATTCCTGGTAGATGGTGACGATGCCCTGCCGCTGGGCCGCGTGCGGCGTCGGCAGCTCGACCGGCCGGCCCCGGAGCTCGATGCTGCCGCTATCCGGCCGCTGCGCCCCCGACAGGATCTTCAGCAGCGTCGACTTGCCGGCGCCGTTCTCGCCGAGCAGCGCGTGCACTTCCCCCGCCGCCACCTCGAAGCTGACATCGGCAAGCGCCTGCACGCCGGGAAAGCGCTTGCTGATCCCGGACATCTTGAGAAGTGGTTGATTCATGCCGGCACCCGAAAGACGTCAGACCAACCTTGTGGTCTCCGACCCATCATCCACATACCTTGTCATTCCCGCGAAAGCGGGAATCCAGGGCCACAGAACTCGTCGCTCGCCCTGGACCCCCGCTTTCGCGGGGGTGACATGTGAGAGAAGTGGGAGATGCGTTACGAACCGATAAGCCCGAAATCAAACCACGAAGCCACAAAGCTTGTCCTCGGGCCGGCCGAAGGCCGGACCCGGGGGGACACGAAGGCAGGGAGCAACCGCTCGCCCTCTTCGTGTCCTTCGTGGCTTCGTGGTGAAATCTTCTTCTACGTCACTTCGCCCAGCCGCTCGGCCTTGTTCAGGTTGTCCTTCGTGATGACGATCGGCGTCAGCAGCGTCACCTTCGCCGGCTCCTTGCCGAAGCGCAGCTTGTCGACCAGCACCTCCATCGCCTTGCGGCTCTGGCCGCCCGGCCACTGCTCGACCGTGGCCGCCAGTCCGCCGTCGCGCACGCTGGCGAGGGCCTCCGGCAGGGCATCGAAGCCGAGGATCCTGATCTTGTCCGCGAGGTTGAGGCCGCGCACGGCTTCGAGCGCGCCGAGCGCCATGTCGTCATTGGCGGCGACGATGACGTCGGGCGGCGAATCGAGCCCCGCCAGGATGCTCTCGGTCACCGACAGGCCCTTGTCGCGGGCGAACTCCGCCGTCTGCTCGGCGATGAACTTGTATTTGTCGGCCGCCGCGTCCAGCACGTTGTGGACGCCCTTGTTGCGGTCGATCGCCGGGCTGGCGCCGGGCTGGCCCTGCAGGTTCACGATACGCGCGCCGTTCGGGAAGGCCTGCTGGATGAAGCGCCCTTGCGCCTCGCCGCCGGCCACGTTGTCGGCCCCGACATGGGCGAGGATGCCCGGCACGCCGTCGACACGCCGGTCGATCGTCACGACAGGAATGCCGGCATCCACGGCCTGCTGCAGCACCGGCGCCATGGCGTCGACTTCCTTCGGGCTGATGACGATGCCGTTGACCTTCTGCACCATCGCCGCCTCGACGTCGGCCGTCTGCTTGGTCGTGCTGTTCTGGCCGTCGGATTCGACGACGGTGATGTTGCCGAGCGTTGCCGCCTCCGCCTTCAGCTCCTTCATCATATGTACGAAGAACGGGAACTCGAGGCTCGGCACCGACGTCATGATGGTGAGCTGGTCGGCCGCGAAGACGCTCCGGAACGCCGGCGTCATCAGCACGGTTGCCGTCGCCGCGCCGCAGAACAGTCGCCTGGAAACAACGATCATAAGAATTTCCTCCTTTTCGCCCACGGGCTGGCAGCCCTGGCCTTCTTGCCCCGTGGCGACGACACCCGCGGCCGGCCGAAGTTCCCGACCCGACCCGGCAGTGTAATCCCGCCTCGCAGAACCGCCGGCGCCCGCCACTGCGCAAGTGTCCGGCTGACTCAGTGCCATGTCAATCAGGCGTCTCCCGAGCGGCCGCGCCGCCGTTAACGAAGATGACTCGCCGCGCGCGAGTTTGGACGCGCCGGGAGCGGCATCGGGATTTCGAAGGAAGAGGAGGATGCCGCGGCCGGGGCGCCGCTCTTGCGCTGCGGCGCCCCGGCACGGCGGATCGCGGCGATCAGAGGCTGGGCTGCACGCCGATCATTTGCAGCGCCTCGGCGATTTCATTGACGCCCTGGGTCACCCGCAACTGCTGCATGTCGCAGTAGCGGACGCCCTCGCGGTCGAGCCGCTGCGCCTCCGCGAACGTTGCCGACGGCGGCTGTTGCGCGGCCGCCTTGGTGAACTCGCTCTGGTAGGTGGCGCATTGTTCGAGCAGGGGCGTATGGTCCTTGCTGTCGAGCGGATGCCCGCGCGGCGGAAACAGGATGGGCGGGGCCGCCATCGCCGACGAAGCCAGAGCCGACGCCGCCAGAGCGGCAAGCACGAGACGAGGAACGAGCATGGCCATCTCCTTTTCTGGAGCCGAACCGTCCGGCGCGAGTGGCCGCCGCTCATAGCCTCGGAGGCTCAAGCGCAAGGCGATCTACAGGTTTGACGCGCTGATCACTTAGGCGTGACTGCGCCGCCCTTCCACCGCCATTCTGTCGCACCTGATTACGGATTGTTGCGGCGGCCGCGGTGGTTACAGGCCGTTACAGGAATTCCAACCGGTGGCAAGCAGCCGCGCGCGCCACGATGGTAAATCCTGGGTTAAATGGTCCCGCCGGGCCGGCTGCGGCCTCCTCACCACTCCTTAAGCGTTACCGCGTCACATTAGCCGCGGGCCGGAACCCATGCCGGCCATTGCCAGGGGTGTCGAGCCGCCGCATGAGTCGGGAATCCTCGCTTGCCAGCCTGTCGTGGGAGACGGCCTCGCCGGCCGAGCTTGCGCTCTGCAATGCGGCGGAGCTGGCCGGCTGCGTGCTGGCTCATGCGGTGTGGTGCATGTCGGAGGAGGAGGAAGGGCCGTTCTCGCCGACCATCGCCCACGAGGGCGCCGAGGGCCGGCACTACCTCATGTTCGACGACGACGACTACGACCAGGCCATCGGCCGCGGCCAGGCCTGGATCGCCGGCAACCCGAACGGCGTCGACCGCGCGGTCCTCGTCTGCGACGGCTACACCGACCGCAACGGCCAGTTCGTGGACGCCCTCATCGCCCAGGTCGTCGACTATGTCAGCCAGCAGTCCTTCATCGTCACCGTCCCCTACCGCCCGATGACCTCCGAGGCCGGCTTCGCCGTCTTCGGCGCCCAGTTCATGCTCGGCAACGACGATCTCGACCAGACCCCGCTGCTGGCCGCCTTCGGCCGCGGCATCGCCACCCACGAAGACGCCGCCGCCGCCTGGATCAACCACTTCGACAACACGTAGCGCGCGAGTCCGCCATCCTGCTGTCGACGCGCATGGCCGTGGCGAAACATCGCGCCACCATCTTTCTTCATTGTCACCCCCGCGAAAGCGGGGGTCCAGGGCAAGCGACGGAGTTCGCGGCCCTGGATGCCCGCTTCCGCGGGCATGACACTAGGAAGAATCCTTTCGACCCTGTGCTGATTGAGGCAGCACGCGCTTAAAGGCTAGGCGACTCCGCACACACGGTATATGCACCGTCGTGAGCCGGCCTCATGTTGCGCCGGCATCCCGCTGGTGGCATTGTGATACTCCCTATCACCAAGAAACCAAGCCAGGGAGAAACACCATGCGTCGGCGTCAGTTCCTTCAGACTGCTGCGAGTGTCGCAGCGTTATCCGCGAGCCCGTTGGTCGGGCGCAGCGCCCGTGCGCAGAGCAAGAATGTCCTGCGCATCGGGATGGAAGCCGAAGTGCTCACCCTCGATCCCATCAAGACCGTCTATGGTCCGGACATCCTCATCCAGGGCATCATGTTTGCGCGCCTCATGCGCGCGTCGGGCGATCGTAAGCAACTGTTCCCCGCCCTCGCCGAGAGTCATCAGATCTCCGACGACGGTAAGACCTATACGTTCAAACTGCGCGCGGCCAAGTTCTCGGACGGCTCGCCGATCACCGCGGAGGACGTCGCGTTCAGCTATACGCGCATGCGCTTCCAGAAGGATTCGGCCTATGCCGGGCCGTTCACGGCGCTGGAGAAGACCGAGGCAGCGGACGACAACACGGTCGTGATGCATCTCAACAAGAAGTTCACGCCCTTCGTCCAGCTGGTCGAGATCTGGAACAGCGGCATCGTCCCGAAGGCCAATGTCCAGAAGCTCGGCGACGACCAGTTCGGGCAGGCGCCGGTGTCGTCCGGACCATTCCGCCTGGTCGACTGGCGTAAGGGCGATCGCGTGGTCCTCGAGAGGAACCCCCACTTTTATCGCGAGGGGCTGCCCTATCTCGACGGCGTCGAGATGATCTACGTCCCCGACGACAACACGCGCGTGTCCATGCTGAGGGCGGGCGAGGTCGACATGATCATGGCGACGCCGTTCCAGCTGATCAAGCAGCTCGGCGCCGAGGGATTCCAGGCCACGCCCGAATCGGCCAGCGTCATCAACGAACTGCTGATCAACCACGCGGCCGAGCCGTTCAATGACGTGCGCGTGCGCCAAGCCGTGAGCATGGGCATCGACCGCAAGGCGATCACCGACGCCGTCACCCTCGGCCTCGGTCAGCCCGCGAGTTCGCTGATGGCGCCCGTGCTGAACTACTTCAACACCGATCTGCCGGTGCCCGTGCGCGACGTCGCCAAGGCCAAGGAGCTGTTGGCGCAGGCCGGCAAGCCGAACCTCAGCTTCGACCTGCTGATCTCCGCCGGCATCGCCAGCGACGAGCGGACGGCCGTGCTCATGCAGTCGCAGCTCGCCGAGGTCGGCGTCACCGTCAACATCTCGAAGGTCGATTCCACCCAGGAATGGACCAGCCTGGTCGATGGCACGTATCAGGCGACGCTGAACTGGTGGTACAACGAGACCCTCGATCCCGATAACGCGCTGCGTTGGGCGGTGTGGGGGCCGGGCGAGAACAAGTCCTATTACACGCGTTACAACAACGACAAGGTCAACGCCTTGCTCGAGCAGGCCGCCAGCGAGCCCGAAGGCGACGGGCGCAAGGCGCTCTACTACGAGATTCAGAAGATGGCCTACGAGGAGGTGGCGCAGATCGGCCTGTTCTATCCGCCGTTCCGCAACGTCTACAGCCCGCGCGTCCAGGGCCTCCGGCTCAACCCGGGCTATCAATTCTCGACGATGGACGAGACGAAACTCGTCGGGTGAGGTTTCGCTGTTCGCCATGCCGCGCTCATCGGCGCGGCATGGCGGCGCTTTGCGGCGCGTGAGTTCATGGACAGATTCGCCTTCGTGCTGCGCCGCCCGCTGCAGCTCGTTCCCGTCCTCTTCGGCATCAGCCTGGTCACATTCGTGCTCGTGCAGCTGATGCCCGGCGATCCCGTGCGCATCATGCTCGGGCCGCGTGCCTCAGCGGACGCCATCGCGGCCGTCCGCGCCCGTTACGGCCTCGACCAGCCCGTCCTCCTCCAATACGGCTACTACCTCCTGAATGTCCTGCGCGCGGACTTCGGCCGGTCGCTGGCCTACCGCGCGCCCGTTCTCGACGTCATCCTTGCCCGGCTCGTCCCGACCATCTGCCTGCTCGCCTACGGCCTCGTCATGTCCGTGGCGTTCACGGTCGCCCTGGCCGTCGCGGCCGCGCGCCGCCCCGGCGCGTGGGTCGATCAAATGGTGCGCCTGTTCTGCGTCGCCGGTCTGGGGCTGCCGTCCTTCTGGCTCGGCCTCATGCTGATCATGCTGTTCAGCCTGCGCCTGAAGCTGTTCCCGGTCTCCGGCTTCGGGGAGTCGCCGGTTGACGTGCTCTGGCATCTGTTCCTGCCGGCGTTGACGATCGCGATCGCCGTCACGCCGATCCTGACCCGCAATCTGCGCGCGACGCTGGCTGCCCAGTCAACGGCCGACTACGCCGTTGCCGGCCGCTCCAAGGGCCTGTCGGAGAACTACGTGTTCTTCCGTCACGTCTTCCCCAATTCCCTGCTGCCGACCATCAGCCTGCTCGGCATCGTCGTCTCCTTCCTGATCGGCGGCACGGTCGTCGTGGAGACCGTGTTCAACGTGCCCGGCATGGGCCAGCTGATGGTGCGCGCCGTGCTCCTGCGCGACTACTTCATCGTGCAGGGCGTCACTTTGTTCTTCGCCGTCGGCGTCGTCCTCACCAGTTTCGTGGTCGACATCATCACCGTCGCGCTCGACCCGCGGGTGAAGCTGTGAGCGCCGGCAGCGAAGCCGGTCCGCGTCCGGCGCTCGGTTCATGGCGGCTCCGGCTGCCGGCCACCTTGCTGGTCGGCGCCGCGATCGTCGTCACCTGGCTCCTCATCGCGGCGTTCGGCCCCGCCTTCGTGGCCCACGATCCCATCGCCGTCGACCTGGCGCACGCCTTGCTGCGGCCGAGCGCCGACCATCTTCTGGGCACCGACAGCTACGGCCGCGACGTGCTGACCCGCCTCATGTACGGCGCGCGCACCGATCTGCAGATGGCCTTCTTCGGCGTCGCCGGGCCCTTCATCATCGGCACGATCGTCGGCCTGCTGGCCGGCAATTTCGGCGGCATCCCTGATGCCGTGCTGATGCGGATCCTCGACGTCACCGTATCCTTCCCCTACTTCGTGCTCGTCATCGCCATCGTCGCCGTGCTGGAGCCCGGGCTCACCAGCTACTACATCTCGCTGACCCTGGTGAACTGGGTCTCCTACGCGCGGCTCGTGCGCTCCGAGGTCATCGTACTGCGGCAGGCGGATTTCGTGCTCGCGGCACGCACGATCGGCATCGGCGAAATCAGGGTGATGAGCCATCACCTGCTGCCCAACGCCATCTCGCCCTCCGTCGTCTTCGTGTTCACCGATGCCGTGCTCACCATCGTGCTGGGATCGTCGCTCGGCTTCCTCGGCCTGGGCGTGCAACCGCCGGCGGCCGAATGGGGCGTGATGATCGCCGAAGGGCAGCTTTATCTCGCCACCGCCTGGTGGATCGCCGTCTTTCCGGGCATCGCCATCTCGCTGCTGGCGCTCGGCTTCTCGCTGGTGGCCGACGGCCTGGCCAAGCTCCTGCACACCGCGCCGTGACCGCGCCTCCCCTCCTCAGCGTCGAAGATCTCGCCGTCGAGTTCGAGACCGCCCACGGCCCGGTGCCGGCGTTGCAGGGCGTGTCCTTCTGGCTTCCGCAAGGCGAAGTGCTGGGCATCGTCGGCGAAAGCGGCTCCGGCAAGACGGTCGCCTGCCGCTCGATCATGCGGCTGCTGGCGGGCAATGCGCGCATCCGCTCCGGCCGCATCGAGTTCGAAGGCCGCGACATGCTGGCGCTCGACGAGCGCGAGCTCGGCCGCCTGCGCGGCGAGCGCGTCGCCATGATCTTCCAGAATCCGTCGACCCATCTCGATCCGCTGATGACCGTCGGCCGCCAGGTCGGCGAGGCCCTGCAGGTCCACCACGGCGTCGACGCCGCGGAGGCACGCCGGCAGTCGATCGCGCTGCTGGCGGACATGCGCATCCCCGAGCCGGAGCGGCGCGTCGACTCCTACGCGCACCAGCTGAGCGGCGGCATGCGCCAGCGCGTGATGATCGCGGCGGCGCTCGCCTGCAAGCCGAGCCTGCTGCTGGCGGACGAGCCGACGACCGCGCTCGACGTCACCGTACAGGCGCAGATCCTCGATCTCCTGAAGCGCCTGCGCCGCGAGCGCGGCCTGTCCATCGTTCTCGTCTCCCACGATCTCGGCGTGGTCGCGCAGATGTGCGATTCCGTCGTCGTCATGAAGGACGGCAAGGTGGTGGAAAGCGGCCCGGTCGGCGACATCATCGAGCGCCCGCGCATGGAGTACACCCGGCGGCTGATCGCCTCCCAGCCGTCCCTCATGCCGCCCGCCACGTTTGCGACGCATGCGCGTGAGCCCATCCTGTCGCTCGACAATCTCTCCGTGCATTTCCCGCAGTCACGCGGCATGGCCGCCCTGCTGGCCGGCCGCACGCGCCACGTCGTGCGCGCCGTCGACGGGGTCAGCCTCAGCCTGGCGCGCGGCGAGACCCTCGGCATCGTCGGCGAGAGCGGCTCCGGCAAGAGCACGATCGCGCGCGCCATCGTCGGGCTGGCGCCCACCCATTCCGGCGGCATCGTCTTCGCCGGCGAGTCCGTCGGCGCGCTCAGCGGCGCCGACCGCATCCGCTTCCAGCGCGCCGTGCAGATGGTGTTCCAGGATCCCTTCACCTCCCTCAATCCGGCCTTCACCGTCGCGCAGACGCTGGCCGAGCCGCTGCGGCAGCACCGGCTGTGCAAGCCCGCCGAGATCCCCGCCCGCGTCGCCGATCTCATGCGCAAGGTCGAGCTGCCGGCCGAGCTGCTGACGCGGCGCTCGGGCCAGCTCTCCGGCGGCCAGCGCCAGCGCGTCGGCATCGCCCGCGCGCTGGCGCTCGAGCCGCAGCTGATCATCGCCGACGAAGTGACGTCGGCGCTCGACGTCACCATCCAGGCCCAGATCCTCGGACTCTTCCGGAAGCTGCGCGAGGTCATGAACCTGTCGCTCGTGCTGATCTCGCACGACCTCGCCGTGGTCCGGCACCTGTGCGAGCGCGTCGCCGTCATGCGCCAGGGCCGCCTCGTCGAGTACGGCGCCACCGCCGACATCTTCGCCGCCCCGCGCGAACCCTATACGCGCGAGCTGCTGGCCGCCATTCCGCGCATCGCGCCGCCATCGCCGGTGACCGATGCGGCAAGGCATCCAGCATGAGCGCACGAGATCGGGATCAACTCCGTGCGTCCTTCGACAAGCTCAGGATGAGGTAGATTCTTTGTGCCACCAAGAATGCCCCTCATCCTCTTATGTCCACTTTCGCAAGATGGTGGTGCAGATTTTTTTTCACGCGCGTGTGACGGGCGTGTGGTTGCGAGCGATGGAGCGGTGCACGGGTCTGGGAGCGGGCCTGGCTG